>Ga0066793_10001676_pt1 | contig 10245 bp, 8 predicted proteins | sample PersoiDNA2013189_FD_83876 | JGI IMG/M metagenome (GOLD analysis project Ga0066793, IMG submission 83876) | Permafrost soil microbial communities from the Arctic, to analyse light accelerated degradation of dissolved organic matter (DOM) -... | ecosystem: Environmental > Terrestrial > Soil >...
GGACACGGCTGCCCTACCGAGTCCCGGCTGCCCCGGACCTATCCGACGGCCCGCATTTAGGTTATGCGATTCAATGGTTTTCATTCGCTGCAATTGTCCTCGTGGGTTATCCCTTCTTGATTAAGCGACAACTGGCTCAACGAGGCTTAAGGGAGAAATAGATTGAGAAAATTCAGGTATTTGTTGCTTGGCGCGACCCTCGTGACCTTTTTATTGATGGTGATTGGCAACCTGGTGCGGATAAATAACGCCAGTCAAGGTTGTCCGGATTGGCCAACCTGTTATGGCCAGTGGTTTTTACCCGTTTCTTTTTTTTCACAAGCCGGACATGCGATTCAACCCATGCAGGAGAGCTTACTCCAGGGAAGCTTAACTCAAATCCAATATGCACACCGGGCCGCGGCCGGTCTGTCGGCGCTGCTCATCTTGATCGCAGCCTGCCTGGCTGCAATCCGTTTTCGCGCGCATCGCTTTATCGCTTTTCCGCTTTATGCTGCGCTCATCCTGATCGGTGTGGAAATAATCTTGGGGCGTAGCAGTGTTCTGGGACAAGCCAGCGGGGTGCTTGAAGTGGCTCACCTCGGGTTGGCTCTGACGATCCTGGCATTGGTCACTTTCTCTACAGTCAGTGCTTTTTATACCAGCGCGGCGCCCATTAAACGCCTGTCCATATCTTCTCGCTATACCCGTCTGGTCCTGTTAGTCATTGTTCTGACATTCGTCTTGATGATCAGCGGGGTTGCCTTGGTGGCCACTGGGGCGGATCAGGTATGCACAGGTCAGGTTTTATGTTGGGATAGCTCACCCCTGGGATTGCTCCAGATAGCCCATCGCCTGTTAACCGGGGCGGATTCCATCCTGGTGGGGCTGTTGTTCTTTTATGCCTGGAAAAACGATTACAACAGCCAGCCAGTTTTATCATTGGCAACCAGTATTGGGGTGTTATTTGTCGGACAAATGCTTGTCGGCGTGTTAAAAGTGTTACGGGGCATGCCTTTAGATTTAGTCTGGCTGCATGCAGCGGCGCCGAGTGCCTTGTGGGCTGGATTGATCGCGCTGCTGGTTGCATTGAGCGCCAATCAGACTGAGGTCACCATAAACACCTCCTTGCGGGTTGTCAACCCAGCCCAACGCTTGCGTGATTTCATTACCTTATCAAAGCCAATTATTGTTGCATTGTTGTTGGTTACAACGTATGCCGGGATGGTCGTGGGGGCAAAACACCTGCCAGCGGCTTCCCTTACGTTCTGGACCCTGTTGAGCGGTGGGTTAGCCGCAGGTGGGGCCAGCGCGGTCAACCAATTTATCGATCGCGATCTGGATCGAAGGATGCAGCGCACGTCGAAGCGGCCCCTTGCGGCTGGCCGGATGACCCCGGCCGAAGGTTTAGCCTTCGGAATAGGCTTATGTTTATTATCCTTCTTCACCATGGCCGGTTTTGTCAATTTAGCCGCGGCGCTGCTATCGTTGGCGGGTATGGTGTACTATGTGCTGCTCTACAGTGTGATTTTAAAGCGCGCCACCGTTCAGAATATAGTCATCGGCGGTGGCGCAGGTGCTATCCCCCCCCTGGTCGGTTGGGCGGCGGCTACAGGCGGTTTGAATTTCCCATCATTGTTCCTGTTTGCCATCGTGTTTTTGTGGACCCCACCGCATTTTTGGGCGCTGGCATTGGTCAGGCGCAATGATTATGCCAGAGCAGGTATACCCATGCTCCCCGTTGTTCGCGGTGAGCGGGTGACCCGATCGCAAATTCTTATCTATACCCTGGAGCTGGTAGGGTTGACTTTGCTCATGCCGTTGTTTAAATTGGCTGGCAGTTTTTACCTGGTATCAGCGGTGGCTTTAGGCGGGCTGTTAATTGCGGCTTCCTGGCGGCTCTATACCCAAGGCGGCAATAAAACTGCCTGGATGATGTACCGCTATTCCAGCATGTACCTGGCGCTCTTATTCCTGGCAATGGTACTGGATGTATTTATTTGATCGACGGTTTGGAAAATTTATTGTAGGCGAACCAGCACTTTGCCTTTATCCCACAACTCTTCCAAACGGTAATAGTCGCGCTGGTCTGGGGAAAACAGGTGCACAACCACATCACCAAAATCCGTCACCAGCCAACCCCCGCTAGGCTGGCCTTGCTGGATAGCATTAAGCTTGAATTGTCCCTTAACGTCGTCACGCGCTGCTTTTGCCAGGCTACCCAACATACGATCGCTGGTTCCTGTACAGATGATGAAATAATCGGTAAAAGATGCAACTTCATGAATATCAAGCAGGAGGATGTTTTCCCCTTTTTTTTCTTCTAATGTATTAACGATGGCCCTGGCTAATTCCAATGCGTTCAGTTTTCACCTCATAATCGGTACTTCTTAAGTATGGCTGGATAATTACCTTCATTGTAACTACTCAGCCATGCAAAGAAAGGCGCCGAAGTTGAGGTATTTGTGGGTACGAAGTACCCACAAATACCTCAACTTCGGGGATTTTTCACAGGCGCCTGAGCAGTTACCATTCATTTTAACATAAATTAAGCTGGCAGGATCAGCCGTTAATAGGCTTGTTTTGCCCGGTTGTAACGCCAGCCAGCGGGGCGGAAGCGATGCGTGTGTATACTGCGCCGGTGGGACGAAGATCACTGCGAATTAGATGGATTGCATCCACATGAAAAACGACTGGCGGGTCTGGGATGGCCGGGATTAATCCACTTACAAGCATTGTTCCAACCTGGCGGATCTCATCCTGGCTGGCGCCTTGGGCGATGCGCCCAAGGGTCAGGTGTGGGGTGAATGGACGCTCTTCTGGTGGAAAACCAAGTTGGACCCCACCCTGTTCAATGCTGTTCTGCATCTCCGCTAAAATTGTGGGTGCATCGATACCAATCCAGATGACCCGCGGTTTACGCACGGATGGAAAGGCGCCCAGGTCGCCCAGGCGGATATCAAAAGGGGCATGGCTGGCAGCCTGGTGGGTTAATAAGCCGGCCAATCCTTCAAGTTTGGCAATAGGAACTTCGCCCAAAAACTTGAGTGTGATATGGATATTCCTGGCTATCACCCAACGTAAGCCATCGTTCTTGATTTTAGATTGCAAGCGTTTGATCAGTCGATCCAAAGTTGCCTGGACGTTTTCAGGAATTTCCACCGCGATAAAGACCCGCATGCTGTCCATGATTCTATTATAGCTGGGAACGATCGAAACCTCGCGACAGTGGCACTCTTGTGGGTCGAAGCATGCCAAAATGAAACGCAGATGTGAAGAACCGGTCACTTTCTATCGCTTATTATCGATCAACCTGTGGCCATCTCCTCTATACATACAATCTTATTTGTGGTATAAAAAAAGTACCCTGCTGTGCTCGTGATGCGGCATTGCCGGTTTTGAGCCAACACCCATTTGATGGGTCTGCTCTCTCGAAAATAACGTGATAGGCTTAGGCCAAGACGGAAGCTTCGGGTAAGACCCTTGCCTGTTTTTGCAGGTTCAAAACTACGCAGCACACGGCATGGTGGGGTTTTTGATACTGATTCTCATTCTATCCCTGTAATGGCCTTCGAATTGATATAATTCATTCCATGGAACATCGTCCTCCCGGTTCATTATTGGGTTGGATCTTTTTACCAATGGTAGCTGTCCTGGCGTTAGGTCTGGCTCCTCAACCAAACCTTGCACAGGAAAATTTTAAATTGGCCAATGAAGCAGTTCTTGACCACCACCCAGCGCTGGAAAGCAAAGCGTTAAACGCAATTTTAGAAATTTTTCCCGAGAGGGTCGATCTCTGGGAACTTGCTGGCACTGCTGCATTAGAAGCCGGGCAGTCTCAACAAGCATTGATTGATTTTAAGCAGGCCATTGGTTCGGGACCCTTGAAGCTGAGCAGCACGATCGCCTTGGGAGATGCCTACCTGTTGAACGGCGATCAGGAGCATGCCTTAGAGACATGGACCAGGTTATTAGTGTTGTATGGTCCGAATGGTGACGTTTATGATCGCCTTGTCCGCGTCTACATTTCCCAGCTTAACTATTCGGACGCTTTACGCGTCTTAGGGGATTGGTCGAGTTGGCAGCCAGATAACCCCAAAGTTCTCTATCAGATGGGTTTGTTGTTAGTCACCCATCAGCCACAAGATGCCCTACCCATTTTGTTAAGGGCTGAACAATTGGATTCCAGCCTTTCACCATCGGTTAAGAAAATTCAAGAACGCATCAATGCTGCCAATGGATCGACCGAACCTGGCGTTGAGTTGTTCCAGGCGGGCAGAGCCCTTGGCGAATTGGGGGAGTGGCGGTTGGCCTCAGAGGCTTTTAATCAGGCAGTCAAAATTTCTCCCGATTTTGCCGAAGCATGGGCATTTTTAGGCGAAGCCAAACAACAAATAGGTGATGACGGTCAGACGTATCTGGATCACGCGTTGTCGCTCAATGCGAATTCTGTTTTGGTCATGGCGCTTGAGGCAATTTACCTTGAAAGGCGTGGCAAGCCGGCTTCTGCGTTGATCTACCTGCATGCGATTGCTGACCGGGAGCCGAAGAATGGCGTCTGGCAGGTGGAATTGGGTCATGCCTTGGTCCAAATGGGTGATCTGCAAACTGCATTTGTTTATTACCAGAATGCAGTCCGGGTTGAGCCGGATAATTCAGCCATGTGGCGATCCCTGGCAAGCTACTGCCTGGTTTATAATACCCAACTGGACAGCCAGGGTCTTGCCGCAGCCAGAAAAGCAGTGGCTCTCGCTCCCGAAGACCCCGTTGGGTTGGACCTATTAGGTCAGATATTGGTCGAACTGGGGGATTATTATTCAGCCGATCGGTTCTTCTGGCGCGCCATACAAAGCAACCCGGATTATGCCCCGGTTTATTTGCACCGAGGTGTGATGTACCTGGATGAAGGGGATCGCGAAAGGGCTTACCAATCCTTACGCCGTGTGCTCGATCTGGCGGCGGTCAAGCCGGAAGGACAGCAAGCACAGCGTCTGCTGGATAAATTTTTTTTTACTGCTCAGCCATGAGGGTAAAGGTAACGAATTTTAGGTGTTTTGCGCTTACCCGGTAAGCGCAAAACACCTAAAATTCGGGGATACTCTTCTCAAATAAACTGGCTCAAAAACTGCAACCTGTGGGTGGAATCAATTGATCTCACCCTCCCCAGATTTTATCTGGGGCATTTATACCACGGGCATTTTGCCACCATAGGAGTATCGCAGGATGACTTCCTTGCTAATCCACCGGACAATCCATGGGACGACGAAATTATTGAGCCGAATCGTTGGGGTATTGGTTGTGTTCTTCTCTTTTTCCCTGACAGCCTGTTCGCCCGATGCTTTTTTTACCAATCTTCCTTTTAGTGGGGATAATAAAGTGCTTTTTAAAGATGATTTTTCCAGTACATCTGGAGGCTGGACGACCCAACGGGATGAGAACACAGTCATAGATTATGAAAATGGGGGTTTTCGCATTTGGGTGAACCAACCCAATTTTGATTATTGGTCGGTGCCTGGTTTGCGCTTTACCGATGTCAGCATTGATGTGGATGCCAGGAAATTGGCAGGGCCAGATGATAATGATTATGGAATCATTTGCCGGTATAAAGATCAAGATAATTTTTATGGCTTCTTGATCAGCAGCGACGGTTATTATGGGATCAGTATAAGGAAAAATGGCGATCATGCCATTATTGGTGGTCAAGAAATGCGACCAAACACCTTCATCCACACGGGTACCACCCTCAACCATATCCACGCTGATTGTATTGGCTCAACCCTGACCCTCTATGTGAATAACGAAAAAATAGCACAGGTTACCGATCCCGATTTTACGGTTGGAGATGTAGGGTTGTTGGCAGGCAGTTTTGCCAAAAATGGGGTCGATATTTTGTTCCAGAATTTTTCGGTCAGGAAACCTTAGAGAAAATTCTAGAAAGCCCTTTTATTGAATCAATGCATAGGCCATCGATTGCATTACAATTAGGCATATGAAAATATTTCTGGAAATGGTTGGATGCCGACTCAACCAGAGTGAGATAGAAATTTACGCCCGGCAGTTCCGCAGCGCCGGACATTCGTTGGTTCCATCCGCTTCGGGTGCAGACATGGTGGTGGTTAATACCTGTGCGGTGACCAATGAGGCAGCTTCTGATTCGCGTCAAAAAATCCGGCAAGCAGCCAGGGCGGGAGTCCAACAGATTGTGGTCACGGGATGTTGGTCAACGCTGAATGAGCATGCGGCCGCGGCGTTAGACGGGGTTACCCGGGTGGTCAGTAATGAAAAAAAAGATGGCCTGGTGAAGGAAGTTTTAAATCTTCCTCCAGAGGCTTTTGATCTTGAGCCACTGGCGCGGGAGCCACTGCCGGGGATCCACCTTCGGACGCGGGCATTTATCAAAACCCAGGATGGTTGTGATTATCACTGCACTTTTTGTGTTACACGCCTGGCTCGGGGCCGGTCCATCAGCCGGCCAATCCATGAGGTGATCGCCGATATCCAATCTGCGCTTAAAGGCGGCGCCCAGGAAATTGTCTTAACCGGGGTTGCATTGGGTTCGTGGGGATATGATCTCGTCCCACAGACAGACCTGACACACTTGCTCCCGACTATTTTAAACAACACTGGGCTGAAACGGCTGCGATTGTCTTCGATCGAGCCATGGGACCTGGACGAAAAATTTTTTGAACTCTGGCGCGATCCCCGCCTGTGCCGGCACTTGCATATCCCGCTCCAATCCGGCAGCGCAGCCACGTTACGGCGCATGGCTCGGCGGACGACGCCTGAAGCGTATGCCGGGCTGGTTGCCATAGCCAGATCCGCGGCCCCAGATCTGGCGCTGACGACCGACATCATCGTTGGTTTTCCAGGAGAAACCGATACTGAATTTCAAGAGAGCCTGGATTTTGTCCGGCGTATGACGTTTGCGTCCGGCCATGTATTTACTTTCTCTTCCAGGCCGGGTACGGGAGCTGAGCGCCTGTCCGATCAAGTTCCGCATCCACAGCGCAAGGAGCGTAATGCCCAAATGCGGTCGGTCATTAGCGAGAGCGCGGCCGTCTACCGCTGCCATTTTCTGGGGGAAACCCTGGCGGTCTTGTGGGAATCGACCGATCAGCTCAGCGCTGATGGCTGGCGCTTAAGTGGGTTAACGGATAATTACTTACGGGTTTATGCGTTCTCAAAGGCTCCATTATGGAACCAGGTGTCTCAGGTACGGTTGGTGAAAAAGGCTGAAGATGGGATGGAAGGTGAAATAATAGGCGAGGTGAACCATGCAAGCCATGCAGATCAGCTCTCCGGATAAAATTGAAAATTCACCATTCCACCTTAATGAAGTGCCATTACCAGAACCAGGGCCCGGCCAGGCGTTGATGCGTGTATCTGTTTGTGGTGTTTGCCACACAGACCTGCATGTGGCTGAGGGGGATATCCATCCTCCTCACTACCCTGTGACGCCGGGTCACCAGGCTGTGGGTCAGGTCGTTCGCCTGGGCAAAGACACAACCGGATTGATGATCGGCCAGCGGGTCGGGCTGTCATGGCTTAATTGGGCTTGTGGTGAATGTGAATTTTGCCAGCGTGGTGAAGAAAATTTATGCCCGCGAGCGCGCTTTACAGGTTTCAATGTCGATGGTGGATTTGCGGAATATGCCCTGGTTGAAGCGCGAACCGTTTTACCCATCCCGGATGAGTTGAGTGACCAGCAGGCCGCGCCTTTGCTTTGCGCTGGTATTATCGGTTATCGATCATTGCGTAAAGCTAACCTGCATGCGGGTGAACGCCTGGGTTTGTATGGCTTTGGCGCCAGCGCTCATATCGCCATTCAGATTGCCAGGTACTGGAATTGCCAGGTTTATGTGATTACCCGGTCGGCTCACCACCAGCAGCATGGCCTCTCGTTGGGGGCTGTATGGGCTGGCAGTGCAGACGAAAAACTGCCTCAGGTGTTGGATCGAGCGGTGATATTTGCCCCGGTGGGCGAACTGGTCCCTACTGCGCTGCAGGCGCTTCGCCCGGGGGGTAGCCTGGCGATTAATGCCATTGCGATGACCCCGATTCCCTCGCTGCCTTACGACTTAATTTATGGCGAAAGATCTGTCTGTTCGGTGGCGAACGCTACCTATCAGGATGGATGTGAATTGATGAAACTGGCCTCTATCATTCCCCTGCGTTCAACAATTCAGGAGTATCCATTTCATGCGCTCAATCAGGCTCTTCAGGATCTCAAGGCCAGCCGGTTTGATGGTGAGGCGGTTTTACAAATTGGAACCCATTAACCGCAATCTGGTTTGTGCCTGGGCGTCTGGACATCCAGTCCGCACCCTCAAGCGGGTGATGCGTGTTCCCAAAGACATGATTAAATCCTGATCAAACGTTGGCTCGCCCAGATCGGGCAATAGCCTCAAAATTTGCGACCGGTGGTCTGTGCCGTGATTAATTAAGTGGATAATGAACTGCCAGGCTGGCTCATTCATCTCAGGGGGTTTTTGGAATAACCGGTATTTGTCCAATGCTGTTGCGTAAGCCCGGCCATTATGTGCGGTCGATTCCTATAAGCCCCGGGTGCTTTCACGTGCCGGATAATCCTGTGTCCTGGTTCGGAAATCCATTGGATGGGGAAGTCCTATCAGACCACGCAGCCAGCGCCCGGTCACCTGCACGATTTGATTGCGCTGGGACCCGTGGGAATAATTGACCTCTTGCAGGAATTATTCATCACTAAGCGTCATGATACTTTCCCAGATTCGCGGGTAGATGGCATAGTTGTATTCGGTTAGAGTTTTTATAATTTCTTGGGTTGGCATATTAATCGAATGTCAATTGCGATAACAACCTGTGAAGCACATCAGCGGAATTTCGCAGTCCTTTTAATTCGTTGGCTTCCAGGTTGAGGTTTAGCACTTTTTCGACCCCACCCGCATTCACCACAGCCGGCAGGCTGAGATACACATCGTTGATGCCATAATTGCTCTGGATATGGCTTGATACGGTCAGAACCGTGCTCTGGTTGCGAATAATTGCTTCGGCGATGCGGATCAGGCTGGACGCAATCGCATAATACGTGGCGCCTTTACGGGAGATAATTTCATAAGCTGCGTCGCGGGTCTGTTTGAAGATGGTTGCCAGGAGTTCATCATTGCATTTATACAGGTTGGCCGCGCAGAAATCAGACAGGCGCATTCCGGCGATGTTGGCCAGAGACCAAACCGGTACCTCGCTGTCGCCGTGTTCACCGATGATATATGCGTGAATACTGCGCGCATCTACGCCGTAATGCTGGCTTAGCAGGTATCTAAAGCGAGCCGTATCCAGGATCGTACCCGATCCGATCACGCGTTTAGCGGGCAGGCCGGATATTTTCCAGGCGGCGTAGGTCAAAATGTCGACCGGGTTGGTAGCCATCAGGAGCAAACCGTCCGGGTTGTATTTGATAATCTGAGGGATGATTTGTTTAAGGATAGATGTATTGCGTTGGGTCAGGTCCAGGCGGGTTTCTCCTGGTTTTTGAGCCGAACCGGCTGTGATCACCGTTATAACTGCGCCAGCACAGTCCTCATAAGTGCCTGCCCAGACCCGGGCGGGGTGGGTGAGTGGGACGGCATGGTTAATATCCATGGCTTCCCCCTCGGCTTTTTCCAAGTTTGCATCGATTAAAACGATCTCTGAAGCCAATCCACTGAGAAGCAGCGCATAAGCGAAAGTGGCGCCCACATTGCCAGCGCCAATAATTGCGACCCGAACGGAGCGGAAATTGTGTTCATTTTCCATGATCTAATCCTGACAATGAAAGAATAAAAGTACCTGCTCAGATATGTAAAGAAAGTTGCCGAATTTGAGGTGTTTGCGCTTACCAAGTAAGCGCAAACACCTCAAATTCGGGCCATATTCATGTGTGCCTGAACCGTAACATTTTATCCTATATTGGTTGTACAGAAGCACCCGTTAATTAATGTTTTGGATTTGACCTTCACATGACAGAAACGGATAGCCTTAAAACCTTCTAAAGCAAGATATAATAATAGCGTTTGGACCATGATTGTAATCATTGTCTTGTGATTAATTCTAGATTAAAATTCAAAATTTGCATTGACGAATTAACCATAAATGACTATAATCTTGGGCTTTGTCAGGATAATTTTTTCCTGCCCATTAGTGAAAGTGAGTCAGGGTCTGTTAAACGGACCTAACCTTCAACCGTATGATCAATTTAGAAGACAAGAATGGCACCACTGTGCAGCATCGCACATTGGATTATGTTCCGCC
>Ga0066793_10001680_pt1 | contig 10238 bp, 5 predicted proteins | sample PersoiDNA2013189_FD_83876 | JGI IMG/M metagenome (GOLD analysis project Ga0066793, IMG submission 83876) | Permafrost soil microbial communities from the Arctic, to analyse light accelerated degradation of dissolved organic matter (DOM) -... | ecosystem: Environmental > Terrestrial > Soil >...
CGATCCGCGGATCGTCCGTCGTCTCAAGATAGTCGGCAACGTAGTTGATCGTGTCGGCGAAGTAGCTGAAGACAATGACCTTGCGTTCGTCGCCATTACGGGCGCCGGTCTGGACGCCGTCGAGCGTTTCGAGCAAGGCGTTGAGCTTCGGGTCACGGTCGGCTGGAATGGTGGATGCGTGCGCCAGAAGGGTTCTCAGCAGATCTCGATCATTGACAACCCCGGAACGCAGCTCGGACACCGCGTATTCGCTGGCTGGTCTCGCGTTGGGATCCTCCGCGAGCAGGCCGTCGAGATCCTCCTCATCGAGTCCCTCGTCGAACACATCGGGCGACACGCGCGGAACGGCCACGAACCCACGGTCGAGGATCTCTAGGAACCGCTCTTGAGACGCGATCATCTTCTCGAGCGTCTTGCGGAAGGCCTGAAGGCTCGACTCGAACCGCTTCAGCAGCTGTGACAAGAGCAGGGCGCTGGTGACTCTCTGAGCGGTCGCGCCGTCTGGGCCGGCCCGGCGATAAATGTCGGGCTGGTAGCGAGCCATCGTAAGACCGCCGCTGATGGCGGCAGCGACTTGGGCGAAGAATTCGCCCGCGCTCCGGGCAGCGTCGGGTCGCGCCGACTCATAGCTGATCCGATGCAAGCGCGGTTGAGGGAAGACGATCTGGACCGGGCCGGCCGGTGTGTTGAGCGTCGCCCCGGGAAAGAACTTCTTGATGTGGCTCCGGGTTCGCCGAACGGACACCTGATCCAGAAGCGGGAACAGGTGTGCCGGAGTGAGCGCCTCCAGATCGAGCCCCATTGCCCGTCCGATGTACTCGCGCAGGTTGGGGATGCCGATTTCGAGGAAGCGGCTCTCAGTCCGAGCGAAGAGAAGGAGCTGCCAGTACAGGTCCCACAAGCTGTTGTTGACTGGCGTGGCCGTCAGCATGATGAGGCGCTTCTCGACGCCACCGGCAGACATCAGCCGCCGCATCGCGCGGTAATACTGCGTCTCGGACGTGCGGAAGGCATGCGCCTCGTCGACGACGATGCATCGGTACTCGGAGGCATCGAGCTTCAGATGTGGCTTCCTCGTGTCCGGACGCCCTAGCTCAGGAGGGTCTCCAACCTGTTTGTCGTTGGCCAGCTCCTGGTAGGACAACACCTCCACCGCATAACGACTGTGGTTGGTAAGGAAGTTGTCCCATGTGGAGTCACGCAGGCTGGCAGGCGTCACCACCAGGACGCGCCAGCCCTTGGCCGTCAGGTGATGTTCGATGAGACCACCTGCAGTGAACGTCTTGCCGAGGCCGACACCATCAGCCAGAAGGACTCCGCCCCATCGATCGAGGATTCGCAATGCGCGCCGGACGCCGAGCTGCTGAAACTCGGTCAGCTGCAAGGTTGAGCCTGGAGCCTGCGGCACCTCTTCCGTTTCGGCGGTAACCTCAGCGCCGTAAAGCTCGAACAGCATGCGGAGATAGATGGTGTACGGGTCGTAGTCCATCTCCCGACCGCAGTAGATAGCGGCCAGATCGAAGGTCTCGGCTTCTTGCCAGAGACTGTCGAACCAGCCGCGAGCCTTCCTGACTTGCTCCGGGCCGTAAGCCCCCAGATCGAGTTCGAGGTTGTATCGGAGACCAGCTGCGGTGAAGTTCGCCGAGCCGGCCAGCACGCCAGCTTCGTCGCCAAAGATGAATGCCTTCCCGTGCAGGAATGCCTTGCGATACAGACGAACCTGTGTTGTGGACCGCTCCAGGAAGGCGACCAGGCGCCCAACGGCATCGACCTCGCCAGCGGCAAAGGGCAGGAGGTCGCGGTCCGCCAGGATCGCCTCCCGGAGTTCAGCGACTCGGGCGGCGAGGGGCTGCTCTACCGGGGGAGTCCCAGGGAGGACTGAACGCAGTGGCCGCGGCGGCTCAGGCTCGGAGCCGATGAGTATCCGGACGGCGGGCGCGGCTTCGAGCGCGTCGGCGATCGCTAGGAAGCCTCCCAGGTTGAAGTAGCCCGACGCGATGCTGATCTCGCGGCTGTTGCCGTAGTACTCCGCAGCCTGACGAAGCGCCTCAGCCACGGTGTTGTCCGCACGGTTGTCGATGAACTCGCGCCGCTCGCCGGTCATGACGCCCACTCTGCGTAGTGCTCCAGGATCGCCGCACGGCGGCCCGGAGAAACGCCGGCTTCCGTTGCCGGGAAGTCCTCGAACATCAGCTCTAGCTCATCGCGAGAGAGCCCGAATAGGTGGGCCACGACGGCGTCCAGTTCGGCGATCATCGTCTTCTTCTGCGCTGGTTCCAGCATTCCAACCTCGACGCCTGTCGCGCGGGCAAATTCGGTGTAGCGGTCGTCGATGCATGCCAGACGACCAGCGAGCGCGACCACCCGCTTCCAGCGCGGGTCCTCCGTGCGTTCCGGCGGGCGAGGCACGGGCAGACTGTTGAGGATGAAGTAATTCATGTGGTTCTCAACGCGACGCCGGGCGAACCAGTCGAATGGAACGGACGACATCACACCAAGCAGGTATGCCTCATCGCGCTTGTCTCCTGAGGTAAGGACCAGCGACGGTGCGGTGTTGACGGCGAACACGCGAGGGGGTGCGAGGCAGACGCGAGCAGTTCTGGAATCGGTCGCGCGGCTGACATCCCGGAAAAGAATGCGGGGTCCGTGATGCGGCAGGGTTCCTGGGTCAGCCAGAACCTCGGGCCGGAAATGCGCCCTCCATACGTCCGATCGGCGGCGCTTCGACTGAAGTTCGCGCAATCCAACTTCGGGCTCCAGCACAAAGCCAAGCTCGCCGTCCTTCCGCCAAAGTTCGGGCTCCCAGATGTCGAAGGAGCCGCCGCCATAGACGGGCCACCAGTCGCCCGCGACTGTTCCGAACTCCTTGAGAAGCCCGCTCTTCCGGTCGTTAGTTACGTCGAACTCCCGCCACGGAACGGCGTGCCACCCAGCCTTCCCCGAGTCGAACCGTGGATGCGTGGTCACTACGCGCTGGAAGAGCTTGGCCGCTCGAATGCTCGGCAAGAGCGGTACGGCAAGGTCGGGAAGTGGGATACGGAGTTGGTCGAGCGTCCAATCGACACGTTCGCTGTCAATCCGGTCGAACTCCTCCCGGTTTCCCACCACGGCAGACACGGACAGCCGTCTCGCCGCCGCAGGCCCTATCTCAGAGGACAGGAGGCAGATCGTGTATTGAGGGTGGACGTCCGGGAACATCCACTGCCTGTTGTTGAGGATCACGTCGAGGTTGGTTGACTCTGCCGACCCGAGCAATCGTTCCCGGAAGGGGGCCGTTCCATCGCCCGCAAAGGCGCTTCGAGGCAGGACCACGCCGAGGTGACCACCAGGACGGAGCAGATCCAGGAACCGCTCTGCAAAAGCCTTGTAGAGGTCAGGGTCGCCGCTTCGTGTAAGTGTGTAGCGGTCCTTCAGATACCTGCGCAGAGCTTCTTTGTTGACTATCTCTTCCTGGTATAGATCGCGCACGCTGACGTAGCGAGCCTCGAACTCGGAGATACGCCTTTCCTGTTCCGTTTGGGGGCGCACGCTCTTCAGCCCAGGCAGGTGTCGTGCGTAGAAGCCAAGCCGCTCGACCGTCACTTCCTCCCACGGCGGGTTGCCGAGGATCACGTCGAATCCGGGCTCGTCCCGCTGTAGGAACACGGTCGGAAAGGCGAGGCGCCAGTGGAGCGCGGTTTGGGCATGAGCGGCGTCCGTCGCCTCTTCGACGACAGCCGAGTACTTGGTTCCTAGCGGTCCGTCGATGATTGGCTCAGCCTGAAGTTCGAGGTACTTCAAGTTCTTGTCTAGCAGAGGCCCAGCCGTCAGCGCGTCGTAGTAGGTGTTGAGTCCGCTCGTCTCCGATCGGAGCTGCGCCGATAACTCGTCGCTCCGGGCGATGTCTCCAAGCTCCAGATCCGTGATCGATTCGACCGCCGCTGCCGCGGCCGCGGCGCGCTCCTCGTGCGGTTTGGCGAACAGGCCAGCTTCGGGTATATCCGCTCCGACGCCGACCAGCGAGTTGCCGTGAACCAGGTTGCCGCCCAGGTAGCTCAGGGGTAGGCCGGGCACGAGGCTATGCAGCCAGAGCCCGAGCCGGGCGAGCTCTACGGCCATTTCGTTGAGGTCCACGCCGTAGATGCATCGTTTGAGCACGATGCGCCGTAGCAAGTCAACATCCGCAACGCGCTCGCCAAGACCCGGGGCGCCGTAGGCGTTGCCGACCTCGTTGAGCCGTCCTCTGGCTCGGTCCAGTTCCGCGCGTATGGCTCGGTTGGGGTGCGCTGCAAGATAGGCCGCATAGCGCTCGGTCAGCCGATCCAACGCCGCCACCAAGAAGTGACCCGATCCCATGGCGATGTCAGCGACGCGGAAATCGAGCAGCATCGCCGCCGGCAAATCCAAGTCGTGCCCGACGCGGGCCAGGTGAGCATCGATTGCCGGATCGAGCGCCTTCTCGATGAGCCGGTCCACCGCGAACACGGGCGTGTAATACGAACCGGTAGCTTTGCGACCCCCCTGGGGGGAGCGGATGTGCGGTTGACCGGCCCTGACCTCGGGTTCCTCGTTGGCTAGCGCGGCAACGTAGGGCTCGCCAGCGGCTCGCCTGTCGATCTTGAGATTCTCGGTAGCGAAAGCTACGTCGTAGGTCAACAAGCCCTCGTAGATCGTCCCGAGGTGCCGGACGCCAAGATCGCCAAAGTCGATCTTGCCCGCCTCGCCACCCTCAGTCTCATCGCATCCGAGGGCCACCAGAGCCGGACCCACCACGGCGTTTGGCAACTCGATCCGGCTGAGCAGATTGCCGTCCATACCGTTCTCGGCGAAGAGCCCGCCATCGTAGGGAGGAACGCCCCAGTCGCGGTTGCCTTCCGACACAGCGGCGAAGAGCTGCCGCAGGTCGGCCCAGTAGCTGGTCGCTTTGGGGTCGAACTGGCCGACCGGTGTCTTGGCAGCCGAGATCACATTTCGGGTAATCGAGTTGGCCGCGTACTCGACGTTGCCCATCGGCAGCAGGTCGCGGTCCTCGGCATAGAGCAAGAAGAGAAGGCGGAACAGGAGAACGAGAGTCGCCCGGAACAGTTCGGACTCATTGGGCAAGGGGCTGACATCTGCCCGCTTGGCAGCCTCCCAGATGCCACGGACGAGCTGATCGACGACCTGCTCGTAGAGACGCTCCGTGAACCGCTCGCGCAAACCGACGGCGTAGCGGCCCGATCCGGCGCGCAGCCGTTCAAGTCTGCCGCCTGGGCGAAGCGCATCTGGGGCCGCGAGAGCGCCGAGAAGCGGCGCCCAGACCGGCGGTAGCAGCGAAGTGTCGAACTCGACATAGGCGGCGGACGGAGCGCCCTCGTCCAGCGTCTCCTCCGCCTTCAGCGAGTAGATCCGCAGGAGCGATCCGGCGACGAGGATCGCGTGTCCAAGCCCCAACTCGCGGGCACGCTTGAGCGCGATGGCCGATGGGGGTGCAGCCTGACCCGCGCCAACTCGATCCAGGCTGGCGGCCGGGTCATAGACGTGTGCGAGGGCGACCGCCATGGTGCCGTCTTGGATCCGGTATTCGTGCGGCCCGACTGGCTCGAGCGTGTAGCCCAGCGCGCGGACGAGGCCCTCTCCGCTTTCGCCAAGAGCACGCTCACCCGCTGCCGCCGCCTCCGTCCACTCGGGCCGCTGATCGCGCTTGATGACGGTCGTGACGTAGTGGGTGGAGAGAAGGTTCCTGTTGCGGAAGCCGGGAACCGAGCCGCTGCCTTGGGCGCGGTCGATCAGAGTCAGGGTGCGCAGAGCGGCGCGAACCGGGGTCTCGTCGAGCACCGTTCGCAGGATCTGCTCCGCAAGCGCCAGAGGTAGGGTGGCCACGGGGGGTGGCAGTCCGTCGGGTCCGCAAATGAGCAACTGATCTGAACCAGACGCGGCCACTACGATGACGGGACGGGCCTGGCCGGCCCGGCGTGCAGTCCATGCGGCGCGAAGGCGGGTAGGGGTGGGAGTCTGGTCCAGGACGACTTCGGCGATCTCGAGGCCGACGCCTGCAGCGTTCGTCTTCCCGAGCCACATCCTGGTTACGTGGCCGCCCGGAATCGCGATGTCGCGCAGGTGCGGCTCGCGCCCGAGATCGAATGCGGACACCCGATCGTCAGCCGACACGAGCCACTCTCCCCACCGGCCTCACATGCGATCGGGTTCGCCCGGATGTGCTTCGGAGACCTTCGAGGCAAGTGTACCGACCAAGGTGGTCGTCCGGTGGGTGGTCGTGGCGGTACAGCTAGTCAGCGGGTGGCGCTGACAGATTGCCATTCGCTCGTAGCGTGCTCGAGACGGCAGATGCCACCGACATCAACTCTCGAGTTCGGGAGTCTCGCCAAGATCTCATCGAGCTTCGCATCCATCCGGCGAGCCCAAGGTGGCGTCTGTAGGAACCCTCCGAGTTCGATGGCCTCTAGGGCATCCGCGTCAACGGCCACGGCGATCGCTAGGATCTCGTGCTTGGAGGGCACGGCCGTGGCTCTCTCAACTTGACTGACCCACGGCTGACTCCGATCCACTTTGATGGCGACATCCGCCTGTGTCAGGCCGCGGCGTTCGCGCGCTTCACGTATCCACGCCGCGACCTTCTTGACTTCATCCCTTGTCACAATCAACCTCCCCGCCCGCCACGGTGACTCTCGCTGGTCATCTCTATGGAGCCTACTTCGTCTGAAGCCAATCGGGCCTATCTTCCGGGTCTATCCAACTGACGATTTCGTCCGTGAGGTTCCGGAGGTCCTGAGCACGGGCCGTGGGCGCGCTCGCGCCAGCAGTGAAGACCTGTGACCTCAACTTGAGCAGTGGGCTCGAAGCCGCAATCGGCGCAGACATGAACGGCGCCATGTCGCGGAACAAATCGGTGATCTCGTCGCCCGAATAGCCTTTTTCGGCAAGTTCCCGATAGACGCCAGCGAGCACTCGGAGCATGGAACTCGACCCGAGCACGCTACGCTTTCGGAGATCTTCGCCCGAGAGATTGCCATCCGCCATCTCGGCGAGGTCCGGGAACGCTTCTACGATGGCATCGAAAAACTCGAGAGTCCTCTGGACGAGAACGCCCTCCTGCAGCTCTGTCTCTTGCCGACGGCTCACGCGACCCGAGATTCCGATGTTGACCGAGCGGACGATGTCGATCACGTGTCGCGCGCCCAGCAGGTTCGGGTTGGACCCTGAAATCCGATCCTGCTCCAAATCCACGCGTTCCTTGAGCAGCTGGTGCTTCATCACCGCGTCCAGCGTTCGATGCATGACTTTGCGGCTGTCGAATCTGACCTTGACCGCACCGGAGATGCCCAGAGCATTGTCGGCAACATCGAAGAACATCTGCTCGAATCGCTGCTGATCTGTCTCGACAAGGACCTGGACCCCAAGGTGCTCGGTCGAGAGCCGCCGGCGCTGCCGCTCCAGCTCCTCCAGCTTCTTCGCCCAGAAGAATGCCAGCTCAGGCTGACTGTCGCGATCCGCCTGCGTCTTCTTGGCACGAGTTTCGTCCAGCTCGCGGGCTATGTCCTCGACGGCATAGTAGAAACCGAGGATTCGGTGCTGGCCGTCGATGATGCGGATGTCACGCCGCGACGACCGCGGGATTCCGAGAATCCCAAAACTGACCCCAGCGAGGATGTTCTTGGAGTCGAACGTGAAGATGTCCGGGGCGCGCATGAGGAGCGCCGGTGCGACCCAATCCTCGTGTTCGCGCACATACCTGGCGAAACCCTTCGCATGGTCCGGGTTCACGCGGCGGTTGCCGAGAGTTGGCCGCTCCGGGTCGGGGATCGTGAAGATCTGCGGAATCACGTCCAGCGGCAGCTCGAAGTCGTATACGTTGCGCTCCCCCTGGCAGTACCTGGTTGCTAGGTAACGGTCCTCGGGCGCGTAGCCGGTCACTTGGGTGATGTCGATGTTGTCCATGAAGCCCTCTTCTCTGAAGTCGTACCGCCGGGTAATTCCTTGGCGGTGTGGATAAGATATTACCGGCAACGCTAAGACAGTGTCAAGCCCCATAAGATGTTACCGCCATGACCATGGTGCCAAGCCCGGCGGAGCCGCAGGGGCGCAGCCGGACATGGCCCATCAAGACCAGCTCCGCGTCGCCGGCGGTGGCGTCGTCTTCACGACCATCCAGAAGTTCATGCCCGCCGAGATTGGCGACCGCAACGCCGTGCTTTCAGATCGGCGCAACATCGTCGTCATCGCCGACGAGGCCCACCGCAGCCAGTACGACTTCATCGACGGCTTCGCCCGCCACATGCGCGACGCCCTGCCGCAGGCCAGCTTCGTGCGGACGCGAACACGCGACGCGAGCACGCGCGCGGACGAAGACGGCGCCGTGGTGCCGCTACCATGAGGTTTGGTCGGCACCACAAGCCCGGCGTTAAGGGCACACAGGAGAACCATGGACCTCCCCAAGCTTGAGGCAGAGCCTTCGACCAAGCTCCGAGTGGTCAGTTGGAACCTGAACCACTGGCAGCAGCCGACTCGGCCGGTCGACAAACGCACCGAAGCGTGGGAGTACCTGAAGTCGGGCATCGAGGCTGACGTCGCACTGTTGCAGGAGACCGTCCCGCCCGCTTCGCTGGATCGCCGCTCCTACGTTTTTCACGAGATTGCCGACTACCGTCCGTGGGGGTCCGCGGTCGTGGCCCTGGACCCGAACCTTAGCCTCGAGGAGATTTGGTCGGTCCAGACTCCGTACTCGAGGCGGCGATTCACGATCGCCAACACGTTTCCTGGTTCGGTCGCCGTCGGCGAGGTTTCCATAGAGGGTTTCGCGCCCATCACTATGGTCAGCGTCTACGGTGTCACGGAGGTTTATGCGCAGACGACCATCCTGCGGGTGATCGCCGACCTGATCCCTCTCTTCGATTCAGCGCATGGCTCTCGGGTCATCCTCGCGGGTGATCTCAACATCATGATGGCCACGAAGGACGAGAGATATCCAAGCCGGACTGAAGGCATTCTTGGCGCGCTGAAATCGCTGGGCCTGGTCGAAGTCGTGGACATCACCGAGAACCGCCCAGCCTCGAACCCGGAGTGCTCGTGCGGCAATGGGGGGTTGTGCAAACACCTGCCGACATGGAAGGGGGCGGAGCTCGATCACATCTACGTGACCCCATCCCTGGCCAATCAGGTCCGCTCGCTTCGTCTTGGAACAGACGTTGTTGAGCGCGGTCTGAGCGATCACATGCCGCTGATCCTCGACCTGGAGCTGGACCGCCGACCCGCGGCGCATGCGTGGGACCAGGCCACCTTTGCCGCCGAGGTGGGCCGTCGTCACGGCGCTGCCGCCCAGCATGTGATCGAGGAACTCGTCGCGTGGGCCGAGGTCAAGGAGCGCGCCCTGGTGGTGGCGGGGATCCGTGGTGTGGAGCTGACGCGTATGCCCTGCTCCGAGGCCGTGGATCCGGAGATGTGGCTCCAGATCGATCGTGGCGCGGTCAAGGGGTGGATGTACACCGTGTCGGTCCTGGCGAGAGGCGACGTCGCGGTCCAGTTCCAATACATGCGCCAGCCGCCGTTCAACACCGAGCCTGGACGCGAAGCCCTTCGCCAACGGCTTAACGCGATCCAGGGGGTTCGGATCGAGCCCGGCAGGCTCTCCGGCCGCCCGACGTTCCCGCTAGCCGTTCTGGAACAGCCAGACGCCCTCGAGCGCCTTATCGGCGTCCTCGACCAGATCGTCGACGAGTCGCTATCGTCGCCCGGCCCGGTTACCGACGCCGAGACATTGTCGCCTGGATCCAACAGCGCCGGGGCGCCTGGGGACGTGACCGACGAGCCGCTGCCGCCGGTGGAGCCCACCACTGAGGCCGAGCTACCTTCGACACCACCAAGCGAACGATAGGAGCTGGTCAGAAGAGAGCCTTCTACGCCGGGAGGCTGATCCTCGACCCGGCGAAGGAAAACCCGACGATCGTCGTCATCGCCGACGAGGCCCACCGCAGCCAGCACGACTTCATCGACGGCTTCGCCCGCCACATGCGCGACGCCCGCCACGTTTGGGCCTTCAAGGCTGAATGCTGCGGGTACCAGATACCGTCCGGACTTGCGAATGTGCTCCGAACGCCATGGCGATCGCGCTAGAATCACCCGAGTGTCTGGAGCGCCTCGCCGGACAGAGGGATGGAAATGCTGATCAAGTCGGCGGATGACAAGCAACCCGATATCGACGCGCTCACGGCGCTCCAAGAGCGGTCAGATCTGGATGCCTCGACGAGACGGAGGATCGAGCA
>Ga0066793_10001681_pt1 | contig 10238 bp, 6 predicted proteins | sample PersoiDNA2013189_FD_83876 | JGI IMG/M metagenome (GOLD analysis project Ga0066793, IMG submission 83876) | Permafrost soil microbial communities from the Arctic, to analyse light accelerated degradation of dissolved organic matter (DOM) -... | ecosystem: Environmental > Terrestrial > Soil >...
GTCGTCCACACGTTATGAGGGATATGTTTCCGCCGTGTTTCCGTCAGTTGTCCGGCACGAGAAACCTCGCAAGACGGTCGAAACGTGGACGAAAAGAGAGGAACCGTCCCGCGATGTCCGGTGCCGGAGCCGTTGCCCTGTGCTACGATGCGAACACCTGTTCGGTTGCGGTGGGGCGTAAACTAGTCGTTTGGCGCGAACCGTGGCGTTCGAAAGGACAACGGATTGTCTCTCGATTCCATATCCATACGCGGGGCCCGCGAGCACAACCTCTGCGGCTTCGATCTCGACATCCCCCGCGACAAGCTCGTGGTCATCACCGGCTTGTCGGGGTCGGGCAAGTCCTCGCTCGCCTTCGACACGATCTACGCGGAGGGGCAGCGGCGCTACGTGGAGTCGCTGTCGGCCTACGCGCGGCAGTTCCTAGGGCAGATGCAGAAGCCCGACGTCGACCACATCGAAGGGCTTAGCCCGGCAGTCTCGATCGACCAGAAGACGACGAGCCGCAACCCGCGGTCGACCGTCGGGACCGTCACCGAGATCTACGACTACCTGCGGCTGCTATACGCGCGGGTGGGCATCCCGCACTGCCCGATCTGTGGGCGCGTCATCGAGCGGCAGACCCCGCAGCAGATCGTCGACCGCGTGCTCGAACTGGCGTCGGGCACGAAGTTCCAGGTGCTCGCGCCGGTCGTCAAGGGTCGCAAGGGCGAGTACGGCAAACTGTTCGACGACCTCAAGAAGGAGGGCTTCACGCGCGTCCGCGTGGACCGCGAGGTCCGAGGGCTGGACGAGGAGATCGTCCTCGACAAGAAGTACAAGCACGACATCGACGTGGTCGTGGACCGGCTCGTGATGAAGGATGGGCTCGGCACGCGGCTCACCGACTCCGTGGAGATGGCGCTGAAGCTGGCCGGTGGCACGCTCGTCATCGCGCCGGAGGACGCCGACGCGCTGTCGTTCTCGCAGGCGCTCGCATGTCCCGTGCACGGGGGCGTGTCCATGGACGAGCTGCAGCCGCGCGATTTCTCGTTCAACGCTCCGTACGGCGCCTGCCCCGACTGCTCGGGGCTCGGCTCGCGCCTCGAGCCGGATCCGGACCTCATCGTCCCGGACCCCGGCATGTCGCTCGCCGAAGGGGCCATCAAGCCGTTCTCGGGCGGCATGAACTACTACCCACAGCTCATCGCGGCCGTCGCACAGCACTTCGGGGTCTCGGAGGACGTGTCGTGGTCCGAGCTGCCCAAGGAGGTCCGCGACGCGCTGCTCTACGGCATGGGCGATCAGCGTATCCGCATCGACTACGTGACCCGCGACGGGCGCGAGACCCACTGGTTCTCGCGCTTCGAGGGCGCGATCTCGTCGGTCCTGCGCCGATTCGAGGAGACGGAGTCCGACGGCACCAAGGAGAAACTCCAGGAGTATATGTCGGTCATCCCGTGCGCCACATGCGGAGGTGCGCGCCTCAAGCCCGAGATCCTCGCCGTCACGTTCGGCGGCCTCAACATCCACGAGGTCACGAAGCTGTCGGCGAAGGACTCCCTGGCATTCTTCGAGAACGTGCGGCTCTCCGACCGCGAGGAGCAGATCGGTCGACGCATCATCAAGGAGATCCTCGAGCGGCTGCGCTTCCTGGTGGACGTCGGCCTCGACTACCTGACGCTCGAGCGCGGCACGGCCACACTCTCCGGCGGCGAGGCCCAGCGCATCCGGCTCGCCACGCAGATCGGCAGCGGTCTCATGGGGGTGCTGTACATCTTGGACGAGCCGTCCATCGGCCTGCACCAGCGTGACAACGCCCGGCTCATCGGGACGATGGTGCGCCTGCGCGACCTCGGCAACACCGTCATCGTGGTCGAGCATGACGAGGAGACCATCCGCGCGGCGGACTACGTGGTGGACATGGGGCCGGGCGCCGGGGAGCACGGCGGACAGATCGTGTGCGAAGGCACGCCGGCCCAGATCCTCGAATGCCCTGACTCGCTCACCGGCCTGTACCTGTCCGGCCGGCGGTCGATCCCCGTGCCAGAGTCCCGGCGCAAGCCGGACCGCGGCGCGATCGTGGTACATGGCGCCACCGAGCACAACCTCAAGGGCATCGACGTCGCATTCCCGCTCGGTGAGCTCGTGGTCGTGACCGGCGTGTCGGGCTCGGGCAAGTCGTCGCTCGTCGCGGACACGCTGGCGCCGGCCCTCACCAACCACGTGCACCGCTCACGCCGCCGCACCGGCAAGCACGCGTACATCGACGGGCTGAACGAGGTCGACAAGGTCATCGTCATCGACCAGTCGCCCATCGGACGCACGCCGCGTTCCAACCCGGCCACGTACATCGGGCTGTGGGACGACATCCGCAGCCTCTTCGCATCCACCCACGAGGCGAAGGCGCGCGGCTACTCGCCGGGCCGGTTCAGCTTCAACGTGGCCGGTGGACGCTGTGAGGCGTGCAAAGGCGACGGCCAGATCAAGATCGAGATGCACTTTCTGCCGGACGTCTACGTCCCGTGCGAGGTGTGCAAGGGCAAGCGGTACAACCGCGAGACGCTCCAGGTCGCCTACAAGGGCAAGGACGTCTCGGACATCCTGTCGATGTCTGTCGAGGAGGCCCTGAGCTTCTTCGAGAACATCCCCCCCATCAGGCGCAAGCTGCAGACGCTCTACGACGTGGGCCTCGGCTACATCAAGCTCGGCCAGCCGGCAACAACCCTGTCCGGCGGGGAGGCGCAGCGGGTGAAGCTGTCCAGCGAGCTCCAGCGACGGAGCACGGGGCGCACGTTCTACATCCTCGACGAGCCCACCACCGGCCTGCACTTCGACGACGTGCGGCAGCTGCTCATCGTGCTGCAGCGGCTCGTGGACGCGGGCAACACGGTGCTCGTGATCGAGCACAACCTCGACGTCATCAAGAGCGCCGACAGCATCATCGACCTCGGACCGGAGGGCGGCGACCGCGGCGGCGAGATCGTGGTCGTGGGAACTCCGGAGGAGGTCGCGGCGCATCCTCACTCCCACACGGGCAGGTTCCTGAAGCCGGTGCTCGAGGGGCGCGGAGCGTCCATCGCGCCAGAGATCGGCGACGTGCCGGCAGGACCCGGACCGGCGGTCACGGCCGTGAGGACGAAGCGGGCGAGCAGGGCGAAGAAGGCCGGATAGGAAGATGTCCGCTCCCCGCGACATACGCGAGCAGCTCGCCGGCGTCCCCGAGTCGCCGGGCGTCTACCTGTGGAAGGACGCGGCGGGCGCGGTGCTCTACGTCGGCAAGGCCAAGCGCCTGCGCCGCCGCATGCAGCAGTACGTCGCGCTGCATGACGAGCGTCCGATGGTCCCGGAACTCATGTCGCGCGCCGCCTCGTTCGACTACATGGTCACGGCGAGCGAGGTCGAGAGCCTCATCCTCGAGGCCAACCTCATCAAGCAGTTCCGTCCGCGCTACAACGTCGACTACCGCGACGACAAGACGTACCCGTTCATCGCCCTGACGCTCGAGGACCCGTTCCCGGCAATCAAGTACACGCGGGAGAAGCACCGGAGCGGCACGCGCTACTTCGGGCCGTACACCGACGCGCGGGCCGCTCGCGAGACGATCGAGGTCGTCCGCCGCGTCTACCCGATCTGCCGTGCCGATTGCGTCGAGTGGAAGCGCGTGACGGCCCACGGAGGCGAGCCCACCGGCAAGCCGTGCTTCGACTTCCACGTGGGGAAGGGGCCGGGTCCGTGCGTGGGCGCGATCACGCGCGAGGAGTACGCCGCGCGCGTCAAGCAGGTCACGGCCTTCTTGGAGGGCCGCACCTCGGGCGTTGCCGCCGACCTCGAGCGGCAGATGCGCAGCGCCGCGGCGGACCTCGACTTCGAGCGCGCGGCCAAGTTCCGGAACAGGCTGGACGCCGTCGGCAAGATCCTCGAGCGGCAGATGGTCGTCTCCGAGCGCAAGCTCGACGCCGACGTCATCGGTATCGAGCGCGAGGAGACCATCGCCGCCGTCCACCTGTTCCAGGTGCGCGAGGGCCGCGTGCTGGCCGGTAGCGAGTTCGTCCTGGACCAGGGACTCGACGTCTCGGAGCCCGCGCTCGTGGAAGGCTTCCTGCTCCGCTACTACGGGCAGGCGTCCCACGTGCCGCGGGAGGTCGTGCTCGCCTCGCCTCCCGAGGAGCCCGAGGCGGTCGAGGAGTGGCTGGGGCGCCTGCGCCGCGCAAAGGTGCGACTGCTCGTCCCGCAGCGAGGCGACAAGCGCGAGCTCCTCGAGCTCGCCACCACGAATGCCCGTCACGCGCTCATGCGGTACAAGTTCCGCACGCGCTACGACGAAGACCGCATCAACAGCGCCCTGCTCCAGCTCGAGAGCGCGCTGGTGCTGCCGGTGCCGCCGTTGCGCATCGAGTGCTTCGATATCTCGACGCTACACGGCTCGTTCTCGGTCGGGTCGATGGTCGTGTTCGTGGGCGGCCGCGCCGATCCGTCGGCGTACCGCCGGTTCCGAGTCCGCTTGGACGTCGGGGAGTCCAACGACGTGGCCATGATGTCGGAGGTCCTGCGACGAAGATTCGACCGTGAGTCGCGCGAGGGCAAGCGGTTCGCGAGCCGTCCGGACCTCGTGATCGTCGACGGCGGCAAGCCGCAGCTGTCCGCAGCGGTCGCCGCGATGGCGGAGGCTGGGGTGGCCGACATCCCGGTGGCGGCGCTCGCGAAGCGCGAGGAGGAGCTGTTCGTCCCGTGGGCCGAGGAGCCGGTCGTGCTCCCCAACGGAGCGCCCTCGCTGTACCTCGTCAAACGCGTCCGCGACGAGGCGCACCGCTTCGCGATCACGTACCACCGCCAGCTTCGCGGCAAGGCGATGACGGCATCCATCCTCGACGAGATCGAGGGCGTGGGGCCGACGCGCAAGAAGGCGCTGCTCAAGGAGTTCGGCTCGGTGAAGCGGTTGCGCGGTGCCTCGGTCGAGCGGATCGCGGGCGTCAAGGGGATACCCCGGGACGTCGCCGAGGAGATCGTGGCCGTGCTCTCGGCAGCGGGCGCTCCAGAACACCCGTAGCCGGGCGTATCCATACCCGGTGGCGTCGGCCTATACTTGGGTGCGGCCACACGGGGGCGGACCGCGAGACGCAGCCACCCCCGACATCCCGCCGCGAAGGAGCGCCCACGTGGACGAACCGCCGATCGCAGCCGAAGCCACGACATCCGAAGGCGAGACCGCTGCGACCCCGACCGAGCTGGTCGTCATCACCGGCATGTCGGGCGCCGGTCGGTCCGAGGCCATCCACACGTTCGAGGACCTCGGCTACTTCTGCATCGACAATCTGCCGCCCGCGTTCCTGAGCCAGCTCGTCGACCTGGCGGGGCTGCCGGGCAGCCGCATACCGCGCGTGGCCGTCGTATGCGACATGCGCTCGATGTCCTTCTTCGACACCCTGCTCGACGAGCTCGACCGGCTCGAGGCCACCGGCCACCCGTTCCGGATCCTGTACTTGGAGGCCGCCGAGAAGGTGCTGGTGAACCGGTTCAAGACGACGCGCCGGCGTCACCCCCTCGCCGAGACGGGCTCGATCACGGACGGCATCCGACGCGAGACGCTCGGTCTGGCGAAGGTGCGAGAGCGCGCCGACCTCATCATCGACACCTCCGACCTGCTGCCGCAGCAACTGCGCACGGTCATCCGACAGAAGCTCTTCGCGGAGAACCTGCAGGACTCGCTCGTGGTGACGGTCGCGTCGTTCGGGTTCAAGTACGGTCCGCCGATCGACGCCGACATCGTCATGGACGTGCGGTTCCTGCCCAACCCCTATTACATCCCGAAGCTCCGCCATCGCACGGGGCAGGACCGCGCCGTGCGCGACTTCGTGCTCAGACGGGACGAGACCGCCGGGTTCCTCGGGCGATGGAACCCGCTGCTGGACATGCTCCTGCCCGCGTACCTCTCCGAGGGCAAGCACCATCTAGCCATCGCGATGGGGTGCACGGGCGGCATGCACCGCTCGGTCGTGCTCGCGGAGGAGACGGCGCGCCACCTTCGCGACGAAGGCTACTCGGTCAGCGTGCGCCATCGCGACATCAACAAGGACAGGGAGTGGCTGTGACCGGCGGGAGCGGACACCGGGCCGTCGCCGTCGGCGGGGGCACCGGCCTTCCCAAGGTGCTCACATGCCTGCTCGACATGGGCTTCGAGACGTCCGCGGTCGTCACCATGGCCGACGATGGCGGCTCCTCGGGAGCGCTCCGGCGCGAGCTCGGCGTGCTGCCTCCCGGCGACGCGCGCAACTGCCTCGTCGCCATGGCTGACGCCGACCTGCCGATCTCACAGCTGTTCCAGTATCGCTTCGCGGCCGGAGGCACGCTCGGCGGGCATTCGCTCGGCAACCTGATGATCGCCGCGCTCGCCGACATCGAGGGCGGCTTCCCCGAAGGGCTGGACGCCGCCTCCGCGATGCTCGGCGCGCGTGGCCGCGTGCTGCCGTCTACGCTCGAGGACGTGGTGCTGACCGCGCACGACGTCGACGGCGGGCTGGTCGTCGGTCAGGCCGCGGTGGCGACGAGCCCGACGCCCATATCGTGGGTGGCGTACACGTGCGCGTGCCGCCCGGCGGCATATCCGCCGGCGCTTGAGGCGCTGCGCGCCGCGGACGTCGTGGTGATCGGCCCAGGCAGCCTCTACACCTCCATCCTGCCGAACTTCCTGGTCGACGGCATGCAGGAGGCGCTCGCGGCCGTGCCCGGGACCGTCGTCTACGTGTGCAACGTCGCCAACCAGCGGGGCGAGACGATCGGCATGGACGCCGCGGACCACCTCGTCGCGCTGCAGGAGCACGGCCTGGCCGGCGCGGTGGACGTCGTGCTGGTGCACGACAGCGAGGGTCATCCGGTGGGCGGCGAAGCGGAGGCGGTATTCGCCGGTCCCGCGGTCGTGGAGCGGATGCGCGAGCGGGGCGTGCGCGTGGTCCGCGCGGACCTGGCCGACCCCGCCGACCCGCGCCACCATGACGCCCTGCGACTCGCGTCCGCGCTCCGGGAGGTGGTGTGAGATGTCGTTCACCTCGGAGGTGAAGGACGAGCTGTCGCGCATCGTCTCGCCGAAGCCCTGCTGCCCCAAGGCGGAGCTGGCAGCTCTGATCCGGGTCGAGGGCACACTGCACATCACCGGCAACGATCGCTTCCGCCTGGAGCTCGCGACGGAGACGGCTCCGGTCGCCCGCAAGGCGATCAAACTCATGCACGGGCTCTATGGCCTCAAGACCGAGCTGACCGTGCGCCGAAGCGTGCTTCACAAGACGAACAACTACCTGATCACCGCGCCGGCCCAGTCGAGCCTGGCTCAGGCGCTGACCGATCTGGGCGTGCTCGACGAGTCGCACGGACTGGCATACGGCATCCCCGCGCGGCTCGTCCGCCGGGACTGTTGCGCCATCAGTTACCTGCGGGGCGCCTTCCTCGGCGGCGGCTTCGTGGCGGATCCGCACGGCGACTTCCACTTCGAGCTCACCGCGGAGTCCGAGGCGTTGGCCGTCGACCTCGTGCGGCTGATGCATCGGTTCGGCATCGAGGCGCGCGTGACGAGGAGGCGAGGACTGTTCGCGGTCTACCTCAAAGGCGCCGAGCCCATCGTCACGTTCCTCGCGCTCGTGGGGGCGCACCGCGCCCTCCTGCGCACAGAGGACGTCCGTATCATCAAGGGCATGCGCAACGACGTGAATCGGCTCGTCAACGCTGAGACCGCCAACCTGCAGAAGTCGGCGGAGGCGGCGATGAGCCAAGTCGAGGACATAAGGCGTCTCGCGGCGGCGCGAGGGCTCGAGGCGTTGCCGCCGGCCCTGTGCGACTTGGCCGCCCTTCGCCTGGAGCACCCCGACGTCAGCCTTCGCGAGCTGGGCGAACTAGCGGATCCGCCGTTGTCCAAGTCGGCGGTCTACCACCGCATCAGGCGCATCGAGGAGCTGGCCGCCGGGCAGCGCTCCAAGGACCTTGACGACGACGACGATGGCAGGGAAGGTATGGGCGGGAACCAGCCGGAGGGATGAGTCGGGTCCGCCGCGTGCGATCCTCACCATAGCTCCAGACTTCGTCGGCAAAGGGCTGCAAGGCGTCCGCACATGAGGCGGGCGCGCTGTTTCGAGAGAGGGGTATCAGACGTGAGCATCAAGGTCGGTATCAACGGCTTCGGCCGCATCGGGCGCCTGGTCTTCCGCGCCGCAGTGAAGGATCCGAACATCGAGATCGTGGCCGTCAACGACCTGACTGACCCGGCCACCCTCGCACACCTGCTGAAGTACGACTCGGTCCACAAGCGCTTCGACGGCACCGTCGAGGCCGTCGACGAGGGCTTCCTCGTCGACGGCAAGCTCGTCAAGGTCCTCTCCGATCGTGACCCCGGCGCCCTGCCCTGGGGCGCCCTCGGCGTCGACGTCGTCGTGGAGTCCACCGGCTTCTTCACCGACGCGACCAAGGCCGCTGCCCACCGCACGGCGGGCGCGCGCAAGGTCATCATCTCATCGCCGGCGTCCAACGAGGACATCACCATCGTCATGGGCGTCAACGACGACCTGTACGACGCAGACAAGCACCACATCATCTCGAACGCGTCGTGCACCACGAACTGCCTCGCGCCCTTCGCGAAGGTGCTGCACGACGAGTTCGGCATCAAGCATGGCCTCATGAACACCATCCACAGCTACACCAACGACCAGAACATCCTCGACCTGCCGCACAAGGACCTGCGCCGCGCCCGTGCAGCGGCGATGTCGATCATCCCGACGTCGACCGGCGCCGCGAAGGCTCTCGGCCTCGTGCTCCCGGACCTCAAGGGCAGGGTGGACGGCATGTCCATGCGCGTCCCGACCCCGGACGGTTCTGTGGTCGACCTGGTCTGTGAGCTCGGCAAGAAGGTCACCAAGGACGAGATCAACGCCGCGATGAAGGCAGCAGCCGAGGGCCCCATGAAGGGCATCCTCGAGTACTGCACCGACCCGATCGTCTCGGTCGACGTCGTGGGCAACCCGGCCTCCTCGGTCTTCGACTCGCTGCAGACCATGGTCATGGACGGCGGCTGGCTCGAGGGCAGCTTCGTGAAGTGCGTGTCCTGGTACGACAACGAGTGGGGCTACAGCAACCGCGTCGTCGACCTGATCCGCAAGATCGGCTAGGCGGGACATGTTCGCGAAGAAGACCGTCCGGGACGTCGAGGTCCGCGGCAAGCGCGTGCTCGTGCGCGTGGATTTCAACGTCCCGCTGCTGGACGGCGCCGTCGCCGACGACACCCGGGTGCGCGCTGCGCTGCCGACGATCCGCTACCTGGTGGACCACGGCGCGCGCGTCATCCTGATCAGCCACCTCGGCCGCCCCAAGGGCGAGCCGGACCCGGCCTTCTCGCTGCGGCCGGTGCGCGCCGTGCTCGCGCGGCTGCTGGGCCGCAACGTGCACTTCGTCGACGCGGTGGTGGGCCCCGTGGTGACGGAGGCCGTGGAGCGGATGGTCGACGGTGAGGTCGTGATGCTGCAGAACCTGCGCTTCGAACCCGGCGAGAAGGCGAACGACCCGGCCTTCGCGCGTGAGCTTGCCGCGTTGGCCGACATCTACGTCGACGACGCGTTCGGCGCCGCGCACCGCGCGCACGCCTCGACCGAAGGGGTCACGCACTACCTGCCCGCCTACGCCGGCATGCTGCTCGCCCGCGAGGTCGAGACCCTCACGAGCATGCTCGCCGACCCGGTGCGACCGTTCGCGGCGATCCTGGGCGGCAGCAAGGTGTCCGACAAGTTCGGCGTCATCGACCGCCTGCTCGACGTGGTCGACACGCTCATCGTCGGCGGCGGGATGTGTTTCACGTTCCTGGTCGCCAAGGGCGTCGATGTCGGCACGTCGATCGTGGAGGCGGAATGGGTCGAGCCCGCCAAGAAGATGCTCGGCAAGGCCTCCGAACGGGGAGTCGAGCTGCTGCTGCCGGTCGACTTCGTGGTGGCGGACAAGCTCGCCGAGGATGCGGAATGCCGCATCGTGGGGCGCGAGGAGATCCCCGCGGGCTGGATGGGCCTCGACATCGGTCCGACCACCGTCGAGCTGTTCAAGACGGCCATCTCGGCGGCGAAGACGGTGTTCTGGAACGGCCCGATGGGCGTCTTCGAGATGAAGCCGTTCGAGGCGGGGACCCGTGAGGTCGCGATGGCGGTCGCGCGCAACACCCGTGCGGTCAGCGTGGTCGGCGGCGGCGACTCGGTCGCGGCCCTGAAGAAGTTCGATCTCGAGGAGCGCGTCAC
>Ga0066793_10001682_pt1 | contig 10236 bp, 11 predicted proteins | sample PersoiDNA2013189_FD_83876 | JGI IMG/M metagenome (GOLD analysis project Ga0066793, IMG submission 83876) | Permafrost soil microbial communities from the Arctic, to analyse light accelerated degradation of dissolved organic matter (DOM) -... | ecosystem: Environmental > Terrestrial > Soil >...
GTCAAGGGGATGTTTGCGGCCGGGGCGGGTCACCCAGGCCCAGGTCTCGACGACGCCACCGGGGCCGACCTCGACGAGGTCAGCTTCGATCGGCTCACCCGTGGCGGGATCCCATTCGAGCGGCGGTACGAGGACGCGCCCGGTGCCGGTGCGGGCCCCGAGGATCGTCGCGTTGCGCAGCCCGGTGAGGAACGGGCCGAGGACCGGCCCGAGGGTTCGGGTGTACGGGAACTCGATGGTGTGCGTGGTCAGCCGCTGCTCGGGCACCGCCGGAGTAAAACACGTTCCATTTCGAGGTTACAAATGGGGGGTGGTCAGCGGCCGTCGAGGAGCATGCGGGTGGCGGACTCGAGCTCGTCGTTGACGGTGGCGGTGTCGTTCCAGCCGTTGACCCAGCCGACGAGCCACCCGAACCACACCATCCGGAGCGTGCGGGCGGCGCGGGCCTTGACCGTAGGGTCGAGGTCGCCGATGGCGCCGGCGAGCACCCGGTCCATGGTGGCCATGAGCTGGATCTGGCAGTCCCGGACCGCGGGGTCCGGCGACGCCGATGCGGTGACGAGCGCCGCGGTTCGGCGGGGCTCATGCTCGGCGGCCTGCATCGCCTGGCCGAGGAGCTCGACGACCCGGTCAGCGGCGGTGTGCCCGACTGGGGGGCGACGGTTGAACCGGTCGGCGAGGTCTCGCCACAGCTCCACCTGACACGCCGCCAGCAGGTGGTCTTTGGAGCTGAAGTAGCGGTAGATGGTGCCTAGCGCGACCTGGGCCCGGGTGGCGACGTCACGCATCTGCACCGCGTCGTAGCCCCCTTCGGCGGCGAGGCTCATCGCGGCGTCGAGCACCCGGTCCCGGCGAGCGGCCTGATTGGGGGTGAGGGTCTCGTCGTCGACGACCATCACGAGGGCGCTTCGGGGACGGCGGGCAAGCCTCCGACGACTCGTTCCGGCGCCACCGCGTTGTCGTCGCGAACCAGCTCGAGGACCGCGGCGGCGATGTCGTCGGGTGAGAGCAGACCCATGACCGCCTCGGCGGCCAGGGCCCAGTCGGCCCAGCGTTCCCCGTCGCCGGATTTGGGGAGCAGGGGGGTGTCGACGAGACCGGGAAGAACCGAGTTGACCCGGATGCCCTCCTCGGCGAGCGGGGCGCACGCCCGGGTGAACATCGCCACGCCCGCCTTCGTGGCCGAGTAGATCGGATCGGCGGTCAGCGGGAACAGCGCCGCCATCGACGCGGTGTTGACGATGGCGCCCCCGCCCCGGCGGCGCAGCACGGGAATGGCGAGCCTGGTGCCGACCACGACGCCACCCAGGTTGACGGCCATCACCCGCAGCAGGGTCTCGGGGGTGATGTCGGGCCAGAGTGGCTCGCCGCAGACCAACCCGGCGTTGTTGAACACGATGTCCACACCGCCGTGCGCGGCTTCGCCGGTGGCGAACATGGCCTCGAGCGACCGGGGCTCGGTCACATCGGTGCGAACCGCCGAGGCCTGGCCTCCGGCGTCGTGGACCAACCCGACCGTCTCGGCGGCGGTGGCCTCGTCGATGTCGGCGGCGACGACCGTGGTGCCCGCGCGCGCGAACGCCACGGCGGTGGCCCGACCGATGCCCGACCCCGCTCCGGTGACGACGGCGACTTTGCCTTCGAGCTCCACGAGACCTCCATGCTCCCACGACTACGAGAACGCGTTCCAGAGCGCCGACCTACGCTCCTGTCGTGGACGAGCACCGCGAGACCCCGGACGGCCCCCGCCTCGCGTTCTCGCATGTCGACGACGTCCCCTGGACCGAGGTGATCTCGCAGCAGCACGGTGGCCGCCGAGTCTCGGTGCACGAGAAGTTCCTCGAATGGACCCCACAGCGGATGGTGGTCCTGGGTCGCTACGACGCCGGGATGATCATCGAGCGGCACGGTCACCGCAGCGACAACCTCGTCTACGTGATGGAAGGCGACCTGACCGTCGGTGACCGTCCGTGCCCGGCGGGGACGCTCATCACCCTCGAGCACGGCGCGGTGTTCGGCCCGTTGATCGCCGGTCCGGACGGCTGCGTGCTGTTCGAGACCTGGGGTGCCGACGTCGCCCCCGTGTCTGCCGACAAGGACGGCTACGCGCGGCTGCTCGCGGAACGCGGCGTGGTGCGACTCCCGAACCCGCCCTTTGAGAAGCCGCCGACCGCGCCGGCGAGCGATCTCGGCACCGGGGACCGCTGGTCCTAAGGATCGGGGACCAGCAGTTCGGCGATGGCGCGCGTCGCGACGTCGAGGCGCGCCGCGGTCGCCTCGTACACCGATGCCGGTTCCCCGAACGGGTCGGGGATCTCCTCGTCGCCCCGGCCGGGGAGCGCGCCGACGCGTTCGGCCGCGGCCCGCGCCGCCCAGGCTCGCACGGTCTCGTCGGAGCGGCGGGGTCCGATGCGGGCTCCGAGGCGGGGAAGCTCCGCGACGAGAAAGGTCCGAGCGGCGGCACCGGGGTCAAAGGCGTGGATGCCCCAGACGTGGCTGCGGGTCATCGCGAGGATCAGGTCCGCGTCGGCGACGAGCACGGCGGTCAGGGGTCGGCTGCGGTGACTCGAGACGTCGACCCCACGCGCCGACATCGTTCGTGTCGCGGCGTCGGTGGCAGGTCCGTCCCAGGCGAGCGTGCCCGCCGAATGGACATGAGCCGAGGCGTCGCGTGCCACGAGATGCGCGCCGAGGAGCGCCTCGGCCATCGGGGATCGCGCGATGTTGCCGGTGCAGACCACCAAGACGTTGAACGAGGGGCGACGGTCGATGGGTGGCGATCGTAGGAGGCCGTACACTGCGCGCCGGCGAGGGGAGATCGACCGGTGGAGCGGCTCGAGACCGAGCATGTGGCGTCGGTGATCGACGCCGACGGCCACGTGTGGGAACCCGAGGAGGTGTGGGAGCAGCACCTCGACCCGGCGTTCCTCGACCGTCGCCCCCGGATCGTCCTCGACGACCGCCAGACGTCGCGCTACCTGATCGAGGACCGTCTGATCCCGGCGGGGACCGGTCGCGCCGCGTGGGCCCCCGAAGGGTTCCGGGAAGCGTCGCTGCACCGGCCGGGTGGGGTTGACCCCACGGCCCGGCTCGTCGACATGGACGTCGACGGCATCGACGTCGCGGTGCTCTACGGCACGCTCGCGCTCGGGCTGTGGTCCATTCGCGATCTCGACCTGCAGGTGGCGTGCTGTCGAGCCTTCAACGATTGGCTGGCGCGCTACTGCGCGACGGATCCGGCGCGCTTGCGGGCCGCGGTGGCGCTGCCGTTCGGGTCGATCGACGCCGCGGTGGAAGAGGCCGACCGTGCCGTCACGGAACTGGGCGCGGTGGTCCTCACGATCCCGGGCTCGGTCCTCGGACGCAACCTGGACGACGCGGCACTGTTCCCCCTGTACGAGGCGGCCGAGCGGCTCGACGTGCCCCTCGGGATCCACGCGGGTGGCACCGGCCTGGCCATCGACCGGTTCGTAGATCAGTACGCGATGGCGCACGCCTGCGCGTTCCCGATGGACATCATGCTGGGCGCCACCGCGCTGCTCTGCGGCGGTGTTCTGGAGCGGTTCGCCCACCTTCGCGTCGCGCTGCTCGAAGCCGGGTGCGGCTGGTTCCCGGCGTTCCTCGAACGGCTCGACGAGCACTTCGAAAAACGACCCGGCGAGATGCCGAACCTGACGCGTCCGCCCAGCACGTTCGTCGAGGAAGGCCGCGTCGTCATCTCCTGCGAACCGGAGGAGCACGGCATCCGCTACGCCGCGGAGCGTCTCGGTGCGGGCGCGGTCATCTACGCGTCGGACTACCCACACTGGGACGCCGAGTTCCCCGGTTCGGTGGCCGCGATCCGGGACCGGGAGGATCTCGACGCCGTCACCCGCCGCGCCATCCTGGGTGACAACGCTCGGCGGCTGCTCGGCGCCCGCTTCGAGCGGGTATCCGTTCCGGTGGAGAGAGGACCACGATGACGTCACGAACGCCGGTCACGAAGCTGCCCGAGCCGGACCTGGGCCAGACGCTGATCAGCAAGGATCGGTACCTGTCCCGCGCCTACCTGGCCTCGGAGTACGAGCAGCTCTGGCCCCGGGTCTGGAACCTCGTGGGGCCGCTCTCCGATGTCGCCGAGGCCGGCGACTACCTGGTGTTCGACCTCGGGTCCGAGTCGATCCTCGCGGTGCGCGGCGACGACGATCGGGTGCGGGCGTTCCACAACGTGTGTCAGCACCGGGGGCGTCGCCTCCGCGAACCCGGCAGCGGGCACGCGGCGACCTTCCAGTGCCCGTATCACCTGTGGACCTACGGGCGAGACGGCGGGCTCACCTGGGTCCCCGACGCCGACGACTTCCCCCAGGGGGACCCGACCGGTTGCATCGGCCTGCCCGAGGTGCGCTGCGAGACGTGGAACGGCTGGGTGTTCGTCAACCTCGACCCCGACGCCGAGCCCCTGACCGAATTCCTCGGGCCCCTCGTCGAGCACCTCGCACCGTACGACTTCGGCGCGAACTACCACCTCGTCGAGGACATCTCGATGGCCTGGTCGTGCAACTGGAAGGTGGGTGTCGACGCGTTCAACGAGGTGTACCACGTCCAGGGAATCCACCCCGAGCTGCTGTCCTTCACCGACGACGTCGACTGCCCAGTCGACATCCTCGGCAAGCACAGCCGCTTCATCTTCCGCGTCGGTTACCCGAGCCCCCGGTGGACCGATGACCTGGCCCGCAAGGAGGGCTACCCCGACCGCCACCAGATCACCCAGATGATGCGCACGATCATGGAAGCCGCGGGCCTCGACGCCAGCCGTTTCGACGGTCGTCGTCCCGACGCGGTCCGCCCGGCGTTGTTCGAGGCCCGCCGCGAGTACGGGATCCGCAACGGGCTGCGCTACGACGACCTCGCCGACGAGCAGCTCACCGACGACTTCCACTACTTCATCTTCCCGAACATCACGTTGAACATCAGCGCCGACCACTTCTGGTTCTTCCGTCACCGACCGCACCCCACCGACCCCGAGCAGATGTGGTGGGACTTCCAGACCTACGTGCGTCTTCCCGTCGGCGTCGACCCGCCGCCCCGACCCGAGCGGACGGTCTGCGTGTTCGGCGACGGAACCGAGCAGAAGTTGCACCTCGCGCTCCAGCAGGACGCCGCCGCGTCACCCCCGGTGCAGGCCGGTATGCGCTCCTCGGGATTCACCGGGCTGTACCTCGCGCATCAAGAACGGCGAATCCGCCACTTCCATCGGGTACTCGAGGACTACCTCGGGTCGTGACCACGTACGTGCCCGTCGCCGCCGAGAGCGACGTTCGGCCGGGTCGCGCCCGCTCGGTCCAAGCCGGTGAGCTCTGCCTCCTGCTCTGCAACGTCGACGGCGTCGTCTACGCCATCGCCGATGTCTGCACCCACGACCACGGGCCGCTCGGCGACGGCCGTCTCCGTGGCCCGGCGATCGAGTGTCCCCGCCACGGGGCTCGCTTCGACGTGCGCGACGGATCGGTCCTCGCTCCCCCGGCCGTGCGGCCGCTGGCGACGTTCGCGACTCGCGTCGTCGATGGACGCCTCGAAATCGTCATCCCGGACGAGGACCTGCGGTGAGCGGACCGCTGGACGGCATCCGGGTCGTCGAGCTCGGCGTCTGGGTCGCCGGTCCCGCCGCGGGTGGGATCCTCGCTGACTGGGGCGCGGAGGTGATCAAGATCGAGCCGCACGACGGCGACCCCGCCCGCGGGTTTCTCGCCATGCTGGGCGGCGACCTGCCCTTCAACCCGCCGTTCGAGCTGGACAACCGCTCCAAACGCAGCATCGCCGTCGACCTGACCGCACCCGCGGGCCAGACCCTCGCCCTCGAGCTGATCGACCGGGCCGACGTGTTCCTCACCAACATCCGACTCGACGCGCTCGAGCGGCTCGGCCTCGACGCCGCCCGCCTCCGCCAACGCCGCCCGAGCCTCGTGTACGGGATCATCACCGGCTACGGGCTCGAGGGACCCGAACGGGGCCGCGCTGCGTACGACATCGGTGCGTTCTGGGCCCGCAGCGGGATCGCCGGACTCCTCGCGTCGCCCGGGGGGGAGCCGCCGTTCCAGCGGGGCGGGATGGGCGACCACGGGGTCGGGATGGCGTTGGCCGCCGGGATCTGTGCCGCGCTCACCGCCCGGGCCCGCACCGGCGACGGTCAGGTCGTCGCGACGTCGCTCATGCGCCATGGGATGTACACCATCGGGTTCGATCTCAACACCGCGTTGCGGTTCGGTGTCCCGATCGGCACCGCGACGCACGCCACGATGGGCAACCCGGCCATCAACTGCTACCAGGACCGCGACGGCCGCTGGTTCTGGCTCATCGGGCTCGACGGGGACCGTCACTGGCCCGATCTGTGCCGCGCCGTGGACCACCCGGAATGGATCGACGATCCCCACTTCGCCACCGGGCGGGCACGCCGCGAGCACCTCGATCAGCTCATCCCGGCCCTCGACGCGATCTTCGCCACCCGGACCCGCGAGGAGTGGGGTGACATCCTCGACCGCGAAGGGATGTGGTGGGCGCCGGTGCAGACCACCGACGAGGTGCTCGCCGACCCGCAGGCCTGGGCTGGCGGAGGTTTCGTCGACGTCCCGGACGGGTCGAGCACCCAGACCATGATCAACTCGCCGGTCGATTTCCTCGGCACCCCCAGCGCGCCGCGGGGCATGCCGCCCGAGCTCGGCGAGCACACCGATGAGGTGCTCGCGGAGCTCGGCCGCGACGCCGCCACCATCGCCGCGCTCCGAGCCGACGGGATCGGACCTGAGCCGCCCGCTCAAGTCGCGTCCCGGTTCCGGCAACTCATCGGTATGGTCGCCCGGAGTGATTCGCCGACCGACGGCCGTCGTCCTCGCCGTCGTCGTGGCGCTCGTCATCTCCGCCGCCCCGAGCGCCGCACGCCGGACCGGCACCTCCGGGATCGGCGACCCCTACTTCCCCACCCTCGGTGACCCCGGCTACCGGGTCCGCCACTACGACCTCGCGCTGCGCGTCGATCCGCGAACCGACACCCTCGCCGGCACCGCGACGATCACTGCCACCGCCCGGCACCGGCTGACCCGCTTCCGCGTCGACCTCGTCGGCCTGCACGTCACTCGCGTGGCCGTCAACGGGAAGCGAACCCCGGTGGTCCAAGACCACGACAAGATCGTGATCTCACCCGCGACGGCGCTCGCCACCGGGTCCGCGTTCTCGCTCACCGTCACCTACGGGGGCCATCCGTCACCCGGGGTCGTGCCGGGCATCGGTCTCGCCAACGGCTGGATCACCAACGGTGCGACGTCGTTCACCCTCGGGGAGCCCGACGCGGCCCGGCGCTGGTTCCCCGCCAACGATCACCCGAGCGAGAAGGCGACGTTCACCTTTCGGATCACCGTCCCGGCCGGCCTCACCGCGATCGCCAACGGTCGGCTCGTCCACCAGAGCCAGACCCGCGCGGGCGTCACCGACGAGTGGCAGGAAGACGCGCCGATGGCCCCGTACCTCGCTCAGGTCGTCGTCGGGAACCTGATCGTCGATCAGCACCCCGGGCCCGGCGGCGTGCTGCTGCGCAACGCGTATTCGCCTGACACCCAGGCCTCGGCCGCGCCCGCGGTGGCGGACACCGCGACGATGCTCGCGTTCTTCACCGACCAGTTCGGCCCCTACCCGTTCCGGGAGTACGGCGTCGTCGTCCCCGACATGCGCGCCGGCGGGTTCGGCTTCGAGTCCCAGACGCTGTCGTTGCTCTCTCCGGACGTCTTCGCCGATCGAGTCGCAGCGAGCACGACGCTGTCCCACGAGCTCGCGCATCAGTGGTTCGGTGATGACGTCAGCCCGGCCTTCTGGCGCGACATCTGGCTCAACGAGGGCTTCGCGACCTACGCCGAGTGGCTCTGGGAGGATCATGCGCTCGGAGTCCCGCTCAGCGCCAACATCGCCGACGCGCGCCGCATCCTCAGCCGGGCGCAACCCACCCCGGTCGACAACCCGGGGGTCGACGCCATGTTCGCCCCGACCGTCTATCAGCGAGGCGCGTTGACCCTGGACGCCTTGCGTCGCGACGTCGGAGACCCCGTGTTCTTCCGCATCTTGCGGACCTACCTGCAGCACTTCGCCGGCCGGTCGGCCACGACCCGGGACTTCGTCACGACCGCCGACGCCGTCGCGGGCCGCGACCTGGGACCCCTCTTCACTGCCTGGCTCGGCGCCGGACCACTCCCGACCAGCTGATCGCTATCAGCCGGCGCCCGAGCCCGGCTCCCACCGGGCCCATCGCTCCGGTTCCCCCCAGCCGGTGTGATGCTCGGGCCAGTTCGCCGGGGGAAGCCCGACCGGGGACGTCCCGACCTTGCGGCCGTACCAGAGCAGATGCTCACGGCGGACGAAGTACCAGTCGCCGTCCCGACGCTGATACGCGTCGCGGTACTGGATGGCCTGGACGATCCATCGGTCGTCGACCTGGACCTCACCCCGGCAATAGACGACCCCAGTGGCATGGTCGGCGTCCTCGACGTCGATCAGTTGCGTGCCGACGTTCAGGATCGTGACCCCGAGGTCGGCGACCGCGTCTCGCAGGTACGCGGCGAGTGCCGCGCGGCCCCGACGGTTGCGCCCGACCCGCACGTCGTCGACGAACAACGCGGCGACGCCATCGAAGTCCCGAACATCCATAGCGACCGCGTAACGGGCCACGAGCTGACGGATGGCGTCGTGGGCGACCAGCCGGTCGAGGGGTGAAAGGTCACGCACGACGCCGAGTCTCACATCCCGTCAGGCGAGGTGCTCCCGCACCAGCCGTTCCGCGCGGGCGGTGTCTTCCTGCAGGAAGAAATGGCCCCCGTCGACGCGTACGAGCGGGGCGTTCGCCCGCTCGGCCTGGGCTCGGAACCAGTCCAGGGGCAGGTCAGAGTGCGCGCCCGCCACGACGGTGGTGGGTGCCGACAGGGCATCGAGATGACGCCACGCCGCGAGGGCGCCGTCCTCGTTGGCCGACACCTCGAAGAGCGTCGCTTCCGCGTCGGGCGGACAAGCCAGCTCGATCTGACCGTCGGCCCGGTCGACGAACCCCCAGCGGACATACGCCTCGAGCGCCTCCGGCGCGAGGGCATCGAGGGGCGGCCGCGCGCCGTATGACGCCGCGACCGTGGGGCGGTCGGGCCACACCGCCCGCCGCCTCCGGGCGATGGCGGCCATCGAGTTCGGCTCGCCGGGCGCGGTCCCTGGCGGCCGGGATTCGCGAGCGGCCGCGACGTCGAAGCCGATCGCCTCGCACAGCATGAGGCGCCGCGTCGCGCCGGGTCGTCGCTCGTCGAGCACCGCGCACACTCCCCCGCCGAGCGATTCGCCGAGCGCCACCCATCGCTGGACCCCGAGCCCGTCGAGGACCGCGAGGACATCGCCGGCCAGCCGCGCGAAGCCGTACCCGTCGGACGGATCAGCCGGGACGTCGGTGCCGCCATGGGCTCGCAGGTCCACCCCGATCGGGCGGAACCGGTCGGTCAGGCGGCGCGCCAGCGGATCGAACAGCCCAGCGCAGAAGCCGTTCGGGTGGAGCAGCAGCAGCGGCTCGCCGCGACCGCCCCAGTCCAGGGCGGCAATACGCAGCCCGTCGTGCGCGACGGTTCGCGGTGTGGGATCCCCGGTCAGGCGGCTACGCGACCGGTTCGGCGGCGAGGATCCGGCCCAGCGTCAGCAGCTGGGGCGTGGTGCCGCCCAGGGTGAGCTCGAGCTGTTTGGCGAGCAGGAAGTACCGGTGCAGGGGGTAGTCCCGGTCGACGCCCATCCCGCCGTGCAGATGCTGCGCCGCGTGCACGACCCGCTGGCCACCCTCGGCGGCCCAGAACTTCGCCACCGCGACCTCGGCGGTCGCCGGAAGCTCTTCCGAGAGCCGCCAGATGGCCTGCCACGCGGTGAGCCGGATCGCCTCGGTGTCGATGTACGCGTCCGCGGCGCGTTGCCCGACGGCCTGGAACGTCGCGATCGGCCGGTCGAACTGCTCGCGGGTCTTGGTGTACTCGGCCGTCATGCGAACCGATTCCTCGCAGACACCTACCGCGATGGCGCACAGCGCCGCCGTGGCCCGTTCGATGGTCCAGTCGAGCACCTCGGCGCCCCGCTCGGCGCCTCCGAGCACGTCGTTGCCGGTGATCCGCGCCCCGTCGAGGTGAACGGCCGCCTCGGGGTGGCCGCTGGTTGTGTTCTGACGCTCCCGGCTCACGCCGCGGGCGTTGGGATCGGCGA
>Ga0066793_10001683_pt1 | contig 10234 bp, 10 predicted proteins | sample PersoiDNA2013189_FD_83876 | JGI IMG/M metagenome (GOLD analysis project Ga0066793, IMG submission 83876) | Permafrost soil microbial communities from the Arctic, to analyse light accelerated degradation of dissolved organic matter (DOM) -... | ecosystem: Environmental > Terrestrial > Soil >...
ACGTTAGGAAGATTGGTGATAGTGGAATCCTGCGGAAAGAATTGCCCCATAACAGGCGAGTAATTATTTGCTTTATATGGTGTATTATAATTAACATCAAAGCCGGTGCTTAAGTTTAAGTTTTTATAAAAAACGCCTTCAAAAGCAAGCCTCTGTCTTGTATAGAACAGGGGAACTCTTACCGGAGAATTTGCCGCAGTTTGCTGTACAATAAAATCGCTGTACAAAAACAATTTTTTTCTTAATAATTTAAAATTAAATTTTTTGAATGCCTGTATCTGTGTAATATTTATCAGTGAAGAATACTGATCAGTCTGGTAATAATTTTTGAAGTAAGTATAGTTAGCGATGGAAATATTCCTGAACCAAAGTGTGAATTTTGGGTTTTCAGCAGCCGCGGATAGAACCGTTATATTTTCTTTTTTAGATGCTGATGGATTTTAAAATTAAAAGACGACTGATCTTCAAAAATAAACGAAGGTGATCGGTTTATGTTTTGAAAAGCAACCTGTATATCACCAAATTTTTCATTCAAAAATCTTGTAAGGTTTGCGTTGGCAGAATAATCTCCGGCATTTAAACCGGCAGCATAAAACTCTCCCTTTAAAAGTGCATCCCACTTTTTATTCCTCGTTTTATTTCGATATTCGCCATGCACTGCTACATTATAATAGTTCTTTGTACCGCTGGCAAACATTCCCTTTAAATTCTCAAGTCGTAATCCTGCTTCAATAAATTGTGCAGGATTTTTTGTTTCAGGAAATTGCCGGATTGAAAAATCATTGGTAAGTATTTTCCATTTATCCTGTACAAAAAAATTCAAACCATTTGAAATTTGCAAAGCAGTATCATACAACTTTTTAAAGATCGCCGAATCAGCCGTAGCTGCTTCTATGCTTGTTAATGTATCCTGGAAACGGGAAGTGTATGTACTGTATGATATTGAATGTTGAAAACGAAATTTTGGATAGAACAAATATTCCTTTGTGCTGTCATTTATTTCTACAGAATCTCTTTTCCCAAGATCATAGCTCTGTCTTAAAAAGAAAGTAAAGTCTTTATAAATATTGCCTGTTGATATTTTTGTTGAGAAAACATTAAATACATTGCTAACATCACCGCCAAGATTAACAGGTATGGAAACACGATGCTCTCTATTTGGAGCATATAAAAGACTATCATTTTGTATGCCGCCATTTTCTGATGCTGATAATTTGTTTCCGTTTAAAACAAACCATGCTGCATATCTTTTTTTATTCCCCTGGTAATTGCTGAACAGCCTGTAATTATTATGTCCTGTATTTTGTGTTTGAAAAAATCCGGGTGCGGAGATCAATCTGTACTCAAACCCAAAGTTCCAGTTGGGCTTTATATTTTGTGTATGAAGAATATTTACGAATTGTTCTTTGCCTGATGCAAGCAAATAAGTTATTTGTGTATAAGGTCTTGTTGTTTTATAAAACTTTGTTCCCTCCAGAGTAAACCTGTAAATATCATATGCATGAAAGCCTGCATCCCATCCGGCTTTTAATATAGGAGTAAAAAGAATTGGGTAGTCGGCGCTGCCATTATTGCCTAACGTAACATAATGTGCAGGCACAGAAAAAAATTTATTAAAATCATTTATAGAAGAGTCAAGCCGGTTACTTTTTAATGAATCAAGATACCTGTAAGAGATGGTTATAGAATCGGCAAGATCGTCTCTATGTTTAAAACCAATTGTTGTATCACCAGGTTTTGTTTGAGAAGCAGATTGGGTATTTCCGGTGGTGCCTATTTTTTCTTTTACAGCTTCTAAAACCCTGCCCTGTATTTGTGCAAAGGATGAGTGATAAAAAAATAAAATTGCCAGGATCAGAAATCCTGCATTATACTTCCGAAAAAATTTATACGATCTTTTTATCATTATTATTTTAAAAATACGGCTAAAGCAGAGCGATCAGTTCTTTAAAAATACAGGCTAATTTGGGTTCCGCTTCTTTAGCAGCCTGCAATACTTCTTCATGCGTAATTTTATTTTCTCCTTCCCGAATACCAATATCTGTGATCACGCTTATTGCAAATACAGGTAAGTCCATATGCACAGCAGCGATCACTTCCTGTACAGTGCTCATGCCCACTGCATCTCCACCCAAAACATTTATCATGTGATACTCTGCTTTGGTTTCAAAAGTTGGGCCCGTTACTGAAACATAAACTCCTTCCTTTACATCAATGTTATTTTTAAGCGCTATTTGTTTTGCTTTATTAATAAGATATTTTTTGTAAGGCTCACTCATATCAGGAAAACGTGGTCCTAAGCTTTCATTATTATTACCAATTAAAGGGTTTGGAGTAAGCAGGCTGATGTGATCATTGATGATCATAAGATCACCAACTTTAAATACTTTATTTGTTGCGCCGGCTGCATTACTTAACAGCAAAGTTTTAATTCCCAAATATTTAAAAACCCTGATGGGTAAAATAATATCTTCAGTATTATATCCCTCATAATAATGAAATCGTCCCGACATTGCTACCACTTTCTTTCCGCTCAATTCACCAAAGATCAATTTACCGCTATGCCCTTTTACAGTGCTTACAGGGAAATTCGGAATATCTCCGTATGCAATTTCTTTTTCAATTTTTATTTCATTTGTGAAGCTTCCCAATCCGCTGCCTAATACAATACCAACCGATGGTTTCTCAGGATAAATGCTTTGAATGTATTTTACTGCTTCATTTATTTTTTCCATAGATGGTTTCCGAAAAATTTAAGCTGCTAAGATAAGAATGTCTGAACCATGATTTATGGGATTATAAGATTATTGGGATTAAAGATAAATGGAGTTAAAATTTCTTAAGAAAAAGACTTATTGGGAAGAGTTTAAATAATTCGTGTAATTCGGATATAATTCGTGTGCTATGTTCTTAATAAGGATAGCGGTAAAAATCACAATCATCCTCATCACACAATAATTTTTTCAAAACTTTATCTTTTAAAACATCTATATAATCCATTGGTCTTCCATTCACATAAATTGTTCGATAAACTAAACGGATACCATGACTATAATCAACATACCAATTAACATGTCCGGTATATAAAGGCTGAATCGGATTGCCATCTAATTTATGCCAGCCGTAAATAGCCACCCTGTTTGGTTTGGGATCTTTGGTAATTTTTTCGCTGATAACAACATCTTTTTTAATTCCTGCAATTAATCCATTACGTTGTTTTCTTTGTCCTTCAATAATTAAATGATGATGATACATAGTAACTGTACTATCCCGGAATGCATACATAGGCACAGGCTCTAACTTTACTTTGGCGGCTTTATAAATATCATCAACCATTTTTCTTGCAGGCAAAAAACAATGAAAACTGTCAGCAATTTTTTGTGCTGCCATTGGTGTAATATCAATACGTGCCCAGTCATCATCACTGCCGATACTGAGATAATCAGGGCTTACATAAAAAGTTGCAGTAATACTTTTACCATTTGGATCTTTTATTTCTGTATGAACAGGAACAAATCTTTTTAAAAAAGAAGGAATGTTACCGCCAAGAATTTCTTTTACAGCAAATGAATCTCTTCTTTGCCAGTTGAATGCTACAGCCTGTTTATAGAATTCAGTTCCTGTAATTGCTGAATTATTTCGTTCCGTTACAAAAATTTTTTTGGATGCGGAGCAGGAAACTAAAACAAATGCCAAAAAATATGTGACTATTTTATTCATAAAAAAGTTGTATAAAAACTGAATTAAAACTAAAAACTACAAACCTGCCTACCGGACAGGCAGGCTAATAACTGCAAACTTACCTATCTTCGTCAAAAAAATATTTACGATGAATCTTCACGAATACCAGGCTAAGGAACTATTAAAAAGATTTAATGTTCCTGTACAGGAAGGAATTGTTTGCAGCAGCGCATTGCAGGCTGAAGATGCTTACAGGCAAATACATTCACAATACGAAAGCAAATTTGCTGTAGTAAAGGCGCAAATACATGCAGGCGGAAGAGGTAAAGGAAAAATTGCAGGAACAGAACAACGCGGCGTGGCTGTTGGTAAAAATGCAGAAGAAGTTAAAACTATTGCACAAAATATTTTAGGAGGAACATTGGTAACTATTCAAACAGGTGCGGCCGGTAAAGTGGTAAATAAAGTTTTGATTGCGCAGGATGTATACTATGATGGACCAAACCCGGTAAAAGAGTTTTATTTATCTATTTTGATGGATAGAAGCAAAGGAAGAAACGTTATTATGTACAGCACTGAAGGTGGAATGAATATTGAAGTGTGGCGCATGATACACCGGATAAAATTTTTAAAGAATGGATCCATCCCGGCGGAGGCGTACAGGGTTTCCAGGCAAGAAAGATTGCATTTAATTTAGGATTATCCAGAGAAGCATTTAAAAATTGTGTGAGGTTTGTTACCAATTTGTATAATGCCTATGTTGGTTTGGATTGTAATATGCTTGAAATAAATCCTCTGTTTAAAACAAGTGATGATAAAATTATTGCAGTTGATTGTAAAATGAATATTGATGACAATGCTTTACTGCGTCATCCTGACCTTGCTTCAATGCGTGATATTTCAGAGGAAGATCCGACAGAAGTTGAAGCTGATAAATTTAATTTAAATTTTGTAAAGCTTGATGGCAATGTAGGCTGTATGGTTAATGGCGCCGGGCTTGCAATGGCAACAATGGATATGATAAAACTTAGTGGCGGCGAGCCTGCAAATTTTTTAGATGTTGGCGGCACAGCAAATGCGCAAACAGTGGAAGCAGGTTTCAGGATAATTTTAAAAGACCCAAAAGTAAAAGCTATCCTTATAAATATTTTTGGAGGCATTGTAAGGTGCGATCGTGTGGCGCAGGGAGTTATTGATGCATATCAATCAATCGGCAATATTGAAATTCCTATTATCGTTCGTTTGCAAGGCACCAATGCCGGGGTTGCCAAAGAATTAATTGATAAAAGCGGATTAAAAGTACAGTCGGCAATCCTTTTAAGTGAAGCTGCAGAACTTGTAAATAAAGCTGTAGCCTAAAATATTTTATTTAATTTGCAATTAAGATTTTTTGCTCTAATAATTTTTAATCACACTTTTAAAATTTTCATTTCTGAAAGATCCGCAGGGGAATAGCGGGCATACCGGATGTGATATATGGATGATGAAAGAATTAGCCCCCAACCCCTAAAGGGGAGTAATTTGCATCACTTCATACACCGGGCTAAAGAGATAAACTTTTTTGGTAGCTACTTCCACACACTTAAACCGTTTTCTTATCCTCTCCCCTTTCTTAAAAATTGCCCCGCTATTTACTTTAAATAAACTCCCTGCAGGCAACTCTTCAACAAAAAAATAACCTTCTTTTTTTACATCGTACTTTTTTAAGGCTCTTATTAAATGTGGTTCAGTACAAGTAGTTGCTGCAGGGTTTTTCAAACTCTGCACCAATAATTTTTCTATCTCCGGAGGGAAATTTTTTTTAGGAATGAACTCACTTAATATCTTCCCATATTCTTCTTTCCATTGTTTTCCATGCGCCTGAATTCTATGTCCGTATTTTTCATGCGCAAGTAAATGTGCAAGCTCATGTAATAAAGTAATTAAAAAAGAATATTTATTAAGATTACCGTTAACGCTGATGCGATGATTTTTATCAAATACTTTATTGCGGTAATTGCCTAAAATACTTTGGCGTTCCCTGGTAATTGTTAGATGAACTTTGTAATGGTGAAGATAATAAGCAACTTCTTCAAAAGAGCCTTCGGGTAAAAATGAGCTGAGTGCAGTAAGCGGTGATTCTTTTTTAGGCATTTTTTTTCTTCCTGGCAACTTTCATTAATGCAGTTACTTCTACAACTGTGTAAACAATGTATAAACCCATAGCAGTAAACAATCCGGGTTTATTTATTTTACTTCTGAATAAAAAAACATAGATCAAAACAACGATCATGCAGATAAACATTTTGAACATCATGGATGCATACATGCCACGTACAAATGCCTGCGGATTGGGCGATTGTAATCCTTTACGCTGCAGCAAAAACCCTCCAATGCTTATAAAAAAAAGAAAAAGATTTGCCCATATTAAAAACTCCCTGTCAAAACCATGACTTTCTAAAAACGTTTTAAAAGTTAATATTAAGCCGTTTAAAATAATAAATAACAGTACGATGGGAAAGAATGCTTTTCTGTTTTCTTTATTCATTTTCTTTTAGATGTGGCTTTTATCAATCTTACTATCATGGCAATTAAGATGAGTAAAGGTAATATCCATACGAACAATGGAATTTTAAAAGTCCATTTATCTAATTCCAATCCTAAAAAAACACCAATGCCAAGGCTTACAAAAAGCTGACCACCGATTCCGGCATATTGCCATAACTCATTGCCTCTTTTTTTATCAATAGGTTTATTAAGATCAGTCATTACTTTTTTCTATATCTTTTAATTTAAGCGTAGTGGTATCTTTTTTAATCACTTCTCCTTTTAAAATCTTTTGAATATTATCGATGTATTGTTGTTTGTAAATCAAAGTTCTTTCAATTGAATCTGCCTTTACTTTTAAGTCCTGGTATTCCTTCGCCTGTCTTGCATCACCAAAACCCGGTATGTATAATTTAAGCGGGGTAAAAGCAATGAGAGCAACCGTTAATCCAACCAACACAACAAACAAAGTGCTTAATGCTATGTAAACGCTTATCCTGCTTAATTTAAAAGCAACCACCTCCTCATAAGTATCCTCGTTCATAACCACAAGCCGGTAGCGGTTTCGTAAACGTCGTAAAGTACTGTTGGCATCAGGTATTGCCATAATAAATTTTTAGCTTGTTAAAAATAACAAAGCATGGGCATTTAATAGCATAATAGCTTAAAATAAACGTATTTTTAAAATATTTTTGTTGAAAAGTAGTTTTAGATAAATACAAACTGATCCGTATCATATAGTTATTAAAAATCATCATTATACATGCGCTGCCTTGCTTTAAGATTTTCCCTTTTACTTTTATTTTTTTTCTGTATTGTTCCGGCATTTAGCCAGTTAGGCAATATCACTTTTGACCTGCAAAAAGATAAGCCTGAAAAATTTAAGAATAAGATATTAAAATCAGAAACTACAGGAGATAAAAAATTTACTTTAAAAAAAAGAATTTCACAAAACACAGTATCGCATTACAATTATTACTTCAATGCAAATAATAAGCTCAACGAAGTAATTGCAAGAGCAAGGCTATCAAACAGAGATGATTATGGCAAACTGCTTTCTTTTTATGGCTACTCTTTAAATACTACTGCTGCCCAAAAAACCGAGCTTGATTCAGTTATTTATAAAGCCACTGCGGGCATACTATTGCATGATCTTAGAAGTGACTGGGTTGATAATTTATATCTTCTTATAGGACAGTCATATTTATTTCAAAAAAAATTTGATTCTGCATCGATGACCTTTCAATTCATCAACTATAATCTTTTTCCGCATAAAAAAAAGGATGATATGCAATTGATAGTGGGCACAAATGCAAATGCCGGCGGAAATTCAATAAGTATTGCCAGTAAGGAAGACAGGTCACTTCTTAATAAAGCTTTCACCAGACCACCCAGCCGTAATGATGCATTGGTTTGGCAGATAAGAACATTTATAGAACAGGAAGAATATACCGATGCTGCAGGTTTGATAAATACATTGCAGAATGATCAAAACTTTCCGGCACGATTAAAAGCTGAGCTTGAAGAAGTGAATGCATATTGGTTTTATAAACAAAAAATGTACGACAGTGCGGCTATTCATCTTGAAAAAGCTTTATCAGCTGCAGAAGACAAACAGGATAAAGCCCGGTGGGAATATTTGCTTGCACAGCTTTTTGAAATTACAAAGCAACCTGAAAAAGCTTCTCAATATTACAGTAAAGCCATGAGGCATACTACTGATCCGTTACTGGATATTTATGCCAACCTAAGTAATGCCAAAATATACAGGAGTAACGACCCGAAAGAATTTAATAACACAATTGACAATTTAGTAAGAATGGCTAAGAAAGATAAGTATGAATCTTATCGCGACATTGTTTACTATTCCGCAGGTGAGCTTGCTCTTCAAAAACCTGATACTGCTGCTGCAGAATTTTTGTTTAATAAAAGTCTTAGTTATAATGATATTAATTCGGCTTATAAAAACAGGGCGTATTTGCAATTGGCTGATATAGCCTTCAATAAAAAAGATTATAAAAAAGCTTCTGCCTTTTATAACAGCCTGCAGCTTACTGATGATGTATTAATTGAAAGAGTGAAGGAAATTGAAGATAGAAAAAATGCATTATCAAAAATTGTAGAAAAAATAAATATCATTGAAAGAGAAGACAGCCTACAACGAATTGCAATGCTATCTGCAAATGAAAGAGAAGCTTTTTTAAAAGACCTTTTAAAAAAATTACGCAAAGAAAAAGGTCTTAAAAATCAGGATCTCAATTCATTAAATCCTTCTTCAGTTTTTGACAATAGCCAAAATCAATCAATCGATCTGTTTGGATCGAATGACACAAAGGGCGACTGGTATTTTTATAATGCTTCAATGAAATCAAAAGGATTCACTGAATTCAGAAGCAGGTGGGGCAACCGATCGGATGTTGATAATTGGCGTCGCACATCTGCTACAAATATTTCCATCAATAATACTAATCAGGCAAATAATAATTTACCTGTTAAGGATAATAAAACATCACTTATCAATACCGACCTGAGTTATGATGGCTTGCTGAGCAACGTGCCGCTTACTGCTGAAAAATTAAATGCTTCAAACATTTTAGTTGCCTTATCATTATTTGAGTCAGGTAAATTGTATCAAAATAATCTTGAAGATTATAACATGGCTGCGCAAACGTATGAAACATCATTACAGCGCTTCCCTAACAATTTGTATAATGGTGAATTGTATTTGAATTTAATTTACTGCTACCAGAAGTTAGGTAATCTATCCAAAGCATCTTATTATAAAAATTTACTGACTTCTAATTTTAAAGACAGTAAATATGCACAAGCTGTAATTAATCCGCAGGCAGTAAAACATGGAACAAAAGATCCGGCTGCAACCAAACGATATGAAAATATTTATAACCTTTTTATAGAAGGACAATTTGAAAAAGCTGTACAGGATAAAAGATCGGCAGATAGTTTATATGGAAATAATTACTGGAATCCGCAATTGCTATACATAGAATCAGTGTATTATATAAAACAAAAGCAGGATAGCCAGGCAATAGTTACTTTAAATAATATCATCACAAAGTATCCAACTTCTCCTTTAAAAGATAAAGCTGCAACAATGATAGATGTATTGAAAAGAAGAAAACAAATTGAAGGTTATTTAACCAATTTAAATGTAAAAAGGGCTGACGATGGTAAGGTCATTGTGATAAATGATGCCCCTTCTGAACAAAAAATAGTAACACAAAACAATAAACCAGAGCAGCCAAAAACTGTAATACCTGGGGAGAAAAAAGAAGTTGTTCAGCCCAAAACTGTAACACCCCAACCGCTTACGAATGGCACATTCACATTTATTGCTGAAAAAGCACAAAATGTTGTGATGATTCTGGATAAAGTTGATCCCGTTTATATCAGCGAAGCAAGAAATGCATTTAACAGGTATAACAGAGAAAAATTTTCAGGACAAACAATTGATATAGCCAGGGATGCCATTGATAAGGATAGAAATATTTTAATATTCAGTAAATTTCCCGATGCTAATGCAGCTATCTCCTATGCAGATAAATTAAAGAAAAACGCTGCGACTGAAGTTTCATGGTTGCCTGCCAATAAATATTCCTTCTTAATAATCTCCGATGCTAATTTGCAGGTATTAAAAGCCAACAAAGACCTGCAGGGCTATATTAAATTGTTGAATAACAAATACCCGGGAAAGTTTTAGTATTAACTTCTCTTAAGTTCAAACATTCTAAGGATAGCAGGGGGAATACTGAAGGATGCACCGGAATATGGGATGCAGTGGATTCGGGGATTACGTTGTTTGCTTTCATAATGGAAGGTTGATTTTTCCGCTTTTTCCTTTAGGTACTTCTAACTTCAACAACGATTTATTTTATCCTTGTATAAGTTTCAATCAGAGTGATTTTGTTATTTTGAGTAGTAGTTTCTACAACCACATCAGGTGATTTAAATTCTCCAACAATTTTCCAGGATGCCTTTTCAGGATTGGAAATATCGCTATATCGAATAT
>Ga0066793_10001686_pt1 | contig 10229 bp, 10 predicted proteins | sample PersoiDNA2013189_FD_83876 | JGI IMG/M metagenome (GOLD analysis project Ga0066793, IMG submission 83876) | Permafrost soil microbial communities from the Arctic, to analyse light accelerated degradation of dissolved organic matter (DOM) -... | ecosystem: Environmental > Terrestrial > Soil >...
CGTCCGGTGCAGAGTTCCGCTGAGTTTCCTATGGATCGCCGGAAAGCAGCCTGGAGAGAGGCTTGTTATCGGCCCCGGGGCGGCTGTTCCCCGCACAGGCTCACGGGAGGTAGCACCTTTGCCGGCCCACGGGACGGTAAGTGCCTTACAAGCCGGGGGCGCCCCAGACCGGAAACCACCGGCTCAGGTCCGGCTCGATCTTCAGGTCTGAGCCGAGTTGGCCACGCACCTGGAGTTCGAGTGCGTTGTCCCGGCGCTCCCCGTCCTGCGGCGCGAACGGGTAGAACGTGCCGCGCTTGAAGAGATAGACGATGGCGAGGCGGCGGCCCGCGTCGTCACGGAAGCCGACCAGCGTGCACAGCAACTGCGGGCCGAAGCCACCGTCCACCAGCGACGAGTTCACCGCATGCAGGTCGGTGACGAGTGCTTCGACGTCGTCGGCGGAGTGATGGCAGACCAGCCAGGTGTAGGCGTAGGAATCTGTGGTCACCTCGACCGGTGTCGTTCCCGAGCCCATGTCGAGCAGTTGCCGGACATCCTTCTCGATGTCGCTGAACGCCTTGCCCTCGGCGGCCCGGAAGCAGACCGAGCCGGTGCCGGTGGGCCGGAACGATGCGGCGGCCTCGAGCGTGATGGCGGCGGACGGCAGAGCGAACAGCGCGTCCAGCTTGGGCTGGACCGGCTTGGTCCGGCCCAGCAGCGTGTCCAGGAATCCCACCAGCTACCTCGACAGTTGATCGGAGATCTTGGCCAGTTCCTTGAGCCTGCGCTCCAGTGAAGGGTGCGTGGAGAACAGCGCGGAGAGGCTGGCCCCCGCCCCGCCCCTGGCAAAAGCCGGGGCGAAGTAGAACGCGTTCAGCGGCTCGGCTGCCCGCAGGTCCTTGGTGGGGATCCTGGCCATCTCGCCGGTCACCTTCTGCAGCGCGCTCGCCAGCGCGGACGGCTGCCCGGTGAGCAGCGCGCCAGACCGGTCGGCGGACAGTTCGCGGTACCGGGAGAGCAGCCGGATCAGCAGGAAGCTGATCGCGTAGACCACGATGCCCACCACCATGACGACCAGCACGACCGGAATGGCGCCGCCGTTGTTGTTGTTGTTGCCGCCCCGGCCGCGACCGCCGCCACCGCCGAAGAGTTCCGAGTAGAAGGCGAACCTGACCAGCAGGGCCGCGACGATGCCGATGAACGAGGCGATCGTCATGACCGCCACATCCTTGTGCGCGACATGCGACAGCTCGTGCGCGAGCACGCCCTCAAGCTCCTGATCGTTCAGCCGCCCGTCCAGCAGGCCAGTTGTGGCGCAGACCACGGCCATCTTGCTGTTGCGCCCGGTGGCGAACGCGTTCGGCATCCGGGACTCGGCGATGGCCACCCTCGGCTTGGGCATGTCAGCCAGCGCGCAGATCCGGTCCACCACACCGTGCAGCTGGGCCGCCTGCGGGCCGTCCTGCGGGGTGACGAGCCGGGCGCCGGCCGTACGCAGCGCGATCTTGTCGGACCAGTAGAACGACCCGAAGCCCAGCCCAATCGCCAGCAGGACCGGGAGGATTACGATCCCCGCGCCTGAACCACGATGGCTTGCTTCCAGCACCAGGACCAAGGCCAGGATAAAGGCCACAAAGACGACGCCAAGCAGGAACATCGTCAGGCCCATCCGAGCAATGAGTCCCCTGTCAGGCGCATAGCGGGTCTTCGCCATCGCGCCGCCTCCGTTCTGTCCGGCCGAACTCTCAGCCGGACTCTTCCGGCTTCGCTGTCGGAGCCGTCCCTCCCCCATTATCAGGCAGCGCCGGAGCGGACAAACCGTCGCGACGCAACTGCCCGGCCACTCCAGGACGCGGCCCGATGGCCGGCCGGCTCCGGACCAGTCACCGCCCCGCCCAGGGGATTCAACAGCAATTGTTGCTCCGCAACCTGGGAGCTTGCTGAGGGTTTCCTCTGAGCACGGGCAAGGCCTGGGGGTCAGCCCGGGATGAGGCCCTCGCCGCTGAGCATCTCGCGGACGTTGTCCATGGTCGCCTCGGCGTCCGGCAGGATCAGCCTCGATGGCTCAAGCGTGTCGTCAGGCAGCGCGGTGCCGAGCATCCGGATCCTGGACACCAGGGCATCCAGGGCGGCCGTGAACGCCTGTTCGTCACTGGCGTTCACGGCCGCCTCAAGCTTGGCGTCGAGGGTGTTCAGTTCGCCGGCAGCCGCATCATCGACCTCGAACTGGCCCTCGCCGAGAATGCGGACGATCATGATCCGTCACCGGCCTGCGGCTGGTCGGCAGACTGCGCTGGCCGAGACGCCTGCGGCTGGCCCTGGCTCGCCGCACCACCGGCGGCGGAACCCTCGATCTCACGCGGGGCCTCTCCCTGGCTCAGCTCGCCCTTCAGCCGAGCCAATTCCAGATCAACGTCGTGGCCGCCGCCCATCCGGTCCAGTTCGGCCTGGATGTCGTCGTGCGGGGTGCCGGTGACGTCCTCCAGGGCGCCCGAGGCCATCAGTTCGTCGATGGCGCCTGCCCGGGCCTGCATCTGCGCGGTCTTGTCCTGAGCCCGCTGGACGGCCATGCCCACGTCGCCCATCTCCTCGGAGATGCCGGAGACGGCCTCGCCAATCCTGCTCTGCGCTTCCGCGGCGGTGTACGTCGCCTTGATGGTCTCCTTCTGCGTGCGGAAGGCCTCCACCTTGGACTGGAGCCGCTGCGATGCCGCAGTCAGCTTCTCCTCGTCGGCCTGCAGCGACTGGTACTGCGTCTGCAGGTCCGTAAACTGGGTCTGCAGTGTCGACTTGCGGGTGAGCGCATCGCGCGCGAGATCCTCGCGCCCCGAGCCGAGGGCCTGCTTGGCCTGGCCCTCGAGCTTGGCCTGCTGCTGCTGGAGCGAGTTCATCTGGAGTTCGACGCGCTTGCGCGAGGTGGCCACGTCCGCGACGCCGCGACGGACCTGCGTCAGCATCTCCAGCTGCCGCTGGTAAGAATAATCCAGGGTCTCGCGCGGATCTTCATACTTGTCCAGGGCCTTGTTGGCCTTGGCTTTGAAGATCAGCGATACCCGCTTCATCACGCTCATGGGCGCGACCATCCCCTCATCGTGTACACCGCTGCCGCTCTCGCCCACAGCGCCGCGCCGGTCCCCCCGTGATGCTACGGCGGCATCGCCGCGGACTGAATCACCCAAGCCTATGCGGAGATCCGCGCGCCAGTCATTACGAAGGCCCGGCAGCCAGCCGAAGGCACAGCAGCCAGCCGAAGGCACGGCCACCCCGGCCGCTGCCCATCCGGCAACGCCATGCTCTTCGCCTGGTAATCCGTGCCCTTCGTCCCGGTAAGCTGGCCTCGTGTTCCGACGACGCAGTGCCACCACGACCGACGGTCCCGACGGGGGCGCCACCAGCGCGCCCGGCGCCGAGCCTGGTAACGGCGCGGCTGGGCGCCCCGGCGTGACCGTGGGCAAGGGCAGGCCGACCCCCAAGCGCAGTGAGGCAGAGCGGCAGCGGCGCTTCGGCGGCGCTCCCGCCGACCGGAAGGCGGCTGCGGCCCAGTCCAAGACGCGGGCGCGCGCGGAGCGCGTCCGCAAGACCGAGGCCATGCGGCGCGGTGAGGAGTGGGCGCTCCCGGCGAAGGACAAGGGCCCGGTCAAGGCGCTGGCCCGGGACTACGTGGACTCCCGGCGCAGGCTCAGCGAGTTCTACATGTACGGCCTGGCCGTACTGCTGATCCTGCTCTTCTTCCGCAATCCTTTCGTGCAGACACTGCTGCCGCCGATCCTCCTCGTGATGGTCTTGGTCATGGTGATCGAGGGCTTCTTCATCGGCAGGAAGCTGAAAACGCTCGTGGCTGAGCGCTATCCCGGTGAGAGCACCCGCGGCCTGCGCATGTACGCGGCGATGCGCGGGCTGCAGATCCGCAAGCTCCGCTTCCCCAAGCCGCGCGTCAACGTCGGCGACACGATCTGAGCGCCCGATTGGAGCACGGCGATCTGAGCACGGCGATCTGAGCACGGCGATCTGAGCACGGTGTCGCCCTCCTGCTCACGGCGGCCAGGGGCCGGGCGTTAGGGTCAACCGCATGGAGTACCGACATCTCGGCCGGAGCGGCCTGAAAGTCAGCGAGATCGCCTACGGCAACTGGATCACCCACGGGTCCCAGGTCGAGGAGGACGCGGCCAAGCGGTGCGTGGCCGCCGCGCTGGACGAAGGAATCAGCACGTTCGACACTGCTGACGTCTATGCGGGAACCCGTGCGGAGGCCGTGCTCGGCCGGGCCCTGCACGGCGTGCGCCGCGAGTCCGTGGAGATCTTCACCAAGGTCTTCTGGCCGACCGGACCGGGCAGCAACGACCGCGGGCTGTCCCGCAAGCACATCCTGGAGTCCGCGCACGCCTCGCTGCGCCGCCTGCAAACCGACTACCTGGACCTGTACCAGGCGCACCGCTACGACTACGAGACCCCGCTCGAGGAGACCATCCGCACCTTCGAGGACCTGGTCAGGCAGGGCAAGGTGCTGTATGTCGGGGTGTCCGAGTGGCGGGCCGAGGAGATCGCGGCGGCCCTGAAGATCGCTGATGAGATGGGCTTCGACCGGATCGTCTCGAACCAGCCGCAGTACAACATGATCTGGCGGGTGATCGAGTCCGAGGTCATCCCGCTCTGCGAGCAGGAGGGGGTCGGCCAGGTCGTTTTCTCGCCGATCGCACAGGGCGTGCTCACCGGAAAGTACCAGCCGGGCAGCGCACCGCCCCCAGGGTCACGGGCGACCGACCCGAGCGGGTCCGGCTTCATCCAGAACTTCCTCACCGAGGCGCTGCTGCTCCGGGTGCAGGAACTGCGGCCGCTGGCGGAGCAGGCGGGCCTGACCCTGGCCCAGCTCGCGGTGGCCTGGGTGCTGCAGAACCCGAACGTGTCCGCGGCGATCGTCGGCGCCAGCCAGCCGGAGCAGGTGCGGGAGAACGTGAAAGCGTCCGGCGTGCGGCTCGACCCCGATCTGATGCAGCGGATCGACGATGTGCTCGGACCGGAGATCCAGCGGGACCCGGCCCTCACGAAAAGCCCGCCCGCCGGGCGCTGAGCCGACCAGCCGGCCGCCGGGCGTACAGGTTGGCCCTGGCAGACCGGGGGCTGTGGCAGGCCGGACGCTCAGCTGTCGGGCGCGCTCAGCTTGGCGGGCGCTCAGCTTGGCGGGCGCAGGCCCATCGGGCCGTACTCGACCCTGCCCTCCTCGACCAGCGTCACCTGATCCACTCCGCCGTCAAGCAGCTCCCGCCAGTTCTCGCCGAGCCAGCTCTCCGCGTCCCCCTGGCTGCTGAACGTCTCCTTGGGCAGCCCCCGCGACGCCGTCACGGTGCCGTCTTCCTTCTCGAACTGCCAGCTCCAGGCCATGCCCCTACCGCCTCCTTGGTCCGCGGTAAGCGACAGTAGCCGACCGCGGCGACCGGCTGCCCGCCCGGCACGTCAGGGCTGCCCGCCCGGCACGTCAGGAAGGTCGGAATGCCGGGAATATGCCTGAACGCACCAAACTCCCGACATGATGATCTTGTGGTCATTTGCATTCACGGAGCGGAACAGCCAGAGTAGCGGCCGGGAAACTGTTAAGTTCTATTGCGCTAGCCCTGACTCTGGCGCGGTGGGAGCAGCACGCTGGCTCAGCCCCGGGACCAAGCGGGAACCAAGGTGGTGACGACATGGCACGCGTTGTCGTCGTTGGTGATCTCATGACCGATACGGTCGCTCACGCCGCTCTTCCCCTCGCGAAGGGCAGCGATACCCCGGCCACGGTGAGCATGCACGGCGGCGGCTCAGGCGCGAACATCGCAGCCTGGCTGGCCGTGGACGGCTCTGAGGTGGCTTTCGTCGGGCGGCGCGGCGCAGACATCGCGGGCCGGAACCGGGACATGGAACTCATGGGCTACGGCGTCGATGCCAGGCTCGTGATGGACCCCGAGCGGCCCACCGGGACGTGTGTCGTGATGGTCACCCACCGTGGCGACCACACCATGCTGTCCGACCCAGGCGCGAATGCCGCGCTGTCCCCCGATGACCTGCCCAAGGATCTGTTCTCGCCCGGCACGCACCTGCACATGTCCGGGTACACGCTGCTGAACGAAGGCTCACGTCCCGCTGCGCTGGCCGCATTCGAACTGGCGAGCCGGGCGGGCATGACCGTCTCAATCGACGGCGCCTCGGCCGCCCCGCTGGAGCGGATCGGAGCCGAGCCCTTCCTGGATCTGACCAACGGCGTCACGCTGCTCCTGGTCAACGCGAGCCAGGCCGCGGTGCTCACCGGCCGGGACGATCCCGAGCGGGCCGCCAGGGTGCTGACCACCTGGTACCCCCAGGTCGTGGTCAAGCTCGGTCCCGACGGCGCACTGCACGCGAACGGGCGCCCCGATCCGGTGCGGGTCCCGGCTCAGCCGGTCGAACGTTTCCTTGACGGCACGGGCGGCGGAGATGCGTTCTGCGCCGGTTTTCTTCCGTCCTGGCTGGACAAGAAGCCGCCACTCGAGGCGCTGACCAGCGGCTGCAGGCTGGCCTCACGGGCACTAAGCTTGGTCGGTGCCCGACCAATCCTCTGACCGTCCGCGCCGGGCATCCTTCCTCGACGAGCTTTTCTCACTCGAAGGCCTGGTGGCGCTGGTCACCGGGGGGAGTTCTGGTATCGGCCGCGGGATCGCGCGGGCGCTGGCCCTGGCCGGGGCGCGTGTCCTCATCATGGCGCGCAACGCGCCGCCGCTGGATGACACGGTGAGTGAACTGCGGGCGGCCGGCGGCGAGGTAGCGCGGGTGTGCGCGGATCTCGGGGACCGGGCCGCGACGCAGCGGGGCGCGGAACAGGCCGTGGCCGTGTTCGGCGAACCCGACATCCTGCTGAACGCGGCCGGCCTAAATTTGCGTCCGCCGCTGGGCAATTTGGGCATCGCCGAATGGGACCGGCTCATGGCGGTCAATCTGACCGCGCCGTTCCTGCTCGGGCAGCGGTTCGGGCCCGCCATGGCCGGACGCGGCTGGGGCCGGATCATCAATATCGTGTCGCAGCAGGCGATCAGGGCGTTCGGCAACAGCGGCGGGTACGGCGCGGCCAAGGGTGGCCTGGCCGCGCTGACCAGGTCGCAGTCGGAGGCCTGGGCGCCGGCCGGCGTCTGCTGCAACGCCCTCGGGCCGGGATTCGTGGCCACCCCGCTCACCGCCGAGGTGGCCAGCGACCCAGTGCGGTCCGCCGCACTGGCCGCCCGGACGATGGTCGGCCGCAATGGAGAACCGCAGGACTTCGCGGGCGCGGCCGTGTTCCTCGCCAGCCGGGCCAGTGACTACGTGACCGGCCAGGTCGTCTTCGTAGACGGCGGCTTCTCCGCCACCTGACCCGGCCCCCCGGCCCGTCGCCCGCTTATCAGTGAACTTTTAACGGTTATCCACAGGTTCGCGGGAGCGGGACAGCGCCACGCGGGGTGCCTTCGATGTCCTTCGGGGTTGCAGACGGCACAATGTTGGTCATGGCCCGACGCACCACGACAACCCCGCCTCCCGAGGACTTCGAGGAGAACATCGTCGACATCGATGTCGCCGAGGAGATGCGGGGCAGCTACCTCGAGTACGCCTACTCAGTCATCTACCAGCGCGCGCTGCCGGACGCCCGGGACGGCCTGAAGCCGGTCCAGCGCCGGATCCTGTACCAGATGAACGAGATGGGCCTGCGGCCCGACCGCGGCCACGTCAAGTGCGCGCGGGTGGTCGGCGAGGTCATGGGGCGCCTGCACCCGCACGGCGACAGCGCGATCTACGACGCGCTGGTCCGGCTGGCGCAGCCGTGGGCCATGCGGCTTCCGCTCGTCGACGGGCACGGGAACTTCGGCTCCAGCGACGACGACCCGGCAGCGATGCGGTACACCGAGGCGCGGCTGACCGCGGCCGCGATGGAGATGGTGGCCTCCATCCACGAGGACACCGTCAACTTCCAGCCGAACTACGACGGCACGGAGACGCAGCCCGAGGTTCTTCCGGCCGGACTGCCGAACCTGCTGGTCAATGGCGCCGCCGGGATCGCGGTGGGGATGGCCACCAACATGGCCCCGCACAACCTCGGCGAGGTGATCGCGGCGGCCCGGCACCTGATCGCCCATCCCGATGCCAGCCTGGATGAGCTGATGCGCTTCGTCCCCGGCCCGGACCTGCCGACCGGCGGGAAGATCGTCGGCCTGGACGGGATCAGGGAGGCCTACGAGACCGGGCGCGGCATCTTCCGGACCCGCGCGGTGGCGAGAATCGAGCAGATCACGCCCCGGCGGACCGGGATCGTGGTCACCGAGCTGCCGTACGGCGTGGGCCCGGAAAAGGTCATCGCCAGGATCAAGGACCTGGTCCAGGCCAAGAAGCTGGCGGGGATCGCTGACCTGAAGGATCTCACCGACCGGCACCGCGGCCTGCACCTGGTGATCGAGGTCCGCAACGGGTTCCACCCTGACGCGCTGCTCGATGAGCTGTACCGGCTGACGCCGATGGAGGAGACGTTCGGCATCAACAACGTCGCCCTGGTCGTCGGGCAGCCCAGGGTGCTCGGCCTGCGGGAGCTGCTGCGGATCTACGTCGAGCACCGCCTGGACGTGGTGCGGCGGCGCACCGAGTTCCGGCGGCGCAAGCGCGCGGAACGGCTGCACCTGATCGACGGCCTGGTCATCGCGCTGCTCAACATCGACGAGGTCATCCAGGTCATCCGGGCCAGCGACGACGCCGCCCAGGCCAAAGAGCGCCTCATGTCGGTCTTCGACCTGTCGGAGATCCAGGCCCAGTACATCCTGGACACGCCGCTGCGCAGGCTGACCCGCTACGACCGTCTTGAGCTGGAGCGCGAGCGGGAAACACTGCAGCGCGAGATCGCCGAGCTGACGGCGATCCTGGACTCGGAGGCCAGGCTGCGCGAGGTCGTCTCCGCCGAGCTGGCGAGCGTCGCCGAGCGGTTCGGCACACCGCGCCGGACGGTCCTGCTGGAAGGCAGCGGCGCGGCGCGGACAGCCGCGGTCCCGCTGGAGGTGGCGGACGACCCATGCCTGGTGCTGCTCTCCTCGGCGGGGTTGCTCGCGAGAACGGCCACCAGCATCAACGAACAGAACCAGCCCGGTACCCGGTCAGCCGAATCTGACGTGGCCGGTTCCGCCACCGCCACGGCAGGCCCCCGTGCCGCGCATGATGTGATCGTCTCGTCGGTGCCAGCCACGGCTCGCGGCACCGTCGCCGTGGTGACCTCGATCGGCCGCCTGATCAGGCTCGGCGTGCTGGAGATCCCGGCCCTGCCGCCGAGCGCCCACTCCCCCGCGCTCGCCGGCGGCGCGCCAGTCAGCGAGTTCGTCGGCCTGGAGGCCGGCGAGACAGTGGTCGGGCTGGCCGCACCGGACGCGGCGGCGGCTGGCCTCGCGCTGGGCACGGCCTCCGGGATCGTCAAGCGGGTCGCACCCGACTACCCGCAGAACGCCGCCGACTTCGAGGTGATCTCGCTCAAGGACGGCGACCGGGTGGTTGGCGCCGTCCAGCTGGCCAGCGAGGATCAGGACCTCGTGTTCATCACGAGCGACGGCCAGCTCCTCAGGTTCGGCGCGGCGACGGTACGCTCGCAGGGCCGGGCGGCGGGTGGCATGGCGGGGATCCGGCTGGCCGCTGGGGCCTCGGTGATCTGGTTCGGCGCGGTGACCCCCGATGGTAACGGCGCGGTGACCCCTGATAGTGCTGGCTCGGGGGCCGTCGTGGTCACGGCCGCGGGCAGTTCAGGAGCGCTGCCGGGGACGGCAGCGGCCACGGTGAAGGTCACCCCGTATGCCGAGTACCCAGCCAAGGGACGGGCCACTGGCGGCGTCCGCTGCCACCGGTTCCTCAAGGGAGAGGACACGCTGGTGCTGGCCTGGGCCGGTCCGGCCCCAGCACGCGGTGCGACCGACGCCGGGGTGCCGGTGGACCTGCCGCCCGCCGAAGGCCGCAGGGACGGGTCCGGGGAACGGGTGCGGCAGCCGCTCGGCGCCGTCGGCGGACTGGCGCCAGCCTGATCGCCCAGGGCGTGTCCCGCAGATCTTCAGCGGCGCGGATCGGCGCCCAGACGACGACTGGCGGCGTCGTCGTCGCCGATAACCCACGTTTGGCCTCCCGGTGCCGGGTAGTGCCAGTGAAAACACCCACCGTAATGAGCCACACGATGGCGGCTGAGAATAAGGCAGCGAACAAGGTGACCGAAGTCAAGGGGAAGGCCAAGAAGGAGGCCGGCCGGGCGC
>Ga0066793_10001688_pt1 | contig 10227 bp, 10 predicted proteins | sample PersoiDNA2013189_FD_83876 | JGI IMG/M metagenome (GOLD analysis project Ga0066793, IMG submission 83876) | Permafrost soil microbial communities from the Arctic, to analyse light accelerated degradation of dissolved organic matter (DOM) -... | ecosystem: Environmental > Terrestrial > Soil >...
CAACAACCGCGGCGACCTCGCCGGCTTCTACACCGACACCGCCGGCAACACCGACGGATTCCGTGCTGCCCCGGCCCAGCGGATGACCCGGCACCTGGACCTCAGGGCGATGCCGGCCGGCACCGCGAGCTTCGGCCAGGACGGCATGGGCCAGCTGACGGTTCAGCTGTCCACGTTCGGTCTCACGCCGGGCTCGTCCCACACCGTGGAGCTCCTGGGGCCCAACGGCGCTGGGCCGCTGGCCCAGTTCGGCACGCTGACCGCCAGCGCCGCCGGACAGGGTGATGTGACCCTGAACAGCACCTACACGGGCAGCATCCCAGACGGGAGCCGCCTGGTGATCCTCAACGGCAGCCAGGGCAACGCAGTCTCGAACGAGCCAATCGCCGAGACCTCCGTGCTCGGCGGGGACGCCGGTGGCCAGACCTTCACGCTCAAGCCGGTCGAGGTCAGCCCGGCGGGCACCAGCTTCGGAACCTCCGATGGGCAAGCCACCATCGCGTACGATTCCGGGGCCCAGACACTGACCGTCACCGTGAATGCGAGCGGCCTGACCCCCGGGAACCACGCCGCCCACATCCACCTCGGAAGCTGCGCCAGCCAGGGCGGAGTGCAGTACATGATGATGGACCTCGTCGCCAACAGCCAAGGCAACATCGTCGATGAGACCAGGGTGATCTCCAGCGTGACCGCCCCGATACCGGCCAGCGGCTGGTACCTCAACATCCACCAGGGCGACAGCAACACGATTCTGCAGAATGGCCAGCCGACCATCGACTTCCGGCCGCTGCTCTGCGCTGACATCTAGAACACGCCTCAGCCCATGGCCGGCGACAGGGTGGTCCATCTATCCTGAGGCCACCAGATGAGCCCGGCGCGCCGGGGATCACCAAGGTGGCGTTACGGCTGGAGGACCGCCTTGATGATTCCTTCTGCGCGGCGATCGAAGGCGCTGAACAGGCCGGGCGCGTCGTCCAGCCCGCCGTGATGGGTGACGATCACGCCGGGGCGGGCGCGGCCCGAGACCACCAGGTCTCGCAGCAACGTTGTGTAGCGCCGGTCATTGGTGCGGCCGAAGCCGACGGAGACGCCCTTGGCGAAAAACGTCGCCCACGGCACGGTCAGGGCGCCGTCGGCGGCCCCTTGTGGTGCGGGATGCAGGTCCTTCTCGGCGTAGACCCCCGCGATGCCGACGTACCCAGTCGGGTTGACCAGGCGCGCCAGGTCCTCGATGACCTGAGCGGGCCGTTCCGTCTCTGGCCGGGCACGGTCCCTGGCCTGGAAGCCGACCGCGTCGATCGCGTGCTGGACGCCATCCATCCCCGTCTCGCCGAGGGGAAGGCCCCGAGCTCGGCGCAGTTCGCGGATCTGCTCAACTGGCTCTCCGGCCCGGAAGTCCACGGCCGTGGCGCCCAACTCGGCCGCCTTCTCCAGCCGGGCGTCAACCCAGTCGACCACGTAGACCTCACCGGCGCCTTTGAGAAGGGCCGAGTACGCGGCCAGGAGGCCGATGGCACCTGCGCCGAAGACCGCGACCGGGCCTGGCGCGGCGCCGACCCCGGCCAGTTCCGTGGCGTGCCAGCCGGTCACGAACGCGTCGGCCAGCATGACGAAGTCGTCTTCGCGGTCGTCTCCCGGCGAGCCGGGCACCGGTATGCAGTTCGCGTCGGCGAACGGCACCCGCAGCAGGTCAGCCTGGGCGCCCCGGTACGGGCCCATCCCCGCATAGCCGTACGCTGCCCCGAATCCTCCCGGGCGCACGCGCAGGCAGGCGGCAGAGTACCCGCGGGCGCAGTTGTAGCACAGCCCGCAATACAGGTGGGTAGGTATGACGACCCGGTCGCCCGCCCGGACCAGGCTCACGCTCTCGCCCACTTGCTCGACAACGCCGAGCGGCTCGTGCCCGAGCAGGAGCCCCGGCTCCGCCCCGGTCCGCCCGTCGTACATATGCAGGTCGGACCCGCAGATGGCGCTGGACGTGACGCGGATGACGACATCAGCAGGATCCTGCAGGGCAGCGTCGTCCACATCGTGCACCCCGACCTGCCGGGTGCCCTCGTACACCACCGCTTTCACCGGCCGAACTCCTCCCGGACATCACGACCATACCGGGCCATGGCCCCCGCCTGGCCGGTGTGCTCGTGCCGAGATCGCAGGCGATCACCCCGGGCCGGTCGCCTCGGCGGCATAGGCCACCGCCTGGTCCCCGCCGCCCGCGACGACCGGCATGCCCGCGGGCAGGCCCCGGGCCAGGGCACACAGGATCGCGGGCCGGATCACCCGCCGACGGGAGTCCAGGGCCACGAGGCTGTGCATCTGGCCGGTGACCCCCACGCCGATCGCCGTGGCGCCCGGCGGCAGCCGCGCCAGGAGCGACCGCACGCCCCGGGCGGCCGCGCGCCACCACGACCTCGGATGCTGCTCAGCCCATCCCGGCCGGGGCACCACCATCGGGTACCTGACCTCCGCCGTGGCGAGCAGCCGCCCGCCGACGTCCAGCGCGAGCACTTTGCACCCGCTGGTCCCCAGGTCGATGCCGAGGGTGTACTCCACTGAGCCGGCCACGCCGTTAATCCTGGGGGACGTCCCAACGTACCCCGCAGCGGGGTGGGGCAGCTCCGCACGCCGGGGGCCGGGGATCGCGGTCGGCGCGAATCCGCGGTGTCGTTCGGAGCTAGCCGGCGGAAGCTCCGTTGAAGGCGACCGTGACCTGCTGGAACCCCAGCGAGCGCAGCATGCCGGTGAGCATGGCGATGGTGTTCTTCTGAGCCTCGGCGCGGAGCGGGCTCTGCCGCGCGGCGGTCTCGATCTTCTGCTGCGCCAGGATGTAGACCTGCTGCTCGCTGTTCGGGTTGCCGGAGAAGAAGTTCCCGATCCGGTTCAGCAGCCCCTGCTGTTGCGCGAAGACGTAGGACTGCTTCACGTTGAGCACGGCCGGCTCGAGCTGCGCGTTCGGCAGTGTGATCGTCACCGTCTTGTGATCCGCCGACACGTGGAGGGCCTTGCCCTTCAGCTGCGAGAAATCAACGAACGCGATCTCGGTGCCCTGCCCGATGAACAGCGTCTGGCTGCCCTCCAGGAACGATGGCAGGTAATTCGCCTTACGGTTCAGGTCCACGACCACCTGGAAGGCGCCGCTGGCCGCTTCGTACCGGCTCAGTGCCGTTATCGACTTGAGCAGCACTGGCTGGCTGCTGACCGAGGTGGTCTCACCGAACGGGTTCCGCAACTGCGGCAGCAGGTGCACCGCAGACAGCGCGATGACGAGGACCACAACGGCGGCGATCGCTGCCACCAGGCCCGCCAGTCGTCCGACTAAGCCGTGGCCACGCGGCATGCGCGGCACCGGTGGCTCCCTTAGTTCCTGCGTGCGTTCCTGCATGCGCGCCACCCCTTCCCTGCGTCGCAGACGGCCGCTGCGTCTCTCTACTACCCCCGAGGCTCCAAGTGATTCATCCGCCTCCTGCCGGGTACTCGCGAGAATGACGGCACCGGTAGCCGCCGCCGGGCGTACCCGGCCCAGGCGTGGGCGGGCCGGCCGGCAGGATGCGCCCCCAGGAGGAGTCATGCGGCAACAGCGGCGGAGAGTGCGGGTCAGGGGATGCCTGCTGTGGCTCCTGGGACTGGTCGTCGTGCTGCTCGTCTTGTCACTGCTGTTCGGCGGCTTCCAGAAAGGCACCAAGGCGGGCGGCGCCGGTGCTCCCGCGCCGGTCTCGGTCACCGCCAAGCACCAGGCCGATGAAGGAACCCGCGATCCCGGCCACCTTGGTTCAGCCTGACCACGGCGCGGAATGTCGTCGCGCGCCGGGCCGCTCCCCGGTGACTAGATTAGTTGCTTGATCCAAACTAACATATTGCGCGCGTTGTTCCCGGCGTCCCAGCCCCGCGGCGTCGCGCTGGAACCCCGCAGTGTCCCCAGCGCCGCCCCCGGACGGTATTTCCCAGCGCCCGGCCCACGCAGCGCCCCCGCCACCGAGTACTGCGGGAACACCTGACAACTCAGCGGGATCGTCCGGATTTAGTCTCAGGCCGCCGGGCGGTCCGCCGCGCCGGCCACCTTGAGCGCCCACCAGACGAGCGGCCCCTGCAGCGGAAGCCGTGCGTACGCGATGGCTCGTCGCGCCACGCTGCGGCGGCGCCAGTCGACCGCCATCTGAACGTTCGCCGGGAAGACCGCGGCGAACAGCGCTGCGGCGGCCAGGCCCCCGGCCCGTCGGGTCCGCGGATGGGTGATCGCAGCCGCGACGGCGAGTTCCGCGGCGCCGCTGGCGTAGGTCCATGTGCGGGCCGACCCGGGGACCCAGCCCGGCACGATCGTGTCATAGGGCTGCGGCCTGGCGAAATGCGTGATCCCGGCGACGGCCAGCAGCGATGCGAGAGCCAGCGCGCTCCGTTGACCAGCAGGCACAGCGCTCCTCTATCCTCGGCACGGCCCGGCTATGGCCGCGGCACGGCTGGATGGGGCACGGGGCCGGGGTGCTTCGCGGCGAACCCGAGCCAGCCTCGCACGGCGTCGCCGTCAGCGTCCAGCAGTGGCGGCGCCAGGTCGTAGCGTGCCGGGGTGGCAGACATCCGGATCGGGTTCCGCACTGTCGGCACGTCACCGGCCAGCACGACCGGGCCCAGGCCGAGGCGCTCGGCAAGCTCAACGCCGCCGCGCACGTCGTTGATGGGCCCGCAGGGGATCCCGGCGTCGCTGAGAATGGTGAACCATTCCTGCGCCGAGCGTGCCGCGAGCCGCTCCAGCAGCAGGGGCCGCAATTGCTCACGGTTGTCGTTGCGCTGGCCCACCACCGCGAAACGGGCATCGTCCGCGAGTTCGGGCACCTCGAGGACGGCACACAGCTTTCGGAACTGGCGGTCGTTGCCGATCGCGACGATGAGATTCCCGTCCCCGGTGGGGAGCGGCTCGTACGGGAAGAGGCTCAGGTGGGCATTGCCCATCCGCTGCGGGACGACGCCGCCGGCGACGTAGGCCGAGGTCTGGTTCACGAGCGCGGACAGGGCCGTGGACAGCAGATTCGTCTCGACGTGCTGGCCTTCGCCGGTGGCGTCCCTGTGGTGCAGGGCAGCGAGGACACCGATCGCGGAGTGCAGGCCGGTCATGACGTCGAAGACCGAGATGCCGGCCCGGTACGGCGGCCCGTCCGGGCTGCCGGTGAGGCTCATCAGGCCGGACATGGCCTGGACGAGCAGGTCGTAGCCGGGCAGCGAGGCACCGCCAGCGGCGCCGAACCCGCTGATCGAGCAGTAGATACTGCGCGGATTGCGGCCCGACACAGCGTCGTAGTCAAGGCCGAACTTCTTCAGGCCGCCGGGCTTGAAGTTGTGGATGAACACGTCGGCCCGCTCAGACAGCGCGCGCGCCACCGCGGCGTCGGCCTCATCGGCCAGGTCAAGGACGATGGAGCGCTTGTTGCGGTTGACGGACAGGTAGTAGGTGCCGGCATCACCGCGCAGCGGCGGAACCCAGTGCCGGGCATCGTCACCGTCCGGGCCCTCGACCTTGATCACCTCGGCACCCATGTCCGCGAGCAGCATGGTGCAGTAGGGGCCGGCGAGCACCCGGCTGAAGTCGGCGACGACGAGGCCGGACAGCGGGCCGGATGCGGTTTCGCGGGACTCGCCGAGTACTCCTGCGGGCATGCGCACTTCCCAACGCCACTAAGCGGACAGATGTCCGCCACTGTCCCCACGGCACGGCGTGCGTGTCAAGGCGGCTATCCGGCGGCGGGCTTGGCGGCTGGGTCCACCCTGACCTCAACATGCGGCCTGGACTGCCACAGTGCCCATTCGGCCGAGACCTCCCCCGCCGTGCGGAGCAGGCGGGGCAGATGTTCCCCGACGAGGACATCGACGCTGGTCTCGGCCGCGTGCACGATCACGTTCATGGCGGCACGAACGGTCCCGTCGCCATCACGGACCGGCACTGCCACCGAGCGGATGCCCGGAGCGAGTTCCTCGTCAGCGAGCGCCCAGCCGCGTGCCCGGACGGTGCGCATCTCGCCGCGCACCAGCGCGCCGTCCCGGGGCAGGAAGGTCGGCAGCCCGGAACGGCTGGGCTGGGCGAGCGCGGCCTCGAACGCCTCCCGATCCAGGGCGGCCAGCAGCACCTTTCCCTGCGAGGTCCGCAGTGCGGGGAACCGGGTGCCGATCTCCACCCGCAAGGTAATGATCTTCGGGACGGAGGCCCTGGCCACGTACACGATGTCCGAGCCGTCGAGCTGGGCCATGGACGACGACTCATGGGTCTGGCTGACCAGGTCCTCAAGATGCGGGCGGGCGATCTGCCACAGCCCGAGCGCGCTCACATAGGACGTCCCCAGCCGCAGTACTTGCGGAGTCAACGCGAACGATCCGCCCTCGGCGCGGATGTAGCCCAGTTCCTGCAGGGTCAGCACGAGCCGCCGCGCGGTGGGGCGGGCCAGGTCCGCGGCCGCGGCGATCTGGGTCAGGGTCATCCGGGGATGCCGCTCGTCAAAGGAGGACAGGACGTCGAGGCCGCGGGCGAGTGCCTCGACAAAGTCGGGACCGGTGCCGCGTCCAGCCATCGTGCGCCTCCTAGGGCCCCTACCTCGGACGTGACCCTTGACAACTGCCGAAATCAGCCCGCATTATGCCCGTAACGCCGCCTAGCGGACAACTGTACGGCAGGCTGATGACGGCGCAATAGCGATGAGCAGACTGCCTGGGCCGGACGTTGCCAGACCAGCGACGTGGCACATCGCGCCGGTCCCGCCGCTTCGAGGCAAGGAGTTCCGCACGATGGCGAAGCTCGTGGCGATCCTGGCCACAACGCACCATCCGTTCTACTACCGCACGAGCCAGCTGCCCGAGTCTGAGGCGCCCCCGTTCGCGGCGGCGTGGGTCAGCAAGGTCAAGGCGTACCGGGAGACGCTGGCCCGGTCCCGGCCGGACGTGCTGGTGATGGTCGGGTCGGACCACTTCCACCAGCTGTGGCTGGACAACATGCCGCAGTTCCTCATTGGCAAGGCACCGTTCTACGACGCCAACTACTACAACGAAGAGCGCGAATTCGGCCTGCCCAGGCTGCTGCTCAAAGGCAACGAGGAACTGTCTGCCTACATCCTGCGTGAAGGCATAGACAAGGGCTTCGACCTGGCGTTCTCCAACGAGCTGCGGGTTGATCACTCCATCACGTGCCCGATCTTCACCGTGCTGCCACAGAACGACCTGCCCATCGTGCCGATCTACACCAATATCTTCGCCCCGCCGCTGCCGCGCCCGGAACGCTTCGTCAAGCTCGGCCGGGCCATCCGGGAGATCATCGATGCCTGGCCCAGCGACCTGCGCGTCGCCGTCATCGGCACCGGGCACCTGTCCCTCGAACTGGGCGGACCCCGCCAGTTCGGCCCGCACGGACCCGACCCGGAGTTCGACGCCCAGGCCGTGGAGTGGATAGCGAACGGCGACATCGACGGCTGCCTGGCCAACGTCACCCTCGACAGCCTGCACGCCCCGGGCAATGCCACCCACGGGTTCATGGACTTCATGCTGGTGATGGGGATAGCGGGCTACAGCAAAGCCGACTACGCGGATCACCTCGACCTGTTCCACACGATGGAGGCCTACTTCACCTGGTACCCGAACGGAGCAGACGCGTGAGCGCGCCGAAGGGGCGCGGCGCCGCCTGGACTGAGGAGCGAGGAACGAGCGACGAGGGAAGGCGGCGCCGCAAGGCGCCCCGGAGGCGCAAAGGAAGCAGAGCGTGAGCAAGTACCTGGTGAACAAGTTCCTCTTCACCATCGACCGTGACCCCGAGCTCGTCGAGCGCTACCGCACCGACCCGGCGGGCACCACCACCTGGTGGGAGGCCGAGCAGGCCAACAGGATTCTCAACTGCCACGCCGGCGAAGCCTCCACCTGGCTGTCGTTCACCGACCACGAGCGCCAGGCCCTGTCCACACACGATCACGTCGCGCTCTTCGAGCTGGGCACTCACCCGTTCCTGACCCTCACGCTATGGATCGCCATGTTCGAGCGAGACCACGACGAGCCGCTCGCCATGCAACTCGGCTACGCGGCCAGGCTCGCCCATGTGACCCTGCCCTACCCCGACATCAGCACCTGACCTACTCAAGGACGCAGCATGAGCAACGACGCACCTGCAGTGGAGACCGATGTCCTCGTGGTCGGCTCGGGACCGGGCGGGGCGGCGGCCGCGCTCTTCCTCGCCACGTACGGGACCCGGACCCTGGTCGTCACCAGGTACGGGCACCTGTCCGACACGCCCCGGGCGCACATCACCAACCAGCGGACCATGGAGACGCTCCGCGACATGGGCCTGGAGCAGCGGCTGATGCGCGAGGCCACGCCCTGGGAATGGATGGGCAACACGACCTTCTGCACGAGCCTGGCCGGCGACGAACTGGGCCGGATTCCGTCCTGGGGGACCGACACGCGGCGGCACCACGACTACGAGCTGCAGAGCCCGTGCACCATGCTGGACGCGCCGCAGACCATCACCGAGCCGGTGATGATGCAGGCGGCCCAGGCCCGCGGGGCCAAGGTGCGGTTCGACACTGAGTACCTGTCTCATGTCCAGGACGACTCCGGCGTCACGACGCAGGTCCGGGACCGCCTCACCGGAGCGGCCTACGCCATCCGCTCGAAGTACCTCGTCGGCGCCGACGGCGCCCGCAGCAAGGTCGCGGCCGACCTGGAGCTGCCGTTCGAGGGCCCGGGGGCGGTCGGCGGCGCCCTGCACATCATCTTCGAGGCCGACCTCACCCGCTTCGTCGCGCACCGGCCGTCGGTCCTGTACTGGATGCTGCAGCCGGGCGCCGAGAAGGAAGGCGTCGGGCTCGGCGTGCTGCGGATGATCAAGCCGTGGACCGAGTGGATGCTCATGTGGGGCTACGAGGTCGCAGCCGGCCCGCCCGAGATCACCGACGAGTTCGCCCGCGAGCTGGCCGTGAAACTGGTCGGCACCGAGGACTTCGAGATGCGGGTCACCTCTACCTTGCCGTGGACGGTGAACCACCACTACGCCACGACCCTCGCTGACCGGCGGGTCTTCTGCGTCGGCGACGCCGTGCACCGGCACCCGCCGACCAACGGGCTTGGCTCCAACACCTCGATCCAGGACTCCTACAACCTGGCCTGGAAGCTGCATCATGTGCTGGCCGGCCTCGCCGCCCCTTCCCTGCTGGAGACTTTCAACGCCGAACGCGCCCCGATCGCCCGGCAGATCGTGGAGCGGGCCAACCAGAGCATCGCCGACACCGGCCGGATCGTCGCCGCGCTGGACGTGGACGACACCACCAACGTAGACAAGCTCAACCAGCAGCTGGCGCTGCGCACCGCGGCCGGCCCGGAGGGCGAGAAGATCCGGGAGAGGCTGCGCGAGGCCATCGCCTACAAGGCGTTCGAGTTCGATGCGCACGGCGTGGAGCACAACCACCGCTACGCGTCCGCGGCCGTCGTGCCCGATGGCACGCCGATGCCCGCCTTCACCCGTGATCCCGAGCTCTATGCCCAGCCGACCACCTGGCCCGGCGCGAAGCTGCCGCACACCTGGGTGACCCGGGCCGGGCACCGGGTCTCAACGCTCGATCTCGCCGGCCACGGCGCGTTCAGCGTGTGGACCGGCATCGGTGGCCAGGCCTGGGTGGACGCTGCCGCCGCGATCACGGCCGAGACCGGACTGGCGATCACCCCCGTCTCGATCGGGCCGGGGCAGCCATTCGAAGACCCCTACGGCACCTGGGCCGAGCTGCGCGAGATCGAGGACGGCGGCCTCCTGCTGGTCCGGCCCGATCTCTACGTCGCCGCGCGGCATTCGATGGCGCCCGCCTCCGACGCGGCAGCCGAGCAGTGGCTGCGGCAGGCACTGACATCCGTGCTCGGCTGAGTACATCCGCGGCGGCACCGAGCCGCCTTCACGATGAGGTGAATCCTGATGAACGCAGAGGCATCCAGCGCGGCCATCGCCGCAGGCCGGCCGATCGTGTTCCGCAACGCCACGGTACTGACCATGGACCAGGCGGGCGTGATCGACGGGGGCGACGTTCTCGTCATCGGGGACAAGATCGCGGAGGTTGGCCACCAGGTCGCCGCGCCCGACGACGCAGTGCAGATCGACGCGAGCGGCGGGATCCTCATGCCGGGCATGGTGGATACGCACCGGCACATGTGGCAGACCGCGCTCCGCGGCCTCGGTGCGGACTGGACACTCACGCAATACTTCGTCTTCTACTACCTGAC
>Ga0066793_10001689_pt1 | contig 10222 bp, 9 predicted proteins | sample PersoiDNA2013189_FD_83876 | JGI IMG/M metagenome (GOLD analysis project Ga0066793, IMG submission 83876) | Permafrost soil microbial communities from the Arctic, to analyse light accelerated degradation of dissolved organic matter (DOM) -... | ecosystem: Environmental > Terrestrial > Soil >...
AGACAGTCTCTGTTGCTTTCCCCGTAGAGCCCGGTGTCATAAGCAGCGTCCGGTACATTGGGGGCAAGTCGCCGGCCTCTAAAGACATAGGAGCACCTGTCGTTCGTGAAAAAGCAGGGCAGCTCGACCGCCTCGCTTCCGACGTTAACCAGCGAATGCGCTGTGCCCGCCGGAATGGGCACGATGTGCCCGCTATTGAAGGGCACCTCCACGCATCCCAGGTAGAAACCGTATACGTGCTGTCCGGGCAGAGCCGGCTGACGTTAGGCGAGAACGAGGTGGCCTTCAATAGCGGGCACATCGTGCCTATTCCGGCGGGCACAGCGCATTCGCTGGTTAACGTCGGGAGCGAGGCGGTCGAGTTGCTCTGCTTTTTCACGAACGACAGGTGATCCTATGTCCTTACAGGCCGGCGACTTGCTCCAGATGTACCGGACGATGCTCCTGATCCGGCGTTTTGAGGAGAAAGCAACCGAGTTTTTCCTGGCCGGGCAGATCCGGGGCTCGTTTCACCCCTGCATCGGCCAGGAGGCGACGGCGGTGGGCGCGTGCTATGCGCTGCGCCGCGACGACAGCATGACTTGCACGTACCGCGGGCACGGACAGGCCATCGCCAAGGGCCTGGACCCGCGCGAGGGCATGGCCGAGCTTTTGGGACGGCGGACGGGGTGCAGCAAGGGCAAGGGCGGCTCGATGCACTTCACCGACCCGCGCGTCGGGCTACTGGGCGAGAACGCGATCGTGGGGGCCGGGGTGGCAATTGCAGCGGGGGCCGCGCTGAGCGCCCAGCTCGACCACACGGACCGGGTGACGCTGACGTTCTTCGGCGACGGCACGATCAACCAGGGCACGTTCGCGGAGGCGCTCAATTTGGCGGCGATCTGGAAGCTGCCGCTGGTGCTGTTCTGTGAGAACAACCTGTATTCCGAGATGACGCCGATCCGCGACATGGTGGCGATAGACCATCTCACCGAGCGGGCGGCGGGCTACGGTGTGCGGGGTGTGACGGTGGACGGGTACGACCCGGTGGCGGTCTACGAGACGACGCGCGAAGCCGTCGAGAGAGCGCGCAGTGGCGAGGGACCGACCTTCATCGAAGCGATGACCTACCGCCTGGTGGGGCACATGATCGGTGACAGCGAGGTCTACCGGACAAGGGAAGAGGTGGGCGAGTGGCGCAAGCGCGACCCGCTGACCGTGTTCCCAGAGCGCCTGGTGCGGGAAGCCGTCGTCAGCCGTGAGGAGATCGCGCGGGTCGAGGGCGAGGTGGCCGAGCAGATGGCCGAGATCGTGCGCTTCGCCCAGGGGAGCCCCTGGCCGGACCCCAGCGAGGCAACGGAAGATGTGTTTGCCTGAGCGAAGAAAGAGTGCCGTTGATGCGTGAGATCACTTATACCCAGGCGCTGCGCGAGGCGCTGAGCGAGGAAATGAGCCGCGACCCGAGCATTCTCTTGCTGGGAGAAGATATCGGGGTCTACGGCGGGGTGTTCAAGGTGACAGAGGGGCTACTGGCGAAGTTTGGCCCCGAGCGCGTGCGCGAGACGCCGATCTCCGAAGCCGGCTTCATCGGCACAGCGGTGGGCCTGGCCATGACCGGCAAGCACCCGGTCACCGAGCTGATGTTCATGGACTTCGCCTGGGTCGCCTCCGACCAGATATTCAACCAGGCGGCGAAGATGCGCTACATGACAGGGGGGCGGGTGAAGGTGCCGCTGGTGGTGCGCACGCAGCAGGGCGGCGGGCGCGGCAATGGCGCGCAGCACTCGCAGAGCCTGGAGACGGTCTTCACCCACATCCCAGGGCTTAAGGTCGTGTTGCCCGCCACGCCCTATGACGCGAAGGGGCTGCTGAAGTCGGCGCTGCGCGACGAAAACCCGGTGATCTTCATCGAGCACAAGCTGCTTTACGGCACCAAAGGCGCTGTGCCGGAGGAGGAGTACACCGTGCCGCTGGGGGTGGCCGACGTGAAGCGCGCGGGCCGCGATGTGACACTGGTCAGTTACTCGCGCACCGTCCTGCTGGCGCTGGAAGCCGCGCAGGAGGCGGCGCAGGAGGGGATCGAGACCGAGGTGATCGACCTGCGTTGCACGTCGCCGTTGGACGTGAACTGCATCCTGGCCTCCGTGCAGAAGACGGGGCGGCTGGTGATCGCGCACGAGGCGCACCGGCGGCTGGGGCTCGGCGCCGAGATCGCGGCGTCCGTGCAGGAGCAGGCGTTCGATTACCTGGACGGGCCGATTCTGCGAGTGGCGGCGCTAGACGTGCCGATCCCGGCCAGCAAGCCGTTGGAAGACGCGGTGCTGCCCGGCAAGGCGCAGATCCTGGCCGCGCTCCGGGCGGCAGGGGGATGACAGGCCAGGGGATGAATGCTCACGTAGTGGATTCGGCCTATCTGCGGGACCTGTACGGGACGGAAGAGATGCACGCGGTTTTCGCCGACGACTACCGGCTGCGCTGCTGGCTGGACTTCGAGGCCGCGCTGGCGCGGGCTGAGGGGGAGGTCGGGTTGATCCCGACGGAGGCCGCGGCCGAGATCACCCGGAAAGCGCGAGTCGAGCTGATCGACCTGGCCGCGCTGCACGAAGGGGTGAACTTCACCGGGCACCCGCTGATCTCGCTGGTGCGCCAATTGGCCGAGTCTTGCGAAGGCGAGGCCGGGCGCTACGTGCATTGGGGCGCGACCACGCAGGATGTCACCGATACCGGCCTGATGCTGCAGCTCAAGGGGGCACACGCGCTCATCTCGCGCGACCTGAAGGCGCTGGCGGGGGCGCTGCGCGCGCGGGCGCGCCGCGAAAGGGACACCTTGATGGCGGGGCGCACCCACGGGCAGCATGCCACGCCGATCACGTTCGGGTTCAAGCTGGCGGTCTGGCTGGACGAGGTGGAGCGCCACATCGAGCGGCTGCAGCAAATTGCGCCCCGGCTGCTGGTAGGCGAGTTTGCCGGGGCGTCGACGACCCTGGCTTCGGTCGGCGCGGCTGGCCTGGAGATCCAGCGCCTGATCATGGCGGACCTGGGCCTGGCCGCGCCAGCCATAGGCTGGCACGCGAGCCGCGACCGGCCGGCCGAGTTCGGCGCCCTGGTCGCGCTGATCGCGGCCAGCATGGGCAAGATCGCGCACGAGGTGGTTCTGTTGCAGAAGAGCGAGGTGATGGAGCTGGAAGAGCCCTACCATGCTGGCAAGATCGGCTCCAGCACCATGCCGCACAAGCGTAACCCGATGGCTTGCGAGGCGATCATGGCCCAGGCCCGGCTGGCGCGCGGGTTGGTGGGGCCGCTGTTGGAAGCGATGGGCACGGCGGAGCATGAGCGCGACTGGTCGGTGGTGCACACGGAATGGGCGGCGCTGCCGGAGATTTGCCTGCTGGGCGGCGCGGCGGTCGCGCAAACGCTGGAGGTGGTCCGTGGGCTGATCGTCTACCGTGACAGGATGCGGGCGAATGTGGATGCGCTGCAGGGGCTGATCCTGTCGGAGGCGGTGATGCTCAGGCTGGCTGAGTTCGTCGGACGCCAGGCGGCGCATGACCTGGTGTACGAGGCGGCGATGGCGGCCTTCGAGCAGCGGCGCCCGCTGCGCGAGCTGTTGCTGGAGGACGAACGCGTGGCGCGGCATCTGCCGGCCGGCGAGCTGGACGAGCTACTGCGCCCGGAGGCCTACGTTGGGCTGGCGGGCGAATTTGTGGATCGCGTGGCGGGCAGGGAGCAGGAGTGAGCATGGAAGGGCGGTTTGCCGGGCGGACGGTGTTGATCAGCGGGGCCGCCGGGGGGATCGGAACGGCGGTCGCGCAGCGGCTGGCCGGCGAGGGCGCACATGTGGCGCTGGCGGACCTGTCGCTGGCCGGGGCGGAGAATGTGGCTGAAGGACTGAGGGCCGGCGGGCTGCGGGCGTCGTCGCACCGGCTGGACGTGACCAGCGGCCCGGATGTGGCACGCGTGCTGGACGAGGTGGAGGGGCAGGCCGGCGGGGTGACGATGGCGGTGACCTCGGCGGGGATCATCTACATCAGTCCATTCCTGGACGTGACGCGCGAGCACTGGGACCGCACGCTGACGGTCAACCTGACGGGGACTTTCCTGGTTTTCCAGGAAGTGGCGCGGCGGTTGGTGAAGGGTGGGGAGAGCGGGCGCCTGGTGGCCATCTCGTCGGTCTCCGGACGGGGTGGGCGGCCGGACAGCGCGGACTATGCGGCCAGTAAGGCGGGTGTGATCAGCGTGGTGCGCTCGGCGGCGTTGGCCCTGGCGTCGCACAACATCACCGTCAATGCCGTATGTCCCGGCGTGGTCGACACTGAAATGACCCGCCTGATCCACGCCGCGCGCGCGAACACCAGCGGCATTACCGCCGAGGAATCGCTGCGCCGGATGGCCGCGCGCATCCCGTTGCAGCGCGTGCAAACAGCCAAAGACGTGGCCGACGTGGTATCCTTCCTGCTCTCAGACGATGCGGGCTATGTGACCGGCCAGTCGATCAACGCCGACGGCGGAATGGAGATGGACTGACATGAAGATCGGGGTATTGGGGCTGATCGCCAGCGACCTGACGGACGTGACCTATGAGAAACTGCGCTGGGCCAGCGAGCTCGGCTTCCACGGGGTGGGAGCGCACCTGACCGTGCCGGCGGGGAGCATTGACGACGCGCTGGCGGAGCGCGTGCGGGCGACATTTGCGCAGCAGAGCCTCGACTTCTTGCAACTCTGGGGTCCGTACCCGTGCATCATTGCCCGCGATGAGGAGGCGCGCCGGAGAGGGGTCGCAGGGGCGCGCGAGATTGTCAGGCTGGCGGCGCGCCTGGGCGTGCCGGGGGCAGGAGTGCGCCCGACCAGCCTCAACCCGCGCGGCGAATGGTGGCCGCACCCCGACAACTTTCTGCCGGAGACCGAAGACCGGCTGGTGAGGAGCCTGGGAGAGATCCTGGAAACGGCGGAGGACTGTGGCGTCGAGATCGTGCTGGAAACCCACCAGACGACGACGCTCAGCTCGGCCGAAGCGATCCGGCGCGTGATCGAACGCACCGGCTCCAGGCGCGTGAGCGTCAACCTGGATCCCTGCAACTTCGTCGGCGACCTGCGCACCGCATTCAACCCGGCGCCGATGATCAACGAGTTATTCGACGTGCTGGGCCAATACATCGCCACCGTGCATGTCAAGGATTACTACCTGGAAGACCGTTTTGTTTTCCACGTGGCAGAGACTGTCATTGGCACCGGGATCATGGACTTCGCGACCGTCCTGCGGCGCGCCCATCAGACCCGGCCCGGCGGGTATGTGATCATCGAGCATCTGCCGGTGAGCTTGATCCCGCTCGCCAAGCGCAATCTGAGCGCGAAGATCCAGGAATTGGGCATCCCCATTGGCTGAGTTGGGTGGGTCAGGCGAGCGGAACTGTGGCGTAGACGCTGCAGCCGGCGCCCGGCGAGCTTTCGATCGCCAGCGACCCTCCCAGCATCTCAGCGCGCTCGCGCATCCCAAGCAGGCCCAAACGGCCGGAATCGAGGGCCAGGTCCACGTCGAAGCCGTGCCCGTTATCCTCGACGATCACGACCAGTGTGTCGGAGCGCCGCTCGACCACCACGCCGACACGTGTGGCCTGGGCGTGGCGTGCGATGTTGGTCAGCGCTTCCTGCACCACCCGGTACAGCGCGGTCTCGATTTCCGGCGCAAAACGCTCTTCGCCCAGGTCGACGACGGCGAACTCCACTTTCAGGCCGCCGCGGCGCCCGAAGGCTTCGACGTATTGCTCGAGCGCGGGCAGCAGACCGTAGCGATCGAGGGTAACCGGGCGCAGGTTGACCGCCAGCCGGTGCAGGTCCTCCATCGCGCCGGAGGTGATCTGCTGCAGCTCGGCGATACGCGCCTGGAGCAAATCGTGCGTCGCGGTCTCTCGTTTAAGTTGGCCCAGCCCGAGATTCAGCGTGGTCAGCGCCTGACCGGCCTCGTCGTGCAGCTCACGCGCGAGTGTCCGCCGCTCGTCTTCGAGCGCCTCAACCAGCCGGCGGGAGAAGGACTGCGTCTGCTGTTGCCCGGTCTGTACCTGGGCGAACAAGCGCGCATTTTCCAGCGTGACCGCCAACGAGTCCGCCACCTGGCGGCCGAAGGCCAGCAAGTCCTGGGGCGGCGGACCGCTCTCAGCGCGGGCGACGGTCAGCGCGCCGATCACTTGCTGGCCAACCGTGAGCGGGAAGGCAATGCTGGAGCGCACGCCGTGTGCCAGGAGCGTATCCGTCTCCAGCCAGGTCTGAGGGAGAGCGGCAAAGTCCTCAACGATCGCGATCTGCCCTCGCCGGCACTCGCTGAGCCAGGGCCATTCCATCGGAATGTGAGTGCTGGGTGGGATCTGGAGCCCTGCCGCGCCGTCGACGGCCAGCAGGTTCATATCCTGGGCCTGGGCATCGAAGAGCATGATGCTGGCGCGCCGGACGCCGGTCACTTCGCGCACCCGCTGTAGGGCGGTTGCGGCGATCTCTTGCGGCGAACGGGCGGCGAGGATCGCCCGATCGATGTCGTGCAGAAGCTGCAGGCGGCGGGTGTGCTCCGTGATGGCCTGTTCGGCTTGCTTGCGGGCCGTCAAGTCGCTCACAACGGCCACGTAGCCGGCGGGTTCACCTTCCCCGCCCGGCAGGGTCATGATACGCACTTCGACGGGCAGCTCGCTGCCGTCGGGCCGGTACAGGAACGCGTCGCCGCGCCAGGAACCGTCGCGTAGCAACTCGAACAGGGCCTCTTCGAGCGTGCAACCGGTGCTCCCGGCGCGCAACACCTGGTTGTAGGGTTTGCCGAGGACGTCATCGGCCTTTAAGCCAAGCGCCTGCTCGGCCGCCTGGTTCCAGGCAGTGATACGCCCCTGCAGATCGGTGGCGCCGATCATGTCGCTGATATGGGCCAGGAGGTGCGCTTGATAGGTAATCTGCGCCTGGGCCTGTTTCTGAGCGCTGATGTTACTGTTGATCTCAAGGACCCCTGTCGGGCGGCCGCGTTCGTCATGCTGGAGCGCCCAGCGAGACATCGTCGTGATCTGCGAGCCGTCCCGGCAGGTGTGGACCAGTTCGCCCTCCCAGCGGCCTTTGGCCTCGAGCTCGGCTTCGATCTGCACCAGGGGCACGGGGAAGCGGGTTTGCAGAATCGCCTGGACATCGCGGCCTGCGACTTCAGCGGCAGTCCAGCCATAAATCTCGGCCGCGCCTGCATTCCAGAAGCGAATCCTGCTTCCCCAGTCGCGGACCAGAATGGCGTCGGGAGCCAGATCGAGCAGGTCGGCTTGTTCGCGCAAACGGATTGCCTGGCTGCGGTACGCCTCTTCCACATTCTCGCGCACGTCAATCTCAGCGCGCAGCGCGGCATTGAGTTTTTCCAGCGCGCGCACCTGTGCCTGCAGGTTAAGCAGGGCCTGGTCACGTCCGGCGAGTTCCGCCTTGAGAGCTGCGATGGTAAGCTGCCTGGTCATAGCCTACCTCCATTGCCACCGCTCGTGTCACATTTAATTGATGTCGAAGACACGCCTTGCGATACGGGGGTGGAGAGGATGATTTACATCCAGGCCGGCAGGTCGTTTGGGAAAGCTGCATGGCAGTCTGGCAGCGCAACCTTACCCAATCCATGCTGGCGTCAGATTATCACATAACCTTATGCATAGCAACAATTGGTTCTTCTACGTAATGTGGGCGGCGTGCGGCGGGCCGCAGCCCGGTTTGACAATCAACCGGGTCCGGTGTACTTGTGAAACTCTCATTAGTTGGACTCGAGGAGGCTAGGATCGTGAACCTGACCCACAAGGAACGTGTGTTGCGCGCACTGCGTTACCAACCGGTTGATCGGCTGCCGACGCAGGTCAACTACACCGCGAGCATGGGACGCGCGCTGGGTGCGCATTTCGGGGTGCCGGCGGCCGAATTGCCGGCCTGGCTGGATAATCATTTGCTGCGGGTGGACTTGAGCTCCCCCGAACGGTTCAGCGCGGACGGGACGGTGCGTTTTGACTGGTGGGGCGCGGGGCACGATACGCTCGAAGAAGGCTATTACATCCGCGTTAGCCCGCTGGCGGCGTCCAGGGACCTGGATGCTTTCGCCTGGCCGGACCCCGAGGCGCCGGGGTTGCTGGCGGAGGCCGAGCGCACCATCGCGGCTTATGGGGCCGAGCACTTCATTGTGCCCAATCTGGGGTTCGCGTTGTTTGAGCGGGCGTGGGCTCTGCGTGGCTTCGAGCAGTTCTTCATGGATATGGCGCTGGACGGCCAGTTCGCCGGCGAACTGCTGGACAGGATCACCGAGATCCAGCTCGCGTTGATCCGCCGCTTCCTGGCGTTGGGAGTGGACGGGGGCTATTTCGGCGATGACTACGGCGCGCAGAAGGGGCCGCTGTTCTCGCCGCGCACGTGGCGGAGACTGATCAAGCCGCGGTTGGCCCGCCTGTTTAGGCCGTTCCGCGAGCGGGGGCTGCCGGTGCTGATGCATTCGGACGGGCAGATCCAGCAGATCCTGCCGGACCTGGTGGAGATCGGGCTGACGGCGTTGAACCCGGTGCAGCCGGAGGTGCTCGACCACGGTTGGCTGCGGCTGAACTATGGCGGCAGGCTGGCGTTTTACGGCGGCATCTCGACGCAGACGGTGCTGCCGCACGGGACGCCGGCGGACGTCTCGGCGGCAGTCGCGGCCTGCGTGCGCGAGCTGGCGCCGGATGGCACAGGGCTTCTCATGGCGCCGTCGCACCGTATGATGACGGACATACCGCTGGAGAACGTGGAGGCGTTGATCGGGGCAATGCGGGAGCAGTCAGGCGCCGCGCGCACGAAGCCGGGCAATTAGCTACGCAATTCCTGCCCTCATTTTGAATCGCACTCAAGGCGTCAAGGACGGTTGACAGTATCGTACAAATAAGGTACAATATTCACACTAACTGAGGCACTGCCACGAATCTCTGACCGCGGCGGGAAGGAGAGTGAGATGATGCTGGTGAGGGATATATTACGGGGCAAACCGGGGCAAGTGTGGAGGATTGGGCCGCAATCAACCGTGTACGAGGCGCTGCAGATGATGGCGGACCGGGATATCGGCGCGCTGCCGGTGGTGGAGGGAGGCCAGTTGATCGGGATGTTCTCGGAGCGCGATTACGCCCGGAAGGTCGTCCTGCAAGGTAGGTCGTCGCAGACGACGACGGTGGGGGAATTGATGAGCCACCCGGTTTACTGGGTGGGTCCGGCGGAGACCATCGAGACGTGCATGGTCACGATGACGAACCGGCGCATCCGTCACCTGCCTGTGCTGGAGGATGGCCGGCTGATCGGGCTGGTGAGCATCGGTGATATCCTGAAGGCGATGATAACCGACCAGCGGATGCTGATCGACGACCTGGAGCACTACATCACGAGCACGCCGAGATAAAGTCCTGTCGCAGAGGGGGGCCGCGGCGCAAGGCCGGCGCGAGGGTCGCAAAGGCGGCCGCGGTGGCCAGGCCGGAGTGGCGGGCGGTTTTAGCGGGGGAGCAGGCGTATCTCGTAAAGGTTCGGCCAGAGCTTGCCGGTAATGAAGAGACGATCGGTGGTGGGGTCGTAGGCGATGCCATTGAGCACGGCATCCGGGTTGGCGAGGGCCTGGGGAGGACGGAGCCCGGCGCAGTCGATCCAGGCCAGCACGGCGCCGGTCTGTGGTGAGATTATGGCGATGTGGTCGGTCTGCCAGACGTTGGCGTAGATCTGGTCTTTGACGTACTCGAGCTCATTGAGGCGCGTGACGGGTTGTCCCCTGTCGGTGACGGAGATTTGGGCGGTCTGGGTGAAGGTGGTGGGGTCCATGAAATGCAGGACATTGCTGCCATCGCTCATGATCAGGCTCTGACCGTCGTAGGTCAGGCCCCAGCCTTCGGTGGGGTAGGTGAAGCGGCCCAGCGGCTTGAAGGTGGCCAGGTCGTAGATGAAGCCAACGTGGGTCGTCCAGGTGAGCGCGTATAGGCGGCCGCCGGCGGCCGCGATCCCTTCGCCGAAGTACTGAGCCCCGATAGAGGTGCTTTGCAGGACCTGGCCGGTAGCCAGGTCCTGTTTGTGTATGCCGGACTGCCCGGTCAGGCCAGTGCTCTCGTACAGATTACCACGGTCCCAGAACAGGCCCTCGGTGAAGGCCGCGCGGTCGTGCGGGTAGGTATGGACGACTTGGTAGGTGTAGACGGGCGTTGCAGTCTCAGCGGAGCGGGGGGAGGCAAATGGCGCTGCAGCAGCGGGTGTCGAATCA
>Ga0066793_10001690_pt1 | contig 10221 bp, 12 predicted proteins | sample PersoiDNA2013189_FD_83876 | JGI IMG/M metagenome (GOLD analysis project Ga0066793, IMG submission 83876) | Permafrost soil microbial communities from the Arctic, to analyse light accelerated degradation of dissolved organic matter (DOM) -... | ecosystem: Environmental > Terrestrial > Soil >...
CGTGAATTCACCACCCTCGACATGGATCCGGCCGCCATTCATTCGTTGGGCGAAGCCGAAGTTGCGCGCCTGCACGGCGAAATGCTGAGGGCGATGAAGGACACGGGTTTTAAAGGGGATTTCCCGGCGTTCCTGCAGTTCCTACGCTCCGATCCGCAGTTCTACGCGAAGACGCCCGATGAGCTTCTGATGCACGCCGCGTGGATCGCCAAAGAGTTTGATGGCAAGGCAGAGCAGTATTTTGGACTTCTGCCGCGGGGGCGCTTTGCGATCAAGCCTGTGCCGGAGGACATCGCCCCGTTCTATACGGCAGGCCGCGGTGGACCGGGTGTCTACCTCGTCAACACGTACAACTTATCCACGCGGCCGCTCTACAACCTGACGGCACTCACGCTGCACGAATCAGCGCCAGGGCACGCATTTCAAATGTCGCTCGCGCTCGAGCACAAGGATCAGCCGAAGTTCCGCCAGCACACCTACATTTCCGCATATGGGGAGGGCTGGGCGCTGTACTGCGAGAAGCTGGGCCTTGAGATGGGTATGTATAAGACGCCCTACGATCGCTTTGGCATGCTGGGCTATCAGGTCTGGCGCGCTGCGCGGCTGGTGATCGATACCGGGATTCATTCGCAAGGCTGGACGCGGGATCGGGCGCTCGCCTACCTGCGCGACTATACGGCGCTTCCCGAGCACGAGATTGAAACTGAAGTCGATCGTTATATCGCCTGGCCTGCGCAGGCGTTGTCCTATTACTTGGGCGAGATGGCCATCGTCAAGGCACGGGCGCAAGCCGAAAGTACATTAGGCGCCGGCTTCAACATCCGCGCGTTCCACGATACCGTGCTTGAGCTGGGCTCGGTGCCCCTGCCAGTGCTGCAGGCGCGCATTGACCGCTTCATCGCCGAGGGCGGCAAGGGCCCGTATCCGGACCTTGAATAGTCCTAGGTTTGCGCTCACCGCGGACCGTCGTAGCCGTACGGGCGCACAACGACGTACGACGCTTCCGCGGCGACGAATGCACGCACGGGGCGGGCTGCCCGCGGCGACCACGCAGCCGCCCAAGGCGCAAGCGAAGCTTCACAGAATCAATAGCTTAATAGCGCTCTTCATGGATCAATTCTCCGTGTCTGTGCAGATTTAATCGCGTGAGGACCCATTCGGCTGACGATATCGACACAAGTCCTGCGACCTTTTGCCGCTCTCGCGCATCTATATAGACGGTGGCCAAGCTCGTTCAAATCGGGGTCGGGACGGATCTTGTGGCACAGGCGTGCCGCGGCGATCAGCATGCGCAGTCCGCGATCTACGCCACGGTCGCGCCGGCAACCTTTGCATTGGTCCAGCGCCTCGTCGGTAGCGGCGCGCACGCCGAGGACCTGTTTCAGGACACGATGATGACTTTTTATGAACGCCTCTCGAGCTATCGAGCTGAAGCGCCGCTCGGCGCCTGGTTGCGGCAGATTGCCGTCTCCAAGTGTCTGATGTATCTGCTCTCGCCTTGGCTCCGCGCGCTTCTTCAACTCGACGCGTGATGGCAGGATGGCTCGTTGCATGCCGACTTCAATCTTTCTTCTCAACCGGCAGCGACTGCGGAGAGCCTGGACGTCGAGCGCGCTCTTGCGAGCTTGTCGGTCACGGCGCGCGCGGTCGTGTGGCTCTTTGAAGTTGAAGGCTATTCGCATGATGACATCGGGCGCGCCTTCGGGCGCACGGCGAGCTTCTCGAAGTCCCAGCTCGCGCGCGCTCATCGTCGATTGCGCGCATGGTTCGAGCCTTCTGTGGAACCTCCCGCATGCACTTCGATCTAGGGGGATCCGCCGGCGTGTCTGGGATAGGTCAGAAGCTGCGTGAGCTGCCGAGCGCGAGCGCGGCGCCCATCCGTTGGGATGAGTTTAAGCGGCGCCAACTGCTTAGGCGCAGCCGGGCCCGATCCGCGCAGCGGCGTCGAATCAAGCTTGCCGCAGCAGTCGCGACCGTCATGGTGGGCGCGATCGGCTCTTGGAGTCGCTTGCCGTCGCCCAAGACCATATTGGCTGAGCGCGCCACCGCGCCCGTGATGCCGACGGAATTACGTCTCGCGCCGGTCGCATGGGATGAGGCGGCAGCTCGCTCCGCCGCCTCGGAACGGTGGCTGGCCGCGTTGCCGGAGGAGCCGGTCATCGTGCGCGTCGGCACGCGTGCTGCAGTAACCAACCTCGAAGATCGCATTGCCTGGGTCGACGATACGCTCACCTCAATCCGTGCTGAGGGCGGTGAAGGAGCGCGCGCGTTCGCCCTTCAACATGAGCGCGATCGACTCATCAACTCGCTCGCTCAGGTGCGCTACGCCGAGACTCTGGCGGCCGATCTGCCGTAGTGCAATTTACTCAAAGCGGAGATCGTTACAGATGAATGCAAGATTTTGGGCTGCGATAGTTCTCGCCGCTTCCTTAGTGCCTAGCGCGGTGGTCGCCGCCGATGACAGCTCTCAAGATGAGGTCGAGGCGCAGCTCAAAGCTGCGCGGCAGAAGCTCGAAGAGGCCGCACACGAGGTCGCTGAGCTCTCGACACGCTTGGGCAAGCCGCTCGTCGACCGCTTGATGCTAATGGGCGAGGGGCCCGGCCACGCGGTTATCGGCGTACAGCTTGATGCAAAAGACTCCAAGGACGGTGCGCACGTTCGCGGTGTGAGTCCCGGGGGTCCCGCTGCTGATGCGGGGATCCGCGCAGGAGATGTGATCGTGAGCGTCAATGGCACCGATGTGAAAGTTGAGCATCCAGCGGCTGAGGTCGCGCGTCTGATGCGCAGCGTCGAGCCGAACAGTAAGGTCAAGATTCATGTGCTGCGCGACGGCAAGCCGGCTGACTTCGAGGTCACGGCGCGGCCTGTGGAGAACGCCTGGGACATGCCAGGCATGCCGCCGCGCCCGGATATGCCATCGCACCCGGGCATGCCATTTGACGGCTTTCCGCCTGGCTTCCCGGGAGGCATGCACGGCTCAGTGGCGGGGATGGAGCTTGCGACACTGACGCCGCAACTGGGTACGTACTTTGGAACCGACAAAGGCGTGCTCGTGCTGCGAGGAGCGCGCAACGCTGCCTTTGGCCTGCAGGACGGCGATGTGATTCTATCAATCGATGGCCGCGAGCCGACGAGCGGCTCCCACGCGACACGCATTCTGGCGTCCTACCAAGCAGGGGAGAAGGTCAAACTGCAGCTCATGCGCCAGCGCAAGAAAATGAATTTGGAGGCCCTAGTCCCTGAGCGGCATAGAAGCTCGCCGGAGCCTCTTGCTTTCGAGGACAGTGGAAAGCTCAGTAGCGTTTGCTCGCTCCAGCCTCGGCGCTGCGCAGCCATTCGACAAATTGAGGCACCCGCGCATCGCCCTCTGGAGGCGACCAGGGCGCAAACTGCGCCGCTGTTGTTTGGTCATACGGCCCTTCTTTGACCTCGAGGAATGCAGCGCCGTCGGCGCGCGCGATGAGTGTGTGCCAGATATCGCGCGGGGTTTCATAGCCTAAGTGCTCGCCGTCCTCACCCACGACGTATCGCGCGAGCACGCATCCGGAATCATCGAAGGTCACGACGTCAAACGTGCCGCGCACGACCAACGCAAGTTCCGCTTTCGTCCGATGGCGATGCGGTCGGAAGTAGGACTGCCGGTTGGCGACGATGAAAAAGCGCTGCACCGGGTCATCGGGCGAGGCGTGCACGTTGTAGTTCGCTCGTCCGCGTGGGCTCGCCGCGGCCTTGGCGGCAAGCTCATCGAGGAGTGAGTTGGAGAAAAGCTTCATGGTTTTCCAGGAGTACGCTCTCACGAGCTCAACAGTAGCCTATATGCCGCTGTGAATTCTCGCGACTCCGAGAGGCTGCAAAACACTACGCGGCTTTCGGGTATGAGAGCGTGAGGCCCGCAATATCGCGCTCTGCGCTCGCAATCGCTTCGCGCTGCTTCTCCGGGCTAATGGCTACGCCCTCCGCGCGAACATAACTGACGTCGCTGATGCCGATAAAGTTGAGCACGGTACGCAGGTATGCTTCCTGGTGATCCATGGCCGCCTCATACGGCAGGCCGGCGTACATCCCGCCGCGCGATGAGACGATAATGACCTTCTTCGCACCGGCAAGGCCGACCGGCCCTTTCTCCGTGTAGCGGAACGTTCGTCCCGCCTGTACCACCCGATCGATCCACGCCTTCAACTGCGACGGGATGGAAAAGTTGAACATCGGCGCACCGATGACGACGACATCCGCCGCCAGAAATTCGCGCAACAGCTCCTCGGTCTGCGCGGCTTCCTCACGCACGGTGGCGTTGTCCGGCGGCACGCTGCCAGCCGTCGGGCGCAGAACCTGAAGGAGCTCGCCCCCCAGGTGCGCGACCGGGGTTGCGATCAAGTCACGATGCGAAATGAGGGCCTCGGGGTTCTCGGCTTGCAGGTGCTTGATGACACTGGCAGTGAGCTTGCGCGATATCGAGTTCTTGCCCAGTGGGCTCGCATCGATGTGCAGGATTCTGGTCATGGTCTCCTTCCTTTCCCCGGATCAGTGATAGCGGGTACAAGGACTATATTCATGCAATGGTGGATCCGAAAGTCGCCAAAATGCAATAGACTATCCTGTATATAGAACAATACTGAGGTCGTTGCTATGCAGGACTTAAACGCCATGCTGCTCTTTGCCAAAGTCGTCGAACACGGCAGCTATAGCGCCGCAGCCCGTGCAACGGGGCTGCAGACCTCGAAGCTAAGCCGCCGCATCGCGGAGCTTGAGCGTCAGCTCGGCGTTCGTCTCCTGCAGCGCAGCACGCGCAAGGTCTCGGTGACCGAGGTGGGTCAGTCGTACTACCTGCACTGCGCCGCATTAGAGGCGGAGGCGAGCGCCGCCCAGGAAACGATAGACCGCACGCGATCGACCCCTCAGGGTCTGGTGCGCATGTCCTGTCCGATCAGCCTCATCCAAGGCGCGGTCGGCGCAATTGTTGCGCGGTTTCTTGTTCGGCAGCCGCTCGTGCGCGTTTACGTCGACATGACCAATCGTCGCGTCGACGTTGTCGAAGAGGGTATCGACATTGCGCTACGCGTGCGCACGCCGCCGCTTGAGACCTCGGATCTGGCCATGCGCAAGATTGCTGACAGCGCCGCAATGCTGGTGGCGAGCCGCGCGTTTCTCGATCGGCACGGCCGGCCCGCGCATCCGAGTGAGCTTGCGCGTGTTCCGACACTCGCCATGACCACCGCTGGCGACAAATATACCTGGCACTTTCGCGAGAAGGATTGCACGCCGATTGCCGTAACACACATTCCGCGCCTCATGACCGACAGCTTCGAAGCGCTGCGCGAAGCGGCGACAGCCGGCGTTGGCGTCGCCTACCTGCCGCAGTTTGTTGTACAGGAGAGTCTCAATGCGGGAGCGCTTGAACGGGTGCTGCCGGAATTTAGTTTGCCGCCTGGATTGCTGCATGCGGTTTTCCCGTCGCGACGTGGCATGGTTCCAGCCGTGCGTGCGCTCATTGATGCGTTGGCAGAAGGGCTCAAGGACCCCGCGGTCGCATGAAGCAAGGACGAAAGGCAGGCCGCCTTCGCTCGTGCCATCAATCAGGTGAATTAAATCGCTACTTGGCGCGCGTGTGTTGTCATCGGGGATGAGCTGCAGACGCCGCCGCAGCGCCGAAAACATCGGCTAAGGATTGGCGCTAGCGGCAGTCGCTGGGGTCACGCGCCAAACCGTCTTGCCTACATCATCGACGACCAGGAGTGCGCCGGTTTTATCGATCGCCACGCCTACGGGTCTTCCGAACGCTTCCCCATTGGCACTTAGGAAGCCCGTCAGCACATCGATGGGGTCACCGGTGGGCTTGCCATTTTCGAACGGCACGAAAATCACCTTGTAGCCGCTGCGCGGTCGTCGGTTCCACGAGCCGTGCTGACCTATGAACATGCCCGTGTGAAACGCCGGCAGCAATAGGCTCGATTCCGAATACGCAAGTCCTAAAGATGCGGTATGCGATCCGAGCGCGTAGTCGGGCACAATTGCTTTCGCAACCAGATCCGGGCGTTTTTCTGTGACGCGCTCGTCAAGGTGCTGTCCGTAGTAGCTAAATGGAAAGCCGTAGAAGGCGCCATCTTGCACAGAAGTCATGTAATCAGGGACGAGGTCGCTGCCAAGCTCATCGCGCTCATTGACGACGGTCCAGAGCGCGCCGGTGTGCGGCTCCCAGGCAAGTCCATTGGGATTGCGCAGGCCAGACGCGAAGATCCGGTGGCTGCTGTCCGCGAGGTTCACCTCCCAAACGGCGGCGCGGTCGGCTTCCTTGGCTATGCCGTTTTCGCCTGCATTGCTGTTTGATCCTACGGTGACGTAGAGATGGGAGCCATCGGCGCTTGCGGTGAGGTTCTTGGTCCAATGATGGTTGATGAGGCCGGCCGGCAGGTCGACCACCTTCGAGCCTTGCTCTGCTATATGTGTTTCGCCTGCGACATAAGGAAAGCGCACCACCGCATCGGTATTGGCGACATAGAACTGGTCACCCACGAGCGTCATGCCGAAGGGCGAGTTGAGGCCTTCTAGAAAGACCGTGCGTGTCACGGCGACACCATGCCCATCGGCATCGCGCAGCAGCGTGATCCGATTGGCGCTCGCCTCGCCCGAGCCCGCTCGTTTCATCACCCGCTTCATGATCCAGCCTTTGATGCCTTTACGGTCTTCGGGCTTGGGCGGAGCATCGGTCTCGGCAACCAATACGTCGCCGTTAGGCAGGACGTAAAGCCAGCGCGGATGCTCAAGCTTGTCGGCGAATGCGTGCACGACGTTCCCGGATGATGCAACGGGCGTTGCGCCCTCGGGCCAACCCTTTGCCGGAGCGATATTCATCGTGGGGATGAGCGAGGAGTGCGGCGCGGGCAGAGTCGGATGCGGGCCGAAACCCGCGGAGTCGGGCAGGTGCGCCGCTTCGTGACAGGCTGTGCAAGCCACCGCCAGGACGGCCAGCATGATCGAAATTTTTGCAGGCATGGAATTCAAGACTCGCTCCGTCGAAGTGATTAGTCCTGGGGCGCGTTACAAGGGCAAGTTTTGTGCCTGATTGCTGTGCCGCTCCCGCCGTTCGCAAAATCTCTGGTATTATTAAACCATATGGTTTAATGAGCACTGGGCGTGAAAAGGTTGCAGCGATGACAATGCCGAATCTTCCCACGGTGCGCGTGCTGCGCCACTTCAGTGCCTCCGCCGAGCGTCTGTTCGATGCGTGGCTAGATCCGAAGAAGGCGGGCCGCTGGCTCTTCGCTACGGCGAGCGGGCAAATGGTTCGCGTCGAGATCGACGCGCGCGTCGGAGGCCGTTTCGTATTCGTCGATCGGCGCAACGGCGAGAATGTCGAGCACAGCGGAGAATATCTCGAGCTCGATCGGCCGAAGCGATTGGTCTTCAGGTTTGCGGTGCCGAAATACTCATCCTTTATACACGCGTCGCGATAGATATTGTGCGGGCGGGCTCGGGGTGCGAGCTCACCCTTGTGCATGAAGGAGTCCTGCTCGAGTACGGGGCGCAGACTCAAAGCGGCTGGAAGAGGATTCTCGATGCGTTGGCCGCGAGCCTCGAGTAGGCGACGCGCAGCTCGCCTGACAGGCTCACGCGATCGGCTGGACGCCAATGAGCCACAAATGCAGTCGCCAAACAAAGAGAATATAGAGCGCAAGGCCGCCGCCGACCGCGATCGTGTCATTGAACCTCGATGCCGGAAGTGTGTGCATGGGCGCGGGCACACGGCGTTGCAACGAAATCCAGTCGGCGAGGGCCCAAGCCAGAAATGATCCAAAGAGAAATACTGCGGCAAGCGATCCGTTAGAGAGTAGATGTGCGGTCGCCCAAAGTTGAGTTGCGGCGAGCAGCGGATGGCGCGTCGCGGTCTTGATTTTGCCGGGCAAGTAGGCGGCGAGTGCTAGCGGGAAGACCGGCAACATCAGTACGAAAGTGGCGGACCTCAACCAGAAAGGCGGCGCATAGACACTTATCGGTGAGTGGCGGGCGAGGCTGTATCCCCAGACGAGCGCCGCGAATCCGCCTATGGCGATCAGCGCGTACAGGCCTTTCCACTGCAAAGCACCCACGAGCAGCACCACGCGGTCGCGCCAAAAAGGCGCGGCGATTGACACGGAATGCGCCGCGAAGAACAGCGCAAGACCAGCTATTAGCACAAGCATGGCGATGTCCTTATGCACGCACTCAAGCGGCGCATGCTTCCATGAATTCGATGCGGTTGCCAAACGGATCATCAACGTGCATACGGACGTAGCCTTCAATAGGTGCGTCTTCGCGCACTTTATACCCAAGCGCCGTCAATTTGGCGGCGAGCGACCGCAGGTCAACGACTACAAATGCAGGATGCGCTTTTTGAGCCGCATGGAAATTAGCGTCGGCGCCCAGGTGCACCTTGAGGTTCCCGCGCGCGAACCAGCATCCTCCGCGCTTGGCCATGTGTGCCGGCTTCGGTACCTCCGGAATCCCCAGAACGCCGTGATAGAACGCGCGGGCGCGATCTTCGGCGTCCACAGGCATCGCGAGCTGTACATGATCAATCCGTTCGATCAGCATGCGCAGGGGTGCCGGTCATTATGCGGCGGTGCCGGCATTGTTCGCGCTGCGAGCGTAGGCGAGAACGTGTTCATTAGCGCTTGGCTCCTGCGGCCTTTACGCGAGCTGACACGGTGCGCTCTTCGGCGCGCAACAGTTCGTCGAGCCCGTCGAGCCGATCGTTCCAAAAGTGCTCATAAAAGCGCAGCCACTCATCCGCGGTCGCAAGCACTGCGGGCTCGATGCGGCAAATATGCGCCCGGCCCTCAATGCGGCGACGCACGAGGCCCGCCCTTTCCAGCACCTTGACGTGTTTCGACGCGGCAGCAAACGACATGCGGTGCGGCGCTGCAAGTGCACCGATATTGTGCTCGCCGGATGCGAGACTGCGCAGCATCGCGCGCCGCGTCCGATCGGAGAGAGCGTGAAACACGCTGTCGAGCGCGCCGCGGCGTTCTTCAACCATGCGGTCAAGACTACGTCGGCGCCGCGCGAAAGGTCAACCACGTGGTTTAATGGTCGGGAGCGATCGATGCTACGAGGCGCCCATGGCCCGGCTCGCGAGCCCTGATGGGAAAGGAATCCACACGAAGTGGCGCGTCGATGCAGAACGGCACTTTTGCAAGTGTCACAGGAGATGCGGCAGCGAGCGCGGCGAGATTTTGTGAGCAGCGCGTTAATCTTCAATGATTGAACAAGCGTAGCAGGAGACTGGTGAACACCGCGTCGCTTCTTTGGGGCCTGCTCTTCGGTTCAATTGGCCTTGGCTTCTTTGTCTACGGCAAAAGACAGAAGGCGGTAGTTCCGCTTGTCTGCGGCCTCGTTCTCATCATATTTCCGTATTTCATTTCGAACACGATACTGCTCGTCGCCATCGGGGTTGCACTCGTGGCGGTGCCGTATTTCTTCCGCTACTGAGTGAAGCAGGGAGGTCGCCGGACGCCCTCACAAATTGCGCTTTGCAATCCCTGCGAACTTGCGATTGGCCGATGCACGGCAAAACGCGACAGTGGTGCCGAGAACGTTTCTGCAGCAGCTAAGCGCTGCACGCGCAAGCACTTCGCGATCGGTAGCGAGCCGCGCAGCAGGGGCCGGCGCGGCGCAAACTGCCGAAATCCGACTTCAAAGCCAGGCGGGCGAGACCCAATTCGTTGAGTCCAAATCCAGCGAGAGCAGCCGACTTTGCGGGCAATTCTCAGCCGTCTGTTTATACCAGTGATCCCGATGGCACCAATCTGCGCGCCCGCGGGGAAATGCTAAAGCGAGGATTCTGAGGCGCTGGCGTGCATGAACATTGGGAATCTGTATTGGCGTGGAATCTGCGGGTTGCCTTAGGATGTAACGTGTTTCAAAACGGTGGTTCGACTCACCTTACCGGATCGGAGAAAGCCCATGAAGAGAATTCAAAAGCTGGCACTTCTCGCCGCCTCTGTCGGCTGCATCGCCGCCTTCGTTGGCGGTGCATTAGCCGCTCCAGCTGCACCGCACGCAAAAATCAGCATGGATCAGGCGCGCACCAAAGCGCTCAAGGTAGTGCCGGGCAACGTCATCGACGCTGAGCTCGAAAAGGAAAATGGCGCTTGGCGTTATTCGTTCGATATCAAACTCAACGGCGAAATGCACGAGGTCGGCATCGACGCCGACAGCGGTAAAATCGTTGAAAATGCGTTGAC
>Ga0066793_10001691_pt1 | contig 10220 bp, 7 predicted proteins | sample PersoiDNA2013189_FD_83876 | JGI IMG/M metagenome (GOLD analysis project Ga0066793, IMG submission 83876) | Permafrost soil microbial communities from the Arctic, to analyse light accelerated degradation of dissolved organic matter (DOM) -... | ecosystem: Environmental > Terrestrial > Soil >...
CATTGCCGTCAATTTGGGGACTTCACTGTCGTTCATTCTGGCTTACATTTAAAACATAATGATGAAAACAAAAAACAAAGTAAAAGCGTTTTATAATCCTCCTTCCCTATTGTTTAAACAAATAGGCAGCTCCCTGCTCATGGGGTATTTAAACCGGTGGCGGAATTTCCCCGGATGGCTTTTTAAGTACGGCGTTAAATCCATACCAGTAGCCAACGGAGCCTGGGGTATGGGCTGTATCGGTTACCCGGGACACCCTGTCTGGGAAGTCACCGGCGCCTGCAACTTAAGATGCATTCATTGTCACGCCGTCAGCGGCAAAGCCGGTCACGATGAACTCACCACTGATGAAGGCAAAAGACTTATTGACATGCTTGCCGCCAACAGCGAATTCCGCACATTGATTTATACTGGCGGCGAACCGCTGGTAAGACCGGATATTTTCGAATTGCTCAAACATTCGCATCAGGCCGGCCTGGCCAACATCATCGCCACTAACGGGACATTAATTGACGAAGAAATGGCTTTTAAACTGAAGGATCACGGCGTTGTTTGCAATGCCATCAGCATTGACGCCGCCAATCCCGATATTCACGATATGGTGCGCAATAAACCGGGATCCTTTGATCTGGCGCTTCGGGCAATTGAAGCCACAAAGAAGGCGGGCATCCTTTTACAAATCAATACAACGGCGATGGAATACAATATGTCTCACTTGCCCCAGCTGATCGATTTTGCCGACGGCTGCGGTGCCGGTATCATGCTCATGTATCAGCTAGTCGCTGTCGGTCGTGGGGAAAAGATTGAAAAAGCCACATTAAAGAAAACCGCCAATAAATATCTGAGTGAACTTATCGCGCTCAAACAAAAGACCGCTCATACAATAATTGAACCGGTCGCCGGCCCTCAGTACTGGCCTTATATTTTAGAAAAAAACGGTATTCGCAACGGACTGATGCTTAAGCTTGCAGGCTTTTTTTTCCATGGCTGCGCCGCGGGCCGGGGTTTTGTGTACGTCAAAGCCAACGGCGACGTCTGGCCCTGTCCTTTTGTCGAAATCAGCGCCGGTAATGTGAAAGAAATGGATTTTAATAAGATTTACTATGAATCGCCTGTTTTCCAAAAATTACGTAAGCGGGAAGAAAATTTAAAAGGTATCTGCGGTGATTGCAGTTATAAAACCGTCTGCGGCGGCTGCCGTGGTCGCGCCCTGGCTTATAGCGGAGATTACCTGGCGGAAGATCCCCGTTGTTTTATTCGAGAAAAAGAAAAATAATTATAATGGACGATATCCTGTTGCATCAATGTTAAATTTGACAGCAATACCTTTTTACCATATATAGCTCGCACTCATCTTTAAAAGAAGCTGTTTGGAGGTAACCGTTTTTTAATGCAAACCAAACATCATTCCAGTAAATCAAAACACAATTTGCAACCGGCAAAATCATTGGAGAAGCAAAAAAAGTTTCGCCATCGAAAAGATTACTGGTCATGGATCGTTCTGGCAATAATCATTTTATTTACAGCGGCTATCCGTATTCGTCTTCTGGAAATTCCTTTAGAGCGCGATGAAGGCGAGTTTGCCTATATGGGACAGCTTATGCTTCAGGGAATCCCGCCTTATCTGATAGCTTATAGCATGAAGCTCCCCGGTATTTACGCCATATATGCGCTGATAATGGCGATATTTGGACAAACGATCACCGGAATTCATCTTGGATTGATGATTGCAAACTCTATTGCCATAGCCCTTTTATTTTTGTTGACACGTTATTTATTTGATAAAACGGCCGCCATCATTGCGGCCATTAGCTATGCCCTCATTTCTCTCAATCCCTCCGTCTTGGGTACATCCGCGCATGCGACACAATTTATTGTGCCTTTTGCTCTGGGTGGAACCATTGTTTTATTAAAGGCTATTGATTCCAAAAATATTAAAATGTTTTTCATCAGCGGCTTATTGTTCGGTCTGGCTTTTACTATTAAGCAGCATGCGATATTTTTCATCGCCTTCGCGCTTTCTTACTTTACATTAAAGACAATAACTGCAAGACCCATTAACCCGAAGCGATTGATTGCCGGGAACAGTCTTCTCCTGATAGGCGCGGCCCTGCCGTTTTTACTTAGCTGCGCTATACTTTATAATGCCGGCGTTTTCTCTAAATTCTGGTTCTGGACGTTCACTTACGCGGATGAATACGCATCCATAGTATCTCTACCTGACGCGTTACAGATATTCATGAAGGCAGTTCCCCAGGTCATAGATTCATGGTACTTCCTGTGGATCATCGCGGGCATTGGTTTAACCAGCATATTCTGGAATGACAAATCGCGAACAAACAGATATTTTTTGCTTGGATTTTTCTTTTTTTCCTTTCTTACGGTTTGTCCGGGATTTTATTTCCGGAAGCATTATTTCATTCCCTTGCTTCCCGCCATCGCCATGCTCGCAGGTGTGGCCACAACTGCTTCTATTCAATGGCTATACGAAAAAAAGATTGCTCCTCTTGTACAAATTATCCCTGGTTTTATCATCGCCGCCGCTATTATCTATCCTGTTGTCAACTTGGGAGATTTTTTCTTCAAGGCCACACCAGTTGCGGCCTGCCGGATGATGTATGGGCTAAATCCTTTTCCGGAATCGATTAAAATTGCGGAATATATCAAAGCTCATACCAACAAAGACGATCGCATTGCCGTAATCGGCTCCGAGCCACAAATTTACTTTTACGCCGACCGGAAATCGGCAACCGGGTATATATACACTTACGGATTAATGGAACCACATAGTTACGCGTCCAAAATGCAACTTGAATTTATCAGAGAAATCGAAACATCCCGGCCCCAATATATTGTATTTGTAAATGTAACTACTTCATGGCTGCCCAGACCGGATTCCGATAAGACAATAATAAAATGGGCTGAAACATTCTTAAAACAAAATTATACCACCGTAGGTCTTATCGATAACGTCTCTAACGATAACTACCAAATCTACTGGGATGAGGAAGCCAGAAGAAATGAACCTTTATCGCCAAACAATCTGTTTGTGGTAAAACGAAATATAAAATAGAACATAACCCCCCCTGCTCACCCTCTATATGTCCTTGCAAATAGGCTATATTTGACAGCAGAAAAACGATGTCTAATATCCCTTGACTAGCAAAAACAGCTCCCCTATACTTTGTCTGTTTAAAAAATGTCTGATCAAAATATTTTATGCTAAGCAGATTTTCGTCAATCTAATTTCATGTATATAGTTTAATATAATTTGAGTTCAATTTTTGTTACAATGCAACAAGAGAGGGAAGAATATTGAGGGAGGAAGTATCATGCGCATGTTTGGCCGATTATTATTTCCATGGTTACTTGGTTTGATATTTATCGTCAGTTGCGTGGCAACCTCAAACAGCATAGCAGGAGGCAATATTCAACCGCAGCCTCAGGCAGTCAAGCAGAAAATGACGCAGCTTATTATCAAGTTTCGTAAAGCTGATTTTGAGCCGTCACGGATTGCATATGTGCAAGAACTTTCGCGCGACGCCCAAACCCAAATGATCTACCTTCGCCCCATGTCCGGTGGAGCGCATGTGTTTCGTGTAATGGATATTTCCGACAATGCGCAATTAACAACGGTAATCCAGCGTCTGTCCAAAAGGCCGGAAATTTTATATGTAGAGCAGGATAGAATAATGCAGCACCAAAAGGTACAATGAAGATACCAGATCATAAAACAAGGTGACCCAAATGAAAAAGAAATGGATTTACTTTATAGGTTTTTGCGCGTTGATGATGGTGATCGGAGGGGGAATATCCCAGCCTTCCTTATCTCCGGCCAGTGGGCCGGCAGATAAAACCCATATGCAATCACCAGCGGCTTTTGATTATACCGACCAATTGATCGTCAAGTACCGTAATCCTTCTTTAGTGCGGGCGGCGATATCCAACAATAATAATGCCCGCTTTATGATTAATGAACGTGTAAATGCATTGAGTTACCTGGCCGGTGTGGCGCTGACGCATTTTCGTTTCATGTCCGGCGATGGTCATGTACTTAAATTGCCACAGAGGATGACGCTGGCAAAAGCAACGATTGTTGCCCGAAAATTAGCTGCTGACCCCAGTGTGGAATATGCCGAACCGGACGCGCGGATGTTCCCGATGCTGGTACCAAATGACACGGAATATATTAATCAATGGCATTATAAGACGCCAGGGGCGCCGGATAACGAACCGGGAGGGGCGAACCTACCCGGAGCATGGGATATTACCACAGGTAACATCGGCATCGTTGTCGCGGTGATTGATACGGGTATTGTCAACCATGCAGATCTCACTGGACGAACCGTTTCAGGATATAATTTCATCAGTGATGGTGTTATAGCTAATAATGGCGTTGGACGTACTGCCGACCCTTCTGATCTTGGTGATTGGGTTACATCTGCGGAAAGCAACAATCCTTCAAGTATTCTTTTCGGCTGCCAGGTCGGTGATAGCTCCTGGCATGGCACACATGTTTCCGGAACTATCGGTGCATCAACAAATAACAGCGTCGGCGTGGCGGGTATAAACTGGACATCTAAAATCCTGCCGGTGCGTGTACTGGGCAAGTGCGGCGGCTTCGATTCGGATGTCATCGATGGCATGCGCTGGGCCGCGGGACTATCCGTTAGCGGAGTTCCGAACAATGCTAATCCCGCAAAGGTACTGAACTTGAGCCTGGGGGCAGAGGATTCCTGTTCAACAACTATGCAAACCGCAGTCAATAGTATTATAGCCGCCGGAGCCACAATTGTTGTTGCCGCCGGCAATTCTAATGCAGATGTGACAAATTTCAGCCCGGCAAACTGCAATGGTGTAATCAGTGTGGCTGCTACCGACCGCACCGGCGGACGGGCATTTTACAGCAACCATGGAACGATAATAAAAATAGCCGCCCCCGGAGGAGAAGCACACACAGGAGATCCCAACGGTGTTTTGTCCACGTTAAATAGCGGCACAACGACACCGGCAGCCAGTCCCGGCGGTGATATTTATCAGTATTACCAAGGGACCAGCATGGCCACACCACACGTTGCGGGAATCGCTTCACTTTTACTATCGGTAAATCCCGCTCTTCCGTCGGCTCAGGTTCTTGCGCTTATTCAACAAACTGCGCGTACTTTTCCGATGGGCACAGGATTAGATTGCACCACCTCAACTTGCGGGCCGGGTATCATTGATGCGGCCGCCGCTATTGCTCTTGCTCAAAGTTCTGCTGCGGATCGGGCGGATATTTCCCTTGCTATGTCGGCCCCTTCACCCGCGCCACCCTTTCTCGTCGGTAATACTGTTACCCATACAATTACCGTTACCAATCACGGGCCAAATACTGCCTTGGGTACAACCGTGACCGACACTCTGTCCGGAACTGCAACTATTGGCTCGGTTTCGGCAACTCCGAGTCAAGGGACTTGCAGCATCGCCAGTATTATCACCTGCAATTTGGGTACTCTCAGCAACGGAGCCAGTGCAACCGTAACACTTGTTGGAACACCGGCTACTACCGGAACCACAAGCCATACGGCCAGTGTTAACAGTGCTATAATTGATCCCGATTTAAGCAACAACAGTGCTACATTCAGCACGACCGTGGTTAATCCGGTACCGGTTATAAGTAGTTTAAGCCCTTCCAGCTCGACATCAGGCAATGCCGCGTTCACGCTAACTGTCAACGGCAGCAATTTTGTCAGCAATTCAATGGTTCAATGGAATGGCGCTGATCGCGCAACTGCCTTTGTCTCAGCAACACAGTTAACGGCAACGATTCTAGCGGCAGATATTGCAATCGCCGGTACGGCTAACGTTACCATTGTAAATCCGGCACCCGGCGGCGGAACTTCTGGCGACTCAACATTTACGACCAGCAATCCACCTGCTGGTGGCGGTGGTGGCGGTGGCGGATGTTTTATTGCCACGGCAGCTTTTGGTTCGCCTCTGGAGAGTCATGTCCAAATCCTGCGAGATTTCCGGGATCGTATTCTGCTTAATTCATCTGCCGGAAAAGCGTTTGTGCAATTCTATTACCGGACAAGCCCGGCCATTGCTGATAAAATTGCTCAGAGTGAAGGCTTACGCTTTATTACCCGCGCAATGTTAATGCCGGTAATTGGTGTTGCCTATTTAATAGTCCACTCAGGAATGTTAATGACAATGCTGCTTTTCACAAGCATCCTCTTAACAGTTATCTTTACAATCGTAATATTAAGGAGGAAGATGACGAAATCCGCGCGGGTAAAAGCAGCCGCGTAATACAGATTTAACAACCTTATTGTTAAACTGAAATCTCAAAAAAGGCATTCCCGCTATCGCTTGCGGGAATGCCTTTTTTTATCAATGCGGGCTGTTTCGCAATCCTCATTTGTCATTGGAAGTCCGCCGCGGCGGACGTGGCAATCCAGTATTCGGACTGTTCGGGGGAACAGTCCCTACGTTAATTGGAATTAATTTTATTTTTTAATGAGGAAAAATAGTTCGCCTTTTTCTTTGAGGCTGCCGGCTGTGGATTGAGCATTCGCGCCAAAGCCGCAGAAAAGGTCAACCCGGCCGGGCCCCTTGATTGCCGAACCTTTATCCTGACTGAGGACAAAACGGGAGAACGGAACTCTTTCTTTGATATTTCCTTCGGCATCAAACACAGGCTTGCGCAGGCGGATGAACGCCAGAGCGCCTTGCGGGAAGTAATCCGGATCAGTGGCAATTGATCGGTCCTGTGTCACCGGCTGCCCTAAAGAACCAACCGGCTCTTTTTCCACAAAGCGGAAAAAAATGTAGCGTTCATTATAACTGAGAATTTCGAAGAGCTCCTGCTCTTGCTTACTTTTCAAAAATCTCTTGACATTGCGGTAAGAAGATTCACTAGCGTTGATTTTTCCGTTATCCAGCATGAATCTGGTAATGCTGCGAAACGGCCTGCCGTTATTCTGCGCGTAACTTACGGTTAACATCCTGCCGTCTTCCAGCTTTATTTTTCCCGAACCCTGAATATGGAGCGTAAACAATTCGACGGGATCAGCAACCCACAAGAACTCCATGCCCCTGCCCTTTAAAACTCCCTCAACATCAATTTCCCGGCGGGTATAATAAGGGACTGATTCACCATTTTTCATCCGGCTGATCTTAGTTTCATTTTTAGAAATTGCTTCCATCATAATGTCAGGCGGCGGTTTGTACAGCGGATATTTATATTTATCCGTCGGGGTTAAAGAACCATCCAGTAACGGTTCATAGTAGCCGGTAAAAAGCACGCCGCCGTATTCATCATCGCCTGCCGCCCGGTATATATCAAATTTCTGTCTTATCTGGTTTTTCTTTTCTTCAATGCTTGCGTCATTTTTTATGATCTTGCGGAAGGCTAGCAGAGAATCTTTGAGTTGTTTTGCCCCAAACGATTTGCCCGCCACCCGGTAAACACTGTTCTGGCCGGAGCCTTCATAATACTTGACAGAGCGATCAATCGCCAGTTCCAGAGACGCGAAATCAAGATCATCGTTTAAATCTACCTGTTCCGCAGGCACCGCAATAAGCGCGACCGCGGAAGGAGCAGGCATTCGCGTTACCGACCGCGTGCAACCAGCCACAGATAAAATAATTAAACCAAGCAAAAGAAATTTAACGGCGTATTTCATAATTCAATAATCATCGCAAATTCATCGCAGTAGTCCGGATATTTGGAACAGCGGAAACAATCCGCCCAGATTTTTTCCGGCAGAGTGGCGCGGTCAACTTCCTTAAAACCCAGCTGGACAAAGAATTCGCGCTTGTAGGTCAGCGAAAATATTCGAAAGAGTTCCAGCGTAATCGCTTCCGAAATGCAGAACTCAACGAGCTTCCTGCCGATTCCCTGCCCGCGGTAATTTTCGTCAACATAAAGAGAACGGATTTCGGCAAGATTTTCCCAGATAATGTTCATCGCGCAAATACCGATAACCTGTGAGCCGCCTTCATCGCAGTAGACGATGAAGTCTCTTAGAGAATTGTATATATCCATCAGAGAGCGAGGCAGCATTTCACTTTTGCCCGCCGACAGATTAATCGTCCGGTGAATCGTCTTGACATCACCGATGCGCGCTTTTCTTAGCATTCTTCTTCCCCTCCGAATTCTCACACACACCGGCTGTTTTGGCGCCACTTAGCATCTCGCGGGCATGTTCCCTTGTCGTTTGCGTCAAATCAACACCGCCTAACATCCGGCTGATTTCTTCAATTTTTTGCTCATCGGCTAGCATCTCCACCGTGGTGGCTGTTCTGCCGTCCGCGACTTTTTTAGCCACACGGAAATGGCTGTCCCCGAAACAGGCGATCTGGGGCAGATGAGTAATGCAAACAACCTGATGGTTTGCGGATACCTCTTTTAATTTCCGTCCTACTATTTCGGCTGTAGCGCCGCCGATGCCGCTATCCACTTCATCAAAGACAATAGTGGCCACAGAACCGGTGCGCGATAAAACATTTTTTAACGCCAGAATAATGCGCGATAATTCACCCCCCGAAGCGATCTTGTTCAAAGGTTTGGGCTCTTCCCCGACATTGGCTGTCAAATAAAATTCGATTTCATCCGCGCCTTTCGGACCAAAGTTTCCCGCGGCTTTATCCTCCGCGGCAAAGATTTTTCTGAAATTAACATGAAAACTGGCATGCCGCATATTTAACGCGTGGATTTCATTATCCACGGCTTGTGTTAGTTTTGCCGCCGCCTGCGCTCTTGCCTGCGAAAGATTAAGCGCCTTTTGCGCAAGAGAGGCTTTGATCGCTGCTTCTTCTTTTGTTAATTTCTCCAGCTCTTCTTCCACGGAAAATACCCGCCTGAGTTCTTCTTCCATTTCCAGCTTCTTTACTAAAACACTTTCGAGAGAGCCGCCGTGTTTGCGCTTCAACCTTCCGATCATTTCGAGACGCTCGTCAATGGCCAGAAGTCTCTCGGGATCAAAGAAAAGATTCTTTCCATAATCGCGCAGCGCCAAAGCCGCTTCCTGCAGCGCGATAAAATTGCTTTCAATATCCGATTCGGCAAGCTTTAAGTTCTCGTCAATTATTTTGATTTCCTTTATCTGATTACGGACATCTTTAAGCTTTTCACAAACGGAATTTTGTTCACCGTAAAGTAAATCATACGCGCGGTTGGCGTAATCAGTGAGTTTTTGCGCGTTAGCCAGCACTTTTTTTTCATTGGCCAGAGTGGCGTCTTCCGCTGCCTGGGGATTTATATCCACAATCTCTTTTAACTGGAATTTAATCAATTGAGTCTTTTCTTCACGGCTGCGGCGCAGTTCCTGGAGCTTCGTCATCTGAGCTTTCAATTGCTGATACTGATTGTATACTTCTGCATAAGAAGCCCGCAGAGGCAGGCAACCGCCAAACTCATCGAGAATGTCCACGTGGTTTTCAGCATTGAGAATCAATTGATGTTCATGCTGGCCGCAAATGTTAATCAACGATTCATTGATTGCCGACAAATTGGCCAGTGTCGCCATTTGCCCGTTGATGAGCGCTTTGTTTTTTCCGGTACGCGAAATTACCCGGCGGATAATCAGTTCATCGCCCGCGGTAAAACCCATCGAAGCTATTTTTTCCCGCAGGGCATCATTGTGAGATATATCAAAGAGCGCTTCCACTGTTGCTGAATCGGCCTGGGTTCTGATCATCTCCGCTGTGGCTCTATCACCCAAAAGCAGGCTTACCGCGCCGATAATTATCGACTTTCCCGCGCCCGTTTCGCCGGAAATAACATTGAGCCCTTCACCGAAAGAAACGTGAAGTTCGTCAATAATAGCGAAGTTTTTTATGCTCAGATCATTCAGCATTTTTCCTTTTTCTGGCTCCTGAAGGTAGTGCGCCCCAGCCAAGCTTGGAGCGTAAAATTTCCCCGTAACTTCGATGCGGTGATAGAACTAAATTTGTCACATATTTTGACTTCTTTATGTTTATTACATCGCCGGATTTGATCTGAAAAGCTTCCTGCCCGTCCAGTGTCACTGTGGCGCCTTTTCCCTTAGACAAAAGGGTTAAATGCAAATTTGAATCTTCCGGGAAAATAATCGGTCTGTTGGTCAGGGTATGCGGACAAATAGGATTGATAATGATTAAATCTTTTCCGGGAAAAACAATCGGCCCGCCCGCGGAAAGTGAATAAGCGGTAGAACCGGTGGGAGTGGAAACAATCAGACCATCCGCTTTGTAGG
>Ga0066793_10001692_pt1 | contig 10213 bp, 11 predicted proteins | sample PersoiDNA2013189_FD_83876 | JGI IMG/M metagenome (GOLD analysis project Ga0066793, IMG submission 83876) | Permafrost soil microbial communities from the Arctic, to analyse light accelerated degradation of dissolved organic matter (DOM) -... | ecosystem: Environmental > Terrestrial > Soil >...
GAAACCTCTCTCAACGATTTTATTGCTTATTACAACCAGGCTGCCAAACCCATCAACTGGACCTATACCGTCGAGAAGCTTGAACAGAAAATCGGAACGCATTTATGATAGCCTGTACTTAGTACTATCGTTCAATGTCATTGTATCATCGGCAGAGGGTTTCCAATAATAACAGCAGTGGCGCAGTTGTAAACACTTTTCATCCTGGCGAAGCCACTCATCAAAAGTTGGAGGCAAACACATCATAAGCAATGGAAGTTTACCTCTTGCATAAACAGCATCATCATATGCCTTGGCTTCGAGTTTACATCGCACCATATCATCTACAAAGTTCCAATTTTTCGTCGACTTCACCTGGAAACGAAGAGGGATAGCATGAGGGTCATCAATAAATCGTTTTCCTCTTTTTTTAGCACGAGGCTGATAGGAGATTATTTTTGTGAAAGAAATATCAATACCAAAATCGTTTTCTGTCTGTGAAGCATTCAAGCCCACATGGGCAGCTATAGCCCGGACATAAGCACAACTGAAATTTTCAGATCGCTGTGTTTCAGGCATTTCTGACAGTGTAACCAACTGCGGTTTTCCTCCATGTCAGGTGTGTATAAATACTTTGTCACATTCATATATTGCGTACTGTTCCAATCAAATAGATTAGCCAATTCTTCCCTCAATGCGCTCAGTTCCTACTGGCTTGCTGTTTCGTCAGCCATAACAGTTCCTCGCCAAACCAGAGTAATTTGTGTTTGCTCAGGCGTTGTATCATCCCCAACAATGTAGCGCACACTCCATAAACTCGCCATCAACATCCATGAGAACACAGATACGCTGGCCTTGGTTTTTATGCGAACACCCAAAGAGTTCTATGAATGTTCTAGAGGAAGATCGGCCACCTTCAATGCAAACTATGGAAAAGGAGACATTGGTCAATCTCAAAACTCATACACATTCCTCATCTAATAGAGAAACAATAGAGTAACATAGGAGTAGTATTATCACTCCTCTCCTCCCATTTTTTCTCCAATATCATCAGGAGCCTCTTCAATCAGCTCTCCTGGCGGTACTCCGAGCACTTTAGCAAGCTTTCCGAGCGTTATTGTTGTCGTGGCATAAAACGGATCTGAGTAGATGCGCTTAATTGTCTTGTACGACACATCTGCCGCCCTATGAAGTTTGCCCATGCTAATACCTCTCTCTTGTGCGACCTCTTTTACCCGTAAACGTACTGCCATATCTCGTTTTCTCGACTACTGTTTGACGAGATTGTAGCAAGGTACTCTCCTTAGGAGTAGTCGCCATGCAAGAGCTCCTTAGTAGTAGCCCTACCTATAATGGTATACATATATGTCCTATATGATGAGAAGAGGGATTTATCAATCAGAGCAAAACAGAAGTAGACAAAATCTATTAACAAAATGACATCTACGGCCCCACATAAAGGTGGGTAGCTAGCTGGCTAGTTCTATTAGAAGATAAATCCTGCTACAATCCTGTGTATTATCTATGAGGAAAACAACCTATGGCAGTACGTCTACGGGTGAAGGAGATCGCTAGAGCAAAAGGCCTGAGTATGGGCAAGCTTCAGCGTGATGCCGACGTCGCATATAACACAGTGAAGCGAATATTTAAAGATCCATATTATGTAACGACAACAGAGACGCTTGGCAAACTTGCCAAGGCTCTGGGAGTTCCGCCAGGAGAACTTATTGAAGAAGTCCCAAAGGAAAAGCCGATACAGTGTTGCGGTTCCTAATGCAGAATCAAGAGACCTTTTGTGTAAGGAACTCGGCCAGTTCACAGCCAAAGTAGTCACAGACCCGCTGTCTGAGCTCTTGAGCGGTCAAAAGCCGAGCAGGTTCGACAATCGCTCGCTTGCCGTGGACCCACTTTGGCTCAATCCGGTTGAGCCAGGGACTCTTGATGGGCAGCCAGCACGGGATGATGCGTACACCACGTTTGCCAGTGGGAGCCTCTTGCAGTACCGTCTGATTGTGCTCACGCAGCCAGGTTTTGACCTGCTTACTCACATGCCAAGAGGCATTATCCCAAATGAGCACGAGTACGCGTTTGCCTTCCGCTTGGACCTGCTCACACAGCCACTCCAGGAAGTCGGTGGTCACCTGGCTGACTGGGCGTCCCGAAACGAAGCGTAGGTGCATGTGACTGCTGTCCGCCGACAGCATCCCGTAACAAGCCAGGGCTTTGGGATCAGGATCGTTTTTCTCCACCGAGAGTTCTTGTAAACGCAGCGGTTCGTCCTGTTCACTCCAACTGTGCAGGTTAGGTTGGCTCACCCGGCTCCACCACACCTCATCGAGATATCCAACCTCCCATCCGTAGCGCTGTGCCAGAGCAATCAGGGTATCACGCCGTCGTTTTTTCCTCACATATGCGGGATCGGGACTGGTGATCCAGTCTTTCGCACGCTGCCAGCCCACACCAAGCCTCCCCAGGGCGAGTCGGATAGTTTCGATACTCACCTGGCTCACTGTCAACCCTTGCTCAAAGCAGACCGATGCGGCTAACTCAAGGGTCCAGAGGCTGGTCGCTTTGCCGAACGTACGTGGACTCTGGTGTAACAAGGCTCGCAACGCTTCACATTTGGCTTGGTCAAACTGCGCTTGCACGGTTTTTGGCCGAGAAGACTCTTGCTTGAGGCAATCCAGTCCTTTCTGTTCAAAGGCATGGATCGCATTGCGCACCGTCTGCGTCACACAGCCCAGGTTGATAGCGATGGTCTTGGGGCGCTGCCCTCGGCTGGACGCAAGCAGAATTTGGCATCGACGCAGGGTAAAGGCATTTGATGAGCGCAATCCAGCTTCTATCCCTGCCTGCTCAACTGGACTCAAGGCTCTGACATATATGGGGGCTTTCATGCCCTCATTCTAGCAGTTTTTCTCCCAGCGCTGCGGGAGCACGCGGGTTGACGAAAGTCAAGCAGAACCCTGATGCGTCAATTTTCAGAAGCGGCGGCGTTTTTTCTCCTTCGCTGTCGGAAAGCATGTGTTCTCAAAAAGCGATGGACCAGGAGAAGGCGCTGTCGCAAAAAAACGTTTGTTTGCTGAAACACACCTGTACCAATGGACAGAATCCACGGCTCTCACAAAAATCTTGTCCGAAACCCTTGACAGGGCGCACTTTCCCTGTTATTATTTAGACGGCTAATAGATAGGCGGCTAACCAAAAGGAGAGGGTTGTGAGACAGATCCAGGACTATATCGGGTTCCAGTTGTTCCAAATCGGTAGAATGCACCGACAACGTGCTGAGGAAGCCCTCAACAAACTCGGCCTGTACGCTGGCCAAGAAATGACCTTGCTCCAGCTCTGGATCGAGGAAGGTCTTCCACAAACGCAACTTGCCGCCTCTATGAGGGTTGAGCCTCCAACAGCGACCAAAATGCTCCAGCGTATGGAACAGGCCGGGTTCATCGAGCGCAGACCAGACCTTGAGGATGCGCGTGTCTCCCGCGTCTACCTGACCGAACGCGGCCGCTCTCTTGAACAGCCAGTTCTGGAGGTGTGGAAGGAACTCGAAGCGCAAACCGTGGCGGGTCTCTCGGCCACCGAGCAGGCGCTCTTATACCGCCTGCTTCTGCAAGTCTCGTCCAACCTTTCCTGACCCGTCGCTCTTTCAAGCAGCCCCGCTCGTCTTTCCACAGCGCGGCTCTTCTTTTGAACATATAGTTAGCTGGCTAAAAATAAGCTGGCTAATAGTTTGACAGACTCAAGCAAGAAGGAGAAAAAACCATGTCATCTCTCTCTACTCATTCACCATCAAAGCAAAAGGTTGCATTTGGCAAGTTGCTCTGGATCGGGCCGCTGTCCATCGGTGTTACCATCCTGGCCGACCTGCTTGTACGGACCATCGCGGTCGCCTTCTTCGGTGTTCCCGATAGTTTTGTCTACTTGCAAGCCCCCTTTCTCATCGGCAGCATTGCCTTCTTCGGAGTACTGGCCACACTGGCCTTTGCCCTAGTTGCTCGCTTTGCGCGTCGTCCCGTGCGCTTCTATCGTCTCCTGGCAAGCGTCGCTTTGCTGGTGTCGTTTCTCAATCCTATCATGGCACTGAGTGGCCAATTCCCTGTTGTGGGAATGAACATCCACATCTTCTGGACCATGATCGTGATGCATATCGTTGCCGCTCTCATCATGGTAAGCCTGCTGATCCGACTTGCTGTAACGAGCAAGAGAGAGCCGTAAATAGTTTTTCTAAGAGGTTTGCGCTTCCAGAAATGGGAGCGCAGAAGAAAGGAGGAAAGGAGAGTAAAATGTTTTCACAGCAAGAGCAGGCCTATCTGCAAACACAAATGCTCGCCAGGCTGGGCACTGTGGCACCCGATGGGCAACCCGATGTCGATGTCGTTGGCTTCCAGTTCGATGGCACACACTTCTACATCGGGGGACATCAGCTCACGACAACGCGCAAATACAAAAATATTGTCGCCGGCAATCAGCGGATCTCCCTGATTATCGATGACCTCAAATCGCGCGATCCCTGGACACCTCGCGCTGTCAAAATTCACGGCATCGCAGAGGTCATCAAGCATCAAGGGCATTTAGGCGATGGTCTCTATATCGCTATCACGCCCAGTGTCTCCTGGAGCTGGGGCGTCGAGGAACCAAAGCCTGGGAAGTTCAGCCCCAAAAAAACCATCTGGTCATAAGAACCCATCTCGCAAACAAAGTATTGGCCGGAACAGAGCCGATCCTGGCATGTTCCGGCTTTCTCTTTTGCGGCACCGCACAAAAAACGGTAAGCAGGCAGCTTTAAAAACGGCGGGAAAAAGAGCGCATCGCTTATGGAACAAGACGTCAGCACGCTCGAAAACAGATGATCGGTCATTCGGCCACAGAGAACAACCCGTCGGTGCCAACAAGGTGTTGAGCACGCATGTTTTCTTTCTCTTTACACAAAATGTCTCTTGAATCTGCACTAGCGACGACCCTCCAGAAAAGAACTGGCATCCATAGACCCCGTCAGGGTCAGGGCAATCGCGCCGTGGAGCGAGGCGTCGTTCAAGAAACGGGCCGGGACGATCTCAGGTGGGAAGGGGACAGCGTAGCCCAGGCGAAAGGCGAGCGCGGGTAAAATTACGTCGCCCGAACTCATCAGTCCGCCGCCCACAGCTACGCGGGCCGGATCAAGCAGGATAGCGAGATTGGCAATGTGGGTTGCCAGTTCGGCGAGCATTTCATCGACAAGGAAACGGGCACGAATGTCTGAATGCACAAACAGGTCGGCGGCGCTGAGCGGTTCTCCCAGCAGGAGGCTGGCTCGCTCCCCTATGAAGCGCCCGCCGACAGCTTCCTCCAATGGCGCTCGTCCCTGCGCAGCGCCGGAGGTATTCAGAACGCTGCGCAAATTATAGCCAATTTCACCAGAAGCTCCATGCGCGCCAGTGACGACGCGCCCTCCAATCACAATTGCGGTGGCAATGCCTGTACCAAGACTGAGGTAGGCAGCCGGGTCCGCCCCCTTGAGCGCGCCCCAAAGAAACTCTGCCATCGCCGCCGCCTTGACATCGTTTGCCACTACCACCTTTGAAATGTGCAGACCTGCGCGCAGCGTTTCACGCAATGCCACCCGTTCCCAACCTGGAATGTTGGGCGAGAGCAATATGCCATGCTCCTGAACGACGCCGGGAGTTACTACTCCAACCGCAGTACATTGCCCTCCCTCTTCTGCTACGGTTCGTTCAATCAGCGCGTGCGCGGCGCTTATCGCTCTCTCAAGCACTTGTTGAGCGCCTTGAGAAGCATGCGTGTCGATGCGCACCTGCCGTAAAATGTTGCCCGTCGGATCAGCGGTTGCCACCGCGATCTTTGTACCACCGAAATCAATGGCAACGCCAAAGTTGTGAGTACCTGTAGCGAGCGAGTCATCGTTTATCATTGGTTCGTCCTCCGCTTTTGCCACGATCAGGCTGATGCCTCTGTCTCAATGGGCTTCTCCAGATACTCCTCCTTAATGTCTTTGGGACCAAAGGGCCAGATATGTTCAACGAACCGCGCCCAGAGGAGGTACGCGACAACGCCAGCCGCGACCCAGGCGAGCGAGAGTATGATGGGCAAGATACCGGACGAGTAGTACACATACACCCAGCCAACGAGCGCGATAATACTGGGCAACGGGTAGAACCACATGTGATAGGGGCGCTTCAGTTCAGGCTGCCTGCGGCGTAAGACCGTCAAAGCGACTACCTGTCCGATGCCCTGGATAAGCACAATAACCGCGATGAGCATGTTAATAACTGTCGAGAGGGAGAAGAAGGTGCCAATAGCGGTAATCACGCACATCACAATCAGAGCGACGTGAGGGAAGTGATAGCGTGGGTGCAATTTGCCAAACTGGCGCAGGAAGACGCCATCACGGGCTGCGTTATATGGAACACGCGATCCACCGAGGAGTCCCGCAAAAACCGAGGCAAATGCGGTAATGATAATCAGGACCGTCACCACGCTTGAAACGCCTTTGCCCCAGACATGCTCCAGGACCAGAGAAGCAATTGAGGTTGATTTAGCAACGGTCTGCCAGGGAACAACGCCCATTACTCCAATGTTGAGGGCCAGGTAGAGTACCATCATGCCCAGGACAGAAACGATAATAGACCAGGGGATGACGCGGCCAGGATTGCGAACCTCAGCGCCCATGTACGCCGTTGTATTATAACCCAGGTAGTCATAAATGCCGATGAGCAGGCCAGCGCCCAATCCTGCAAAGAAGGTGCCATTCAGGGAGAAGGCATTGGCTGGATAGGCGAAAGCAAGTGCAGGGTTAAAATGGGTAAGCGACGCGACAATCACTGCGCCGATGGAGAGCAGCATGATGCCAAACAGGATGTTGGTGAGGATACCGATCGACTCGATGCGCCGGTAGAGCGCGAACAGGACCAGGCCAACGACCAGCAGGGAGACGAGGTCGATTTCCCACTGGCTCATATTTGGCCAGAGGTAGCCGAGATATGATACCAATCCTATGACGCCGGTAGACATAATGAGAGGAATAAAGAGGATCGCGGTCCAGCTAAAGATGAACGGCATTAAGCGTCCAGTCCGATACTGGAAGGCCTCGCGCAGGTAGATATACGTGCCTCCAGCTCCAGGCATGGCCGCTCCAAGTTCGGACCAGATCAGGCCGTCAGCCAGGGCCAGTATCGCGCCTGCAATCCAGCCGATGATCGCCTGCGGACCCCCAAAGACCGCGACCATGAGAGGGATGGTGATGAATGGACCGATGCCACACATCTGGGTCATGTTGATGGCTATCGCCGTTGGCAAATTAATACTTCGTACAAAGCCAGTGTTCTTTTGTTCCGCAGCTCCACTTTGAGCTGTTTCTGTGGAACCTCCGTCTGTATTCTTGTTTACGCTTGAAGAGCTCACGGGCCACCTCCTTGTGTTACCTGTTTAAAGAAGCCAGGAAAATAAATATGTTGCATACGAAGACGACGTTCTATAGTTAGTATAGTTTCCTAACTTCGATTTGTCAATGCTTTCCCTTTTTACAACCTGGTAAAGATAGTTTACAATGAGGCAGAACCATGCATTACTGCAAAGGAGGCACTGCATGTCAACGACTGACAGCAATTTGCGCCACGGATATCAGCCAGGAACTCCATCAATGTTACGAGCTATCAACGAGCGAACATTGTTGGAGTACTTGCGCACACATAAACCAACATCGCGCGCCCAGCTTGCGCGTGCAACCAGACTTTCCAAGCCGACCGTATCGCAAGCGCTCGCCGGTCTTGAGGAAGCGGGTCTTGTTCGGGCAGTCGGGCAGGCGATATCGAGCAAGGGAGGGCGAATAGCTACCCTGTATGAGCCAGATCCAGATGCTGGTTATGTCATTGGCGTCGATGTCGGTCGCGGCTGGGTACGTGCTGCTGTAGCAAATCTGGGCGGCCATATTATGGCGCGTAGCGCTCAGCTAAACGATGCCCAGAGCGCTTCCGCACTCGTCGCATTGAGCAGTCAACTGGCGCGTAAGGTTGTCGCGGAGGCAGGTCTGGCCTGGTCACAGGTAGTACACGCGGTCATCGGCACAGCCGGGGTCTTCGATGAGCAAAGTAAACGCGTGCTTTTCTCATCAAATCTGCCCGAATGGGGACGACACGGTCTGGTCGCAGAGTTGCAGGCCGCGTTTGGCCTGAGCCTTTCCGTAGAAAATGATGCGAACCTTGCCGCGCTAGGTGAGCGTTCATTTGGCTGGGGTGCCAGTGCCAGTACCTTTGTGTATATCGCTATAGGTACCGGTGTAGGCATGGGTATTGTTCTCAACGGAGCGCTCTATCGGGGAGCACACGGCGCGGCAGGTGAGATCGGGTTCTTACCGTTCGGTCTGGACGATAGCTTAGAGGAAACGGGGAGCATCAGCGAGAGCTATTTAGGGATGTTCGAGGAGGCGACTTCAGCGGAAGCTATCGTTCGTCAGGCGCAGAAACTGGGCTTGCCTGCATCTCTGTCTGCCAGGCAGATCTTTGACGCGGCACAGCGAGGCGATGCAAAAGCGCTTGCTGTAGTCGAACAGGAGGGATATCGCCTCGCGCAGGCAGTCGCAGTCATCACTGCCGTTTTAGATCCAGAACTGATTGTGCTTGGTGGAGGCATGGGGCAACGTGGTGAATTATTGCTCCCACCATTAGAGCGAAGACTACAGCAACTTACCCCCTTGAGACCGCGCATTGTTGTCTCAAAGCTGGGGGACGATAGCGTACTGCTCGGCTCAATTGCTACTGCATTAGAGGTAGCGCATAATCTTGTCTTCCAGGCTTATATCAATAGCAATAATGGCATTGCTACGGGTAATATGGCTCCTGGTCGATCTTGACATTTCTATGCCGAAGAGGTACGCCAACGTTTCAAGGCTCAGCGTTGACCTCCTTCACGAGTTCTAGCAGCCGCGCCAATGTTGCTAATCGTTCATCAAGCGTCTGGCCCTCGGGATTCACTTGCAGGGTGTTTACACCCGCGCGTCGGTGGGCGCTGAGGCGTTCACGCACCATGGCTTCGGTGCCGATGAGGTTGGTTTTGAGCACCAGTTCATCCGGGACACGCGCCGCCGCTGCTTCTTGAGCCAGAGGTCCTGCACTTCGAGCGCGATATCGGCGTAGCCAGCGCGTTGATACACATCGTTGTAGAAATTGTGCTGCCGCGATCCCATAGCCCCAAGCGTGAACGCGAGACCCGGCTTGCGCGGTGCGATCAGGCTCTCAACATCATCGGAGAAGGCGGCTACTCCACCTGCGACTTGCAGATCGAGGTCTGCAATGGTACGGCCTGCCCGCACAGCTCCAGCGGCGATAGAATCGAAAAACAGGGAGGCGTGTTCGGGGATGAAGGAGGTGCCGAGCCAGCCGTCGGCCAGCTCACCGGTCAGCTCCAGACTTTTTGGGCCGAGGGTCGCCAGGTAAATAGGCAAGTTCGGGCGCGGCGGAACATTTGGTGTCAGGGCTTTGCCTTCGCCATCAGGGAGGGGCACTTGATACATTTTGCCGTGATAGACAAGGCGTTCGCCACGCGTTACCTTACGCACAATCTCAACGGTTTCGCGCAGGCGCTGCATGGGTCGGGCAAAAGGCAAACCGTGCCATCCCTCGATCACCTGTGGCCCGCTGACACCTAATCCCAGGAGAAAGCGGTCGCCGGAGAGCGATGCCAGGGCCATGGCGGTCATTGCCAGCAGGGCGGGAGTGCGCGTGCCAACCTGCAGAATGCCTGTCCCAAGACGTAGCCTGCTGGTCTTTGCCGCCAGATAGGCCAGAGGCGTCGCCCCATCGTATCCCCACGTCTCAGCGGTCCAGGCCGAATCTACGCCTAAACGCTCGGCTTCAACTGCATAGGTGAGCGCCGATTCCCAATCTTCGGAAGAGGAAGTATACGTAGCGACGCCAAAGTGTATTGCCAGTTTCATCTGCCACTATCTCCTCTACGGTTATTGCGCCAGAACCGCTGAAATTGCCTGTATCTGCCGGTCGTGATCGAGGGTATGGACGCGTGCGAAAAGGAGCCATTCACGCCAGTTCATAAAACCGAACTCATTGTGCCCCCACAGGATGTCGAGACGCGCCTGGGGGTCCACCTGCAGCACCACGGCAATCAGCCGGTCTCGGTGTGCCGCGATATCCGCGAGCAGCTGCTCGCGTGTGGCACTTGTTGGAACGTGCTCAAGCTGATCATTTATATTCGCAGGCTGCTCGCCGCGTTCAAGCAC
>Ga0066793_10001694_pt1 | contig 10210 bp, 9 predicted proteins | sample PersoiDNA2013189_FD_83876 | JGI IMG/M metagenome (GOLD analysis project Ga0066793, IMG submission 83876) | Permafrost soil microbial communities from the Arctic, to analyse light accelerated degradation of dissolved organic matter (DOM) -... | ecosystem: Environmental > Terrestrial > Soil >...
ACCGATTTGTGGGCCGATTGGTGCGGGCCGTGCAAGCGCCTGGCGCCGATCATCGAGGAGATCAGCACCGAGTATGCCGGTCATATTAAGGTAACGAAGTTGGATGTCGACCAGAATCCAGACGTACCCCTCCGCTACCAGGTGATGGGCATTCCGACGGTGTTGGTATTTAAGGGCGGTGAGTTAGTCGATAGTATTGTCGGTTTCATTCCGAAGGACAAGCTGCTGAGCAGACTCCTGCCGCACATCGGCCCGTTTTGACACACGGCATGATCCGTGCTAGACTCCACCGCACAATTGAAAAAGCCGCACAATGGCTATGAACCGGACTAGTAAGCGCAGCCACAGGGTATCCTGAGCGATCAGGGTGAAGCGGGGCTTCAGAGAGCCGGCCAGGTCAGCTTGTCGAGGGCAGTGAGTTGCCCCACAGAGCGGACCTTGCTGAGAGACCGGCGCCAGCGCAAGTGCCGAATGGACCGGGGAGCCGCAGATTGAACGGGAGTTGATCAGGTCGTCGATCAACGAACAAGTATACTCTGCCGGAGTCGCCACCGTTATCAGGGCTGAGGGGATCGGAATCGCGCTTTTTCCTGTCCCTCACGAGTGAGGTCGACCTGAGTCGACCTAACTGGGGTGGCACCACGGGAGTTCGTTTACGGAACCCTCGTCCCCATTGCGGGGGCGAGGGTTTTTGTTTGCCTGGCGGGCGTCACCCTCCCCCCACCGGCTTGCGGTGAGACGGCCAGGGATCTCTCTCGGGGTCCGGCCAGTCCAGGACCGTTTCCCCGTCTTTGCCGGTTTATGTGCCCGCTGCCAGGGCCGGCCCGGCCCGAATCATGACACATGTGGAGGGAATCATGTCTGCACCAAACTATCGCCTCGTTCTGCCCGATTCGCACATCCCGACCAGTTGGTACAATATGGCCGCCGACATCCCCGGCGGCCTTCCTGCCGTGCTCCATCCCGGCACGCACCAACCGGTTGGCCCCGCTGACCTGGCCCCGCTCTTTCCCATGGACTTGATCTTGCAGGAAGTAAGCCAGGAGCGGTATATTCCTGTTCCGGACGAAGTGCGCGAAATGTACGGTATCTACCGTCCCACCCCCCTCGTCCGGGCAGTGCGCCTGGAAAAAGCGCTGGACACCCCGGCGCACATCTACTTCAAGAACGAATCGGTCAGTCCCAGCGGCAGCCATAAACTGAATACTGCCATCGCGCAAGCCTACTACAACAAGCAGGCGGGCGTGAAGCGGATTGCCACTGAGACCGGCGCGGGGCAGTGGGGCTCGGCCCTGGCGATCGCCGGCGCTTTCTTCGGGATCGATATCGACGTTTTCATGGTTAAAGTGAGCTACTTCCAAAAGCCATACCGGCGCTCTGTCATGCAGGCCTATGGCGCAAGCGTGACCCCCAGCCCCTCCGAGCGCACCCACGCCGGGCGCCAGATACTGGCCAAGCACCCGGATAGCACCGGCAGCCTGGGCATTGCGATCTCTGAAGCCGTGGAAATGGCCGTCAGCGATCCTGGGACCCATTACTCGCTGGGGTCCGTGCTCAACCACGTGCTCTTGCACCAGACGGTGATCGGGCAAGAGGCGATCGAGGCGATGGACGAGATCGGCGAATACCCGGATGTTGTCATCGGCTGCGTCGGCGGCGGCTCGAACTTCGCCGGCCTGGCCTTCCCGTTCATCGGCAAGGCCTTGGCGGAGGGCCGCAAGACCCGTTTCGTGGCGGTCGAGCCGGCCTCCTGCCCGAGCCTGACACGCGGCCCCTACGCCTATGACTTCGGGGATACGGCCGGTTTGACGCCGTTGGTGAAGATGTACACGCTGGGCCATGATTTCGTCCCCGCGGGCATTCACGCCGGCGGGCTGCGCTACCACGGTATGGCGCCGCTGATCTCCGCCCTGGTCAAGCGGGGTATCATCACGCCGCGTGCCTACGATCAGAACCCGTGCTTCGCAGCAGCGATGCTGTTTGCGCGCACCGAAGGCATCCTGGTGGCGCCGGAGACCAGCCACGCCGTGCGCGCCGCGGTGGACGAGGCGCTGGATGCGAAGGCCAAGGACGAGAAGCGCATCATCATTTTCAACCTGTCGGGCCACGGGCACTTCGACATGGGGGCCTACGACTCGTACCTGAGCGGCCAGCTACAGGACTATGCAATCAGCGAGGAAGAGCTGGCGGAGTCGCTCGCGACCCTGCCGCAGGTTGCCGAACCGGCCGGCGGCTGAGGTTTCCGTCGACGCCCGGCGTAGTAACGGCTGTAGCCGTTCCAGAACGACTAAAGTCGTTACTACGCGGTTACATGGTTACTGGTCCTGTTTTTGACAGCCGCACCTATTTCGTAGATAATGTGCATAGGCTAAGTTAGAAGAATTTCGGCGTCAACTGGCGCCGAAATTGCTGATAGGGAGTAATAAGATGGCTCAAGCTACTAAGATGGGTGCGGATACCGCAACCCTGGAAAAACGGCGCAAGACTCTCAGCGGGCATACCTGCACGAAGTGTGGTGAGCCGATCACGGTCGGCGACCTGCTCAGCGTGAAGGTTATGAGCATGGAAAACGGCCGGCCGCGCGCCCAGCAACTGGTATACCATCGCAAGTGCTACGCGGTCTGAGGCTGGCTCTAGTTCTTAACGCTCGCGCGCTCTGAGCCCGCGGTGCGTTAACTTATGACAACGAACGGACCAGGCGGCGGGGAGTTCTCTCCTGCCGCCTGTTGTGGTTTAAGAATCAGGCGCGCCGCTGGAATTGGATGATGACCGCCTCCATCAACCAGAGTATGCATGCCGCGATCACGTCCAGCACCAGCGTAAAGACGAAAGCCAGGGTCATGAACTGCAGGGCGCCGGTGACTTCAGGGATGAGGGCGCTGGCGAGTGTGGAAAGGTCGCCCAGCAGGTAGGTGATCACCAATGCCAGCACCAGGTAAATGCCGGCCGTGACCCAGGGTTGGCGGTCCGCCGGGCTGGGGATCATCGCGTTGCTGGCGACGAAGAGGACGTAAGCCCACAGCCAGAAATCCCGCACCGGCCAGATGGCCGCCAGCGCGCCGGTCACCCCCGACCAGCCTGCGCTCTGCCAGGCGGCGCCCAGGGCGGCCACATGGAAGACCTGGTAACCCACCAGCAACAACACCGCCGTTCCACCCAGGAACGGCGCCAACCCCACCAGGCTATCACGCAGCGTGCCGCCGCTGGTCACCCGCACAGAGCCCAGCTCGACATAGCTCCCGCGCACGCGCGGCCCCAGGCTGAACTGGCTGACCTTGAGGCCCAGGAGCAGAGCGACGACGGCGTGGCTCACCTCGTGAAAGATGATGCCGGGCAGGAGCAACAGGTAATAGAGCAGCAGAGCCACGCGTCCGCTGCCGGTCAGGCGCAGACCGATCACCTGGACCTGGCGGGTGATCCACCGGCCCAGCCAGATCAGCGCGGTCAGGGTGAGGGCGAAATAGATAAGCCGGGGCAAAAGCGACATCGTTCAGCTCATTGGGCGCAGAACACAAAACGCAAAACGCAGGGCGTACCGTCCGCCTTTCCGTTTTGCGTTTCTAGCGTTGGGAAGGCTGGGATCTTGCCGGCAACCGGCGGATCCCTAGCGAACCGACTCCGCCGCCAGGCGTACCATCGTGCCAAACGCGTCGGCTTTGAGACTCGCGCCGCCGACCAGGGCGCCGTCGATGTCCGGCATCGCCATCAGTTCGGCAATGTTCTTTTCATTGGCGCTGCCCCCATACTGCACGCGCATGGCCTGCGCAATCGCGTCGCCGTAGAGCTCGACCAGGGCGCCCCGCACGACCTGCCCACAGATCCGGTTGGCGACTTCGCTGGTGGCCGTCCGGCCGGTGCCGATCGCCCAGATCGGCTCGTAGGCGACCACAATGCCGGCCGCCTGTTCCGCGCTGATGCCGGCAAAGTCCGCCCGCACCTGGCCGCACACAAACTCGGCCGTGATGCCGGCTTCGTTCTGTTCCAGGCTTTCGCCCACGCACACGATTGGCGTCAGACCGTGGGCCAGCGCGAGCTTGATTTTCTTGTTCACCATCTCGTCGGTCTCGCCGAAATACTGGCGCCGCTCCGAGTGGCCGATAATCACGTATTTGGCCAGCCCGACCAGCATCGCGGCCGACACCTCGCCGGTATACGCGCCGCTCTCCGCCCAATGCACGTTCTGCGCGCCGACCCCCATCTCTCCTCGCCCTTGCAGGGCGGCCGCGACGGCGGGCAGATTGACGAAAGGTGGGCAGACGACGGTCTCTACTTGAGGGTAGCGGGTGACGATGGGCTCGAGCGCCCGTACCAACTCAACGGCTTCGGCCGGCGTCTTGTTCATTTTCCAGTTGCCGGCCATGATCGGTTTGCGCATGAAAAGGCTCCTCTGCATGACATTTGACTTGCGTTTTAGTTATCTCAGCACGGGGTACCGAACTACTCGCTGCCGGGCTGTTCGGCCTCAGCGGGCTGGCTCAGGAGCGCGTTATACTCCTCCTGGCTGATCAGCTTGCCGCCGGTCACCTCGCTGTCGGTGACGTTTTTCTTGTTCAGGTCGAAGGTCAACGTCACTTCCACCGTCTGAAAGCAGCGACGGGCTCCCGTGCCGACCAATCCTTTTCGTACGATCCAGGCATCGCCCTCGTCGGATTGGCTGGGATCATTGCGCAAATCGATGCGACCCTTGAGCGGCTCACCACAGCGGCGGCATTGGGCGTAGACCCAATAGAAATTGGCGTCTGCCGGCGCACTGCCGCCGCCGGCGAATGCTTTGCGCAGGCGATCAAAGAAACCCATACGTACCTCTACAGCTTGAAGTATTCGTCCAGCTCCGGGCGGAAACTTCGCTCTTGGAAACGACCGCTGGCCAGGTCCTGCTCGTAGTCGCCGGCGATCTCGCCGCGCGCAATGTTGCGCAGCGCCCTGACAAGCCAATCGACCTCTTCGGCGGAATTATAGCAACCAAAGCTGATGCGCACTAATCCGGGCAGGTGTGCCCGCACTCCAGAAATCACTTGCTTTCGCCAGCTCCACGCGACCGGGTCGGGTATGTCGAGCAAACGCAGCACGTAAGGATGGGCGCAGAAACAACCGTTGCGGACGCCGATCCCGTATTCGACGCTAAGCACTGACGCGACCAGGAAGTGTGAGAGGCCCTTGATGTTGAGGGGAATCACTCCCAGCCGCTGATCGGCGCGCGCCGGATCGCTATCGCCGTAGATCTCTAGGCCGGGGATCTTGCTCAGTTCCGTCAGCGTATAGCGCGTCAGGGCGGCTTCGTGCTCGGCCAGCCGGTCCATCCCAAACTCGGTTAAAACGCGGCAGGCGGTGGCCATCGCGACTGCGCCCACGACGTTGGGGCTCCCGGCTTCATCGCGTTCCGGTGGCGAGTTCCAGTATACTTCGTCCTCGGTGACGATCTCGACCGTGCCGCCGCCGCTGTAGTCCGGCCCATCCTGCTCGAAAGCGCCGCGGGGGCCGATCAATACGCCCGTGCCATAGGGCGCGTACATTTTGTGGGCCGAGGCGACCAGGAAGTCGATGTGGCCGGGGTTATTCGCCGGCAGCAGGTTGATGGCCCGGTGCGGCGCGAGCTGCGCCGCGTCGACCAGGATCGGCACGGCGTGCTGATGGGCCAACTCGGCGAGCTCGTGAATCGGGTTGAGGGAGCCTGTTACGTTTGAGGCACCGGTGATGGCCAGCAGCTTCACGCGCGGGCCATACTGGACGAACTTGCGGCGCAGATCTTCCACATCAAGATGCCCGTCAGCGGTGACCGCCGCGTGTACCACCTGTGCCTGTCCTCGCCAGGGCAGATCGTTGGAGTGGTGCTCCATCAGGGAGATCAGGACTACGTCGTCTTCGGCCAGGTGAATGCGCCGGGCGGCCTTATTCAGCGCTTCGGTCGTGTTCTTGACGAAAATGACCACCTGGCTGGCCCGATCGATGCCGAAGAAATAACCGACCAGCGAGCGTGCGTCGTCATAGGCCTGGGTCGCGAGCTCGGACTTAAATCCTGTGCCACGGTGGATGCTGGCGTACCAGGGCAAGAACAGGTCCAGGGTCTCCACAACATCCCAGAAGGCCGGAGTGCTGGCGGCGTTGTCCAGGTTGATGTATGGCCGTTGGCTGCCATCCAGCAGCGGCACCCGCACGTCGAGGCCCACCACGCGCTGGCGGACTTCCTCGACCGCCAGTCCTTCTCCGGCTCGTGGAGTCCGAGGAAGGGTAGTCTCTGCTAGCATGAGCACCTCCAACGAACATAGGGAATGGGTACGTTTTACGGTACGTCTTACGTCTGCAGAGAGGCGGACCGGCGTTACGCTCACTGGAACCGGCACATGGGGCAACTCTGCAGACTACACGGTAGCAGAAGCAGGCGCGGGGGACCATGACGCGGCGCATATTTGGCAAGACATAAGACGACGCCCCGCCTGGCAGGCCAGGCAGGGCGTCGAATCGTAGCAGAGAATTGTTGTCTATTTGTCGTTCAGCGCAACGACACCCGGCAGGGGCTTGCCTTCCAGGAATTCCAGGGATGCCCCACCGCCCGTGGAAACGTGGGTCATCTTCTTGGCAACCCCGGCCTTCTTGACGGCGCTGGCGCTATCGCCGCCGCCGATGATGCTGATGGCGCCGCTATCGGCCACCGCGTGCGCGATGGCGAAGGTGCCCTCGGCGAACTTCGGCATCTCGAAGACACCCATCGGCCCGTTCCAGACCACCAGCCTGGCGCCCTTGATGGCCGCACTGTACTCGGCGATCGTCTTGGGACCGATGTCCATGATGCGCCAGCCGGCCGGCACCTTGTCCGCCTCGACTACCTGGCTCTGCGCCTCGGCGTCGAACTTGTCGGCGATCACGGCGTCGTCGGGCAGCAGCAGCCTGTCCCCGCTCTTGCTCAGGATATCCTTGGCGGTCGCGATGGCATCCGGTTCGACCAGGCTGTCCTGCATATTGTAGCCTTTGGCCGCCAGGAAGGTGTTGGCCATGCCACCGCCGATCAGCAGACGGTCGCACTTGGTGAGCAGGTTCTCGATGACCCCGATCTTGTCGCTGATCTTGGCGCCGCCCAGGATGGCCACGTAGGGATGCTCGGGGTTCTGGGTCGCCCGACCGAGGAACTCAAGCTCCTGCTGCATGAGGAAGCCTGAGACGGCCGGCAGATAGTGGGTCACACCCTCGGTGCTCGCGTGGGCGCGATGGGCCGAGCCGAACGCGTCGTTGACGTAAACATCGCCCAGGGAAGCCAGCTTCTTGGCGAACTCAAGATCGTTCTTTTCCTCTTCCTTATGGAAGCGGGTGTTCTCGAGCATCAGCACGTCACCGGGCTTGAGGGCCTTGGCCATTGCTTCAACTTCCGGGCCGACACAGTCGGGGGCCATTTGGACGGGCCTGCCCAGCAGCTTGCTTAACGCCTCCGCGGCGGGCTTCAGGCTGAATTCGGGATCAAACCCGGTGCCCTTGGGCCGGCCGAGATGGCTCATCAGAATCAGCGCCGCGCCCTGGTCGAGCACATATTGGATGGTCGGCAGCGCGGCTTTGATGCGCTTATCGTCCGTCACCACGCCACCCTGCATCGGCACGTTGAAATCCACGCGTATGAGAACTTTCTTGCCGTGGAGATCAATGTCCCGTACGGTTTTCTTGGTCATGGGGGTACTCCTTTGCCGCGCGCCGGTATGTGATGCGCGCAGAGGCATCACATACCGGCAGCGCAAGTCTCAATTACAGCTTGCTCGCCATCAGGGCGGCCAGGTCGCCGGTGCGGACGCTGTAGCCCCATTCGTTGTCGTACCAGGTCACGACCTTCAGGAAATCGCCGCTGTTGCCAAGGACCATCGTGAACGGCAGATCAACGGAGGACGAATGCGGGTCGCCCTTGAAGTCGATGGAGACCAACGGCTCGTCCACGGCAGCCAGGATGCCCTTCATGGGCCCGGCAGCTGCATCGCGGAAGGCCTGGCGCAGCTCGTCGGTGGTAGTCGACCGCTCTACCTGGGCGGTGAAGTCCACCACAGATACCGTCGGCGTGGGCACGCGCAGCGCGTAGCCGTCGAACTTGCCCTTCAGGTCCGGGATAACCAGGGCAACAGCCTTGGCCGCGCCCGTGGTGGTCGGAATAATGCTCAACGCAGCGGCGCGCGCGCGGCGCAGGTCGCTGTGCGGCAGGTCCAGGATGCGCTGGTCATTGGTGTAAGCATGTACGGTGGTCATGAGACCGCGCGTGATGTGGAACTTGTCGTTGACGACCTTGGCGGCCGGCGCCAGACAGTTGGTCGTGCAGGAAGCGTTGGAAATCACGTCATGCCTGGCGGGATCATACTTGTCGTCGTTCACGCCCATGACGATCGTGATATCTTCGCCTTCAGCCGGGGCGGAGATGATGACCTTCTTCGCGCCGCCGCGGGTGATGTGGTTGATCGCGCCCTGGACGGTCTTGCCCTTCTTGTTAACGCCGTCGTTCTTCACGGTGAAGAGACCGGTGGATTCGATTACGATCGAGACACCCAGGTCACCCCACGGAATCTTGCCAGGATCCGTTTCTTTGAAGACCTTGATTTCTTTGCCGTCGATGTGCAAGGCGCCGTCGCCGACTTCCACGGTCCCGTCGAAGCGACCGTAGTTGGAATCGTACTTCAGCAAGTGCGCCATCGTCTTCAGATCGCCGATGTCATTGAAAGCCACGACCTCGAGGGTATTCGGATGGAAGTCCCGGATCGCCTTAAGGACCTGCCGGCCGATACGTCCGAAACCATTGATGCCGACACGAACTGCCATTGGAAAGGCCTCCTTGATTAGTAGATGAATTTTCGGTTGCCGTCAAGCTCTTAGGAGCTCCATAACGGCCTCAGCCAGTTTTGCCGAATCGTGGCGCCAGGGATATTGCCGGTCAACCAGGTCCTTGGTCACCAACTGGTAGTTGACTGTATCTGGACGCGGCAACTTCACCCAGTCTGCGCCGGCGCCCGGCGGGCGGATGTTGCTGAAGTTGCGGTTTGCCAGGACGATCTGAAAGACGTCCGGGCCGATGTGCTCGCGCAGCGCCCGTATGTGGTCGCTGACGTCGTATTCGCCGGTCTCGCCTGGCTGGGTGGCCACGTTGCAGACGTACACCTTGGGCGCTCTCGCTGCAGCCAGGGCGCTGGCGAGGTCCGGCACCAGCAGGTTGGGCAAGACGCTGGTATACAGGCTGCCGGGTCCGATCACGATCAGATCCGCGTCCAGGACGGCCCGGATGGCCTCCGGGTAGGCCGGCACATTTTCCGGCTGCAAGTAGACCCGCCTGATCCGCCCAACCGATTCGCCGATACGGGTCTCACCGCAGACTTTCTCCCAGCCTCCGTCGCCCGGCGCCGGTTCGGCCGCTACCGGGGCTGAAGCTGCTTCAGGCGCTTCCAGCGCGGCCCTGAGCGGTTGGGCAATCTCAGCGCACAGATTAACCTCCGCCAAGGTGGAAGGGATCACCCGGCCGCGTACGGCCAGAACGCGACCCGACTCCGCCAATGCGGACTCGAAACTGCCGGTGATGGCCGCCATGGCCGTGATATACAGGTTGCCGAAGCTGTGACCATCCAGCCCGCTGTCCTCGCTGAAACGATACTGGAAGAGCTGGGTCATCAGCCCTTCGGCATCGGAGAGCGCGGCGATGCAGTTGCGGAAGTCGCCTGGGGGCAAGACACCCATTTCTCGCCGCAACCGCCCGGAACTACCACCATCGTCGGCGACCGTCACAATGGCTGTGATATTATCCGTCTGTTCCTTGAGACCGCGCAGCAGGGTGTTTAGACCGTGTCCGCCGCCGATGGCTACTACTTTGGGGCCACGTTGGCGCTGGCGGTGACGGTAGAGCACATCTACCACGTCACCCTGGCCGGTGCGGCGAAAGGCGGATAGTAGAGACCGGTTAAGCCCGAAGAAAGCCACTAGGACCAGAGCGACACCGGTGACCAGGAGCAGGGCCACTTGGAGCTCAGGCTTGGGAAACAGCAGCCGCAAATAGACCAGTATGCGGCGCCACGTCGCGGGACCGAGGGCCTCGGGAATGGCAGCAATGCCTAACCCAAGCAGTATAAAGCCGGCGATGTAAAGCAGCACCCAGCGTTTGACGCCCATCCCGGGCACCAGCCACTTGAGACGGGACCATCTGCGCGCCCACCGTTCCATAGCCACGACTACCTCTTCACATTAACAGTTCACATTAACAGGT
>Ga0066793_10001695_pt1 | contig 10208 bp, 11 predicted proteins | sample PersoiDNA2013189_FD_83876 | JGI IMG/M metagenome (GOLD analysis project Ga0066793, IMG submission 83876) | Permafrost soil microbial communities from the Arctic, to analyse light accelerated degradation of dissolved organic matter (DOM) -... | ecosystem: Environmental > Terrestrial > Soil >...
GATCGCCTCCGACCTCACTGGCCTTCTCCAGTTAGGTGAAGTCATCCACCTCTGCGGCCGCGCCGACGAGCAGCCCATGCTCGAGATCCGCGACGGCCTCCCCAACGAGCTGCGTTCACGCTACCACCTGCACGGCTACATGTACGAAGAGGTCCCCTGGGCGATGGCGGCCGCCGACCTCGCCGTCTGCCGCTCCGGCGCTTCTGTGCTCGGCGAGCTGCCTGCGCTGGAACTGCCGGCCGTCCTCGTGCCGTACCCATATGCCGGGGCGCACCAGCGCGCCAACGCCCGCTACCTGGAGAAAGCCGGCGCCGCCCTCGTCCTGGAAGACGACGTGCTCGACACTCTGCTCCCAGTCGTCGGCGAGCTGCTGCACGACGACACCCGCCTTCGCTCCATGCGGGAGGCGTCGCGGCGCCTGGCCCGCCCCCACGCCGCTGGCCGCATCGGCCGCATCCTGCTCGACCTCGCCGCGGAGTCACCGGCATGAACGACACCGCTGTGCCCGCCAACACCCTCGCCTCCGGGGGGTCAGGCTCGCAGCCTGGCCGGCCCCGCGGCAAGATCCCGCAGCGCGTGCACCTGATCGGCGTCGGCGGCGTGCACATGTCCGGCATCGCTCAGATCCTGCGCCACCGCGGCCACACCGTGAGCGGCTCCGACCTGCAGACATCGCCGCTCACGCAGAAGATCGAAGGGCTCGGCGTCACCGTCCATCGCGGGCACCAGGCCGCGAACGTGGACGACGCCGGGCTCGTCGTCTACACCTCCGCCGCGCACGATGACAACCCGGAGCTGATCGAGGCCCGCAAGCGCGGCATCCCCGCCATCAAGCGCGCCGAGATGGTCGCCTGGCTACAGGAGGGCAAGCAGGTTATCGCGGTCGCCGGCGCGCACGGCAAGACGACCACGACCTCCCTCATCGCCTACATGCTCGGGCGCACCGGCCTCGCCCCGACCTTCATGATCGGCGGCGAGATGCGCGACCTGGCGACGAACGCCATGCCCGGCGAGGGACCGCAGTTCGTCGTCGAAGCGGACGAGTACGACCGAGCCTTCCTCAACTACCACCCATACATCGCGGTCGTCACGAACATCGAGCCGGACCACCTGGACATCTACGGCTCGTTCGAGGAGCTGGTGCGCGCTTTCGACCAGTTCCTCTCCCAAGTTGAAAATTCCGGTTACATCGTGGCCTGCACGGATTCCCCCCCCGTTCGGGCCTGCCTGTCGCGACGACAGGCGCTCCTTCCCCCGACCGTAGGAGACGACATGTTCAACCCCGTCCATGTCGTCTCCTACGGTCTTCGCAAAGCCGCCGACTGGACGGCAGAAAGCATAGAGTCAAAGGGTGTAGACGGGTTAGCGTTTGTGGTAAAATTCCACAAACGCTTCTGGGGGGAACTCATAACGCAGCTTTCCGGCGTCCACAATGTGGCGAACTCCCTTGCCGCCGTCGCGGTTGGCGAGATTCTCGGCCTCTCCCGCGCCGACATCATCGCCTCCGTCGGCGAGTTCCGCGGCGCTACCCGCCGCTTCGAACTCGTGGGCGAGGCGGCCGGCGTCACAGTGATGGACGACTACGCCCACCACCCCACGGAGATCGACGCGACGTTCCGGGCCGCGCGCCTGCGCTTCCCCGGCCGCCGCCTCGTCGCCCTCTTCCAGCCGCACACCTATACCCGTACTACCTACCTCCTGGAGGGCTTCCGCGCCTGCTTCTACAACTGCGACGCGCTCTACATCGCCGACACCTATGCCGCCCGCGAAGAGCCAGGCGCCGGCATGGACGCCCGAGCCCTCGCCGCTGAGGTCACCGAGCCGGTGGCAGTCTACGCCGGCGCCGTCATGGAAGCCGCCAAGACCGTCGCCGCTGCTCTCGTGCCGGGAGACGTCTTCTTCACCGTCGGCGCCGGCGATATCGACAAGGCTGGGCCGGAGGTCTTGCGATTGCTGCGGGCCGCTCATCCCGAGCCCGGCGAGAGCCGGAGTCGAAGGGCCAAAGGAGAGCCATCGAAGCAGCCATGAACGCAGAGTTTGTCCCCGAGCTGCGCAAGGTCGCGCCGGTCAAACTGAACGAGCCGATGGCCCGGCACACCACGTTCGGCGTAGGCGGCCCCGCCGACGTCTTTATAGCGGTCAAGACGGAGGAGCAGCTCCGTGTGAGTTTCGCCGTCTCCAGCCGTCAAAACGCGGGCGTTTTCATCTTCGGTTCCGGCTCCAACATTCTCGTCGGCGACGGGGGCATCCGCGGCGTCGTCATCGAGAACCAGAACAGTGAAGTCATCGGCCCCGAGCGCAACGGCGGCGGCTACAAGATCCGCGTCGGCTCCGGCATGAGCTTCGCGGCGCTGGCCCGGCGTCTCGCCTCTGGCGGCTTCGCGGGCATCGAGTGGGCCTGCGGCATCCCCGGCAGCATGGGCGGCGCTGTCGTTTCCAACGCCGGCGCCTACGGCCACTCTCTCCGCGACGTCCTCGTCGGCGCGCGGCTCACTGACTCACGCGGCGAGATCATGGAGATGACGCCCGGCGACCTCGAGCTGGGCTACCGCTACAGCGCCTTCACGCACGGCAAGCTCAAAGACGAGATCGTCCTCACCGTCGACCTGCGCGTACAAGCCGGCGACCCCGAGCATCTGAAGGAGCGCGTCCGCGAGCTCGACCAGCAGCGGCGCAGCGCTCAGCCTCCCGGCCGCAACTGTGGCTCCGTCTTCCAGAACCCGGCTGAGCGCTCTGCCTGGCAGTACATCGATGCCGTCGGCCTCCGCGAGCATCGCATCGGCAACGCCCAGTTCTCCAAGCAACACTCGAACTTCATCCAGAACCTCGGCGGCGCCACCGCCAGCGACATCCGCGCTCTAATCACTCTCGCCCAGCCGCGCGTCCGCGAGCGCTTCGCCGTCGGGCTTGTCCCCGAAGTGATGTTCGTCGGAGAGTTCACATGACCCCGCTCCTCCTGAGCCGCATCCCTTTCATCCCGGCCTTGTCGAAGGACGGACCGCACCAGCAAAGGCTGAGCCTGTCGAAGCCGAAGCGCTCTCGGGCGATAAGTGGAGCACAACATCTTCTCGGAGACGAGGCGTGAACGCCCGCCGCAAGCGCCTCCGCGTCGGCGTCCTCTTCGGCGGACGCTCGGCGGAGCACGAAGTCTCCGTCGTCTCCGCGCAGGGCGTGATGGCCGCGATCGACACGGCGCGCTTCCAGCCCGTGCCCATCGGCGTCACCCGCCAGGGGACGTGGCTGACATCGGCTCAGACCGAGCTCGCCCTCCAGCGCATCCGCGCCGAGCACCTGCGCAGCCTGGACGAGCCGCTCGGCGACGGCCTGCTCTACCGGACGGCCGCGCTCGCCGGACTCAGACGGCTCAACATCGTCTTCCCGCTGATCCACGGCCCCAACGGCGAGGACGGCACGCTACAGGGGCTGCTCGAGCTGGCAGGCGTGCCGTACGTCGGCGCCGGCGTCGCCGCCAGCGCTCTCGGCATGGACAAGGGCCTCCAGAAGACGTTCTTCCGCCACCACGGCTTCCCCGTCGTGAACGATGTCCAGGTCCGCGCCTCCGACTGGGCGCGCGACCCCCTGGCCATCGTCCGCGCCGCCGAAGCGACGATCGGCTACCCGGCGTTCGTCAAGCCGGCCAACGGCGGCTCCAGCCTCGGCACCTCGAAGGCCCGCTCGCGCGAAGACCTCGACGCGGCGATCGCCGAAGCTTTCCGCTTCGACCGCAAAGTGCTCGTCGAACGGGCCGCGGAGGGCGCGCGCGAGGTCGAGGTTGCCGTGCTCGGCAACGACGAACCCGAGGCGTCACCCTGCGGCGAGATCACCTTCAACGGTGAGTTCTACGACTATCGCGCCAAGTACGACGATCCCGCCACCGTCCTCCACATTCCCGCGGACGTTCCGGAAGCGTTGTCCGACCGCCTGCGCCAGACCGCGATCGAGGCCTACAAATCGATCGACTGCTCCGGCCTCGCGCGCGTCGACTTCTTCGTCATGCCAGACGGCGGCTTCTTCCTCAACGAAGTCAACACGATCCCAGGCTTCACGCCGATGAGCATGTACCCAAAGCTCTGGGAGCACGCTGGGCTCTCCTACAGCGACCTAATCACGCGCCTCATCGAGCTGGGCCTCGAGCGCTTTCAGGAGCGGCCCCGTGCCTAAGCGCGGCCCCAGCTTCCGCCAGCGCCACGGCCGGGGCGCGCCCAAGGCACTCCGCGGCGAGATGCTGCTGGACGATTACGACCGGCGGCGGCTGCGCCGCCACAAGGAACGCCGCATGATTGGGATCGGCGGCCTTGTCTGCCTGGTCGCCGCCGTCATCGGCCTGTACTTCTCGCCGATTCTTCGCGTCCAGCATGTCGAAGTGACCGGCGCCTCGGCCCTCAACCCGAGCGACATCGCTGCTCTGGCGGACGTCCACGGCGACAGCATGGTCTCATCAACATTCGCCGGCGCCGAAGCTCGCATCGCCGCGCTGCCACAAGTGCGCTCCGTTCAGATACAACGCCACTGGCCCGACACAATCGAGATCACCGTCACAGAGCGCGCGCCCTGGGCAACCTGGTCGGTGGGCGCGACCCCCTACACCATCGACGAGACGGGCGTCGTCCTGGCGACAACGGCCGCCGACTCAGGGCCTATCATCCACGCCCCGGCCAGCGACACGCCGCTCCAGCCGGGCGACCACGTCGACGCAGACGCCCTCGCGCTCACCCACACGCTCCTCCAGCAGGTGCCGGCGCAGCTTGGCGTGAACCTCACAGAGATCGATTGGTCAACCGATTCCGGCGTCACCGTCACGACCGACGCCGGCTACAAAGTCGTCTTCGGCGACAGCGCCAACATGCAGTACAAGCTCGCAGTCTGGAAAGGGGTCGAGAACGAGTTCGGGAAGGACAGCATGGCGGGACACTTGCTGGACCTGCGATTTGGAGAGCGCCCCTCGTTCCAGTAAGGGAGGTGAGGTCATGGGTCAGAACACACTGGCAGCGATCGACGTAGGGAGCAGCAAGATCTGCACCCTCGTCGCTGAAACCACGCCCGAGTCCGAGCTGCGCATCCTTGGCGTCGGCGTGACACCGGCCCAGGGCGTCAAGAAGGGCATGGTCGACAACATCCAGCAGGCCACTGAGGCGATCTCCACGTCCATCGAGCGCGCCGAGAAATCCAGCGGCAGCCGTATCGTCTCCGCCCACGTCAGCATCGGCGGCAACCACGTCCAATCCCTCAACAACCGCGGCATCGCAACTATTCCCGGCAAGCAGCGCCCGATCACCGAAGAAGACATCGACCGGGCGTTGGAGGGCGCCCGCAATCTCAACCTGCCGACCAACCGCGAAGTGCTGCACAGCATCGCACGCTTCTTCGTCGTCGACGGGCAGGAGCAAGTGACCGACCCGGTAGGCATGTTTGGCCAGCGGCTGGATATGGACTGCCACATCGTCACCGGCTCCGTCACCGCCATCCAGAACCTCACCCAGTGCGTGGAAGGCGCCGGTGTCCAGGTGGAAGCGCTCGTCTTTGCCCCGCTCGCTGCCGCTGAGTCGGTGCTGGAGGACGAAGAGAAGGAGCAAGGCGTCATCCTCGTCGATATCGGCGGCGGCACCACTGACATCGCCGTCTTCATGGAGGGCGCCGTCTTCCACACCACCGTCCTGCCGGTTGGCGGCTACCACCTCACCCACGACCTCGTCGCCGGCCTGCGGGCGCCCTATTCCACCGTCGAAGAGATCAAGCTCAACCACGGCTCCTGCATGCCCAGCCGCGTCGACGCCGAGGAGATCATCGACATCGACGCCTTTGGGGGCCAGCGCACCAAGGAAGTGCCGCGCCGCCGCATCGCCGAGATCCTGCAGGCGCGCGTCGAAGAGATCCTCGAGATGATCTACATCGACGTCAAGCGCGCCGGCTTCGACGACATGGTTGCGGCCGGGCTCGTCATCACTGGCGGCACCGCCGGCATCCCCGGCATCGTCGAGCTTTCCGAGCTCGTGCTGAGGATGCCGGTGCGGACCGGTGTGCCAAGGCGCATCCACGGCCTAGCCGACTCACTGAACAGCCCCGCCTACGCCACCAGCGTTGGCCTGCTCCAGTGGGCCGCCGCCGAGGCCGCCCCGTCCGGCAACGGCCGCCGGCCCAACATCAAGCTGCCAAACGTCAACGTCAACGTGAACGGCTTCATCGGCGCCGCCGGCCGTTGGCTGAAAACCCTGATACCAAAGTAGGGGCGAGTGGCGCTCTCCCTAACAACGGAGCCTCAAGCAACCAATCAACGCCAAACAGAGATTAGCCAGGGGGAAAGGAGCACCGGGACATGGCCAAAGAAGACATGGACGGACTACCGCCGATCAAAGTCGTCGGCGTCGGAGGTGGCGGCTGCAACGCCATCAACCGCATGGTCGAAGCCCGCATCGGCGGCGTCGACTTCGTCGGCATCAACACCGACGCGCAGGCTCTCGCCCGCTGCGAGGCGAACGACCGCGTCCGCATCGGCGAGCGGATCACCAAGGGCCTCGGCGCCGGTAGCGACCCGGAGAAGGGCCGCTCCGCCGCCGATGAGTCGCGAGAGGACATCAAGGACATCCTCCGCGACGCCGAGATGGTCTTCATCACCGCCGGTATGGGCGGCGGCACTGGCACCGGCGCTGCGCCCGTCATCGCCGGCATCGCCAAGGACCTCGGCGCGCTCACCGTCGCCGTCGTCACCCGCCCCTTCTCCTTCGAAGGGGCCCGCCGCCGCGAGCAGGCCGAGCAGGGCATCTTGCGGCTCCGCGAAGAAGTCGATACGCTCATCGTCATTCCCAACGACCGCCTGCTCGCCATCTGCGACCAGAAGACGACGGTCGATGAGTCATTCAAGATGGCCGACGATGTGCTGCGGCAGGGCATCCAGGGCATCTCCGAGCTGATCACCATGCCCGGCGACATCAACCTCGACTTCGCCGACGTGCGGCGCATCATGTCCGATGCCGGGCCGGCCCTGATGGCGATCGGCCGCGCCACCGGCGAAAACCGCGCCGTCGAAGCCGCGCAGGCCGCCATCGCCAGCCCCCTCCTCGACGTCAACATCCACGGCGCCACCGGCATCCTCTTCAACGTCTCCAGCGGCGGCAACATGGGCCTGCACGAGCTGAACATGGCCGCCCAGGTCGTCGCTGAGGTTGTCGACCCCAACGCCGAGATCATCTTCGGCACCAGCACCGACGCCTCACTGGGAGAGGACGTCAAGATCACGCTGATCGCCGTCGGCTTCGAAGGTGCGCCCGCCCAGCGCTGGGAGTCCAAGTTTGAAGACGAGGAACTTCGCCGCATGCGCCACGACGCCACGGAGAACAGGGACGACACCGACCTCCCCACGTTTCTTCGCCGGCCCGTTTCGATGCGATAACTGAGCGAGGTGTGAGGTGACAGGTGTGAGGTCTTTGTGTAGGGGCGAGGCTTGCCTCGCCCAACCCGCTCATCCTGACCGGACGCGCAGCGGACGAGTCGAAGGACTACCGCAGTTAGCCAAAGCCGTAGGCTGAGCATGTAGTAGACAACATCACCCGCGGGCGCGGATCGAGCCCCGTTCCCGCATCCTGCATTCGTCTCCGCCTCGGGCGGAGACTCCGACGCCGCAGGGCCGTTTGAGATTCCCCCCCAGACGTCCCCGCGGCGTCTCTTTGCCGTGGCGCCATGCCGGATGGCCCCGTTCCATCGGGGTCACATGGCAGATGCCTCTACCATGCGCCCAAACGTAGTCTGGGCGCATGGTAGAGGAGATCCTCTGGGGCTTGTGGAACGGACTCACCGCCTGGCCGCTTCTCATCCTCCACGTCTTCGGGGTCTGGGACCGGTTCCCCGTCTACAACGTCGCGCGAGACGGTGGCTGGTACCAGTTCGGGTTTCTGCTCGGCGCCGGATCACCATTCTTCGGCATGCTCGGCAGACGAGCCGCGCGGCGCAGATTATGAACCCGCCTCCTCGGTCCGACCCCGCCGAACGGCACGCCTACATGCGGCTGTTCTACCGAAACTGGCGCCCCACCCTCCTCGGCCGCTGGACGAACCGGGCGTGGGCCTGGTGGTGCGGCCTCGGCCTGCCGCCGCGCCGACAGCTCACGCTGCGAGTCCCCGGGCGCCGCTCCGGCCGGCTCCGCAACAACGCCCTCGTCGTCGCGCGGCACGACGGCAACCGCTACCTCGTCTCGATGCTGGGCGACCGCTCGGCGTGGGTGTTGAACGTCCGCGCGGCCGGCGGCAAAGCGATCATCAAGCAAGGCCGCTCGCGGCCCGTCGTCCTGACCGAAGTCCCGCCCGAGGAACGCGCACCGATCCTCAAAGCCTACTGCCAGGTCGCCATCAGCGGCCGCAGCCACTTCTCGGTGCCCCACGATGCCCCGGTGCCGGAGTTCGCGGCGGTCGCGGCGGACTATCCTGTCTTCCGGATCGATCCGGCCCGATGACCGCGTTCATCATGATCCGCTGCCTCCTGACCCGAAGCAGCAAGCCGAGCGTCTGGCCGCCAAGCACCCAGTCCGCTCACCCTGAGCCGGACGCGCAGCGGCCGAGTCGAAGCATGCTCTGAGCCGGGTCGAAGGGGACTACCACAGCTAGCCGAAGCCGGAAGGCTAAGCCGTGACGAGCCACAGACCTTCGGGATGGTCGGGCTCTAGCCCGACGTCGCCGCCCCGGCAACCGGGCTGCCACCCTGCGCCGCCAGCGCCTCGTATATCTCCTGACCGATCTGCTGGATCGTATCGATGCCGGCGTAGAAGTCGGCTTGGCCGTACGTGAAGATCGCGATCGTGTAGTTTGGCCCGCTGCCCGCGTCCCGCACGAAGCCGGTGCTGTCCAGCACCCAACCGTCGTTTTCCGGGTACCAGCCGTTCTTTACGCCCCTCTCCCCGGATGGCGCTGCTGCCACCGCGCCCCATGCCTGCGACGGATCGACGCTGCTCAGCAGGTCCATCGCCAGCGTCCTGGTCGGCTCGTCCAGGATCGTGCCCCCAACGAGATCAGCCATTAGTGTCGCCGAGTCCCTCGGCGAAAACGTGCTCGATCCCCACAAGTTCGGGTCGATCACCGCATCGCCGATGCCGGCCGTCTGCAAGAATTCCGTCACAGGCTCAGCGCCGCCGACATCATTCCACAGCCAGTCCGCCGCATCGTTGTCGCTCAGCGTAATCATCTACGTCAGCTCGTACTGCTCATCGTCCGTTAGCTGCCGTCCTTCGCTTATCGTCTGGTCGAGCAGCGTCGGCATGATCGGCACCTTCGCCACGCTCGCCAGCTCGAACTGCGCGTCGCCGTTCAGCTCATAGATCACGCCCTGCGACGGCGCCAGCACCGCCACGCCAATGCCTCCGTCCAGCTGCGCCGCCAGCGCCGCAGCGGGCGACAGGTCCGCCAGCGGCTCGTCGGCCAGCCAGGCGCCGGTCGAACCGGCGTCTGCGAAGACGAGTGCTTCCGGCGTCGGCGCGGGCGTCGCAATCGCCGACGCCACTGCCTCAACCACCGGCGTCGGGGCCGCGACCGTCGCGCTGGGCGCCACCGTCTGCGCCGAGCCCGGCGCCGCACTGCATCCGGCCGCGACCACACTAGTCGCCGCAACGAGCACGAGCGTGAAAGCGGGCCAACCTTGCGAGAGCACTCAGCGGCCCGCTTCCACGCCCATATTCGGAGACTAGGCGCCGCGAGTTAGTCCCACGTGAGCGCTGAATTAGGACTCGTTAAGGCAAGCGCTGTCCGTTTTGGCGTGCCGTGGGGCGCAGCATACTGCGCCCCACGGCACACGTCCCTTCTTCCCTCTTCCTCCTTCCTCACCGTCCCCCGTGTTCCTCCTCTGTGCACAACCTGTCGATTTCCGCCACCGCCGATGTGGATGGCGCTGTGCACAACTTTCTACAAGTTATGGTAGCGTAGCCCCTTGACAACCCCAACATCTGGTAGTAACTTCACTGGCGTCTAGGTTTTGTCTAGCGCCCGTCTAGCGTTTAGGTGGGCGCAATCGACTTTCAGGGAATCGTAAATGTTCTGTAAACCAACGTCGCAGTGTCCCGCTCATCCTGAGGCCTGTCCTGAGCCGTGTCGAAGGGCTCTCGAAGGATGAACTGCCCCTTCTGCGGCCAGGCCGACACCAGGGTCACCGACTCCCGCCCCGACACCGACGGCATCCGTCGCCGGCGCGAATGCCTCGCCTGTGGCCAGCGCTTCACCACCGTCGAGCGC
>Ga0066793_10001696_pt1 | contig 10207 bp, 7 predicted proteins | sample PersoiDNA2013189_FD_83876 | JGI IMG/M metagenome (GOLD analysis project Ga0066793, IMG submission 83876) | Permafrost soil microbial communities from the Arctic, to analyse light accelerated degradation of dissolved organic matter (DOM) -... | ecosystem: Environmental > Terrestrial > Soil >...
ACCGGCCTCCTGAAAACACTTCTACTGTAGGCACTTATTATCAAACAACTGCTCAGGTTCAGTCTAGTACAAACATATTGTATGCAGCGCCATGGTTTGGCTTCAATGGAAAAGCTTTTTTAGCCATTTCGGACTTACAAAGTGGTAATGCAATTTGTTGGGCGGGAACAGATGGTTCATTTGATGCTTTTGGCGCTTTTGGAGCCGGTAATGCCACTCAAACTGTTCTCAGTGCCTGGAATTCTCTTTTTACGGTAGTAGCACAGGCCAATTCTTTGCTGAACAATCTGCCGTCAGCGGCTTCCGGTGTATCAGCAACTGTAGTCAATAATGCTTTAGGTGAAGCCCATTTAATGAGGGCAGCAGCATATTTCTATCTGGTGCGTCTTTTCGGAAACGTTCCCATTATTACAGATCCTGCTCCATTTGTAGGTAGTTTTTCAACTGTACCAACTAACCCCGTTACCGATGTTTACAAGTTCATAGCAATGGATTTACAATTTGCCGAAGCCAACTGCGCAGCAGGCATCGCAAGTACAGGGCATGCATCGAGCGGTTCTGCATCAGGTTTGTTGGCAAAAGTGTATTTATATGAACAGAAATATGATAGTGCACGGATTGAAGCAGTGAAAGTAATTAATAGCGGCGAATTTGGTTTAGTGGGTTTAGATGCTCCGGGAAGTTATGTTCAGATGTTTGAATTAGCAGGAAATAATAATAAAGAATCAATGATCGCCTTGCAGTGGACATCGAATGGAGGATACGGATTTGGCAACCAATTACAGTCTGTAATTTCCCCCAATACAACTATTACAGGTACCGGTGATGGTTGGGGCGAGTTAGGGCCCAGTCTTGATTTACAAAATGCTTTTATCAATGAAGGCGATTCTTCTATTCGACGTCACGGTACCATTATGGTAAATGGTGATTTTTATCCTGAACTCCATAAAAGTACAGGAGGATATCATGTTAGTCGTATTGATAAAGGTAATGGAGCTGTTAATTCTCAGGGAACCGGTGCAGGAATGAAAAAATATGTAGTGGGAACTCCGGATGATAATGGTGGATTGTCAGCATTTCAGGCTACTTCGAATAACACTTATCTTCTTCGATTTTCTGACATGTATCTGATAGCTGCTGAAGCTATTTTGGGTAAAAGTGTAAATGTTCAGCCAGGTACAGGTATTGATACAAACGCAGTATCTGCTGACCCTGTTGCTTTGGGCTATCTGAATAAAATACGCCAAAGAGCAGGTGTTCCGCCTTTAGTGGGTAGTTTTACTTATAAGCAGTTACTTAACGAAAGAAGATTGGAATTTGCGATAGAAGGCGATTATTGGTATGATTTGCAGCGTATTGATGGGTTTAACAATGCTCATCATCCTGTTGCCGCAAATATTATTAATAACCAGGACAGGCGTACAGTTAATATAGATAACACTACTGGGCTGATAACAAGCTACAGTTCAGGTCGTAGTTTTACTCTTACCGATGCTAATTTTATATTGCCTTATCCGGCTACGGAAACCGCTGCCGATCCAGCTTTATTGCAACCACCTGTGCCATACAAATTTTAACTTATAATAATAAACTATATGAAAATCAAATTTTTTAAAATAAATAGCATTTTTTGCCTTTTTGCCGGGATATTGACAGTTTCAATATTTGTATCCTGCAAAAAATATAATAGCCTCGGTTTTACTCCTGGCACAGGAGTGCCGGTTATTAGCTCTGTTCATACCTGGAGTAAAACAGATACGACTACTTACTATGATACTGTAATAACTTACAATTCTAGTGGAAATCCTGTTCAGACGCTTCAGGCAAGATCAAATCGTGTAATTCAGTTTGATTCAGCTACTACAGCAGGAAACCTCGGCAATTATTATATTATTTATGGCTCTAATTTAGGTAGCGCGACTACTATAACCTTTAATGGATACACTGCTTACTTTAACCGGGCTTTATTAACTGACAATTCAATTGTTGTTCAGGTGCCTTCAAAAACACCATATTTAGGTAGCAAGGCAAATGATAGCCTGGTGATTACAACTCTGAATGGCAAAGTCTATTATAAATTTTCAATCTTGCCACCTCCGCCAAGCCCTGCAAGTTATTCAAATTATGATTTTTATTCTGGCTCACAGATCACATTAACCGGTGTTGGTTTTGCTTCTGTAACAGGGGTTACTTTAACAAGTACAGGTACAACAAGCGGCACGGCAAATGTTTCAATTGTTAGTCAAAACGATACAGTAATTGTTCTTCAATTTCCTTCCACAACTATCATCAGAGGAGCTTTGACTTTTGCGTATAATGCCGCTGGAGCTGCTAAAACACTAACCGGTACTCAAGAATTAGTTGATATAGATAATGGTTACCAGATATTTACAGACAACTATCAAAATAGTTGGGGAAATAATTCGTGGTCTGGGCAGGCAGGTATATCTACTACTATTTTTAAAACAGGTTCAGCTTCTTTTATGGGGGTTTTCCCAAAAGGTGGTTGGAAAGTAGAGGGGCTTGCTAATTGGAATCCAAGTTTGCCTTATGATGCATCTTATAAATATTTAGTTTTTTGGGTGTATGGTGGAGCTGCATCTCAATCAGTTAATATCGAAACAAACACATCATCTGCCGGTTATGGACAAAATACAATAAATACAATTACAGTACCACCCGGTGTTTGGACTTATTTTAAAATACCACTCAGCTCAATTAGTTTTTGGAGTACAGGCAAAACATTGCAGCAATTAGGATTTTTCATAAAAGGTCCGGATTCAGGAGATGAAAAATTATATTTTGATGATGTAATTTTAATTAAATAAATTATATACGTTGTGCTATTAAATCAATTATTGGTTGTAAGTCGCACATCGTGTGGTTGTTTCGGTAAAATCAAAAGGCGCGTTGTCAGAATGTGTTTGACTCTGTAGATGGCAGATTGGACAAAGAGTTTATAGCATAGTTGTTATTTGAAGGCCTGCTTGAAATTCGATATTAGATTTATTATAAGAAATTATAAAAGAACATTGAACTTTTTGTCTTTGAATTATCAAAGTATGCGGTGTTATCATAATAAGCTTTAAAATAATTTTCTATGCCGTTCTTAATTGTTCTTTAAGAATTTAAGGATATTATTTTAATATTAAGTATGGCAAAAAAGATTCTTGTTTTATTATGTAATATTTTATTCTTTCAGATTATTTCTGCTCAGACTTCCTTTGTTTCTGTAAAAGAACATCAGTTTATCCTCAATAATAAACCTTACTACTATATTGGAGCAAATTATTGGTATGGCGGATTTTTAGGTCTTGAAAAAAATAAGAATAAAGGCATTGAACGCCTATGCAAAGAATTAGATTTTCTTGTATCAAAAGGTGTTTCCAATCTTAGAGTATTGGCAGGTGTAGAAGGAAGCGGACAAATTAACGGAGTGCAAAGAGTTACTCCTTCCCTGCAGCCTCATAAGGGTGTCTTCAATGTTGCAAACCTGGATGGGCTGGATATATTGCTTACCGAAATGGGCAAACGCAATATGAAAGCCATTTTATTCCTGAGCAACAACTGGGAGTGGAGTGGAGGCTTTTTACAATACTTGAATTGGAATGACCTGCTTCCTGATTCTATTCTTCGCCGCAAGTTATCATGGAATGAAATGCGGGATTATGTGAGTAAATTTTACACCTGTACATCCTGTATAGAAGATTATAAAAAACAAGTAAATCTTGTTATTAATCGCATCAATTCTGTTTCAGGAAAGAAGTATACCGATGATCCGGCTATCATGGCTTGGGAATTAGCTAACGAGCCAAGGCCCATGCGCCCTTCTGTAATCAATTCTTATAAAAAATGGATTAGTAATTCGGCTGCGTTTATAAAAAAATTAGATCCCAATCACCTGGTTACGCTGGGCACTGAAGGTTATATGGGCACAGAGAATTTGCAACTGTATAAAGATATTCATGGAGATAAAAATGTTGATTATCTCACCATACATATCTGGCCAAAAAACTGGAGTTGGTTTAGGGGAAAAAATATTGCAGGTGGGATGGATTCAGTCATCAGCAAAACCATCAATTATTTACATCAACATGAAACAATTGCAAGAGAATTAAATAAACCTTTGGTTATAGAAGAGTTTGGTTTGCCGAGAGATCATCATTCTTATGATATTGATTCACCCACAACTTATCGTGACATTTATTATGGTAAAATCTTAAATGAATGGCTTAAAAACAAAAGGACAAACGGGCTATTGGCTGGGGTAAATTTTTGGGCTTTTGGCGGGAATGCCCGCCCTCATCCAAACCAAATTTTCTGGAAAGATGGTGATGATTATATGGGAGATCCGCCAATGGAAGAACAAGGCCTAAACAGTGTGTTCGACAGCGATGTGAGCACATGGCAACTGATTGAATCATTTACAAAAAATATAAAAGACTAATGGTACGATCTAAAATATTAATAACACTTGTTTTTCTTGCATTAACCACACTTTTATCAAACGTTTATAGTCAAAGCAATCTTCCCTTTGATAAGAAGGCTACGAAGCAAACAGTTAACCTTTATCACAACTTAAAAAAACTGCTGAATAAAGGGATCATGTTTGGCCATCAGGATGATCTTGCTTATGGAGTAGGATGGAAGTATGTTCCGGGCAAAAGTGATGTGAAAGAAGTTACAGGTGATTATCCCGCTGTTTATGGTTTTGAATTAGGTCGTCTGGAATTGGACCATGCTGTAAATCTTGACAGTGTACCATTTGATAAGATGAGAGAATATATCCGTAAGGTATATGACCGTGGCGGTGTAATAACATTAAGCTGGCATTTAAATAATCCTTTAACCGGTAAAACCGCGTGGGATCCGGCGCCAGGTACTGTTGCATCCATTTTGCCAGAAGGTGAAAAGAATGAATTATATAAAAGTTGGTTAGATAAAGTTGCCAGTTTTATTTTAAGCTTAAAAGGAAAAAATGGAGAATACATTCCTGTTATTTTCCGGCCTTTTCATGAACTAAATGGCAATTGGTTTTGGTGGGGCAAAGATCATTGCACACCAGATGAATTTAAACAGCTATGGCATTTTACAGTTTCTTATCTTAGGGATACAAAAAATATTCACCAGCTTTTATATGCTTATAATACTGATAAATTTTCTTCCAAAGAGGATTATCTTTTAAAATATCCCGGCGATGAATGGACAGATGTTTTAGGTTTTGATATTTATCAGAGAAAAGACGGAGATGAAGGAAACGAAGCATTCATAAAGGAAGCTGATCATATGCTTACTATGCTTGAAGAAATTGCTCTTGAGAAAAATAAAATTCCGGCCCTTACTGAGTTTGGATATGGGCAGGTTCCTGATAGTACATGGTGGACCAATGTTTTATATAAAGCTCTTGATCACCATAAAATATCGTATGCATTGGCTTGGCGCAATGCGGGTTACAAACCTTCCGGCCAGGTAGAATATTATCTGCCTTTCAAAGGCCAGCAATCAGAAAAAGATTTTATAAAATTTTATAAAGAGCCCAATATTTTATTTCAAAAGGATGTAACAAAAGCAGACCTCTATAAATGAAATTACAGTTAACAGATATAAGTATTGTTGTTATTTACCTGGTATCCATGCTTTTGATTGGGATGTATTTTAGAAAGAAAGCCAGGAAGAATAAAGAGAGTTATTTAATGGCCGGGAAAAAATTACCCTGGTACCTGCTCGGCTTAAGCGATGCAGCCGACATGTTTGATATCAGTGGCACTATGTGGATGGTATCATTATGTTTTGTTTATGGTTTCAAAAGTATCTGGATTCCCTGGCTCTGGCCTGTATTTAACCAGGTTTTTAATATGATGTTTTTAGCAAAATGGCTGCGACGTTCCAATGCGGATACGGGTGCTGAATGGCTTGCTACAAGATTTGGTTTTAAAGGAAAAGGCGTAACTGCATCACATAATATTACAGTAGTTTTTGCATTGATTGGATGCCTTGGATTCCTGGCTTATGGTTTTGTAGGGCTTGGTAAGTTCATAGAAATTTTTGTGCCATGGAATGTGGTTCAACCCTATATTCCTTTTCATGTTGGTGCCGATTATGTAGCGCATTTCTATGGAATCGTTTTTACTTTATTTGCTATGTTCTATTCCATATTGGGTGGTATGAATAGCATTGTAATCGGCGATTTGATTAAGTATTTGATCATGACCGTTGGATGCATTGCCGTTGGCTATATTGCTATGACACATTTGCATGGGCAAAAGTTGAATGTGCCTAAAGGATGGAACCATCCTTTCTTTGGTTTGGATCTAAACCTCGACTGGAAAAACATTCTTCCTGCAGCCGTAAAAAAAATCAAAGATGATCAATTCGGGTTGTTCAGTATCTTTTTTATGATGATGTTATTTAAAGGAGTGTTTGCAAGTTTGGCCGGTCCTGCTCCCAATTATGATATGCAAAAAGTACTCTCCACCCGTTCTCCGAAAGAAGCATCAAAAATGACGGGTTTTGTTTCGATAATTTTATTGCCGATTCGTTATACTATGGTGATTGGTTTAACTGTTTTGGCATTGCTTTATTATAATCAATTGGATCTTTCTGCACCGGGAGGAGGTACAGATTTTGAAAGAATTTTGCCCGGTGCAATCAATAATTTTTTACCCGTTGGTATTTTAGGAATTGTGCTTACCGGATTACTGGGCGCTTTTATGGGAACCTTTTCCGGTACTTTAAACGCTGCCCAGGCTTATATTGTAAACGATATTTATTTAAAATACATAAACCCTAAAGCCACCAACAGGAAAATCATTACTATGAACTATTCGGTGGGTATCCTGGTAGCAACCGTGGGTATAGTCCTTGGTTTTTTTGCTAAAGATGTCAATTCAATATTGCAGTGGATAGTAGGCGCTTTGTACGGAGGATATATCGCGTCCAATATGTTTAAATGGTATTGGTGGCGCTTCAATGCAAGAGGTTTCTATTGGGGAATGATGGCGGGTATTATTGCCGCATTGGTATTCCCTTTTATATTTTCAGGTTTGCCGCTTTATAATTGGCCGCTTTTGTTTTTAATTTCTATCATTGGTTGTATCGCAGGAACCTATTCTGCGCCGCCAACAGATATTGAAGTTTTAAAAAAGTTTTACAAGCAGGTGCGGCCATGGGGTTTCTGGAAACCTGTACATGAGTTGGTAGTTGCTGATGATCCCTCATTTGTAGCCAACAAAAGATTTAAACTGGATATGTTCAATGTGGTGTTGGGGATTATCGCACAACTATGTCTTACGATTTTGCCATTGTATGTAGTGTTGTGGATGAAGCTGCCTTTATTAATAACCGTGCTTATACTGGCAGTAATTATTATTATTCTTAAAAAAACATGGTGGAATAAATTAGAGAATTAAAAAAAATAAAAATATTTACCGATGGCAACAACCTTTTAATATGAATACATATTTTCAAAATAGACTAAAAGTCTTAAAGACTTCTTTTAACGAATTGATAAGCCGTAGAAATAATCCGCTTGAATCTGTAAATGGTATTTATGAGCGCTATGAAAATCCTGTTCTCACAGCGGCTCACACTCCATTAACCTGGCGGTTCGATTTCAACCAGCGAACAAATCCTTACCTGATGGAAAGGTTTGGAATAAATGCTGTCTTCAATTCCGGGGCTATAAAATTTAATAATGAATATGTGCTGGTAGCAAGGGTGGAAGGCATGGACAGGAAATCATTTTTTGCAGTAGCGGAAAGTGAAAATGGTATTGATAACTTTAGGTTTTGGGATTATCCGGTTGTATTACCACAAACAAATGAGCCCGAAGTAAACGTGTACGATATGCGCCTGGTTCAGCATGAAGACGGATGGATTTATGGAATATTCTGTACAGAGAGAAGAGATCCTAATGCACCCGAAGGCGATCAGTCTGCCGCAATAGCACAATGTGGTATAGCAAGAACAAAAGACCTTTTTCAATGGGAACGCCTTCCCAATCTTAAAACTCCATCACCTCAGCAAAGAAATGTAGTGTTACATCCGGAGTTCTTTAATAATAAATATGCTTTTTATACCCGCCCGCAGGATAGTTTTACTGAAGCGGGAACCGGTGCTGGTATAGGCTTCGGGCTTTGTGACGATATAGAAAATGCAGTAATTAAAAAAGAAATCGTAATAGATAAAAAAGCGTACCATACTGTTTATGAAGCAAAAAACGGATTAGGCCCCGCTCCTGTAAAAACAGAAAAAGGGTGGTTGCATCTTGCACATGGTGTTAGAAACACTGCTGCAGGTTTAAGGTACGTGTTATACATGTTTATGACAGACCTTAATGATATCACCAAAGTAATTCACAAACCTGCAGGATATTTTATGGCTCCTGAAGGAGATGAAAGAACAGGTGATGTCTCCAACGTTTTGTTTTCTAATGGATGGATAACTGATGAAGATGGAGCTGTATTTATTTATTATGCATCATCAGATTTGAGAACACATGTTGCCACCAGCACCATAGAAAAATTACTGGATTACGTGATAAATACTCCGGAAGACGGGTTATCTTCCGAAGCATCCGTACAGACTGTTATCGGCATAATTGATAAAAACTTATCTGTAGAAAACTATAACGGTACAGCACACACGCAGCTTCATGGGTTTGCTAAATAAGAAAAATGGTGAAACAAAAATTTGTTCAAAAATAATGATATGTTTTCCTTACAGCAATTAGATCAATATAAAAAAGAATTGCAAAATGAATTATCTGAACTACTGAACTTTTGGCAAAAAAATACGATTGATAATGAGTTTGGAGGATTTTATGGAAAACTTGATAATTCGAATAAAGTATTTCCCCATGCGCCAAAAGGCTCTGTTCTTAATAGCAGGATATTATGGACATTTTCCGCTGCATATAATCTTACCGGGAATATGGATTACCTGAACACAGCAGAAAGGGCTTTCGTGTACATTATTGATCATTTTATTGATAAAAAATATGGCGGTGTTTATTGGAGTGTGGATTACAAAGGAGATCCCTTAGATACAAAAAAACAAATCTATGCATTGTCATTTGCAATATATGGTTTGAGCGAATTTTATCAATGTAACAAAAATGAACAGGCAAAAAAACTCGCTATAGAGTTGTACAACCTTATTGTTGAACATAGCTATGATACAATAAATGGCGGATACATTGAAGCATTATCAGCAGACTGGATGGAAATAAATGATTTGCGGCTGAGCAAAAAAGATGCAAATGAAAAAAAATCAATGAACACGCATTTGCACGTGCTGGAAGGTTTTGCTAATCTCTATCGTATATGGCCAAACGAAGTTTTAAATAAAAAAATTGCTGAACTGATTCATATTTTTTTGGATCACATTATTGATAAAAAATCCAATCACCTGATTTTGTTTTTTGATGAGGAATGGAATGTGAAATCGGATATAATTTCCTACGGTCATGATATTGAAGCTGCGTGGCTGATCCAGGAGGCTACTGAAGTTATTGGTGACAAAGAACTTCTGGAAAAAATAAAAATAAAATCTGTAAAGCTGGCAAATGCAGCAGCAGAAGGGCTTGACAAGGATGGCGGGTTATGGTATGAATATAATGCTAATGAAAATCATCTTATAAAAGAAAAACATTCGTGGCCACAGGCTGAGAGCATGATCGGTTTTTTTAACGCCTGGCAAATAAACGGCGATGAAAGGTATCTTGAAAAATCAGTAAACAGTTGGCGGTTTACGCAGCAACATATTCTTGATAAAGTAAATGGAGAATGGTTTTGGGGTGTAACAGAAAATTATTCTTTGATGGAGGAAGATAAAGTCGGAATCTGGAAATGCCCTTATCACAATAGCAGGGCCTGTATTGAATTGATTCGTAGGATAAGTAAAGTGAAAGATAAATAGTTTAAAAAACCTTGTGGTAATTACTTGAAAAAATGATTAAATTGAAAAAGTATAATTATTCATGAAATTTTAAAATTAGTAACATGGCAACAAGACGATCATTTCTTAAATCAACATCATTGCTTTCTGCAGGATTATTCATTGCACCTTCTGAATTTAAAAATGAAACACCGTTAATCGGCCTGCAATTGTACACGGTTCGTGATGCCATGGGTAAAGATCCTTTATCTACACTGGCGAAGGTGGCAGCAATCGGATATACATCGGTAGAAGGTGCTACCTATACGGG
>Ga0066793_10001698_pt1 | contig 10206 bp, 10 predicted proteins | sample PersoiDNA2013189_FD_83876 | JGI IMG/M metagenome (GOLD analysis project Ga0066793, IMG submission 83876) | Permafrost soil microbial communities from the Arctic, to analyse light accelerated degradation of dissolved organic matter (DOM) -... | ecosystem: Environmental > Terrestrial > Soil >...
CGTCTACAGCCGCACCTCCAACCCCAACCGCAACTCGCTCGAGCTCGTACTCGCCGCGCTGGAGAGCGGGGCAGCTGCGCTTGCGTACGCGTCCGGCTCCGCGGCTACGCTCTCGGTGTTCCAGGCACTCGCGCCCGGCGACCACGTGCTCGCGCCGGACGACGCCTACTACGGCACCCTTCGCCAGCTTCGCGAGATCTTCGGCGGTTGGGGACTGGAGGCCGGCGTCGTCGACATGACGGACCTCGACGCGGTTGAGCGCGCCATCCGGCCGACGACGAAGGTCGTCTGGGTCGAGACACCCTCGAATCCGCTCGTGCGCGTCGTGGACATCGAGCGTATCGCCGAGCTCGCGCATTCGGTAGGCGCTCGCTGTGTCGTCGACAACACCTGGGCGACGCCGGTGCTTCAGCTCCCGCTCAACCTGGGCGCGGACATCGTGATGCACTCCACCACCAAGTACCTCGGCGGGCACAGCGACCTGCTCGGCGGCGCTCTCGTCGCGAAGAAGGACGACGACTTCGTCGAGCGGTTGCGGCTGATCCAGAAAGTCGGCGGTGCAGTGCCCTCGCCCTTCGACTGCTGGCTCCTGCTGCGCGGCATCCGCACTCTGCCGTGGCGGATGCGCGCGCACTGCGACAACGCGATGGCCGTCGCTCGCTTCCTCGAATCGCACGACGCGATCGATGCCGTGCACTACCCTGGCCTCGAGTCGCATGCCGGCCACGAGATCGCGGCACGGCAGATGAGCGACTTCGGCGGGATGATGAGCATCCAGCTTCGCGGAGGCGAAGACGCCGCGCTCGAGCTCACTCGCCGGCTCACACTCTTTACGCGCGCGACGAGCCTGGGCGGCACTGAATCGCTCATCGAGCATCGCGCGTCGGTCGAGGGACCGACGACGCTGGCACCCGTGAACCTGTTGCGCATCTCGGTGGGACTGGAGCATCCCGACGATCTTATCGAAGATCTGGAGTCAGCTCTGAACTGATGGGGCGCTCGCCTGCGGCTCGCTCTCGGGGCGCTGGGCGCTCGCTCCGCTCGCTCTCAGGACGGCACACCCTCACTGTGTCGGTGTGCCGTCCCGAGAGGCGGCGTAGCCGCCGCCCTGAGAGCGAAGCCGCTGCGAAGCAGCCGGCGGTAGCGCCCCGAGAGCGAGCGCCAGCGAGCGCCCATTAAGTTTCCAGTATGCAGGCACGTAAAGCAGTTCTGCTCCTCTCGGGTGGCCTCGACTCCACGACGATGCTCGCCCTTGCCGTTCAGCAGGGCCTCGACGTCCACGCCATGACCTTTCGCTACGGCCAGCGCCACTCGTCGGAGATCGACGCGGCGCGGCGGGTGGCTCGGCACTATGGCGTGCTCGATCACGTCGTGGCGGACATCGATCTGCGCACTTTCGGCGGCTCGGCGCTCACGGCCGACATCGCCGTGCCAAAGGATCGGACCGATGACGCAATCTCGCACGGAATCCCGATCACCTACGTTCCGGCGCGCAACACGATTTTTCTCTCATTCTGCCTCGCATGGGCGGAAGTGCTCGGTGCTTCCGACATCTTCATCGGCGTCAACGCGCTCGACTACTCGGGCTATCCGGACTGCCGTCCGGAGTATGTGAAAGCCTTTCAGACCATGGCCAACCTTGCGACGCGCGGCGGCGTCGAAGGCACGACGCCAATTCGCATTCAGACGCCGCTGCTCGATCTTACGAAGCGCGAGATCGTCGAGCTCGGTCTCTCGCTTGGTGTGGATTATTCGATCACGTTGAGCTGCTACGATCCCTCGCCGGACGGCATCGCCTGCGGACATTGCGATGCCTGCCATCTGCGGCTGAAGGGCTTCAGCGAAGCCGGCGCGGCCGATCCCGCTTCGTACGTCGCTCTGTGAGGCTCGCGTGACGTACGTCGTGAAGGAGATCTTCTACACCTTGCAGGGCGAAGGACAGAACGCTGGACGGCCGGCGGTGTTCTGCCGTTTCAGCGGCTGCAATCTGTGGACGGGACGCGAGCAGGATCGCCATACGGCGGTCTGCCAATTCTGCGACACGGATTTCGTCGGTGTCGGACCGGCCGGCGGCAAGTTCCGTTTGGCCACCGAGCTGGCGGACGCCGTGCTCTCGCGCTGGCCGGCTGTCGCCGGCGGACGCGCGGTGGGCGGCAATCCTCTCGTCGTTTGCACGGGGGGAGAGCCGCTGCTGCAGCTCGACGAGGCCGCGATCGACGCCCTGCACGCACTTGGTTTCGCTGTCGCCGTCGAGACGAACGGCACGCAGCCGGCGCCGGCAGGGATCGATCACATCTGCGTCAGCCCAAAGGCCGACGCGCCGCTGGTGCTCGAGCGCGGACACGAGCTCAAGCTCGTGTATCCGCAGATTCAGCCGGATGCTCAGCCAGAGCGATTCGCGTCGCTGGCGTTCGACGCGTTCTTCCTGCAGCCCATGGATGGGCCCACTGCGGAGGTCACCCGCGCGAACACGGAGGCAGCGCTTGCCTACTGTCTCGCGCACCCGCAGTGGCGCCTGAGCCTTCAAACGCACAAGCTGCTCGGGATTCGCTGAGCCAGCCGAGTGTCGCGTAACGCAGTGATTCACAAAGCGTTACGCTATTGACGCCTGGACTGGACCGGTTGCGGAAGAATGTCAAAGGTTGACCTCGCCGAACTGGCGCTATAGCATCCCAGAACTCTGGTCCGGGCACACGTGCCCGACCCGCTCTTCCCTGGCACCGAGCCTTCCAGTGCCAGCGCCGTTCCCAAGCGACCTCATGCCCTCTCCCGCCACGACAGCGTTGCGTCATCGCTTGCTGCGCCCCTTCGCGGGATGCGCACTCGTGATCGCGTGTGCGGCGCCGGCGGGAGCGCAGGCACATGCCGAAACGCTCGACGCTGCGAAGCCATTCGCCGCGATGAGCGCTTCGGTGCATTCCCTTCGCGACTCGCTGGTCGTGCTCGCCCGTGCGCAAGTCGGCACGAAGTACATTCGCGGCGGGCAATCCCCCGAACGCGGCTTCGACTGCAGCGGACTCGTTCGCTACGTGATGGCCGCGCTCAAGGTCAGCATGCCGCGCACCGCGCGTCAGCAGGCATTGTCGGGACTCGCCGTCGGGCGCGACACGACGCGCCTTCGCCCGGGCGATCTGCTCACCTTTGGCAAGGGCAAGCGCGGCGTCAGCCACATCGGGATCTACATCGGCGGCGGCCGCTATGTGCACGCGAGCAGCGGCGCCGGCCGGGTCATCGAGAGCGACATCGGTCGCAGCTCGTCGCCCCTCGTTCGCGCATGGAGTGGCGTGCGTCGCGTGGTCGCGGGTAGCCAGGCGGACTCGACTCGCGGCGGCGACGGCAGCTAGCGCTTTTCAACCGACCCCGGCCTCGCGCTCCCGCCGTCCACCACATACTGCCAGCTACCATCTCGCTGACGCTTCCACACGGTGAGGTACTTCGAGTACCGCACCACCGGTGTGCCGCCTTCTCGCTCTCGGGTGATCACCGCGTTGCCGACGGTGAAGCCGAGATCGCCGCTCTTTGCCATCTCGCCCTCCACGGGGTGCCAGACGAACGAGCTCTTTCCGATCGGCGGGCTGAAGGAGGCGGTGATTGCGTCCGGGCCTGTGACGAACTCGCCAAGCGGAGAGAAGATCTGCGCATCGGCGGCGGCATAGCGGCCGAAGGCTTCGCCGGTCCCCAACCGCATCGCGTCGCGGGAGAAAGCGGCGTCCGCGGCGCGAATCGCATCCACCGGGGCGCGCGTACGCGACATGGCGACGTCCGCCAACACGCCGGCGGCTGCCCCAGCGGGGAGAGCCAGTGGAGCCGGCGGAGTGCCGTATGTCTCCGCATAGGCGGCGATTCGCCAGCCAGCCGTCTCTTTGCGCCAGAAGGCGATGTACCGGTCGACACGTAGCGACGTCATGCCCGCTTGGGGCTGGCCATAGATGGCGTAGCCGTACGTGTATCCGCTCGAGCGATCCTTGCTCGCTTCGGCGCGAACCGGCTGCCAGCGCGCCCGCGAGCCGGTGCCGATCGACTCCGCCGCGACAACCGCCCGGGCTGCGGGCTTACCGCGCAGGATCGGTAGTCCGCCGCGTAGATAGATGATGTCGTCCGCGAAGCTGCTCGACAGGCCGTCGGCAAAGCCGAGCCTTGCCACGGAGTCGGCGCGTCCCAGGTCGGCGCGCAGCAGATCGTCGTGCGCCGCCTCCGCCTCCGGCAGGGGCGCGAGGAGGGACGCCCCGGAGAAGGCAGCACCCGGTTGACTGCGGCAGGCCTCGGAGGCGATCACCGCCAGGAGGAGAATCGATCGAGTTCGCAGGAGCATGCTCCTTTGCGTCAAATGGACCCGAGTGAGCCCGGTGACCGCCTGTTCACTCTAACCCGCCGCGCCCCGGTTTCGCCACCATTGGCGATCCTCCGTCCAGCTCGCCACGGGAACGACCCCTGTCGCGTGGGTGTAGTTTTAAGATTACGGCAGCGCTCGGGGCTCATCGTGGCGCCGTCGCACCGTCGGTCGTCCTACGATCGACATCTCTTTTTTTCTTGAAGCGGCCAGAAAACCGGTCGCGAATTTCCCTCCGTTGTGACGATACCACGAAAACGCTCCACCCGACGCAGGGGACGCGGCACCGCCGCCACCCAACTGACGTCTACATCCACGAGCCGCACCGCATACGCCGAAACCAAGCGGTGGCTCATTCAGCAGCATGGCCCGGTCTGCGCCTACTGCGGTCGTCGCGTCCCCGTGACGACGATCACCCTCGACCATGTCGCGCCTCGGCGCGGCCAGAGTGCCTACGATCGGCGCGACAACCTCGTGCTCGCCTGCGCCGACTGCAATGGCGCGAAAGCCGATATGCCGATCCTCGCCTTCCTTATCCGGAAGCGCGAGCGGGCATCGATGCTGCGCCGCTACGGCGCACACCTGAGCCCTATGCTGGTCGATCTCGTGCGCGGACTGGCGCCTGATGGGGAGGTCGCACCACGCGTGAAAGAGACCTTCGACGATCTCGTGACCGACGACGAGTCGCCGTATCACGAATCGCCCTACCGGGAGTAGCAGCCTCGACAGGAGCTACACCGGACGCTCGAAGTAGAACGCTTCGACGAACCATCTGCGCACGCTCCGCATGTCGGTGGCATCGGCTCGGGTAGCCGGTTCGACGTCGTCCCCGCCGTATCGCTCGAGGAGAAGGGCCTTGAGACGCACCATCGCCTCGATCGCCGGCAGCTTGTTCGTCCGCGCTTCCTGCGCGAAGACTCGTACAACTTCGCGCACCAGACTCTCCTCCGCCTGCTCCATCCTGGTGGCTGGCTCCGGCTCGGGCTTTTGTGCTCGCCCCGCTTTGTCCGCAAAGGACGAGGATGTGTTCTCACCGGGACCGCGCAGGACTTGCAGCGGATAGTGCGCGGGATTCGCGACGTGCGCTACCGCGCACAGTCTCTCCAGTTCGGTCTCCGGCACACTCTCCCACTCGGTGGGAAAGGGCGCTAGGCGACGCTTCCCATTGGCACTGACGAAGGCGAGCCAACCCTTCTCCAGCCCCGCGGACACGCCGCGCAGTACCTCCGAGGTACGATGCACCTCGAATACTTCCCAGAGAATTCCGGCTGAATCCTCGAACGTTCGAGAGGCCACGTCGCCTATTGCTGAAATAAGATGACCGAAGAGACCCAAAGGCCTTCACCATCACGCGAGACGAGGCGGCGCAAGGACCGTTCCCGTTTCCCTGGGCTCAGGGGTGGGACGTGTCACTCCGGCCGACGTCATCCGCGCCACGGCGTCGTGCAGGGTCATCACCTGCCGCGCGAGGCGATCGATCCGGGCTTTCACGAGAGGCGAAAGGTGCGTCGCGTCCTTCACGTCGAAGGCAGGCAATGGAGCCGGCGCCCCCCACTCCTCGAGTGCCCACGCCAGATTCTCGAGCGTCGCCACGGCGGCGCGCCGAAAAGGCTCGAGCTTGACGCGCATTGAGCCGTCCACCACATGCCGCGAGATCGCCAGCGCCGCGACGGAGGCGGTGAACCGTCGAGTATAGGCGAGAACGGTGAGTGCGGGGGCGAGCTTTCTCTTGTCGCCATGTGCTTCGGTGAGTGCGCGCTGCAGCGACTCCTCGGCGTTGACCGTCGCCAGCCCGATCGCGCGACGCATCGCGCGCATCGACTCTCCCGCCGCGTCGCTCCGGTCGTCGTACAGCTCGATCACGCCGCTCAGATACGCGCTGTTCGCGCGAAGAGCGGCCGCCGCGTTGGCTGGAAAGCGCGTGCGCTCCGGACTCGGCCAGAGTAATCGCGCGCCGACGAGAGCCAGCGCGCCGCCGAGAAGGGTGTTCATCACTCTCGTTCCGGCCAGATGCCAGTCGCCCGCACTCGCTTCGGCGAGCAGCACGAAGGTCGGCGTGAGAAACACGGAGAACGCCGCATAGTTGATTGGCAGCAGCGCGACGCAGCAGGCGACGAAGACCGTGGCGATCACGAGGATCGCGCGCGGATCGTGGAAGTACGCGCCGAGCGCGGCGGCGAGCAGCGCGCCGAGCACGGTGCCGAGCACGCGCTGCACGGCGCGCGTGAGCGTGACACCCGTGTACGGCTGCAGGATGACGATCACGGTGATCGTCACCCAGTAGCCACGTTTCAGCTCGAGCAACTCGGTGAGCGCGACGGCGATCGTGGTGACCACGGCGACGCGGAGCGCGAAGCGCACGATGAGCGAGCCGGGCGAGAGCATCGCGCGGAAGGAATTCCAGAGGGCATGCTCTTCACGCGGCTCCTCGGACGCGGGTGCTCGAATGAGGCGCGCGGCTGCCAGCGCGTCCGCGTCGGGATCGTCGCCATTGAGCACTTCGACCGTCGCCGAGGCCGAGCTCGCGAACTGCGCCGCGCGGTCGAGGATCACGGCGGCGTGCTCGTACTGCGGATCGATGTCTTCGTTCGACATCGTTCGCATCGCCTCGCGGAGCGGGTCGCCACTCCACGTCACGGGAATCGGCGCGGCGTGGCGCTCGGTCTCCACGCCGATGGCAATCGCGCGCGCCGTCGCGGCAATCTCGCGCAGCAGCTCGATGCACCGCTCGTGCAGGATCTCATTGCGCCCGCTGGCACGCAGTGCGGCGAGCGTCTCCCCGAGCGCGACGCCATGGCCGAAGAGCTGGTCCGCCAACTCGGCGAGGACGAGCAGTCGCTCGCCGCGATCTACGGCGCCCGGCCGGCCGCGGCGAAGCTGCACGAGCACCGACGTCGCGTTTTCCAGCGCGGTGCGCATGCTCGTGCTTTCTGCTGGCGTGAAGTGCGCAGGCCATTCCGTGGTGTCCTTCATTCGCGACTCGACGGCCAACTGCTCCACGTAGTCCGCGAGCGCGGAATACACCGCAGAAATGGCGACACGCGCCGGCCGATAGGGACGGAGCGGCCAGAGCACGAGCGCGATCCCCATCGCCCACACCCCGCCGAGCACGAGATAGCCGGCACGCTCGAGCGCCTCCGCGGGATACGCGGCTGGAATCGCCAGAGCAACAACGTAGACGGAAAGCGTCGCGCCGCCGACGCTGATGCCAGGATTGCCCCACACGCGCAACACGCTCGAGAAAAATGCGACGAGGAACGTGACGATGAGCGCCGGAATGAGGTGCCCGCTCACGAGTGTGCCGAGTGCTGCCGCGGTTGCGCCCGTTCCGAGCAGTGCCGTCATCGTCCACGCCCGCGCGCTGTACGATCCTCCCCTGTCGGAAAGCGCGCCACTGAAGCCGCCAAGGCTCATCCACGTTCCGGCATCGGCGCGACCGAGCAGCTGGCCGACCGCGAGTGGAATGACCGTCGCGAGCGAGGCGCGCACACCCGCGGCGTAGGCGGGGCGCGCGGTCGTGAAGAACGTCGCCGTGCGAAAGGTGTGGTGCGCGCGCCGGAAGCTTGCCATGGCTGGTAAACTATGTCGACAAACATTCTTCCTGCCCTGCCTTCAGTCGATCGGCTTCAGCTTCGAGACGATCTCCGCGCGATGCGGCTCGAGAAATGGCGGTAGCACCACCTTCTCGCCGAGCGTCGCTTCATCTTCGTCCACACCGAAGCCCGGTCCATCCGACGCGATCTCGAACAGAATGCCGTTCGGCTCGCGAAAGTAGAGACTTCGGAACCAGAAGCGATCCACCTTGCCGCTGTTCGGAATGCCGAGCGTGCGCAGACGATTGGCCCACGCCTCGTAGTCCGCATCGGGTGTGCGAAAGGCGACGTGGTGCACGCCTCCGGCGCCATGGCGCGCGCCGGGAAGGCCCGGTTGCACCGCAACGTGGAGTTCCGAGGCGGGACCACCATCGCCCATCTCGTAGACATGCACCGTGTGCGACGCATTATCCGGGTGCGCGTATTGCCGCACCGGCCGCATCTTCATCGCCTGGCGCAGAATCGCATCCGTGCCACGCAGGTCGGGCACGCTGAGCACGATGGGACCGAGGCCGCGTATCTGATGTTGTGCCGGTACTGTGCTGCGCTCCCACGGATGTGCCTCTCCGACGCCCTGGTCATCGACGAGCGAGAGGCGCTGACCTTCGGGATCCTCGAAATCGAGGGTGATCCGGCCGTCGCGCTCGACGATCGGTCCAGAGGTGACGCCCTTCTCGCGCAGGCAAGCCGCCCACCACTCGAGCGTGTCAGCGCCCGCGACGCGCAGGCTTGTCCTCGCGATAGAACTCGTGCCCCGTTTCTCGGCCGGCACCGGCCAGTCGAAGAACGTCAGATCGGTGCCGGGGGTCCCCTTCGCGTCGGCGTAGAAGAGGTGGTATGCGCTCACGTCATCCTGATTCACGCTCCGCTTCACGAGACGCATTCCCAGCGTCTGCGTGAAGAAGAGGTGATTGTCGCGAATCTTCGCCGAGACGGCAGTGAGGTGATGAATGCCGGTCAGTTGCATGATCTGCTAGGAGCGAACGAGTTGCGCGTCGATGTGGATCTTGATCTCGTTGCTGACGACCACGCCGCCCGCCTCGAGCGCCTGATTCCAGGTCAACCCGAATTCACGGCGATCGATCTTTCCGTCCGCGCTGAAGCCCATGCGCTCGCCCCCCCACGGATCCTTGCCCGTGCCCTCGTACGTCACGTCGAGCGTCACCGGCTTGGTTGTGCCGCGGATGGTGAGATCGCCGGTGATCGTGAAGCGCTCCCTGCTGCCACTGATCCTGGTGCTCTTGAAGGTGATTGCCGGATAGTTCTCGACGTCGAAGAAGTCGGCGGAACGAAGATGCTGATCGCGCTGCTCGGTGCGCGTATCGATGCTGGCGACCTTCATCGTCGCGTCGACTGCCGCAGTGTCGGGCGTTGCCCCCTTCACAGTGACGGTTCCTTCGACGTCCGCGAAACGACCTCTCACCGTGGTGAGCATCAAGTGCTTCGCCGAGAATTCGATGTTGCTGTGAGTGGGATCGAGCTTCCAGACGGAGGTGGATCCAGTGGTTGGAGCAGTCATGATCGTGCCTCGTGAAATGTGAACTACTAAGTAACCAAGTACTGAGATATCTGTGCCGGACGTCCTATTAATCCGCCCTGCCGCTATTCGTTTGGCAGTTCGGCCGCGGCCAACCCGAGCTTGCGGAGCAATTTTGTGGCCTCCGCCTGTTCGCGGATCGTGAGGCCCGAGACAACGCGTGCAATACGCTTTGCGTGGCCTGGAAAGACCCGACGGATCAGTGCGTCACCCGCCGGTGTGAGCACCGCGTACCGCGCTCGGCGGTCGTTCGGACACTCCTCGCGCTTCACGAGGCCCTTCTCCACGAGGCGATCCACCAAGTAGGTGATGCCGCCGCTCGTGACGAGGATCTTGCGCTGAATCTCGCCGAGGAGGAGCGGACCTTTGTGATGCAGAACCTCGAGAATGCCGAACTCCGTCGTCGTCAGATCGTTCCGTGCGATGTCGGCGTCCACCTTGCTGCCCACGGCGGCATAGGCGCGAGCCAGTACAATCCAGAGCTTGAGTGAGACCGCCTGGTCGCTGTCATGCTGAGCGGCTCGCCTGATTGGTTTGGAAGTCTTGGTGATGTTCATCTTAGTACTAAGATAATTTAACCGGGTCGTCGCGCAAGGGGGCGTTCTATTGACGGGAGTAGCGAACGTTGTCGCCCCGAGGGAGCGGATCGGCCGCCGTTAGATGGGACATGGCCCGATGCGCGGCTGGTCGCCGTACTTCACGGTGACCGGCCCCTCCACCACCGTCTTGTGCTGGACGGTGTCGTC
>Ga0066793_10001703_pt1 | contig 10179 bp, 11 predicted proteins | sample PersoiDNA2013189_FD_83876 | JGI IMG/M metagenome (GOLD analysis project Ga0066793, IMG submission 83876) | Permafrost soil microbial communities from the Arctic, to analyse light accelerated degradation of dissolved organic matter (DOM) -... | ecosystem: Environmental > Terrestrial > Soil >...
CCCGCGCACCCAGACGCGCGGCAGCGTCAGCAAAGAAAACGACACTTCCACCAGACTTCCTGGTTCGGGCACGTGATTGCCCTTGAGCGACATCCCCCCCGAACTGATCTCCTGGCTGGTGGCTATTATGCGGGCACCGTTGGCCATCACGATCCCAACCTCCGTCATGACCGGGATGCGCACGTAGCGGCGGAATTCGTGCAGCACCAACATTCGAGTCGAGCGCACCAGCTTCATCGCCGCTGACCGCTCCAACGGTTCGTGAAACACCGCGTTGATGCACAGCTTCGAATAACGCATGGCATCCTGCGCGGTCCCGCCCAGCCCGTAAATAATGATCCGGTTGTTGGAAGCCGATCCTCGCGCCAGCTCGATGATGCTGCCGGCTGTTTCTCCCAGGGGCAAGACGCAGGCCTCAAACTTTTCGCGTTGCAGTCGATCCGCGTGTTCGCGCGCAATTGAAACCGTTTCGATTCCATACTGACGGAAACACTCCGTCACCAGCTGCGCGGACGTCTCGGGCAAGTCAAACAGTGCGACGCGCGCCGCAGTCTTTCGATGGGCGGGAAGTGGAGCAAGAACGGTACCAGTCGAAGTAGGCATGAGTCCCAGGGGATGAACACCTCTAAAACCCCATTCTGACGGGCTTTTCCACGGTTGCATAGGTTTCCAAAGGGCTTAGCCCCTGTCCAAAAGTGCCATTACGGAAGTTGTACTTGGACCCGTTCTCCCCGCTCCCTTCGTTTCTCTGCGTACCCTGCTCGTGTAGAGACGGGGCTTGCCCCGTCTTAGCCGAGCGCAGCTCGGCATCTGTCTGTGGTCATCGCAACTCTGGATTCGCTATAGTCGCGCAGAGGGCCGGTGAGGCGCCCGCGCTGCACTCACTGAGGTCCCTTTCGTTTTCGTTCAGGTAAGATGTTGCCATCCTTACATTCTGAGCCGCAGTCAGAAAATGATCACTCTCAACGACATCCAGTCGGCCTTGCGCCGCATTCGCAACTCCATCTACCTTTCTCCCTGCGCGCGTTCGGAGACGTTTTCTGAGTCCACCGCCAACCACGTCTATTTGAAGCTCGACAACCTGCAGCGCACCGGCTCTTTCAAAGAGCGCGGCGCGCTGAACAAGTTGCTCTTGCTCAGCTCCGAAGAACGTGCCCAGGGCGTGATCGCGGCCTCGGCCGGAAATCACGCCCAGGGCGTGGCCTACCACGCCGGCAAGCTCGGCATCCGTGCCCAGATTTGCATGCCCCTGACCACGCCGCTCATCAAGGTCTCGGCGACGCGCGGCTACGGCGCCGATGTGGTTCTGCACGGCGCCAACTACGACGAAGCTTACGAAGAGTCCGTCCGCCGCAGTCAGGCGGAGCACCTCACCTTCGTTCATGCCTTCGATGACGACGCCGTCATCGCCGGGCAGGGCACCATTGGCCTGGAGCTCATCGAGCAGCACCCTGACCTCGAAGCCGTCGTCGTCCCCATCGGCGGTGGAGGCCTGATTGGCGGCATCGCCTGCGCACTGAAAGAGTCGAATCCCAAAATCCAAGTTTTCGGGGTTCAGCCCTCGCGCCTGCCGTCCATGAAAGTTGCCGTCGCCGAAGGCAAGCCGGTGACGCTCATGGCGGCCTCCACCATCGCCGATGGCATCGCTGTCCGACGCGCCGGCGACCGCACCCTGCCGCTGGTTCAGAAGTATGTGGACGACATCGTTACCGTCGAAGAAGAGGAAATCGCCAACGCCATCCTGCTGCTGCTCGAGCGCGAAAAAACTCTGGCCGAAGGCGCCGGCGCGGCAGCCCTCGCGGCGCTGGTCAACCGCAAGCTGTCCCTGGTCGGGAAGAAAGTTGCCGTGCTCGTATGCGGCGGAAACATCGACGTCACGCTGCTCTCACGCATCATCGAACGCGGCCTCGTCAAAGACGGACGCCTGGTGCGTCTGCGCGTCCACCTGCCTGACTATCCCGGCGCACTCAATCGCCTCACATCAATTCTGGCGCAGCATCGCGCCAACATCGTCGAGACGGACTACGACCGCGCCTACCACGGCGTGGGTCTCGGCGAGACCGCGATCGAAATCACCATGGAAACCCGCGGCCCCGACCACATCGCCGAAATCATCTCAGCCCTGGGTGCGGCCGGCTACACGCAGGAACGAGTGCTGTAGAAAATCTGTTTCACCGCCGAGACGCAGAGAGCACCGAGAGAACAAAACAAAAGAGAAAATATTAGTGGTTGGGGGTTTCTCGGCGACTTCGGCGTCTCGGCGATGAGATTCACTCAAACTGTTTCCGGAATCTCTCCAACTGATTCTTTACTTCCGCGACCTCTCTTTGCAGGTCAGCCACTTCTTCTTCTAACCGGGCGATGCGCTCCGCCTCTGCCGGATTGCGCTCAACCGCCGCGCCGGCACGCACCGGCACTTCCTCTTCCACCACATCCCCGGCAAACAGATGTGCGTATCGAGATTCTTTCGTTCCCGGCTGCCGGGGCAAAACCTTCGCCAGCGGCGGTTCGCGCTGCATCAACTTCTGCAACGCCGATTGCACATCCTCGAGCACTTCGAAGCGGTGCATGCGCTCGGCGCGTCCGCGCAGTTCGCCCGGCGTCTGCGCGCCGCGCAGCAGCAGCACGCACAACACTGCAATCTCCGCGCGTGTGAAGTTAAACACCTCCTGCAACCGCTGCTCGTATTTGGCCACGCGGCTGTCGGCGCCGCGTGCGGGTCCAGCCATGCGCTGCTCCTGCAGACCGTCCAGCGCGTCGCGCACCGCCTCTTCGTCCAACTGCATCACCGGATCGCGATTCGTCTTCTGGTTGCACGCATTCACCAGCGCGTTCAGCGACAGCGGATAGTACTCCGGCGTGGTGATGTCCTTTTCGATCAGCGACCCCAGCACTCGGACTTCGGTTTCAGTCAGTCTAAATTCCATGGATTTCATTCAACCGTCTTCTGAAGATTCGCTAGTGTCCTAATGAACTACGAACGGCACAAAGGAGCACGAAGGGAACAGGGATTCGCACCTTTGGGTGACTTCGTGTCCTTGGTGGTTAATGAATTTAGTGCACCACCGAAGATTCTATCGAAGCGAGCGCCCCGCGCCACACACGGTATACTCGATAGTTTGCCGGACGCATCCAAGTTGAATACACATACGGGCCACTGGCAACTGACCACTGCATTTCAAGGAGGAATCGTGAGGAAATATCTGGGAGTTTTGGCCGGCGGGGCTGCGCTGTGTGTGATGTCGTGGGCGCAGGTCCCAACGCAGGCTCCAACTCCAGCCCCAGCTCCGGCCCAAGCTCCAGCCCCCGAGCCAGCTGAGATTCCAACTCCACCCGCCAAACCCGCGCCGCCGGCACGCCCGTTTCCGCGCTTCGAATTCTTTGCCGGCGGTTCGTACGCCGAGGCCGGTCTTTTCAACGCCGGACACTGGGCGGGGTTGCCCGGCTGGGACGCTTCTCTGGGTCTGAACGCGACCAGTTGGCTGGGGTTCATAGTGGATGGCGGCCAATACTTCGGAACCTCAAAGATTCCGTTTAACGTGCCGAAGCCATTTCCCACAGGCCCGGAGTACTGCGCGACTTTGTGTTCCACGTTCAACGTGGCGACGCGAGAGTACAACTTTCTTTTCGGCGTACAATTTGCCCGCCGCAAGTATGAACGCTGGACGCCGATTGGCGAGCTCATGTATGGACATCAGGGCACGCGCGGCGTGGCGACTCCTCTAACAGGTCCTCTCGTCGCGGAAGTCAGCTCTGGCCGGGCGCTGTTGGCCGGCGGCGGCGTCGACTACAAAATCAATCAGCGGTTCGCATTGCGGTTCAAAGCCGATTACTTGCAGACCGGCTCCTTCAAGCAGAAGCAGGACAACGTTCGGTTCTCGGTGGGCATTGTCATCCGCAATGTGCACAAAAAGAAGCGCAAGCTCGAGGATGAAACTGAGGTCGAACCGTAAGACCCGGGTTTGCCCACGACCATCGACGGACGACCAACGCCTCCGCGCAAGCAAGGAACGGGCCTCGCCATTGCCGTCGGTGATAATTCCATCCGCGAGCTTCGCGTCAATTTACGAGCGGTGCAGCAAATCGCTCAGCGGCTTGGTTTTGGCCCGCACTTCGTCGGCGAAATCGGCGCCCTTTTCGACCACTTCCTCGAAACGGTCTTTCGCTTCGTCCGTCCAGTCGGAGGCGGTTTCCAGGGCGCCGTCATAGGAGCGCCGCAGGTCTTTCCGCAGCTGTCGTCCAGTCTTCGGAGCAAGCAACAAACCGAGCGCGGCGCCGACGCCAAGCCCGATCAGCAGAAACGTAACTGCGGTGCCGACCGTGCCGTCCGAACTCTCGTATTTTCCAGTGCGCATAAGGGACCTCCTGATCATCTCTATTCTAGACCCGAATGTTGAATTGGTAATTTTGTAACTGGTAATTTGAAGCTCTGCGAGTCCTGGATTGCCAAATTACACAATTGCCAAATTACAAATTCCCCAGCGACCCGGGTTCCCACAACCCTCTCCGCCTGTGTAAAATAAACTGTTAATCCCAAGTTCGGCGGAAGCCCCGGCGACCTCCACCCCAGCAGGGCAAAAGCGGGCCTGCCGGGGCCCCCGGACCTGCCCCGCTGCCCAGAATTCCTAGCAGAGTGAAGGAGATGTAAACCAGCAATGTCGATTCCAGCGACCCAGCTCCGTCCCGGCATGATCATCAAGCACAACAATGAGTTGCATTCCGTGTTCAGCGTCGAGCACCGCACCCCGGGCAACCTACGCGCCTTCATCCAGGCGAAGCTGCGCAACCTGCGCACCGGCGCCATGTTCGAGCACCGCTTCCGCTCTCCCGACCCCATCGAAAAGGTCAACGTCGATGAGGTCAACATGGAGTTCCTGTACGCCGACGGCGACAGCTACTATTTCATGGACACCGAAAACTACGAGCAGACCCACCTCACTCGCGAGACGCTGGGCGACGCGGTGGATTACTTGACGTCGAACCTCCAGATCAAGGTGGAGTTTTTCGATGGCAAGGCCGTGGGTATCGAGTTGCCGCAGACCGTCGTGTTGACCGTGACCGAAGTCGAGCCCGGCCTGAAGAGCGCCACCGCATCGAGTGTGACCAAGCCGGCGAAGACCGAAACCGGCCTCATCGTGCAGGTGCCGCCGTTCATCAATGAAGGCGAGAAAATCAAAGTCGACACGGCAGAAGGGACGTATCTGTCGCGGGCGCAGTAAGGTCAAAGGTTAGAGGTCGGATTGCAGAGGTGAGAACCTTTCGGCTTGGGTTTTCACCTCTGCAATCCGACCTCTGACCTCTGCAATCGAACGATGGCTTCCACGAACGATCAAACTCGAGCTCAAGCCCGTCGCTTTCTCGTGCGCGGACGTGTCCAAGGCGTCGGCTTCCGCTGGTTTGTCGAGCGTGAGGCGAACATCCTCGGCATTGCCGGGTGGGTGTGCAACAATCCCGATGGCAACGTCGAAGTGCTGGCCATGGGAACGCGCGAGCAGTTGGCCGGATTGCGGTCGCGATTGCAGGAGGGGCCGCGGGCGGCGCGGGTGGATGACGTAGAGGAATCCGAGTCCGAGCCGATCGCGGGACTCAATTCATTTCAAGTTCGAGGAGCTTAACTTACGATGTCGACCAAGCCAATCGATTGCGACGGCCTGAAGAAGCTGATCCGCGAGGTGCCCGACTTCCCCAAGAAGGGCATCTTGTTCTACGACATCACCACGCTGCTCAAGGACAAACTCGGCTTCGCGCGGCTGATTGACGCGCTCTCGGAAAACTATATCGGCAAAGAGATCGACCTGGTCCTCGGCATGGAGGCCCGCGGATTTATCTTCGGCCCGGCGCTCGCCTACCGGCTGAATGCGGGATTCGTTCCTGTCCGCAGGCCGGGAAAGCTGCCCGCCGAAACGGTGAAGATCAGCTATGAGCTGGAATACAGCAGCAACGCGCTGGAGGTCCACAAAGATGCCATCAGGAAAGGTCAGCGCATCCTGATCGTGGACGACCTGCTGGCCACCGGCGGGACGGCCGCCGCCACTGCGCAACTGGCCAGCGGCCTAGGCGCACAGATTGCGGGACTGGCGTTTGTGATCGAACTCGACTTCCTGAGGGGTCGCGAGAAACTGGCGAAGTACGACGTGTTCTCGCTGCTGCACTACGACCGGTAACCGGTAATGGACGGGTAATTTCGCCGCTTGGCGCCAGCGGCTTCCGGGCTCAGCCGGGCACCGCGCTGGCAAATTCTCACTTCACCTCTTAACTTCCCGCCTTACTTAACCAGGAATTCCACGGCCCGGAACAGACCTCTCCAAATCGTCAAGCTGACGGCCAGCGACGCGGTATAGGAGAAGATCGCAATCCAGTTCCAATTCCTAATGAACATAATGAACATATTTTTCGCTTTCAGATACACATAGGGGGAGGCTCCCCGTAGCGCGGCGGCAATTATCCGACCGTTTATTCTTTCCGCAAAGTAGTTGAAAACATTACCTTGGTTTCGCTGCCCGCCTACTGAAAGTGGGTGAAATCGCCATGCGCCCGAGAAATTTGCCCGGTCGCTGCCGAAAGCCGGTGCCGAAATCTCGACATGGCAGCCGCTCCGCCGTCAGGCCCGCCCAGCACTCGGAGACGCCAGCGATGGTGGTAATCTAAGCCTTCGACGGATGATACATGCGCGCAGTCTTGAGTTCGATTCAGAGGTCGATCCAAAGTTCCATCCAGAGCCCGACCAGACTTTTCTTTTTGCTCGGGGCCTCACTGGTTGGCGCGTTCGGGGCCGGCGCTGATTCCAGCCCGCTCCCGCCTTCCATCACTACCGCGCCACTCTCGGTCGACCAGGTCGTGAACAATCTCGTCCTCAACGATGTAGAGCGGGAACAGGCTCTGCGCCACTACGAATCCACTCGCGTTTATCGCCTTGCCTATCGCGGATTCCCGGGCGATCGCGACGCCGAAATGACCGTGGAGGCGACTTATGACAGTCCTTCAACCAAGAGCTTTAAAGTCGTCTCCCAAACTGGATCGAAGCTGGTCATCGACCGCGTGTTCAAACGGTTGCTGGACAGCGAAAAAGAAGCCGCTGACCCGGAGATGCACGCCCGCACGCTGCTGAACCGCGACAACTACGACTTCGCGCTGATCGGCTTCGAGTCCTCGGACCAGGGCAGCCAATACGTGCTCGCCGTCCACCCGAAAGCAAGAAGCAAGTACCTTTATCGCGGCAAAGTGTGGGTCGACGGAACCGATTTCGCCGTGACCCGGATTGACGCCGAGCCGGCCCAGAATCCTTCATTCTGGACGAAGAAAAATGAAATTCATCACGAGTACATGAAGGTGCAAGATTTCTGGCTTCCCCTGCGCAACAAGTCTGTAAGCTACATCCGGCTCGGCGGGCGCGCCACGCTGACGATTGAGTACAACAACTACCGCGTTATCGATTCGCGGCTATCGGGGAACGCCACGAAAGCATCCTCTTCCGGCGTGGAAGCCCGCTAGCCCCGTGTTCACGTAGGGAGGGCCGCCCTCGGCCGTCCAGCCGAGCGAAACTCGGCAGCAGCTCCCTAAAACGGCGCCGGACTTATTCAATGAATTTCCGGGACAGCACCCTAGAGTTTGCATTCATAAGCTCCCATTCATAAGCAGCCCGCGGTAGTACAATCCGGCCATGGACGGCCTGATCCAGCCAAACGCGAATCCCGCGACGGAGCGGCAAGAGTCCAGCCTCCGTCCTATCCTCATCGGGATCGTCATCGTAGGGGTTGTGGTCGGCATTCTGGCGCTGATTTTCCGCGCCGAGCAGAAAAAGCCCGCCGCCCCTCCAGCCTATGCCGCGAACCTGAAATTCTCGGACCTGAAGACAAGTGCCGAACAGAATTTTGTTGGCGCAACGGTCAGCTATATCGATGGCACCATCACCAACACCGGCGATAAGACCGTCATCCACGCGGTGGTGCAGGTCACGTTCAAGGACGACATGGGACAGACGGCCCAGCGCGAAGAACTTCCTATCCGCGTTCTGCGCACCGGCGGACCGTACGACGAAGCCGTGGATCTCAACCTGTCGCCGCTCCCGCCCGGCCAGGGCAAACCTTTCCGCCTGACCTTTGAGAACATCTCCGCCCAGTGGAACCACACGTATCCGGATCTGCAGATCACGCAGGTCAGTGCGAAGTAAGAAGCCCGAAGAAAGACGCCAAAAGTCAGGTTGCAGAAGTAGAAAGGCAATGCTCTTCTGGCGTCTTCGGCAGCGGGTCAGTTTCCGAGTAGGCCGCGATCCAGGCGCAATCTCGGGAGGCGCCCGGCGCAATACGTGCTCGGACCGGTACTACCTAACCCCTTCGGAGTGATCGGCGCAAACATGGGATGTAAACTCTTTGTCGCGCTGCAACTGGAAGTTGTTCATCATTTCATCGAAAGATTTGCCAGTGGGCGCGCTAGAAGGGTTGAAGACCCAGGCACATTCGGAGCAACCAAAACCCCGAAAACGCTGTTGTTCAATCCACACTAGTTTGCGGCTCAGGGCCGTCTTTGTCGCTGCGCCCCATTCGCCGTCCGACTCCATGCCTGGTACCCGCTTGCCGTCGAGGGACGAAACGTGGTTTGCCATAGGCAAAGTTTACATCTGCCAATTTGGAGGGTCTGTCGGGCATCCTACATACAAGGAAAAGGTTTGTTCGTGCGAACGTCTGATTTCGGGGGCCTCGTTGGAAGTGAGCGGAAACGCTTAGGCTGTTGGTCTCACGTTTCGTGCGTCGCGATGCTTGCGCGTAGCAGCGGCAAAGCCAATGTGGGATACCCTACAGAAGCGTTTTGTTTGGGGGCAAGACTGTATAATTATCGGAGTAGCGCGAATAAGCAGGGTTCCTGTTTCCCGGATCTGGGAGGGTTTTTGGCTGTGATCCCAGTTTCTTAAGGAGCGGTTGTGCAAAGCAAAGGCCTCCAAGTCGTGCAGTCTGGCGAGCGCACGAATACCGAAGGGAAACCAGTCAGCAACCTAATACTTCTATCGATCTCCGATAACGACTACAGCTCACTTCGCCCTCATCTCGAATACGTCAGCTTGCCAGACCATCTAGTCCTTCACGAGGGGGGTGGAAAGCTGGAATTTGCGTATTTCCCGAATCGAGGTTTGATTTCTCTTTTAGTCTTAATGAAAGATGGAAAGACCGCCGAAACCGGCATAGTTGGCAATGAGGGCTTTACAGGAACACCGGCGGCAGTTGGCCTGAGCCGGAGCCCGCTTCAAGCGGTGGTACAAATCACGGGGGACGGATTTCGGGTAGAAGTCGGAGCTTTGCAAAACACTTTGGAATCCACTCCACGCCTGCAATTGATGTTGAGCCGCTATGCCATCGTTCAGGGAATGCAGGTTGCACAAACAGCCGCGTGTAATCGGCTGCACGATATTAAGCAGCGCCTTGCGCGGTGGTTGCTAATGACTCAGGATAGAGTGGATTCAGAGTCGCTGCCCATCACCCATGATTTTCTGGCAACGATGCTAGGGACAGATAGGCCTAGCGTGAGCTTGGCAGCTAGTATTTTGCAGAGGGAGCAGCTCATCGAGTACACCCGTGGCGCAGTGAAGATCGTGAACCGCAAGAAACTTGAAGACTACGCCTGTGAGTGCTACGGGATTACCCAACAATACAATGGCGAACTGGGCTTGAAATAAGTCCGGAAGTGAAGACTCGCCCTGTTTTTATTGCCGGCCGAGCGCGAATAGAAACGATTGCGCGGCTGAGACACCCCGGCTGGAATCGCCATCTAGAATCCGTTGATATTGCGAGAGCGCGCATTCGGTTTGATCTGAGGTGCACAATTCGGAAAACTCTTGATCACCCGTCACAGAATCAATCCTGACAAGTCGTGCAGTGTTTACCAATAGATTTACTTAGGTTGTTGACGGCGCACTCGGAAGCAATCCATCTGAACGCATAACGGGCTATCCGTAGAAGTGGACGCACTCGGCATTTCGGTCCGAGCCACCATGCGATAACCCCCGGATAGTCGCCTACTCGGAAACTGACCCACGACCGCCTCTTCCCCCTCCGTTACAATGGTCTCGTGCCTGACGTAAAACCATTCCGTCTCACGGAGTCCGTAAAAGCCGCGGGTTGAGCGTCCAAGCTGAGTCCGGCGGCGCTGGACACGGTGCTTGGGAAATTAGCCCGGCAACAGGACCCG
>Ga0066793_10001704_pt1 | contig 10175 bp, 8 predicted proteins | sample PersoiDNA2013189_FD_83876 | JGI IMG/M metagenome (GOLD analysis project Ga0066793, IMG submission 83876) | Permafrost soil microbial communities from the Arctic, to analyse light accelerated degradation of dissolved organic matter (DOM) -... | ecosystem: Environmental > Terrestrial > Soil >...
CAATGGAACCGGCCATCACATCCACGGAGAGCTGGCGACCATTGCTATATTCCACCCCGACGCGCACGGCCAGTTGTCCTGGCTGCAAGCCGCCGAAAGGAATGACACACGTGCCCAGGCGATGGGTAACGGCATCGTTCTCGTTCACCTGTACAGCCGTGATGGGTGCAACCGTCGCCAGCGCGCCGAGCTGCGTTATGAGCATCGTCTTATCCAGCACCAGCGAAGTCACGCCGCGCGGCTGCAATGCATCCAACAACATCAACGCGACCTGGGAATATTTTGGCGTGTGCGCGAGGATGCCGCCCGTTGCCAACACCAGATCGGTCTCAGGCCACATAGCAACACTGTTCTTAGCGGCCTCCATCGTCATCGTCATCGCCTCGCGCGCGAACGCCTGGCAGATCTGCAATTCGCGCGCGTTGCCGGGAATAATATGTGGATGCAACATACGATTGAGCACAAACTGACGTATCTCTTCCTCGGTCACGCTGAATGGCAGCCAACGCGCGATATTGCGCAGTCCCACCTGCTGCAACACAGCTCCCAGGCCGGAACCAACGCCTATCCCCGAATTGACCAGTGGTATAAACTCGCCCTGCTCCCCGGCAGCCATGATGGTCGTCGTCGAGCCGCCCACATCTATAGCTGTGACGTTCATCGCATAGTGCTGCGCCAGAAAACGCACCAGACTGCTCAGTGAGGTCGCAGTCGCCACAGGAGCAGCGCTGGACCACGCGCGCAGATGGTCGTAGCCGGGAATGTGCTGAATAACGTTCCGCTCGTGTAACGCTCCCACAGCCGCGCTAATAGGGCCAAGCTGCGCGGGCGAAGTCAAAGAATCAACACGCGTGACATCAGCAACACCCTGAAGCATAGTATGCACCGCGTCTATATACTGTGGCGCGCCCGCGTAGATCACTGAAAATTGCTTTGTCGCGCTATCCTGCGTTGGAATACCGGCAGAGACGCTGGCCGCGTACTGCTCGTTACGTTCACGCGCAGCCTGCATCAAGAGCTGGCATGCCTCCTGCAGTGAGTTGGGGCCAGCAGGTGCATCCGCCATGCCGACGATCAACGCCGCCTGTGGCTGCAACTCGCGCATCAAGCTGAGCTGGCGCTCCCACTCCATCGCAAAACGATCCTGCGTCCACTGACCACCAGGAGATGACACAGGGCCACCTGCTGGGACAGAGACCGGGGCCGCGGTCGTCGCGACAAAGGATGGTGCCGGAATCGCCTGCATCTCCGCGTAGAGACCGGAGATAGCCTGCTCGGCAAGCGCGCCAAGCGCCGGGCTGACGGCCCCCAGGGCCACCAGGCGCAATGGACCGCCCGCGCTGATCGTCGCGATGAAGACATCCACTCCATCCCCCGTCACTTGCTCGGGAGAGATAATGCGCTTCTCAGCAACCAGACGCCGACCAGTAATATGTTCAATCAGAGTGATCGCCTGGATGATACCCGCGGTAATATCTTCCGACGGCGCGCTCAATGTCGTCGGTGCCTCGCCACGTGCCAGCAGGCGGTACTGCCCCTCGACAAGGCCAAACAATGAGACTTTGGTAAATACACTCCCACAGTCAGCGACCATGAGAGAGTTGGCAGACGCGGCATGGTTGTTCTGTGCTGGCCTCCGCCCATCTTCAGGATAAGGTTGTGTTTGCATCTCCGGTATCCCTCATCACGACAACTAGCGGAACCAGTCGCGGATAGTTTCGAAAATTCCTTTTTTGGCAGGCTTCTCAGCAGGGCGTGGGCCAGCCCCCATCGGGCCTCCAGGCATAGGGGCGCCACTCTGCATTGGCGGCATGCCCCCCAGCGAATATAGGTTTGCCTGCGGGTTCCCCATCTGATAATTTCCTTGCTGACCCAGATTGCCCGTCTGGTATCCTGCTTGCGGCCCAGGATTCCCAGCCTGATAATTTCCCTGCTGGCCCAGATTGCCCGTCTGATAGCCTGCTTGCGGCCCCATGTTACCCATCTGATAACCACTTTGCGACGCAGGGTTTCCAGTTTGATATCCAGAGTTTCCAGCCTGATAGCCTCCCTGTGGCTCAGGATTAGCGTTCTGATAGATGCCACTATTGAAACCAGCAGGCGGATAGCCCTGCTGAGGATTTGGCATGCCAGCGGGCATCTGTCCGGGAATCTGTGGCACCTGTCCACCCGGCACTCCATAGGGCGCACCTATGAAATTAGGAGCCGACGAGGCGACGCCAAGCATCGATGCGAAAACATTGGCGGCTGCTTCGTTGCCCTGGTTGGGGTTGATCTCACCGCGAGGGCGGCTGGGCACCCGCACATTGTCAACACGCGGCGGCACATTATAGGCACCTGGCCCTTGCTGTTGTGGCCCAGCCGACTGGCCTTCACCGGAACGCATCCACTCAGGCACTGCATTCGGATCGATAAACGACGAGGCCGATAGATGATTGCCCGCCCCCGGCGCGTTATTCATGCCCATCGGCTGCTGAGGCGCAGGCTGCCATACCGGCGACTGCTGCGACATCTGCTGCGATGAGGGAGACCACGGTGCCTGGTTGGGAGCAGGCGGCATTGGCGCTTGCTGAGCGGGCGGAAAGCTTCCACTCTGCTGCGGCCCATTTCCGCGTGCCCACGGGGACAGGGAGTTCATATCGGGCAAGGATGAAGGCGACAGGCTGCCAGGCGCGGGCTGCCCCGGAGCAAGCGGCACATTCCTTCCATCTTGCCCACTCATCCACGACGGTAGCGACTGCTGATCGATCAAGTCGCCAGCCGAAAAACCCCTCGCCATAACCTGCGCCATATCTTCGCCCGGCCCTTCATGCCCATACTGCCCCGACGGCTGCGCCTGTTTCGGCGGCGTCGCTGGCAGAGCAGAGTTAGCAACAGGCGAATTCTGCAACGATTTCATCCAATCCGGCGCAGCATCCGGCTGTATCAGGCTCGCAGCGGAGATGCCACCCTGCGGAATCGGTCCCGTCGCTTGCTTATTCTCATGCATCCACGAAGGGAGCGCCTGCTCATCAATCAACGACTGCGCGTTAATCCCTCTCGAAGCATCGTCGGTATTTGGCCCTGGCAGACCAGCGGGACGTAGCGTCGGGCGCGCTGCATTTGCATCGTTTGCCTCTTGACGCCCCGAGCGCATCCAACCTGGCAACGCACCATCATCAATCAGATCGGCGGTAGAAAATGCCGATGCATTATTTACAGGCGCTGCCGATCGCTCGCCTGCACGCAATGACTCCAACCATGCTGGCAGCTCTGGTTGCTCTTGAGGAGCGGCCATACGCAACTGACCAGAATTATTCTCAATGTTGCTAGAGAGTGGCGCACCACATGTCTGGCAATTTCCAATGCCTGCAGGAGACATATTCCCACAGCGGTTACACGTAATCACTTTTACTCCTCACTTTCAGCAGGCTTTGCTTACGGCAGTGTATCACTCTTCCTCCAGCTTGACAACATCGATAATCGACGAAAAAGACATGTTGATATGATACAATACGCACGATACCATCCATCTAAAAGTACTATATACAGGAGACGCCTATGTCAGAACAGTCTGCGAACAGGAGCGGGAGCATACAAAGGAAGCCCTCGTTACTCCGTCTCACGCTTCCACTTCCCCCCAGTATTAACGAACAATACGCGACTGTCGATGGGCATCGCGTCAGCACTGCTATAGCTCGTCGCTTTAAAAGGCAGGTAAAAGATGCTTTACGCGCGCTCGAACGCGAAGGGCTGCTGCAGGACGAATTGCGCAATACTTTCCACCAGAGTTACCTGGCCCTTTTCCTGGACTTCTACTTCACCACACCGCTCAAACGTGACCTCGATGGCGGGCTGAAGATTACGCAAGACGCGCTCTGCGAAACATTGGGGGTTAACGACAACCGGGTTGTCGACATCCATCTGGTGAAGCATATCGACCCGTTGCATCCCCACCTCTACGTCGAACTGGAGGCTCTACAAGACTGGTCCTTCGACGAGGAGTACGTGCTCCTTACTTGAACACACTCTCTTGCCTTTGCACCATGCCCCTATTACAATAAAACTCATAACAATGGCGTTCCGTAACAGATACATTGTAATTACTTTGAGGTACTACATATATGTCAAAAACAGCAAAGATAGCTCCGTTGCGCCGACTCACACCGACGCGGGCTGTCACAAAAAGCACAAGGACACTTTTAGGGCTCCTCTTTAGCAGCGCAGTCGCTCTCCTGGCCTATCGCCGTCGTTCGCTCAGTCGCAGCGGTGTCGCGGGTACTATTGTCGCGGGTACGACGACTCTGGGCATGGGAGGCTGGCCGTGGGGCCTCTCACTTATCTTCTTCTTTGTTACCTCCAGCTTTCTTTCGCATTTCCGTGAGCGCGAGAAGGCAGGTACCGCCGCCGATAAGTTCAGCAAGGGATCTCAGCGCGACTGGCTACAGGTGGCTGCCAACGGCGGCGTGGCGACAGCTCTGGCGCTCACTCACGGCGCGACTACCTCGCCGACGCTGCGCTCACTGGCACAGGCAGGCTATGTAGGTGCCCTGGCGACGGCGAACGCCGATACCTGGGCTACCGAGCTAGGCGTTCTCAGCCCCCACGCTCCACGCCTGATCACAACCGGTCAGAAGACGACACCCGGCACCTCGGGCGGCGTGACGCTTCTGGGCACCGGCGCTGCAGCGGCGGGTTCTTTGTCACTTAGTTTCTTTTTCTGGTTAATACAACGTAGACATAGGACTAATCTCGCGCTTCCTTTCATAACATTTATAAGTGGCCTCGCCGGTGGCCTCTTCGACAGCTTCCTGGGTGCAACCGTCCAGGCTATGTACTATTGCCCCATGTGCAATAAAGAGACGGAGCGACGCGTACACAGTTGCAGTACGAAGACGCTGCCGCTCCGTGGACTGCCCTGGATGAATAACGATGTCGTCAATTTGCTGGCGACATTGTTCGGTGCCAGTGCTGCGATCACATTTAGTATACCCTTCTTGCAACGTCCTGAATAGGTATACTAAAATATCTTCTGTCAACTACCTCCGGCTTGAAGCTAGAGGCTTACACCTGGACTCCACCGCAACTCTGCATACCGTTGCAGGCGTGCAGCTTTGGCTTCCTTGTCCGATGCATCAGGGGCAAGTGACAACTGCCCCGTCGTGCTCCAAGCCTGTCGAAGCACGAGCGTTCTCATCACGATGTTTCTCGCACCAATCAGATCAGCATGCAGGGTGTAGTGACACTGCTGGCACACGAAGAGCAGCCCTTTACGTGGGCGGTTCTCATCAGCCGTATGGCCGCATACGGGGCAGCGCTTCGAGGTATAGTCCGCATCCGCTTTGATCGCTCGTGACCCTGAGAGGACGGCCTTGTAGCTGATGAGGGCGTGCAGTTCCGCAAAGGACCACTGCGAGTACACCCGGTTGGCTTTGCGTGCCTTGGGAGAGACCCGCTCGTAGCCTTTCCCCTGCTTCTTGCGCGTGCGCTTTCTCCGCCGTGTGCGCTCCCGAATATCGGTGAGGTGTTCCAGTCCAATCAAGGCATGCGGGTGCTGCTCGATGATCTGTTTGGCAATGCGATGGTTCGCTTGCACTTTCAACCGTCTCTCTCGCTGCTCGATACGCTTCAAGCGTCGTTTCGCGCCACGAGTGCCTTTGTGCTGCAAGCGTTTGCGCAGTCGTGCGTAATGGTTGGCTTTGTGTCGTACGCGCTTACCCGGATGAAAGGTCGCTTTACCGATCGCAGTAGATGTCACCGCAAGATAGCGGATACCCACATCCACGCCGACCGCTTCGGTGAGCTGCTCACAGGTTGGCTCAGGCACCTTGATCTCTAAGGAAACAAGGAAATAGAACGTTTTCTTTGCTTTGTCATACCAGAGCTTGGCATCCCCGATGCGTGCCCCATGCCGAATAAGAGCAAGATGCTGATCGTAGCCCTGATACGAGATGGTGGTACGTCCGTTCAGCGTGCCAATACTGACGCGCTGATTACGCTGAAAGGTGTAGTCGCGCCCATAGGTATACTGCACAGTGGATGAGCTGTAGCGAGGGGGCTGGTCCAATCCCTTGAAGCGTTTCTTCGTCATCTGCTTGCGGCGGTGCTCTGTATTCTTCTTGAGTTTCGTCCAGAGTCCTTTGTAGGTAGCGGCCACCTGTCGTTCCACACTACAGGCCAGTTGCGAAGGAAGGTGATAGCGGGCGCGCAATTCAGCATACATTCCTCGGTGCAGGATTGTCACATTGCTCGTTTTGCCATATTCAAACGCGTAGTGACTCACCGCATTGAGCGCATCACGATAAGCCAGGTGTGTCTGACGTAATGCCTGCAACTGCTCTGGTGTGGTGTTGAGCTTGAGTTTTGCGGTGATGATTTGTTCCATATTGTCCTTGAGCGCACGCGAGAAGAGTAGGATGTCCACTCTTCTCGCCCGATACTCCTCCCCCCTATGCCTCTTGCAAGAGAGCACTCCGCTGTACCCCTCTTGCCTCCTGTCTCTGCTCGGCCTCCCATGTGCGACATGCTTCTTGCCATGCCTGCTCTTCCTCGTGCGTTTCGGGAAAAAGAAAGCCACTGAGTTCCCCAAGCAGGCACCCTAGCGTGTAGTTCCAGGTGCCTTCTGGCTCTTTCCAGCAGGGAGCATCTATAACCAACTCGTGGAGGTATTCGATGAGCGTGTGTTCGGTGTAGCGATAGTGGGGTTCGACTTCATGAAAGAACGCCTCGCGGCCAACACGGTAGCCACGTGTCGTATCTGGGTGGTTGAAGACAATCAAGACGCTCACGTCTGGGCGAAGCAGGCCCGTTCGCGGGGAGAGTACACCCCCATGATACATCCCGATGTAAAACCCGATGCGGTGATGCCAGGAGGGGTCTTGCTGCTCACAGGAGCGGTGTGCGCTGTACCTCTCAAGATGCGTTCTGAGGGAACAGATGGAGAATGGACCTGTGCCTTGCCCTTCGCCATGCATACTCCACCAGACACCCCACTCGTACTGCTCAGCGAATGCTGCGCTCTGGATGTCCAATAACGGAAGAAGAGAGTGCTTTCTGGTTGCCATCGTTCAAGCTTCCTTTCTGTGCTTGACTCGTGGCTCATCTGTCAGTATGATGCGACAGGGAGCCTAATGACTGTTAACAACGCTTAGACTCTTCTTGCTGGCTTTGTGTTCACTCACAGGCCAGCATTTCTATCTTACACCCAAAAGTATACATGACTTGCAGCCATGTGTCAATAGAATACAAGACAATATGGCACATGCAGCCCGAACTTTGCACTTGCCCAGGTATGATACTATGAGAGTACAAACGCAACCTCTTTGGAGTGAGATGTAATGGAAGAGAAAAGCAGGTATACTCTCCGCGATTTATTTAATAACCTTCCTATCTCCCTGGCTGAACTGGCTCGAAGAAGTAGAGTGAACGAAGTCACAATTGCAAGGATTCGAGATGGGGAGTCGGTGGCGCTCAGAAGTACAGCCAATAGGCTGCTGCCAGTGTTCTCCGCAGTCTACGGAAGGACACTGACACTTGATAATGTTGACTTTCCTGTGCGAGGATAAGTGAGCGCCCTGTTTAGTGCTCCGTGTATTTATACACACTACTATAGCATCTGTTCTAGTTTGTAGAACGGTGGACTTGGGCTGCCGGATACCCCTATCTTTCAAGTAGGGGTATCCGGCAGCCTGTCTATGAAAGGAAATGAAAGATGAACAGAGTACGTAGTCTTATCTCACGCGATTGGCGTCCAGGCCGGGCTGCCTGGGCTGGCCTGCTCGCGACCATCGTTTATAGTATCGTGATGGAGGGGGACAAAGCGGTTGTGGGCAACCGCTTCAGCGATACCCGCTTCATACAGGGTCTCTTGGAGGGGGAGGCGCGCTCGAAGCGCTTTTTTGTGCTGTCCTGGGTTATTCACCTGCTGAACGGCGTCGCTCTGGGCGAGGTCTACGGCGCGGTTGCCAGACGCCTTCTGCCCGGACCCGACTGGCTGAAGGGCAGCATCTTCGGCGAGATCTTTATCATCGCTGCCTGGTGGCTTACTCCGCTGGCCGATAAGTATCATCCGCTGATCAAGAATGGAGAGTTGCCGCAGCTTGCCAACTGGACATCGTTCCTACAAAACATCGTGCGCCACCTGGCCTTTGGCCTGACGCTCGGGCTGCTCTATCGCGAAAAGAAGTAGAGCCTATACGATACGTCGTATCCAATCGCTAATGAACGGCAAACGGTAATCGCGTTTGAACCACGCCATGACCATGAGCCAGACCCAGAGCAAGATGGTCACCCAGAATAATACATTCGAGAGCAGGCCCAGCCCGAAGTTCGTGATGATGTTCAAAAACCAGATCGAACTCAACATCCACCTGAGCATGTTGACCACTACCATCAAGATGGTGAGGGTGCCGAAGACCATCATGGACTGCAGGGCATGCCAGCGCACGTCGCGATTCTTCTCAAAGAGGAAAAGTAGCAGGCCCGATACCCAACCGAGCGCGTACGCCAGTACGCGCTCCAGTCGCTCATCAAGTCCAAGTGTCGTCATTCTATGCATCATTACCGCGCCTCGCTTTTCCCTATATTTGGGACGGGTTGTAAACCGCGAACGGGCTTGTAAACCGCGCCCCTACATTTTGGACCATTCCGGTTGAGGTCCTTTTTCTTTTTGCTATACTGCCCTATATACGCTACGATGAGAAAACATGTTGCAAGTCAAAAATCTATGCAACAATTTCGCACTCTGTAGCGTCTATCATTGTGGAATTATTATGTCCATCCAATAGCGACACTTTTGCGACTGGTAGTTACAGGAACGTAACCCATTCTTAACGACTTTGTAATGGTCATCTGCTATAATCCGGTTGTAGAAACATTTGTATGTTTGCTGGTTAGCTTAATCCCCCAAAAGTTCTATAGTGTGATATTTGAGCCATTTTTGGCGTAATATAACTAACAAACGCCATGCGCTTTCTCCTCTATATTTTAGTGTGTGAGGATGGGATGCGGATCAGCGATTTACAGCTAGTAGTGCTGTAGACCTTTCTGTGACAAAAGAAATGAGGAATGGCCATGCTCAAGCCTATGAAAAATATACCTCTCTCTTCTATCAATCAAGTGCGCTTTATGATACGTACTACTGTAGGGCTGATCATCTGTATGGTAGGGATCGCGGATATGCTCTCCGCGATTGTACCTAAACTAAATTGGGATATTCTGTTGGGTGCGTGGCCCATTGTTCCACATAGGATTCAGGCGCAGACGTTGACTGTAGTGGTGGGCTTCCTTCTGATTATGCTCTCCTATGGGCTTGCACGCGGCAAAAAACATGCCTGGTGCGTGACGGTCTTCCTCCTGGCACTCTCTGCGCTGCTGCACGTCCTACGCAGTGGCTCGGTGCTGGCAACGGTTGTGGCCCTGTTCCTGACGCTGCTCCTCGGCACACTCGCCAGCTTCTTTCGTGCGAAGAGCGATCCACCCTCGGTCTGGCGCGGCTATATCGCGCTCAGTCTGGGTCTGGGTCTGGGCGTGGTGACGTTATACACTATCGGGGGCTTCCTGGCGCTGTATGATCAGTTTGCGCCCTTTATCGATCGCTTTGGACTCGAAGATGTTATTGTGCGCATTCTTACACACGCGCATATGCAGGGGATCGCGCACGCGACGCCTGCATTCTTCTTTGAGCGTGCCCTACCCGTTCTATGCGTGAGCGCGGTCCTGTACGGCATGGTGCAGCTCTTGCGACCGGTCGCGGCTGTTCTGCTACCCGATCGGGAGAACTATCGTCGGGCCACCGAGCTGGTGCGCTTCTATGGGAAAAACTCCATTTCGTACTTCGCTCTCGACTCCGATAAGTCGTACTTCTTCTCGCAGTCAGGCAAGGCGGTTATCAGCTACGTGCTGGAAGGAAGTACAGCGGTTGTGGCTGGCGATCCAATCGGACCCGAGTCCGAGATGGAGTCCACTCTCAAGCAGTTTATCGCGTTCTGCAATGAGCAAGACTGGACGATCGTCTTCTGGCAGGTGCGCGCCGAACTCGTCGATCTCTACCGCTCAGCATCGCTCCACCTGCTAAAGATCGGCGAGGACGCTGTGGTCGACGCGCAGAACTTCACGTTGAAGGGCGGCGCGATGGCTAACGTGCGCTCAAGTGCCAAAAGGGCGGAGAAGGACGGTCTGCGCGTTGTCTTCTACTC
>Ga0066793_10001705_pt1 | contig 10170 bp, 7 predicted proteins | sample PersoiDNA2013189_FD_83876 | JGI IMG/M metagenome (GOLD analysis project Ga0066793, IMG submission 83876) | Permafrost soil microbial communities from the Arctic, to analyse light accelerated degradation of dissolved organic matter (DOM) -... | ecosystem: Environmental > Terrestrial > Soil >...
CTTTTATATCACCGAGAATTCCGCCCTGTGCTCCTATTTTTGAGCCGTTTGCAATTTTTAAATGACCTGCAAGCCCGACCTGTCCGCCAAACATGCAATTCTTACCGACTTTTGTTGATCCGGAAATTCCTGTCTGGGCTGCCATAACCGTATTCTCTCCAACTTCTACATTATGTCCAATTTGTATAAGATTATCCAGTTTAACTCCTTTACGTATTATTGTTGAGCCCATTGTTGCCCTGTCAATTGTAACATTCGCTCCAATCTCAACATGGTCTTCTAAAATAACATTCCCAAGTTGTGGTATTTTCATAAATTCGCTGTCTGACTGGGGAGCAAATCCAAAACCATCACTTCCAATCACACTTCCGGCATGAATAATACAACCTTCACCAATAAGACAATCGTGATAAATCTTTACTCCGGGGTTGATAGTACAATTATTTCCCAGTCTCGTGTTGTCTCCGATATAAACATGCGGATAAACAGAGCATCCATCACCTATTACACAATTCTCACCAATATAGGCATAAGGTCCGATAAATACATCAGTACCGATTTTGGCTGTAGTTTCAATAATTGCGGTAGCGTGAATTCCTTTTTTTCTTGGTCTTGCCTGATCTACCAGCCGGAGGAGCGATGCAAATGCCTCGTATGAATTTTCCACCCTGATAAGAGTGGTATTAATCTTAGCCGAAGGTACAAAGCTTTTGTTAACAAGAACGATAGATGATTTAGTCTCGTAAATAAAATGCTCGTACTTGGGATTGGCAAGGAATGACAAGGCTCCTATCTGCCCCTCTTCTATTTTAGCTATAGTATTTACTTGAATATCGGGATTTCCTTCTATTTCTCCGTTTAAAAATCCGGCAATTGCGGTGGCAGTAAATTCCATAATATTTAATTTTTAATTATCGACATTCTTTTGGATAGCAAAGGAAGTATTTTGTTACTCTTTCTAAAATGAACCTGTGGTCAAACATATCCGAAACAGTTGAAATTTCAGCAGTTTTTCCACTCTTAAGCAATATTTTAACTTCTGGAGTATCAGGGGTATAAGCCAGATTTGAAATACTACCGGTAAAAACATAATAGTCTTCCAAATCTGAACTAACGTTCATTAATTTTCCTGTCTTTTTAGCAAGCTCCGCTACCCTTTTCACAGGGAATGGTTCATTTTGCAACTCAATCGCAAAAAGATCTCTATTTAACAACCTGCCTGACAAATCAGAAAGGACCTTATCGGAATGATCGGCCCAGTATTTCGCAGAAACCAGTATATCAGCATCATCAAGCCGGGTAAAATTTGATGCAATCAGTCCGGGAGTAAATTTCCCGGATTCTGTGAGATCAGAGGGACCAAGATTATTATACAGAAAGAATCTGAGTGCAGGAGTTGTATATAAATCAGCTCCTTCATTTGCAAGTTCTTTCGCCCTTTTGAGTGTTTTTACCAGGAGGCTTTCGGAAGAAAGGACCGTCTTATGCATATATACCTGCCAGTACATGAGGCGACGGGCTATAAGAAATTTTTCGAGTGAATAGATCCCTTTTTCCTCTACAACAAGGCTATCGTCCACAACATTCAGCATCCTTATTATCCTGTCCGATCCTACTGACCCTTCAATAACTCCTGTGAAAAAGCTGTCCCTTCGCAAATAATCAAGCCTGTCCATATCTATCTGACCGGAAATCAGTTCATGCAAAAATTTTCTGGAATAAGTTCCGCTGAAGATTTCAATTGCCAGATCGAGTTTTCCGTTATATTTTTCATTTAGTTTCCTCATAAGTAGGAGAGAAAGGTCTTCATGCGTTATGCCGTTGATTATCGAATTTTCAAGAGCATGCGAAAAGGGGCCATGTCCGGCATCGTGCAAAAGTATGGCTATAAAAGTGGCTTCTTCCTCAACTGGTGAAATTACAACTCCTTTGTTCCGGAGCGTACTTATTGCCATATTCATCAGATGCAATGTTCCAAGACCGTGCTGAAACCTGCTGTGATTTGCACCGGGATATACAAAACTTGTCAATCCCAGCTGTTTTATATTACGTAACCTTTGGAACCATGGATGTTCGATGAGGTCAAAAACAAAATCTCCAGGGATGCTTATAAAGCCATAAACTGGGTCATTTATTATTTTTCGCTTATTAGTAAGATAAACCACCTGGAAATTTTTAACTACAAAATTAGGAATTAACCCCATTTAACCGCAAACGTCGCAAAGATTTTAATTTGCCCCCGGGGGGAAGGACACGAACCGGCCATAGGGAATTAGATAAGAGAAAATCATGTAATGTTGCTGTTCATTTCTTTTGCTCCTCCAAAAGAACCGAGCAGAATTCAAAGAACTGATATGATTACTGCAGCCTCTACTGCAAGCTCGCCGAAGGCAAATAAGCCAAAAAACTCATTCAAACGGATGTTCCTTACTGAAATCTGGTCTGTAATTCTGATTGCTATCCATATCCTGAACCCATCCATTTCTGAAACCCATATCTTCCATCGCTTCAACAACAGCCTCATATTCTTCTTTGTAAAGCGACCGGCCAAGGATGGGGTGATTTATAACCTGAGATGTAGGATGGTATTGTGACATAAGTGAAAGATGTACACCGGTTGATAATTCTTCAGCAATTGATTTCAGGACATCTTTGCTTTCTACAACCAATCCTGGCAAAACAAGATGTCTGATCACCAGGCCATTTTCGGCCCTGCCATCTTCATCAAAAGTAAGTGTTGATCCTTTCTGATAATACATTTCTTTGATAGCTTTGAGTGCTATTGCCGGGTAATCTTCCGCATCTGAATACTCTGTTGCAATTTCCCAATTAACATATTTATAATCCGGCAGATATACATCTATAAGTCCTGACAGTCCCTGGATAGTTTCCTTTTTATCATAACTATTTGTATTATATACTGTTACAGGCTTGTGCCCACGTAAATTAAGACCATTAATTATTGCCTTTACCTGAGGTACAACATGAGAAGGGGATACAAAACCGACGGCCGGGATTCCTTCAGACAGAATTGACACTATTTGATCGAGGATCTTTTCAAGTTCCATTCCGGGACTCCTGATGACTGATCCGGACTGGCTGATTTCATGATTCTGACAATAAAGGCAATGAAGATTGCATCCGGCAAAAAAGATATTGCAGATACCATCAGTGCCGCTAATAACTGGTTCTTCCCCCTTGTGTATACAGATGGATGCAATATTAAAACCTGCGTCCATTCCACAATATCCTGTTCTTCCTTCAAACCTGTTTACACCACACTCCCTTGGACATAAGGTACAATTCTCAAGAATTAACCTGTCATTTCTGTCATATATATCTGCCTGTTTCACAGTGTTCACTGAAATAGATCAATCTGTTACCTGTTAGTTTAAAGTTGTTTGCAAAGATCTAAATGTTTCCTGATATTCAAGCTACGTATTTGAGCCACAAGCATAATACTTCAATATTAATGCGGATTTTTTTGGTGATTTAATATAAATATGTACCTTTGTCAGCGAATTGAGGGGATTTTCTAGGGGACCAGAGTCCCCTATTTTGTTATCGGTTTTTGGAAAATGATAGAAAAACAGAAAATACAGGGATTAGTTGAGGAGTTTATAAAGGGAACCGGGCTCTTCCTTGTTAGTGTCAAAGTAAGTAATGCCAACAGGATTATTGTCCTTGCCGATAAAAATGAAGGTATAACAATAGATGAATGTGCAGCAATACACCGGCATATTGAGAATGGACTCGATCACGAAACGGAAGATTTTGAATTACAGGTATCCTCGCCCGGTTTGGATGCACCATTCACGGTAATAGAACAGTTCTGTAAAAATGATGGAAGAAAAGTAGAAGTTACTGACAATGAGGGCTTTAAATATATTGGTAATCTTAAAAACGTTACTAAAGGAGGGTTTGAACTTGAGACGAAATTAAAACTTCTTTCTTTCAATTTTGAACAAATAAAATCGACAAGAGTTATTTTGACAATTAAATAATAATAAGAGGTTTACACCAGATGGAAAATGTTAATTTAATCGACACTTTTTCGGAATTCAAGGAGCTGAAAAATATTGACCGGCCTACGATGATGAGCGTTCTTGAAGATGTATTCAGAAGCATGCTCGCAAAAAAATATGGTTCAGCTGATAATTTCGACATTATTGTCAATATTGATAAGGGTGACTTTGAAATATGGAGGAACCGGGTTGTTGTAGAAGACAAAGAGCTCACTGATCCTGTAATACAGATTCCTCTTTCAAAGGCTAAAGAAATTGATGAAGATTATGAAGCAGGTGAAGAAGTATCTGACGAAGTTAAGTTTCTTGACTTTGGAAGAAGAGCCATATTATCTTTAAGGCAAAACCTTACTGCACGTATTCTCGATCTGGAGAAGAATAATATCTATATCAAGTATAAAGACCGGATCGGTGAGATAGTAACAGGAGAAGTTTACCAGGTTTGGAAAAGGGAAATCCTTGTGCTTGATGATGACGGAAATGAACTGATTCTGCCAAAAAGCGAACAGATCCCTTCCGATCATTTCCGTAAAGGAGATTCTATCAGAGCTGTTGTGATAAAAGTTGAAATGAGAAACAATACACCTTTTATCATCCTTAGCCGGACCTCGCCGGTATTCCTGGAAAGACTGTTTGAACTTGAAGTTCCGGAAATATTTGATGGTTTAATTACTATTAAGAACATAGTAAGGGTACCCGGCGAACGTGCAAAAGTAGCAGTTGAATCGTACGACGAAAGAATTGATCCTGTTGGTGCATGCGTTGGAATGAAAGGCTCCAGAATTCATGGCATTGTAAGGGAATTGCGAAATGAAAACATTGATGTTATAAACTATACTTCCAATAATCAGCTTTTTATACAGAGGGCACTCAGTCCTGCAAAGATTACTTCTATCAAACTTGTTGAAGAGACAAAGAGGGCAGAAATATATCTGAAACCCAATGAAGTTTCACTTGCAATTGGTAAAGGGGGGTTGAATATTAAACTGGCAAGCCAGCTTACCGGTTATGAGATTGATGTTTACAGGGAACCAGGAGGAGAAGATGAGGAAGATGTTAATCTTGAGGAATTTGAAGATGAAATTGAAGACTGGATCATTGAAGAGCTCAAAGCTATTGGCTGTGATACAGCAAGAAGCGTTCTTAACCTTTCAATCAGTGACCTTGTAAAAAGAACTGATCTTGAAGAAGAAACTGTTAAAGAGGTAGTTAACATCCTGAGAGCCGAATTTGAATAAAAGATAAATATTAATATTTTACAATCTGGGTTTTTGAAGTTTTAATAAAGGCAAGACATTTTTATGACAGAGGATATTAAGGTTACAAGATTAAGCAAAGCAGCCCGTGAATTTAATGTTGGGATATCCACAATAGTGGAATTCCTGCACAAGAAAGGGTTTGATCTTGATCCCAACCCAAATACTAAACTTCCGCATGAAGCTTATATTTTGCTTGTAAAAGAATACAGTACTGATATCAGCGTAAAAAAGGAATCTGAAAAACTCATTCTTAAAGATCTCCACAGGAAGAAGGAATCTGTTTCTATTGGTGACTTTTCAGATAAGATTGAAACTGAAGATTCTGAAAAGGATGATAATGTTCTTGTAAAAGATTCATCAGGAGTTAAGTCAACTGTAGACATTAAAACTGATATCAAAAAACCTGAAGTTAAACTTGTTGGTAAAATTGATCTTGAGAAGACATTAAAACCAAAGGTCGAAAAAGTTGTACACCCTAAAGAGGAACCAGTTGAAAAACCTGTCCCTGCTTCAACTGTAACTGAAAAAGGCGAAAAGAAGAAACCAGCTGCAGAAAAGGAAACCCCTCCTCCAACAGAACCGGTCGAAGAAAAAAAATCCAAATCAAATATTGATCTTCGTATTGTCGGTAAAATTGATCTCGATACAATTTCCAAAGAGTCTAATCCCGTAAAAAAAGAGGAACAGAAAGAGAAACAAAAAGTCCGCTCGAAGGAAAAAAGCAAAACAAAAGATATCTCCAGGCAGGCTGAGACGGGAACAACTCCAAAACAGGAACCTGAAATTATGGAAGAGCCAATTCCTGAACCGGTAATTGAAGATTCCGTAATTGAAGATTTAATAGAGGATACACTTATTCCAGAGCCAGAAGAGGATATTATTGCTCTGTATAAGACTGATTTTAAGAAACTTGTTGGTCCAAGGGTAGTCGGAAGAATTGATCTGCCTATAGAGGAGAAAAAGAAAACTACTCCATTTCAACCTGTCAGAGTTAGTGGTGATTCTGATTTCAGGAGAAAGAAGAGAAGGAAGAGAATATTGAAAGAAAAAGAGGGAACCCCTGTAGTTAATAAGCCGGTTCAAACAGATAAAAAAGATAAACCAGGCACCAAGAAGGTAGTGAAAAAAAGACCTGTAAGGGCCGAAGTGAATGAAGAAGAGGTTCAGAAGCAGATAAAAGAAACACTGGCAAGGCTCACTACAAAAGGTAAATCAAAGGGTTCAAGATATCGCAGGGAAAAAAGAGAGGCTATAAGCCAAAAACACCAGGAGGTCGTTGATCAGCAGGAACTCGATAAGAATATTCTTAAAGTCACTGAGTTCGTATCAGTAAATGAACTTGCTTCAATGATGAGTATCCCCGTTACCGATATTATTTCAACATGTATGAATCTTGGACTTTTTGTTTCGATCAACCAGCGTCTCGATGCAGAAACAATGGCACTTCTTGCCGATGAGTTTGGATTCAAAGTTGAATTCGTAAGTGCAGAATTGCAGGAAGCAGTTCGTGAGGAGGAGGATGAAGAAGAAGATCTCAAACCAAGACCTCCGATCGTTACTGTAATGGGACACGTTGACCATGGTAAAACAAAATTGCTCGACTATATACGGAACACCAATGTGATTGCGGGTGAAGCCGGGGGTATTACTCAACATATCGGTGCATATGGTGTCATCCTTGAAGATGGACGCCAGATTACGTTCCTTGATACTCCTGGTCACGAGGCATTTACTGCGATGCGTGCCCGCGGTGCACAGATCACCGACATTGCAATCATTGTTGTTGCAGCTGACGATGGAGTTATGCCTCAGACAAAAGAAGCTATTAATCATGCCTCAGCAGCTGGAGTACCTATAATTTTTGCGATAAACAAAATTGATAAGCCAACATCTAATCCGGATAAGATCAAAGAAGCCCTGGCAAGCATGAATTATCTGGTTGAAGATTGGGGCGGTAAATTTCAATCACAGGAAATTTCGGCAAAAAGCGGACTCAATATTGATATTCTCCTCGATAAAATCCTTCTTGAAGCAGAGATGCTCGAACTTAAAGCCAATCCGGATAAGCCGGCTCTCGGAACAGTCATTGAATCATCTCTCGATAAAGGCAGGGGTTTTACGGCAACTGTACTGGTAAAAGCAGGAACACTCAGGATTGGAGATATTATGCTGGCTGGAAGTTGCTTCGGGCATATTAAAGCTATGTACAACGAAAGAGGGAATAAGGTTGATGAAGTCGGACCAGCCACTCCAACTCTTATCCTGGGTTTGAATGGTGCACCACAGGCAGGTGATAAGTTCAATGTGATGGATAGCGACCGTGAGGCAAAAGATATTGCAACAAAGAGGGCCCAGCTTCAGAGGGAACAGGGTCTCCGTACTCAGAAGCATATTACCCTTGATGAAATTGGCCGCAGAATCGCTATCGGAAATTTCCAGGAACTTAACATAATAGTGAAAGGTGATGTCGATGGTTCAATAGAAGCTCTTAGTGACTCACTCATTAAACTCTCAACTCCTGAGATACAGCTGAACATTATCCATAAAGCTGTCGGTCAGATTTCGGAATCAGATGTTCTTCTTGCAGCAGCTTCAAACGCTATTATCGTAGGATTCCAGGTAAGACCATCCTTAAGTGCCAGAAAACTTGCTGAAAAAGAGGAGATTGATGTCCGCCTTTATTCAATCATCTACAATGCAATTGAAGAAATAAGATCTGCTATGGAAGGTATGCTAATGCCTGAAGTGCGGGAAGAAATTGTAGCAACCCTTGAAATACGTGAGATCTTTAAAGTCACAAAAGTAGGAACAGTTGCAGGTTGCTATGTTAAAGAAGGCAAAATAACCAGGAACACCCGGGTCAGGATCATTCGTGATGGCATTGTAATTTATACAGGTGAACTGGGATCACTCAAACGGTTTAAAGATGATGTGAAAGAAGTGGTTGGTGGATATGAATGTGGACTTAACATCCATAATTTCAACGATATAAAAACTGGTGATATAGTTGAAGGATATCAGGAATTCGAAGTCAAAAAGACACTATAACAGTGCTTTATACTTTTCAGGTGATAGAAGATCATTAACCTCTGAAGGATTACTGATCTTTATTTTAACCATCCATCCTTTTCCATAAGGATCTTTGTTTACAACGTCGGGTGATTCCTCTAATGCAGGATTCAATTCAAGGACTTCACCACTCACCGGCATAAACATGTCAGAAACTGTTTTTACAGCTTCAATAGTGCCGAATATTTCTTCCTTCTTAAGTGTTTCGCCGACTGTTTCGATCTCAACAAATACAATATCACCTAATTCACCCTGCGCAAAATCAGTTACTCCGACATAACCCATGTTTCCTTCTACACGAAGCCACTCATGGTCTTTAGTGTACAATAAATCTCCCGGGACGTTCATATCTTATGGTTTTTGATTATAACTAAAATTCATTTATACCTTTTTTCAGGCCAGCTAAAAATAAAGATTTTTTTGTTTATCAAAGGTGATAAATACCTTTTTTTGAATTTCGTTATAATTTCCTCATCTCAGGATTATTAAATACTCTTGACACTCTTTGAAGATCCCTTGACTACCATCTCTGTCTTAATAACTATTGTTTGAGATGGCAGATCATGTTTTTTTTCAAGACGATCAATAAGCAATTTTACAGCTTCCCTTCCGACCAAGTAGCCATGTTGTTCAACGGACGATAAAGTGGGATAAGTGATATCTGAGATCACCCCGCTGGTAAATCCTACAACTGATACATCCTGAGGAACGTTGAATCCGCACTCCTTGATCATGTTCACGGCCTCAGCTGCTGTAAGGTCATTTACCGCAAAAATGCCATCCGGTCTTTTTGCTCTTTTCATTAACTCGGGAACAATTTCCCGGGCCTCTTCGCGGGTATCGCATCTGATTATGTTATCATAGTTTATTGGCAGGTTGTGTTGTTTCAGAGCTCGTAAATAACCATCTTTTCTGTTTTTCCCAATCAGCAGGTTCGGAGGTCCGGAAAGGTGAACAATATTCTTACAACCAATTGTAATTAAGTGGGTTACTGCATCATAGGCTCCTACTTCATCATCCACAACTACCCTGTCTGTATCTATCTCACTACATATCCTGTCAAAAAAAACCAATGGTATCCCATTTTCCTGAATTTTTCTGAAATGTCTAAAGTCTTCTGTCATCTTTGTAACAGATACCAGTATTCCATCAACCCGGCTTGATAATAACGTTTCTACTGCCTTGACTTCCCTCTCATAAGATTCATTCGACTGGCAGAACATTACATGGTATCCTGAATCGTAAGCCAGATCCTCAATACCACTGATTACCGTTGAAAAAAAATAGTGAACTATTTCCGGAACAATCACCCCGATTATTTTGGTAAGTCCGCTTTTAAGGCTAAGTGCAATCGGATCGGGTTTATAGTTCCATTTTTCCACGAGTTCACGTACAGCTTTTTTTGTTGACGGACTAATATCCGGATGTCCTTTCAATGCTTTGGAGACTGTGGATGGAGATATCCCTAATTCTTTTGCTATATCTTTTATGGTAACCTGGCCTTTGAACATTTTCTTTTTTACTGATTTTTTCCCTCTTCCCGAAATATAGCGATATATTCTGACTTTCACAAAAAACCAATGAATTACAGATTTGTTTAACAGGTCACGATGTTTTTAGTCAGGTCCGATCCTTTTTGCGCGAATAATGCAACTTTTTCCCAAAATAATGTAACAGATAGAATTGTAAGAGTATTCAACTTTATACATCTGTTATAGTATGGGCTGACTTTTACAAAAATTTTCAGGGGAAAGATCATTTTTGATTAGAGGCCATAGAGCAAATAATAATAAGAATACTAAAGTATTAATTATTAC
>Ga0066793_10001706_pt1 | contig 10170 bp, 6 predicted proteins | sample PersoiDNA2013189_FD_83876 | JGI IMG/M metagenome (GOLD analysis project Ga0066793, IMG submission 83876) | Permafrost soil microbial communities from the Arctic, to analyse light accelerated degradation of dissolved organic matter (DOM) -... | ecosystem: Environmental > Terrestrial > Soil >...
GACGTCAGCGGACGGCCAGGTCGCCGAGAAACCCCGGATGGTCGCGCAGGTCGCGCTGCGGTTCGACACCTTGCGCGCGGTGGCGCTGCCCAAGGGTGATTCGCTGGATCTGATCGTGAAGGTGGCTGAGGAGAAATGGGCGTCAACATAGAGCGCGCCGACTGGCGCAAGAGCAGCTACAGCGGCGACAACGGCGGCAATTGCGTAGAGGTCGCGCGGAATCTGCCGGGCACTGTGGCGGTACGTGACTCCAAGGACCCTGAGGGCCCGAAGCTGGTCTTTACCCCTGACGAGTGGCGGGCGTTCGCCGCCGGGGTGCGTGACGGTGAGTTTGACCCCTCCTGAAGTGCGCACGTGCGCTGAAGCTGAACCGCGAGGGTGGCTATTCGTCGTCCTTCTCGGCGAGCCGCAGCAGGGCCTTGGCGATCGGCAGCGCGGTCAGTTCCACCTGCCAGGGCCGCGCGCCGTAGGTGGCCAGATCGGTGGCCACATCCTCGGGGTTGGCCGGGTCCGGCGGCTGCCAGGCGAGCCTGCGCACCGCGTCGGGCTGGAGCAGGTTCTCCGTCGGCAGGGAATGCTCGTCGGCGAGTGCCGCGACAACTGCCCGCACCGCCGCCAGGCGCTTGGCGGCCACCGGATCGCGCTCCGACCAGCGGTGCGCGGGCGGCGGGCCATCCGTCACCGGCCCGGACGGGCCAGGCAGGGTGACGTCCGCCTGGGTGCGGGCGCGCCGGATGGCGCCGAGCCATTCAGCCGTGTGGCGCCGTGCGCCGCGACCCCGGAACCCGGGCAGAACGGTGAGCGCCTCGGCCGTCACCGGCGCTGACCTCGCTGCCTCGATGATCGCGGAATCCGCCAGGACCCGGCCCGGGGAGAGATCCCGCCGCCGGGCGATCCTGTCCCGCTCCAGCCAGAGTTCGCGGACGATGGCCAGGCTCCGGCGGCTCCGGATGCGGTGAATCCCGGAGGTTCGCCGCCAGGGATCCGGGCGAGGCCCGGCAGGCCCGGCCGCGAGCACGGCCGCGAATTCCTGGCCCGCCCACTCGGCCTTGCCCTGCTCCTCGAGCTGCGCGGCCAGCGCGTCCCGCAGCTCTACCAGGACTTCCACGTCCAGCGCGGCGTACCGCAGCCATTCCTCGGGCAGCGGACGGGTAGACCAGTCGTCGGCTGCGTGCCCTTTCTCCAGCGCCAGCCCGAGCACGGTCTCGACCAGCGCGCCAAGCCCCACCCGGGGGAAACCGAGCAGCCGGCCGGCGAGTTCGGTGTCGAACAGCCGGCGTGGCCGGTAGCCGAGTTCGGCCAGGCAGGGCAGGTCCTGTGAGGCGGCGTGCAGGACCACCTCGGCGTCGGCGAGTGCCGCGTCCAGCCCGGACAAGTCGGGGCAGGCGACCGGGTCGATCAGGACCGTCCCGGCGCCCTGGCGGCGCAGTTGGACGAGGAAGGCCCGGTGGCCGTAGCGGAAACCGGAAGCTCGCTCGGCGTCTACGGCCACCGGGCCCTCACCAGCGCCAAGCATGCGGACTGCCTCATCGAGCGCCGCAGCGCTAGCCACCAGGGGTGGCATGCCGTCACGTGGCTCGAGTAGCGGTACCGCCTCTGGAGGAGCAGCGTCCTCGGCTACTTCGAGCCCGTCGGACTGATCGGCCCGGGCGGCGTTCTCGGCCCGGGCGGCGTTGTCACGCACTCCGGCCTGCTCGGCCACTCCGACCTGCTCGGCCACTCCGACCTGCTCGGCCACTCCGACCTGCTCGGCCACTTGAGGCTGGTCCGGCAGCTGCCCCCCGACCATCACTGTGGCCGCCGGCTGCGGGGTGGCCTGAGCGCGGTCACTCCCGCGGCCAGGGGTGGCAGCCCCGATGCGGCGCAGAGGGTCTCGCACCATGCGGCCAGGTGCCCGGCGAGATCGTCGCCTTCGGCGAGGTCAGCCAGGCCCGCCGTGGAGTCCGCCGGTCCTGGGTCAGCGACCGTGGGCGACCACGACGCCCGCAGCTCGAACCCGGTCGCTGGCGGTTCGCCCTGCTTTGCGCCGAACCCCTCGGTCACCACACGGGTGACTGTCCCGCTCGGCTCCAGGTACCCGGCCGTGCAGCCGTCCAGCGCCTCGGTCAGCCAGCTCCAGCCAACCTGCCCGATCAGCGGGTCCGCGGCGATTTCCGGGTCGAGTTCCGCGCGGATGTAGACGATGATGCGCAGCGGCCCGGCCCAGCCCCGCTGGCCCGCGGGGTCATAGAGCAGCACCAGCCTGCCACTGCCGATCTCGGCGTCGTCCACCCGCACCGCGGCCGCGATCGCGCTCGCATAGGGAGCCAGGGTCTTGGGTGCCGGGACGTCCTCAAATGTCAGTTCCGGGCGTAGCGTGCTCAACTGCTCACACTGCGTCCTCAGGTCGGCGGCCACCCGGCCGAACGACGCGGACGCCGACGCGCCGCCAGGGTCCGTAAGCCCGCTGACCGGCCTCATGATGTGAGCGTACGTCGTCGCCATCGACCCTTCACGCGACGCGGCCAGGCAACTCCACGGCAATGGGCGGCCCGCCGGTGTCAGCTGCCGGGTCCACGAAGAGCGCGGTGCCGCACGCCGCGCACCCCCACTCGGGGCAATCCCCGTCCGGGGAGTCCGGGCAGCCGCCCGGCTCGCCGTGGTACTGCTCGAACAGCCCGTTGCCACCGCACTCAGGACAGAAGCGGATCATCTGGCTCAAGACCTGCGACCTCCTCACCGCCGGAGCCTCGGTCGGCAGGCCCGCTCAGGGAGCGCCGGCTACATGAGGCCGATCATGATCGTGGCACGCCGGGGCCTCCGATCGGTGGATATACTGCGGCGTGTCCCGAGGTCACAACGCAATTGCAGAGGGACGGGTGCGCAGCCTGTGAGACGGTCGGTGGCGTGACCGCGACGGAGGAGTCCCCCTTCCTGCGTGCCTGCCGTCGCGAGCCGGTTCCGTACACGCCGGTCTGGTTCATGCGCCAGGCCGGGCGGTCCCTGCCCGAGTACCGCAAGGCCCGGGGCAACTTGCCCATGCTGAAGGCGTGTGCCCGGCCCGACGTGATCACTGAGATCACGCTGCAGCCGCTGCGCCGGTACGAGGTTGACGCCGCCATCCTGTTCAGCGACATCGTGGTGCCGCTCAAGGCGCTGGGCATGGATATCGACATCAAGCCGGGCGTCGGCCCGATCATTGCCCGGCCGATCCGCGACGAGCGGGACCTGGCCCGGCTGCGGGATCTTGAGCCGTCTGATGTGCCGTTCGTGACCGAGGCAGTGACCGCGCTGGTGGCCGAGCTGGGCGCCAAGCCGCTGATCGGGTTCGCCGGCGGCCCGTTCACGCTCGCGTCGTACCTGATCGAGGGCGGCCCGTCGAAGAGCCACGATCGCACCAAGTCGCTGATGTACGGCAACCCGGTGATGTGGAACGCGTTGCTCGGCCGGCTGGCGGACATCGCGATCTCGTTCCTCCGGATCCAGATCGCTGCCGGGGCCTCCGCGGTCCAGCTGTTCGACTCGTGGGCTGGCGCGGTGGGCCCGGAGGATTACCGTGCCGCCGTCCTGCCGCACAGCAAGAGGATCTTCGAGGCGCTCGCCGGTACCGGCGTGCCCCGGATCCACTTCGGCGTCGCCACCGGGGAGTTGCTCGGCATGATGGGTGAGGCCGGCGCGGACGTGGTCGGGGTGGACTGGCGTGTCCCGCTGGACGAGGCGGTGCGCCGGGTCGAGCACGGCAAGGCGCTGCAGGGCAACCTTGACCCGGCCATCCTGCTGGCCCCCTGGGAGGTCATCGAGCGGCGGGCCAAGGACGTGCTCGGCCGGGGCCGGGCCGCCGAGGGGCATGTGTTCAATCTGGGCCATGGCGTGCTGCCCGACACCAACCCCGATGTGCTGGCCCGGCTGACCGACCTGGTGCACGAGGAATCGGCGCGCCTGCCCGGCTGACGCGCAGCGATGATCAGCCGGCTGCGGACGGCCCGGCGGCCGGCGGCGTGGCGCTCCTGCGCCGCAGCAGCCAGCGCCGCGCGCGGTAGGCACAGTAGGCCGCCAGCGCGGCCAGGGCGGCGAACGGCAGTGCCGCCCCGATCCCGGTGAGCAGCACCGAAACCAGGACACGCAGCCCGTGCCAGCCAGCCTTCAGGCCACCGGAAAAGCCGCCCGCCAGCTTCCGATGCCCTCCAACGACTGGGTGTGGCTTACTCACCAGCTCCAGCGTCAGGGTCGCGTAACTGGTCTCATGTGTGAGTGCCCGCTCGCGGGACTGCAGCGATTCGAGGTCCGACTCTTCCTGGTCGATCTGGTTCTGCACGGTGAGCAGGTCGCCGACCGAGCCGGCCCGGGCCAGCAGGGCACGGAGCTGGGTGACGGCGGCCTGTGCCGACGTGACCCGGCTGGTCACGTCGGCCACGGTCGCGGTGACATCCTGGGCCTGCTGCGACACCGATAGCCGGGTGCCGAGCCGGCTGGACAGCTCGCCGAGGGTGGCCTGGTAGGCCGCGACCGGGATCCTGAGCTGGAGGCTGATCGTGGATTGCGCCGGATGAGCCTTGTCAAGCAGGGTGTTCTCGTTGGACACGTAGCCACCCGCCGCGGTGGCGATGCGCTCAGCCAGCGAAGCGGCGCGGCTGATATCGGCGGCCCGCACCGTGAGGCTGGCCGTGTACACGATCGCCTGAGCGCCCGGGGCGGGCAGCGCGGCGGGGCTCCCTGCGGCCGAGGGCGCGCCGGATTGCGCGAAGCCCGAGCTGCCCGCGATTGCGGCGGCTCCGGGGACGCGGGCCTGGGCCGGGGCAACGGCGCTGTGTGCCGTGGCGGACGAGCCACTGGTGCCGGCCGAGCAGCCGGCGGTCAGCACGGCCAGCAGGCCGGCCGCCACGATGATCCACGGGGCGGAGCGGGGCCGACCGCGCAGGCGACCCTCAAAGACGGCGAAATGCAGGTTCATCGGCGCTTTCATGCCGTTCGGACGCGCGCTGCCAGGCCGCGGTTCCGCGTCCCTGATCACAGGTTGGCATCAGGGTCTGGCCGCTACAGCAACGGTCCGTTCGTAGTTGCGTATGTCATAGCCCGTCAAGCAGATCGGTCTCGGTGATGCCAGGGCCCTGGCATCACCGAGACCGATCTGCTTGACGGGCTATGACATACGCAACTACGAACGGACCGTTGCTGTAGCGGCCAGACCCTGATGCCAACCTGTGATCAGGGACGCGGAACCGCGGCCTGGCAGCGCGCGTCCGAACGGCATGAAAGCGCCGATGAACCTGCATTTCGCCGTCTTTGAGGGTCGCCTGCGCGGTCGGCCCCGCTCCGCCCCGTGGATCATCGTGGCGGCCGGCCTGCTGGCCGTGCTGACCGCCGGCTGCTCGGCCGGCACCAGTGGCTCGTCCGCCACGGCACACAGCGCCGTTGCCCCGGCCCAGGCCCGCGTCCCCGGAGCCGCCGCAATCGCGGGCAGCTCGGGCTTCGCGCAATCCGGCGCGCCCTCGGCCGCAGGGAGCCCCGCCGCGCTGCCCGCCCCGGGCGCTCAGGCGATCGTGTACACGGCCAGCCTCACGGTGCGGGCCGCCGATATCAGCCGCGCCGCTTCGCTGGCTGAGCGCATCGCCACCGCGGCGGGTGGCTACGTGTCCAACGAGAACACCCTGCTTGACAAGGCTCATCCGGCGCAATCCACGATCAGCCTCCAGCTCAGGATCCCGGTCGCGGCCTACCAGGCCACCCTCGGCGAGCTGTCCAGCCGGCTCGGCACCCGGCTATCGGTGTCGCAGCAGGCCCAGGATGTCACCGCGACCGTGGCCGACGTGACCAGCCGGGTCACGTCGGCACAGGCCGCCGTCACCCAGCTCCGTGCCCTGCTGGCCCGGGCCGGCTCGGTCGGCGACCTGCTCACCGTGCAGAACCAGATCGACCAGGAAGAGTCGGACCTCGAATCGCTGCAGTCCCGCGAGCGGGCACTCACACATGAGACCAGTTACGCGACCCTGACGCTGGAGCTGGTGAGTAAGCCACACCCAGTCGTTGGAGGGCATCGGAAGCTGGCGGGCGGCTTTTCCGGTGGCCTGAAGGCTGGCTGGCACGGGCTGCGTGTCCTGGTTTCGGTGCTGCTCACCGGGATCGGGGCGGCACTGCCGTTCGCCGCCCTGGCCGCGCTGGCGGCCTACTGTGCCTACCGCGCGCGGCGCTGGCTGCTGCGGCGCAGGAGCGCCACGCCGCCGGCCGCCGGGCCGTCCGCAGCCGGCTGATCATCGCTGCGCGTCAGCCGGGCAGGCGCGCCGATTCCTCGTGCACCAGGTCGGTCAGCCGGGCCAGCACATCGGGGTTGGTGTCGGGCAGCACGCCATGGCCCAGATTGAACACATGCCCCTCGGCGGCCCGGCCCCGGCCGAGCACGTCCTTGGCCCGCCGCTCGATGACCTCCCAGGGGGCCAGCAGGATGGCCGGGTCAAGGTTGCCCTGCAGCGCCTTGCCGTGCTCGACCCGGCGCACCGCCTCGTCCAGCGGGACACGCCAGTCCACCCCGACCACGTCCGCGCCGGCCTCACCCATCATGCCGAGCAACTCCCCGGTGGCGACGCCGAAGTGGATCCGGGGCACGCCGGTACCGGCGAGCGCCTCGAAGATCCTCTTGCTGTGCGGCAGGACGGCGGCACGGTAATCCTCCGGGCCCACCGCGCCAGCCCACGAGTCGAACAGCTGGACCGCGGAGGCCCCGGCAGCGATCTGGATCCGGAGGAACGAGATCGCGATGTCCGCCAGCCGGCCGAGCAACGCGTTCCACATCACCGGGTTGCCGTACATCAGCGACTTGGTGCGATCGTGGCTCTTCGACGGGCCGCCCTCGATCAGGTACGACGCGAGCGTGAACGGGCCGCCGGCGAACCCGATCAGCGGCTTGGCGCCCAGCTCGGCCACCAGCGCGGTCACTGCCTCGGTCACGAACGGCACATCAGACGGCTCAAGATCCCGCAGCCGGGCCAGGTCCCGCTCGTCGCGGATCGGCCGGGCAATGATCGGGCCGACGCCCGGCTTGATGTCGATATCCATGCCCAGCGCCTTGAGCGGCACCACGATGTCGCTGAACAGGATGGCGGCGTCAACCTCGTACCGGCGCAGCGGCTGCAGCGTGATCTCAGTGATCACGTCGGGCCGGGCACACGCCTTCAGCATGGGCAAGTTGCCCCGGGCCTTGCGGTACTCGGGCAGGGACCGCCCGGCCTGGCGCATGAACCAGACCGGCGTGTACGGAACCGGCTCGCGACGGCAGGCACGCAGGAAGGGGGACTCCTCCGTCGCGGTCACGCCACCGACCGTCTCACAGGCTGCGCACCCGTCCCTCTGCAATTGCGTTGTGACCTCGGGACACGCCGCAGTATATCCACCGATCGGAGGCCCCGGCGTGCCACGATCATGATCGGCCTCATGTAGCCGGCGCTCCCTGAGCGGGCCTGCCGACCGAGGCTCCGGCGGTGAGGAGGTCGCAGGTCTTGAGCCAGATGATCCGCTTCTGTCCTGAGTGCGGTGGCAACGGGCTGTTCGAGCAGTACCACGGCGAGCCGGGCGGCTGCCCGGACTCCCCGGACGGGGATTGCCCCGAGTGGGGGTGCGCGGCGTGCGGCACCGCGCTCTTCGTGGACCCGGCAGCTGACACCGGCGGGCCGCCCATTGCCGTGGAGTTGCCTGGCCGCGTCGCGTGAAGGGTCGATGGCGACGACGTACGCTCACATCATGAGGCCGGTCAGCGGGCTTACGGACCCTGGCGGCGCGTCGGCGTCCGCGTCGTTCGGCCGGGTGGCCGCCGACCTGAGGACGCAGTGTGAGCAGTTGAGCACGCTACGCCCGGAACTGACATTTGAGGACGTCCCGGCACCCAAGACCCTGGCTCCCTATGCGAGCGCGATCGCGGCCGCGGTGCGGGTGGACGACGCCGAGATCGGCAGTGGCAGGCTGGTGCTGCTCTATGACCCCGCGGGCCAGCGGGGCTGGGCCGGGCCGCTGCGCATCATCGTCTACATCCGCGCGGAACTCGACCCGGAAATCGCCGCGGACCCGCTGATCGGGCAGGTTGGCTGGAGCTGGCTGACCGAGGCGCTGGACGGCTGCACGGCCGGGTACCTGGAGCCGAGCGGGACAGTCACCCGTGTGGTGACCGAGGGGTTCGGCGCAAAGCAGGGCGAACCGCCAGCGACCGGGTTCGAGCTGCGGGCGTCGTGGTCGCCCACGGTCGCTGACCCAGGACCGGCGGACTCCACGGCGGGCCTGGCTGACCTCGCCGAAGGCGACGATCTCGCCGGGCACCTGGCCGCATGGTGCGAGACCCTCTGCGCCGCATCGGGGCTGCCACCCCTGGCCGCGGGAGTGACCGCGCTCAGGCCACCCCGCAGCCGGCGGCCACAGTGATGGTCGGGGGGCAGCTGCCGGACCAGCCTCAAGTGGCCGAGCAGGTCGGAGTGGCCGAGCAGGTCGGAGTGGCCGAGCAGGTCGGAGTGGCCGAGCAGGCCGGAGTGCGTGACAACGCCGCCCGGGCCGAGAACGCCGCCCGGGCCGATCAGTCCGACGGGCTCGAAGTAGCCGAGGACGCTGCTCCTCCAGAGGCGGTACCGCTACTCGAGCCACGTGACGGCATGCCACCCCTGGTGGCTAGCGCTGCGGCGCTCGATGAGGCAGTCCGCATGCTTGGCGCTGGTGAGGGCCCGGTGGCCGTAGACGCCGAGCGAGCTTCCGGTTTCCGCTACGGCCACCGGGCCTTCCTCGTCCAACTGCGCCGCCAGGGCGCCGGGACGGTCCTGATCGACCCGGTCGCCTGCCCCGACTTGTCCGGGCTGGACGCGGCACTCGCCGACGCCGAGGTGGTCCTGCACGCCGCCTCACAGGACCTGCCCTGCCTGGCCGAACTCGGCTACCGGCCACGCCGGCTGTTCGACACCGAACTCGCCGGCCGGCTGCTCGGTTTCCCCCGGGTGGGGCTTGGCGCGCTGGTCGAGACCGTGCTCGGGCTGGCGCTGGAGAAAGGGCACGCAGCCGACGACTGGTCTACCCGTCCGCTGCCCGAGGAATGGCTGCGGTACGCCGCGCTGGACGTGGAAGTCCTGGTAGAGCTGCGGGACGCGCTGGCCGCGCAGCTCGAGGAGCAGGGCAAGGCCGAGTGGGCGGGCCAGGAATTCGCGGCCGTGCTCGCGGCCGGGCCTGCCGGGCCTCGCCCGGATCCCTGGCGGCGAACCTCCGGGATTCACCGCATCCGGAGCCGCCGGAGCCTGGCCATCGTCCGCGAACTCTGGCTGGAGCGGGACAGGATCGCCCGGCGGCGGGATCTCTCCCCGGGCCGGGTCCTGGCGGATTCCGCGATCATCGAGGCAGCGAGGTCAGCGCCGGTGACGGCCGAGGCGCTCACCGTTCTGCCCGGGTTCCGGGGTCGCGGCGCACGGCGCCACACGGCTGAATGGCTCGGCGCCATCCGGCGCGCCCGCACCCAGGCGGACGTCACCCTGCCTGGCCCGTCCGGGCCGGTGACGGATGGCCCGCCGCCCGCGCACCGCTGGTCGGAGCGCGATCCGGTGGCCGCCAAGCGCCTGGCGGCGGTGCGGGCAGTTGTCGCGGCACTCGCCGACGAGCATTCCCTGCCGACGGAGAACCTGCTCCAGCCCGACGCGGTGCGCAGGCTCGCCTGGCAGCCGCCGGACCCGGCCAACCCCGAGGATGTGGCCACCGATCTGGCCACCTACGGCGCGCGGCCCTGGCAGGTGGAACTGACCGCGCTGCCGATCGCCAAGGCCCTGCTGCGGCTCGCCGAGAAGGACGACGAATAGCCACCCTCGCGGTTCAGCTTCAGCGCACGTGCGCACTTCAGGAGGGGTCAAACTCACCGTCACGCACCCCGGCGGCGAACGCCCGCCACTCGTCAGGGGTAAAGACCAGCTTCGGGCCCTCAGGGTCCTTGGAGTCACGTACCGCCACAGTGCCCGGCAGATTCCGCGCGACCTCTACGCAATTGCCGCCGTTGTCGCCGCTGTAGCTGCTCTTGCGCCAGTCGGCGCGCTCTATGTTGACGCCCATTTCTCCTCAGCCACCTTCACGATCAGATCCAGCGAATCACCCTTGGGCAGCGCCACCGCGCGCAAGGTGTCGAACCGCAGCGCGACCTGCGCGACCATCCGGGGTTTCTCGGCGACCTGGCCGTCCGCTGACGTC
>Ga0066793_10001707_pt1 | contig 10167 bp, 8 predicted proteins | sample PersoiDNA2013189_FD_83876 | JGI IMG/M metagenome (GOLD analysis project Ga0066793, IMG submission 83876) | Permafrost soil microbial communities from the Arctic, to analyse light accelerated degradation of dissolved organic matter (DOM) -... | ecosystem: Environmental > Terrestrial > Soil >...
GCACGAGACCCAATGGAGCGAGGAACAGCGCGGGGCCGAAGCTCAGCAGGATGAACGTCCAGGGCCCACGCAGGAAGTAGCGGTTCCAGCCCCAGATGAACGCGTCCGGCGTCCGCTGCACCATCCCGAGCGCCATCGTCAGGCCGACAAAGCCGAGCACGATGACGGCTGCCACCCCTCGCGACAGGACCCAGCGCCAGAACTCGCGGCCTCGATCGAGCGCCAGCAGCGCCACTTCCGCGACCGCGTACCACCCGACGAGCAGGACGCCGTTGAAGCTGCTCAGCGCGACCGCACCTCCGAGCAGCAGTCCGTCGAACACGCCGCGCCCGATGCTGTTGGGACGGCGCGCCCGCACGGATACGAGCAACACGACGAGCCCGAGGGTGATGGCCGTCTCGTGTTGCGGCGTCCACCACATGGCGCGGTGCAGGCCGTCGACGCCTGGCAGGTTCAGGATCCAGCGCGTGGCGGCGTCGATGTTGAAGTAGCGGAAATCTCCAACCCTCGCCCCGGCGTTCGTCTGACGCCACAGATACCACGCGCCTTCGAAACTCGAGGCCAGCACGACGGTCAGCCAGGACAACGTGGTCCCAAGAGCCGAGGCGCCGAGATTCCTCAGCACCAGATACCCGGTGCTCAGGAAGATGACCGCCGCGCCCACGTCGGTGAGCAGGATGCCGCGGTCGATCAACAGCCCCGGCCGCAGCATCGAGAACAGTGACGGCAGCGTGAAGTACGTCCAGTAGTACGGGAGCGCCTCGCCCGCGAAGTACGGGTTCATCGGCGGCGCCGCACCTTTGATCAACTCGCCGACGACGCTCATATGCGCCCAGAGATCGGCGATGAAGTAGGCCCGATACGCGAGGCCCGTTGGCGTGGACTCCCCGACCCGCGCGAACACCGGCCCGACGATCGCGGCCGCGACCAGCCAGAGGGCGGCCAGGCCAATCAGGTCAGCCGGCTCGAGACGAACCAGCGGCACCAGCCCCCCGCGCGGACCGCGCAGGAACCAACCAAGCAGCGCCGCGACGACGACGCACGTCAGCAGCACCACGATTGGCGAGCTGACGCCTGCCAGCCGCAGCAGACAGAAGACGACCGCACCGATCAGATAACCGAACAGCAGCGCGAGAATGGTCCTTGTGAGGCCGTCCATCCCGTCGCCCCCGAACCAGCGAGCCACCGCCCAGCCTGGCGCGGTGAAGATCGCCAGGAGGGCGACGAACAGCAGGAGGTCGAGGGGGGACGGCAGGATGGCAACGGCCGAGAGCAGCACCGCAACGGCGGCGGCGACGGCAAGAACTCGACCGATAATCCTCGTCATGCCTGGACGATCCTGGCCGGGGCCGCTGCGCGACTCACCTAGAACATCCACCGACGACCACTGGTGGTGATGCCGTCCCAATCGCTCCAGCACAGACGCCACACGCCATCGTCGTAGACGGTGGTCAGGAAGCACACACCCTTGGCGTCTTCGATCTTCCCGAAGTCGGTGGCGGTCGGATCGATGACCGTGGAATTCCACTTACAGGACATCGTCACACAGGCATCGCCCGGTTTCGACCGAAACGGACAGAACGACCCGAAGTCGATCGCGACGCTGGGTTGTCCGAAGGCGGAGGAGTTGATATGGTAACGCTTGCGGTTCACGGTGACGTCGCTCAGTTCCGCCGCCGCGCCGTCGCCGCACTTTCGCGTGGAGAAGTTCCGCACGGCGGTTGACGCCGGAACCCTCGAATCCGAGAAATCGAGCAAGAACCTCCACGCAACGTCGCCCGACTCCTTCACCGAATTGTGCACGGACACCGACGTGGTCGAGGAGGTCTTGTTCTCGGCCGGAATCGGAAGGCCGTTCGGGTCGGGCGTCTTGTAGCTCTCGATGACGGTGAGCGTCAGCACGACGTCCCTCGGCCCGCTGTCGCTCGACGGCGCCCTCCACGTGACGGCCGATCCCGTTCCCGTGAAGGTCCCGGCGCTGGCCGACCACTGATACGTCAACTGATCGGCCGGCGTTTCCGCGTCCTGTACCACCGCCGTGACCGCAATCTCCTCGTCGAGATCAGCGAAAGCCGCTGGTTCGTTCGGTTTGGTGCCCTGGGCGGTCAGGCTGGTGATGACCGGCGGCGTGTTCGTCCCCGACGGCGCGACGAACGCGAACGCCTGAGGGAGCGTGCTGGCGCCGTTGCTCTGGGTGACGATCACTTCGACCGATCCGGCGGCGTGGGCGGGCGTTGTCGCCTTGACGGTAGACGCGTCTTCCACGACCACGTTCGTCGCCGGCGCCCCACCGATCGTGACCGTCGCCCCCGCAGCGAATCTCTGGCCCGTAATCGTCACGGCCGTGCCGCCGAACGTGGTGCCGGTGGAGGGGCTGATGGACCTCACCGCCGGCCCGGTCGGCGTCGGGGTCGGCGCGGCCGGAGAGTTGCTGCAGCCGGAAGCTGCGAGGACACTCAGAGCGCTGAGACCGAGCAGGGGAAGGAGCGTACGGCGCGTTCGCCGGACCGTCACGAACTTCATAGCGGCATTATACGGTAGAGCAGGAAGACGACGCCTCCCGCACCTCCCGAATTGCGTACGTCGGCTTGTGCTGCGACTCGTGATGTTTTCCGACTCGTTCTTGATGGGAATGACGATCGAATGCTCGGGTGACATCCGGCCCGCGATTATACCCTACGACGGCGACTGCGGTCGGCGACGCCGCCACCAGACATAGGCCAGACCGCCCACCAGTACCAGCACAGCCAGAGCCAGGGCTACCTGGTCGCCGTGCCGCTCCACGTGGTCGATCGCCGCGTCGCCACACCAGAGCGCCAGGCGTCCCTCTCCGAAGTAACGGAATCCGCAGCCAATCAGGATGGCCGCCAGAACCCTGCCCGGCTTGACGCCGGCCAGGCCGGCCAGCAGAACGAACACCTTGAACGGCGCGGACGACGGTGCCCGGGGACTGGACAATGCGCAGGTGAGCCTCGCCCATTCGAACAAGTTCATCGAGTTCAGCCATTCCACCCCATTCGTCGCGTTGTTGAAATCGCTGACGTTGAACAGCAGCGCGTCCCCGTACGGACGAAATCTTGGGCCAAAAGGGGAAAGTGGATCGATAATAGGGGGACAGGGAGGATGAACGAATGCTCTGGAGACTCGTTTTCGTAGCTATCTGTTTATCGTGCTTCTCGCCAGCCGGCTCGGCCTGGGCACAGGAACCGGCCACGCTGCTGTTGAAGTCGGGCGAGCGCGTCACCGGCGAACTCGTCGACATGGGCGGCAGCGACTTCACCGTGCGCGTGAACGGGCAGGACCGCCGGATCGGCATCGGCGACGTCGCCGTCCTTGACTTCACCGGCGACGCCCAGAATCTGCCGGCGGCCGAGCTGGCGAAGGCCGGACAGGTCCAGAACCTCCTGGTGCTCAGGAACGGCCAGCAGGTAGAGGGCAAGCTCGACGATGTCGGCGGCACCAGGCCGCTCAGGATCACCTTCGTCGCCGGCGGCCAGTCGCGCGACTACACCTCGTCCGACGTGGGCCGGATCTACCTGGCGCAGCCCTCCAGCGCGGTCGCAGTGTCCGGGCAGGGCCGAGCAGTGTCCGGGCAGGGTGGAGCAGTGTCCGGGCAGGGCCGAGCAGTGTCCAGGCAGGGTGGAGCAGGGTCCGGGCAGGGCCGAGCAGTGTCCGGGCAGGGTGGAGCCACAGGCCGCCGTTCCCGCGGGGCGAGCGAGACCGTGAACGTGCCGGCCACCCAGGAGTGGACGAATACGGGGATCGACGTGAGCCGAGGCCAAGTGGTCCTCTTCTCGACGAGCGGCTCGGTTCAGTTGAGCCGTAACGCCCGCGACACCGCTGAGGCCGCCGGGCGTGCGGGCACGTCGGTGAACTCGCGGGCGCCGATCCGTGATTTGCCTCGAGGCGCGCTGCTGGGGCGGATCAACGACGGCCGTCCGTTTGGCATTGGCGACCAGGCGCAGGTCACAATGCCCGAAAGCGGGACGCTGTACCTCGGCATCAATGACGACAGCTACAGCGACAACTCGGGGCAGTTCGTCGTGACCATCACGCCGCAGGCGGGTTCTGCGACCATGCCCCGGCGTTAGCCGCAGTCGGTTGAAGTCATCAACCGCCCTCGGTTGAATCAATAGGCCATCCGGGGCCCGGCGCGCTGCAGGCGCATCGGGCCCCGGTGTCGGTCCTCGGCCTCTCCCCTCCGTGTTTCTCGCCGTACAACTTCAGCGGCTTCACCACCTACTGCGAGCTGGTCGGGCGCCTGGCGCGCCAGTTCCCGATCGTCTCGAGCAGTGCGCCGTGCAAGTAGCCGTTCGAGGCCACGACGTGACCCAGCCAGGGGTCGAACGGCTTTCCGTCCATACCGGTGACGCGACCGCCCGCCTCCTGCACGATGAGCGCGCCGGCCGCCGTATCCCATGGCTTGAGATGCTGCTCCCAGAATCCTTCGAAGCGCCCGGCGGCGACATAGCAGAGGTCGAGGGCAGCCGATCCGAGGCGTCGCACCGCCTGGGCGCGCCCGAGGAACTCGGCAAAGAGGCTGACCAGCATCTCGCCCTGCTCATGAACCACGTACGAAAAGCCGGTGACCAGCAATGAGTCGATGATCGTGTTGATTCGGGAGACCGCCAGCGGATCGCCGTTCAGACGGGCGCCTCCGCCGCGCGTCGCCGTGAACAACTCGCGCCGGGATGGGTCGTAGACGGCCGCGACCTCGGTGACGCCATCCACCTGCAGCGCCAGCGAACTGCAGAAGATCGGGAGACCGTGCGCGTAGTTGTTGGTGCCGTCCAGCGGATCGAACACCCAGCAGTGGCGAACCCGGACGGGCTCTTCTCCACCCAACTCCTCAGCGACCACCTGGTGGTCGGGGAAACGATCGGCGATCATCGCGCGGAACATCCGTTCCACCGCGACGTCGACCTCCGTCACGAGGTCGATGCGCCCCTTTTTCTCGATCTGGAGGTCGGTACCCAGGTGAGCCATCTGAACGTCGCCTGCGCGCAGAACGGCCTCGACGGCGGTCGCGAGGAAGACTGGATCGGTCATTGGTGGTTGAAGCGGTTGAGCATCCGGACTTCCACTCGAACAAGCTCGGGAGCTCGAGGCGAACGGCATGGCCAATATCGGACAGGCAGGATATTATCCGCGCCACCCAACGATGGTTCGCACAAAGTAACACAGGCAGCGCAAAACGGTCCAGCCCAGAAACACGGTACCACTGACGGTAGAGAGGACAGGCCGTAGAGGGGTGTCGGCCGAGCCCACGAAATAGGGCCGCGCAAGCCGAGCGCCCCAGCCGCGGCCCTCGTGTTCCTCTGGCCAGCCATGAGGGTCGCGCGGGTCGATCCCTTCCTGCCTCCTGGCGGAGGTGACCGCCGAGAGCTCGATGCCCCCTCCTCTCTGACCGCGTGGTGCGAAGACACCATCGGCACGTCCGCGCCCGGCCACGGGCCCTGGCGGCACACCCACGATCATTTTCATGAGGAAAAATGTTCTTCGGTATAATCCCGCGTGAGCCCATCATGCATTGGGCCTGGCGGCACGCATTTTCATACGGAAATATGCTCTCCGGAACAATTGCGCACAAGCTCATCGGCATGCGGCGGATGGTCGACACCACACTGCGAGCAGCAACAACGGAACAGTGGCTCCGGTGGATCACCGTGGCTGCGGTGCTGGTGTTCCTGGGGTATGCCGCGAGCTTCTGGTTCTTCTTCGTCGATGATGAAGCAATTCCGTTCGTGTACGCGCAGAACCTGTTGCGCGGCCGCGGCTTCAGCTACAACCTCATCGAGGGACAGGTCGAAGGGTATTCGGACTTCCTGCACGTGTTTGTCGCCGCTGCCATGCTGCTTGTCGTCAAGGCTGCGGACCTCCCCAAGTACTGGGTGTTCTTTCTGGGCAAAGCGCTGTCACTCGTCTGTGGCGTTACCCTCATCTGGGTCGCCTCCCGCATCCTCGCGCGTCTTTGCACGGTGCGGCCGTCGGGGACGGTGTGCGCGATGGCGTTTCTCGCCCTGTCCGGCCCACTCGCCCTCTGGAGTTGTTCGTCGCTCGAAACCGTCGCATTCGCCGTGCTGCTGGCGCTGCTGCTCCTCGGCCTTGTCTCGGCTGAGCACGACGACCGGCTTGATTGGCTGACAGCCACGGCGGGCGCCGCGGCCGTGCTCGAACGCATCGATGGTTTCGTGTACGTCGGGATCCTCGTGGGAACCTTCCTCGTGCTCGTCACTGGATCGCGCCGGCGGCTCTGGCGGCGCGTGGTGGCGCCCATCCTGTGCGTTTTCATCGCCTACAACGCGTTCCGACTCTGGTACTTCGGCAGCCTGCTGTCGATGCCGCTCGCCTCCAAGGTGGCGTACAAGCTCCTGTCTCCGGGGCACATCGTCATCAAGGCTCCTGCTGAGACCTACACTCACCGCTTCCTCGATCTCTACGGCTGGCCGATTGTCGCCCTCGTCGTCGGCTGCCGGCTCACGGTTGTCCAGTCGGTGAGCCGGAGTGTGTTGGCCCTGGCGTTGGCCACCATGCTTGGCATCGTCTACGTGTCGAACGTTGGCGACTGGATGTTCGGATTTCGTTTCTTCGTGTTCCTGCTGGTGCCGTTGTCCGTACTGATCGCCATTGCGGTGTCGAGTCTCCATGTCCGGTCAACGCGGGCAGCCTGGATGGTCACCGCACTGGCCGTCGGCTGGTTTGGACACGTCGCGAATGGATTTCTGCAGACCTACTCTGTACAGACCGAACACAAGCCCAGCGGATACACCGGGCGCCTGCTCGACCCAGCCCGGCACTTCAACCCGTTTTTCGAGGTGGTGCAGGAAGCCCGCAAGCACGTGGCTTCGGGGAGCCTCATCGCGTACAACCAGGCCGGCTTTGTCCCCTTCATGTTGGACGTCGACAACATCGATGATCTTGGGCTCTGTTCCCGATTCTACGCGCGTCTGCCGACGACAGACGTGTTCTTCACGGAGGTGGGACGATACTCGCCGCTGACGGACGCTCCAACGGTGAGCGCGTACGGTGCGTACCTGCTGTATCAGCAACCGACCTTGCTCATCGTGCGCCTGGGCCTCCTGAGAAATGCCAACAATGGCCATGTGCCGGCGACGCTGCTGGCCGGAGCGTACCAACTGGCGGAAACCACGGCATCGGACACGGATGCGACCTACACGCGCACGGCCGCTCCGATCGATGTCTACCGCAGCAGTCCCGACTGGTTTCTCCAGAATCTCGCGCACGTGTCCTATCTGACCCACGCCACGATCAACGCCGAAACGCTCACGCCTGATCAGTACGCGTCGCGCTTCCGCTGTCTCTACGGCGACAAGTCAGGCTTCACGGTTCAACCGAATTTGCTGCTGCAACTCCGCTATTCCGGAAAGGACGTTCCGGTTCGTGAGGTGTACCTGAGGTACGCGTCAGCCTCGAGGGACACGACGATCACGATTCGCCTGTGGTCGAAGTCGGGCACCGTCGTCTACACCCGGACGCTGAACCTCACAGCCAATCGCGGTCAGGGTCTCCTCGATCGCCTGCCGTCGTGGGTGTTGGCCTGCCAGCTGTCACTCACGGCAGCCACCGCGCATGACGGAATCACCCGGCTGTGGCTCACGGACCTGCGGGTGCAAGGCCAGACCCCGCTTCTCCGCAACTACGTCACAGCGAACCTGCCGTTTCCTGCACCGGCCCGTAAACCCTGAGCTCACGTGCGTCGATGGCCTCTGCTCCGAGTCGAGTCTCGTGGCAAAAGGCTCAGCGGGCCACGCGGGTTATCGGACCGCGGCCTCGATGCACGCTGCGACAATCCTGGCCATGGCCGCGTTTCCCGCGTCCGTCAGGTGGATGCCGTCTTTCCGGAAGTAGCCCTTGTGCAGCGCGTCGGCCTGATCGAAGGCCTTCGCGGCGTCACAGAGCGTCGCCCCGCTGGACTGGGCTGCCGAACGGGTGGCCTCGATGTAGGCGGAGTGGAGCGGAATCAGATCGCTCAGTCGACGGATGTGGCGCGCCGCCAGGTAGGCCGGTTCCTGTCCCGCGACGTGACCGGACGGGGCGGTAATGAGCACCAGACGAACAGCCGCCCCTCTCGCCGCTTTCGCCATGGTCTCGAGATTTGACTGGTAGAGCGCCAGGCTGACCCGGACCTGCCGCTCGGTGCCCCGCAACGCGACGACTCCCAGCTGAGCTTTCAGCAGCAGCTGCGCGATGCGGAAATGCTGCGACAACCAGAATCGAACGGGGCCCGTCGAAATCTCGGCATCGCTCCGGCCGAAGGCCATCCAGTGGTCGTTCCAGCCGAAGTACACCGTGACCACGCGCGGCCTGAGTGGCAGCACGTCGCGCCGCAGCTGAGTTAGCCCCTGCACGGATGACCACCCGCCGACGCCCAGTTTGATGCCATGGGCCAGATCGGGCGAACGCGAGGCTAGCAGGTCGAGCGTTCGCTGAGGATACGTACCGAATTCGGTGCAGGAATCACCGATGAAGACGACGGTCGGCCTGGATCGACGGGCAGCCTCGAGCGTGGCCGCATAGTCACGCGTGACCCAGAACAGGTCCCGGTCCGGCACGTAAACGTTGGCGATTGCCGTGGGTTCGGGCCAGCCGAACTGGACGGACGGGAAGGAGCGGTACTCGAAGCCCGCGATCCGCAACGCAAGTTCGCCGACGAGCAAGGCCAGCCCGATGCTTCCCACCGCCAGCAGGGCGGGCACGATCGCCCGGCGAGGGCACGCCTTCGTCGCCACGGGCACCTTAGAAGAGCGTGTAGATGCCGCCGGACTGCTCCTGCAGCGTAGCCGACGCGGTCAGCAGGCCGAAGCCGGTGTTGTCGGCAACCTCGAAGCGGTAATAGATCGTCCCCACCGGACCGCTGCGAGTCGCGTTGTTGATGATGAACGTCGGCCACGTGCCGGCGACCGACTCGTTCAGTCCGGGCCATTCAGGCTGCGGCGCGTTGAGCACGATCGCCGCGCCCACCGAGAAGCTGATGGCGCTCGAATACGGTCCCGTGCTCGATGCGTCGTTGGCCTTCGCCCGCCAGAAGTAGCCTTTTCCGCCCAGCAGCGCGACATCGAGCCTGACGCTGGTCTGGCCGGTTCCCGCCGCGACGTTGTCCTTCGTGACCACCTTCGTGTTGAACGCCTCGTCGGAGGCGACCTCGAAGGTGTAGGTCAGCGCCGCCGACCCGGTCGTCACCGCGTTCTGCACGGTGAAAGTGATCGGCTGGTCAGTGTATTTGATCGACGCCCCATTGGCCGGCGTGACCCCCTTGGGAACCGTCAGGGTGCTGCTGCCGCCCACCGGGTTCTTGGTTCCGCACGCGCTGGCTGCGACCAGCAGGCTGATAACAGCCGTTCCACACAGAAATCTCTTCATCGTACAGTCCTGGCGTGAAAGCCGGCCGGCTCGCAGCCGCGACTCGCGGGCAGACGGCACCAAGCCGAATACCACACACGAGATCGACCGAATAGAACTTACGAAACCAAATAGCGGCAAAGGCTGGGAACCTGCCACAAGGCCCGAAGGATAGAAGCAGAATAGTCGCTGACGGCACGGCCGTCAAGCGCCGTCCCGGCCCGCTGTCCCAGCCCGAGTCCGGGGACGCCGCCTACCCCCCGGCCCCGTGTCGCAGCGGCCAGCCCTCGACCGGCACGTCCGGCGATTCGCGCAGTTCCCGTATTGCGTACGTCGGTTTGTCCTGTGACTCGTGATAGGTCCGCGCCTGCAATTCGGCGAGCAGTCCAAGCGTGACCAACTGCACGCCCGTGAAGATCAGGAGGATGCCGAACAACAGCAGCGGCCTGTTGCCGATCGCCTGATAGCCGAGCAGGCGCTGGATCGACAGCCACCCGGTCACCGCCGCGCCCACCAGCCCCATCGTCAGGCCCACCAGGCCGAAGATCTGGAGCGGCCGCGTCGAGTAGCTCAGTAGGAACTTGACCGTCAGCAGATCCAGGATGACGCGCACCGTCCGGGAGATTCCGTACTTCGACCGGCCGTGGACGCGAGCGCGGTGGTTGACCACCACCTCGTCGATCCGCACGCCCATCTCGCTGGCGATGGCCGGAAGGAACCGGTGCATCTCACCGTAGAGCTTCAGCGGCTTCACCACTTCGGCCCGGAACACCTTCAGCGAGCACCCGTAGTCGTGCAGCGCCACGC
>Ga0066793_10001708_pt1 | contig 10161 bp, 8 predicted proteins | sample PersoiDNA2013189_FD_83876 | JGI IMG/M metagenome (GOLD analysis project Ga0066793, IMG submission 83876) | Permafrost soil microbial communities from the Arctic, to analyse light accelerated degradation of dissolved organic matter (DOM) -... | ecosystem: Environmental > Terrestrial > Soil >...
CCTTGAGGCTGCCGCGAATGGCCATCTAGCGCACCTCCTCGATGAGCCGCGCGCCGGCATCGGGCCAGTCCCATACGACCTTCTCGGCGTCGAGAAACGGGTGCCCGGCGGTCACCGCCGCGATCAGGCGCGGCGTCGGCCGGCCGGGCACCGGGCCGCCGCCCAGTTCCTGGCGCACGAGCTCCACCGTCACCGGGCGCCCCAGCATCTCGGCGGCCGATCCCAGCCGGTTCACCACGCCGATGATCTCGCGCACGCTCTGCACGGGATGCTCGCCCAGCGTGCGCAGCAGTTCCTCGTCGGCCGGGTGCCCGGCGTCGGCAAGGAAGCGGGCGAACAGCCGCTCGCGCAACGCGCGGTCGGGCGACTGGATGGGAACCACCAGGCCGCCCTCGAACCGCGAACGCAGGCGCGCCTCGAGGTCCGTGATGTCGGCGGGCACGCGATCGCTGGTGAGGATCACCTGCTTTCGCGTCTCGATGAGCGCGTTGAAGATGCCGAAGAACTCTTCCTGCGTGCGCTCCTTGCCGCCGAGAAACTGGATGTCGTCCACGATGAGCGCCGCCGTCGAGCGGTAGCGCGCGCGCCAGCGATCGACGCTCCCGTCCCGCACGGCCTCGATGAGTTCGTCCACCAGTTCCTGCGCGTTGACGCAGGCCACGATCGCCGTGGCCCCCGAGCGTTGCAGCAGTGCGTTGCCGATGGCGTTGACCAGGTGCGTCTTTCCCACGCCGCTCGGGCCGTAGATGACCAGCGGGTTGTAGCGCACGGCCGGCTCGGCCACCACGGCGTCGGCGGCGTGTACCGCCATCTGGTTCGACGCCCCCACTTCGAACGCATCGCGCGACAACGACGGGATCGGGCCCCTGGACGGCGTTTCACCGCCCAGGGCGCGTTCCACCAGGTCCTCGGCCTCGGTCATCCGCTCCGGGTCGCGGAACACCGGGTGTCCGACGAGCGACGGATCCAGCTGCCGCGCATGCCGCTCGAGGTTGCGCAGGTGATCCACCGCGGCACTGAAGGTGGCGGTGAGGCCCGCGACATCCGGCGCCCGTGGCAGGTCGATGGCGCGTTCCAGCACTCCCGTGCGATAACCCTCGGCCTGCCAGTGCGCGATCGCCTCGCGCAGCCGCCCGCGCCATGACTCCACGTGCTGCTGCACCACCACCTGCACGTCGCTCAGGAAGCTGGCAAACTCCCCGCTGTTCAACTGCGGCGCGGGCTTCTTCTGTCGCTCGGCGATTTCATCCAGCGCGACGCCCAGCTCCTTGATGTCGTGGTACTCGCGGCGCGCCAGGTCGTCCACCACGTCGGCGCTGAGGTCCAGCCCCTGCTCCGTTGCCATCCGGCTCAGGATGGCGACACGCGTCTCGAGGTCGGGGGGCGACAGGTCCACGAGCAGCCCCTGCGACAGCGTGCTCAGCAGCGCTTCATCCACCATGTCGATATCCTGCGGCAGCGCCTCGGCGGACAGCACCACCTGCCTCCCATTGTCCACGAGCGCGTCGACGACGCCGGCGAGTCCCACCTGGGCCGCGGCGTGCCCCGCCAGTTCGTGCACGTCGTCGAGCAGCAGCATGCCGACGCGGGCGTATGCGGCGAGGAACACGTCGGTTTCGCCCGAGGACAGCGACGCCGCGTACGCGGCGGCGAAATGCGCCCCGTCCTCGCGCCGTACCTCGATGTCCGGCCAGCGCGTGGCGGTGAGGGCGGCCACGGCCGAGAGCAGGTGCGACTTGCCCAGCCCGTGCCCGCCGTAAATGAAGAGCGGGTTGTATGCCGAACCCGGTGACTCGGCCACGGCGCGCGCCGCCGCCGCCGCGAGGCGGTTGTTGGCCCCCACGACGAAGCGGTCGAACGTGGCGCGCGGCTCGTTCACCTATGACGCCCCGGCGGTCGCGCTCAGGCGCCGCAGCACGAGTTCGGAGATGCCCCGCAGTGTCTCGAACACTCCGGCCCCGTGCAGCGCGTCGGCCTCGAACGCCGGCACGCTGCGGAAATTCAGCGAGTCATCCAGGGTCGACACCGGAAGGATCAGGTCGGCCGGCAGGTCGCGTTTGTTGTACTGGATGACCAGCGGGATGGCGCGCGCGTCAACGCCATGCTCGGCGAGATTGGCGTGGAGGTCCTGCATGCTCTCGATGTTCTCGTCGAGCTGGCGCGACTGGCTGTCCGCCACGAACACGACGCCGTCGGCGCCCTGCAGCACGAGCCTTCGCGTCGTCTGGTAATACACCTGGCCGGGCACCGTGTAGAGCTGGAAGCGCGTGGTGAATCCCGAGATCATCCCGAGATCGAGCGGCAGGAAGTCGAAGAACAGCGTGCGGTCGGTTTGCGTGGCGAGCGAAACCATCTGCCCTTTGCGGTCCGTCGGCACCTGACCGTAAATGTAATGCAAGTTCGTCGTCTTTCCGGACCGGCCAGGTCCGTAGTAGACGATCTTGCACGTGATCTCGCGGGTGGCGTAGTTGACCAGGCTCACGGGGCAGGGACGGTAAAAGGGGAAAGGGGCGGCGATTACGCCCGCCCGAACAGCTGGGCGAGATTGTGGTTGAGGTCGCGCTCGAAGTTCTCGGCGAGTGCCGGCGGCTGGCCCGACGATACGGCGGGCGCCGCCGCCGCCACCCGCGCCTTGAACTCCTCGAGAAACAGCTGCACGATACCCAGCGAGCTCTCGCTGTCGAAGACGGCCAGCAGCAGCAGCACGCTCCCCTGGGCCGGAATCGCGCCTAGAAAGATCTGCCGGTCGCGCCCCATGTAGTGCAAGGCGCTGAACGGTTTGCCCTCCAGCTGGCGGCCCAGTTCCGAAGACGACGCGTGGATGGCCGACGCGAGGGCGCACGCCGTCATCACGTCGATGGAGCGGGCAAAGCCGTACTGCCCGAGCACCTGGCCGGCGGGATGCATCAACACGGCAATCTCCACTCGCGCATCGTCCACGAACTGCTTCAGCGGGAACTCCACCCACCCGGCGACGACGGACAATTTCATGAAAGCTGCTCCACCGCTCGCAGCAGGTCCACGCGCAGCATCCCGACATTGACCCGCGTCTCGCACACCACGACGAGCACGAGGTTCTCGCCGCCCACGGCGCACACCCGCCCCTGCTCCGCCAGCAGTTCCAGGAAGCCCGTCGCCCCGAACCCGGCGGCGCCCGCCGATCGCTGCGCCTTGCGGTACAGCGACGCCGTGAGCGCGGCAAAGGCGTTGCCATTCACGCCGACCTGCAGCGTCGAATGCACCATCACGCCGTCGTCGAGGCCCACGACCATGGCGCCCAGCACGCCACGGTGACGGATCAGCGACTCGGTGAGTTGCGAAAACGGGGCGTGCATCAGGCGCCTCCCAGCCAGGAGTTCGCCCGATCGAGCGCGCGCTCCAGCACGCGTCGCACGAAGCCCAGCGGAATGGGACGCGCCGCCGCGACCAGCAGCACGCCGTCCCTGCTCGGCGCCATCGCCACCGACGCGGCTTCGGTCTCGAACACGATCTGCCGCCACGCCCCGAGCCCGAGATGTCGCATGGCGCGGCTCGCTTCGTCGCTCACGCCGGACAACTGCGCGCCGACGTCGGCCGCGAGATCGCGTCCGTCCGTCGCCTGGTACCGACCGGCGAGCACGAGGCCGTCAGCGTCGAGCAGCAAGGCCGCGCTGTGTTGCCCCTCCAGCAGGTCGTCGAACAACGCACCGGCATCGACCTCGGCACGAGCGGACTCCGGCGGCAGCGCCGCGCGGTTGACCGGCACGGTGGCGCGCTCCGCCGCGATGGTCGGCTCCGAGAGCGCCGCCTGCTCGAGCGCCGCCTGCACGGTCTGGATGGCGGCCGCGAGCGATGCATCCTCCGGGTTCGCCGCGAGCGCGGCGCCAAGATGCGCGCCCGCGTCGGCCAGCCGCCCCAACTGGAAGCAGACGAACCCGAGTCCCTTGCGCGCCCCGATGTGGTCCGGGGCATACTGCAGCACCGTTTCCCATTCGGCGACGGCGCGATCGAGGTCGCCGCGGTCGGCCGCGACGCGCGCCGCCAGGTCGTGCGCGTCGGCAAGCTGGGGATGCCGCTCGACGCCGCGCAGGGCCACGCGCAACGCGACGTCCAGGTCCCCGCGACGGCGCAACGCCTCGCCGAGCTGGAGGAAGACCAGGCTCGACGGGTCGGCGGCCAGCGCCTCGCTCAGGGTGCGAACGTCGTCACTCGCCACGGATGCCCTCCAGCGCCGCCGCCAGCCGTTCGGCCGCCGCAATGGCGTCGCGAACCGCCGGCCCGTCCACGTCGTCGTGATGCGCCGCCAGGTACTCCTTCCACACGTGCACCGCGTCGTCCAGGCGTCCCGCTTCGGCCGACGTCAGTCCCTGCTCCACCAGCGCGCGCGCCGCCACCCGCCGTTCGACATCGCCTTCGGCCGTGCCTGGAAGGGAGCGCGCCTGGCGGTCGGGGATGCGCAGCGTCACTACCCCCGTGCTCACCAACCCATAGACGACCTTGGCCACGTCAAAGTCGCTGCGACCGACCTCCACCGCGAGGCGACGCAGGTCGCGCTGGCCGTCGATCTTCGTCAGGACCTCCCACTCGCTCGGCAGCAGGTCGAGCTGTCCCGCGTGGTCTTCGGCAACGTCGGCGAACTCGGCAATCGCCGAAAGGCTCGGCACACGGTCGGCGATGCGCGACCACTCGTCGATGCGGCGCGCCGCTTCCATCAGCACTGACTCAGTGGAGACCGCCACCGACGGGTTCTCGGGGAACTCCTCGGGGTTCGACTCCTCGAACCGGAAGTGTCCCTCGCGCCAGCTCATCAGTTCGAAGACCACGGCCTCGGCCTGCCGGCGCACGAACTTCTCGACGTCGCGCGCCGTCACCGACGACATCTCGATGAGGATCTCGCCAAGGCGCCGCCGGTCGCCGTGCTCCGTCTGCCGCGCGCGCGCTGCCGCCAGGTCACCCTCCGAAATCTTGCCCGCCTTCATCAGCATCTCGCCGATCGGGTGCGGATTGCTCCGGATCGACGCGTAGGCGATGCGCCCCGCGTGGAAGGCCACCACGCCCTCGTTGTCCCGCAGTTCCGAGACGACGCGCAGCACCCCCGTCTTGCGGCTCAGGTCGAGCAGCTGGAAGACGTCGTGGATGCCGAGTTCGCGAAGCGGACCTTCGATCGCCATCAGGCTTCTCCTTCGGCACGCCGGCCAAAGACGAGCAGCAGGTCCTGCGCCGTGCGCATCTCGCGCCGGGCACGCCGGGCAAACTCGCCGGCGGGCTCGAGGTCGATGACACGCTGCCACCCGGCGATGGCGTCGCGGTACCGCTTCTTCCCCGCGGCCAGCACGCCCTCGTAGAAGATGGCGCCGACGTGCGTCGGATCGAAGCGACGCACGCGCGTGAACGCAATGTTGGCGTCGCCCGTGCGCCCCATCGTCAGCAGGGTCTCGCCCAGGGCGATGAGCGCCTCGAAATTGTACGGATCTCCCTGCAGCAGGTCCACCAGCAGCGCGACCGCCTCTTTGGGGCGCCCCGTCACCCGCTTGAGGCTCGCCAGTTCGAGCGACGCCTCGGCGTAGGTGGGCACCGTGTCGAGGGCGGCCATCAATTCGCGCTCGGCATCCTCCCACGCCGACTTCCGCACCAGCAGGCGGGCCAGCTCGAAGCGCACCGCGGCAAAGTCCTTGTCGAGGTTCAGCGCGTGGCGGTACGCCGCGATCGCTCCCTCGAAGTCGCCCACCGAGCGCGTGATGTTGCCGATCCAGCGCAGCACTTCGGCACGCTGCGGGGCCAGGCGCCGCGCCACGTCGAGCGCCTCGAGCGCCGCCGCGGGGTCGCCGGCCTCGAAGCGCGCCGACGCCGCGAGCATGAGGATCTCCACGTCCTCGGGAGACGACTGCAGGATCTGCTCGGCCACGAGGCGCGCCTCCGCACCGCGGCCGAGCATCGTCAGCGCCTGCGCCTCGCCACGCATGGCGCGCGCGTGGTCGGGGCGCACCGCGCGCGCCGCGCGAAACCGCTCGAGCGCGTCGCCGTACGCCCCCTGCCGGTACAGCACGTCTCCCAGCAAGCCGTAGCCATCGCCCGCGTCACCGCCGCGCGCGATGGCACGGCTCGTCTCCGCCGTGGCCCGGTCGTACAGTCCCTTCGTGAGGTAGTCGGCGGCCATCGCGTAGGGATCGGTCTCCAGCACCACCTGGGGCTCTGGCGCGGGCGGCGGCGCCAGTTCCGAGAACAGCGAGTCCATCAGCGCCGGGTCGAACGCGAATTGTCCCACCCCACCGCTCATCCGCTGTTCGCCGCCAAGGTCGGGAACCACCGACAGGTCGGGATCCTCGTACTCGAGGTCGATGGCGAGCGCGAACTTCTGCGGCACGTAATACGGATCGAGCTCGAGCGCGCGCTTGGTTTCGCGCAGGGCCCCGTCGAAGTCGCCAAGGTTCGACAGCGCGAAGCTCATGTTGTAGTGCGCCCCGGCACAGTCGGGGCGCGCCTGGATGGCGCGCGCGAATGCGTTGCGCGCATCCTCGAACTTGCGGAGGTCGGCGAGCACCAGCCCGATGCCGTTCCACGCCGACGGGTGCTCGCCGTCGGTGACCAGGACCTGGCGGTACGCCTCCAGCGCCAGCTGCAGCCGCCGCGCCTTGGTGAGCAGCAGCGCCAGGTTCACACGGGCCTTCACGAAACCCGGGTTCGCGGCCAGCGCGGCGCGGAACGCCTCGATGGCACCGTCGCGGTCGCCGCCGTGGTACAACGCCACGCCAAGGTTGTTCGACGCCAGCGCGTACCGCGCATCGAGGGCGAGCGCCCGACGGTAGTCCTCGGCGGCCTCCGCGTACTTCCCCTGCTGGTGCTGCGCCACTCCCCGCTCGTTCCACATCTTGGGGCTGTCGGTGCGGTCGGCCAGCAGGCGGTCGTACAGTTCCAGCGCGGCCGCCGGGTCCTTGCGCAGCAGGTGCAGCTCGGCCATCGCCTGCAGCACCAGCTCGCGGTCCTCGCCACGGTCGAGCCCCAGGCGGTACTCACGCAGCGCCTCCGTGAAGTACCCCTTCTGCCGGAAGGCGAGCCCGAGGTTGTAGTGGGCCAGCCCTTCGCCCTCCACCACGGTCATGCGATTCACCGCCCCGCGTCCGCCGCGCGCCGCGAGCTGCGACTCGTACTTCAGCGAGTCGTACTTGTCGATCGCCAGGTTCGTGTGCGCGTGCGACAGCGTCGGGTTCAGCTGGATGGCGCGCTTGTTCGCCGCCTTCGCCTCGTCGTGCCGCCCCATGTCGCCGTAGATGAAACCCAGCAGGTAGTGCGCGTCGGGATTGTCGGGGTTCAGCTGGATGGCGCGCTGCAGCGACACCAGCGCCTCGTCATTCCGGCCCTGATTGTAGAGCGTTTCCCCGAGGTAGAACGCCACCACGGAACTCGACGGGTCGGCTTCGAGCGCGCGCACGAACCAGCGCCGCGCCTCGTCCAGTTGCCCGATCGCCTTCTCGGCGAGCCCCAGCTGGACGATCGCTCCCATGTCGTGCTCGTTGTAGCGCAGCAGCTCGGTGAACTCGGCGATCGCTTCCTCGCTCTGCCCGAGCAGCGCGTACGCCCGCCCCAGTTCCCAGCGCGCCTCACGGTCATCGGCGCGCACGCGCAGCCGCTCCTTGAGCTCGGCGACCCGCCGGTCATAGTAGCCGGTATTGTAGTAGGCGACCTCGATGTTGCGCTGGGCCACCTGCATCCTGGGGTCGAGCTCCAGCGCCTTGGTGAACGCCAGCACCGCCTCTTCGTAGAGCCCCTTGTTGTAGAAGAGCACGCCGAGGTTGTTGTGCGCGCCGGCATCGGAGGGATCGACGCGGCGCGCCAGGGAGCGCAGGACCTCACGGTCCCGGTCGGAAGTCAGCGCCTGGGCAATCACTCCAGCCGCACCGCCTTCAGGATCTGCTCGAGCGACGCCTTGTCGGGCAGCAGCAGGAAGAAGCCGCGCAACTGCTCCTTGAGCTCGGTGAGGTAGAACTCGCTCTCGACCACGAACACGAGGTCCGTCTCCTGGCTCGATTCGAGGTACGTGGACGTCAGGATCGCATCCGACATGTCGATTTCCAGCACGGGCGGCGACGGCAGCAGGATCATGCCCATGAACTCGGCGAGCGCATTCAGGTACGCCGAGCTCAGGATGTTCCCCGCCTCCCGGATCGCCGACTGTTCGGACTCGCCCAACTCCGTGCGCGGCCCCCGGGGCTTCCGGGCCATCATCTCGGCCACGCGCAGCGCTGTCGTTTGCGGGAGCACGAGCAGCGTCAGCCCGGTGAGGTCCCCCAGCATCCGCAGCAGGACGGCGGCCACCGGCTCCTCCCGCTCCTTCACGTGGTTGGGGATCTCGTTCACCGCCGAGACGACCAGCCGCGGCACGCTGATCATGATGGTCTGGCCGGTCATCAGCGACAGCGCCGTGGCCGCGTGACCCGCCCCGATGTTGGCGATCTCGCGCAGCGCATCGAGCTGTCGGGCCGAGAGATTGCGAATTTCATCCATAGGGCGTTCCCTTGCTCAAAGCAAGCTACCTACATCCACGATCAGCGCAGGCCGGCCGTCCGCGAGGATTGTCGCCCCGCTGAACAGCGCCAGTCCATCGCGCACGGCGTCGAATTGCTTGACTACGATGTCCTGCTGACCGGTCAGTTCATCCACCACCAGTCCGGCCCGGCGGTTCCCGCGCTCGAGCACGATGATATCCGCCGTCTCCGGGTCATCCTCGCCCGGGGCCCGCAACACCTGCCGCAGGTGCAGCAGCGGCAGTACTTCGTCGCGGATCACCAGCACCTCCCGTCCCTGCACGTGCTGCACGGCACCATCCGACCACGCCAGCGTCTCGCGCACGTGCGTGAGGGGCAGGGCGTAGCGCTCGCCCCCCACCTGGGCCAGCACGGCGCGCACGATCGCCAGCGTCTGCGGCAGCCGCAGCGTGATCGTGGTTCCCTCACCGGGCACCGACTCCAATTCCACCACGCCGCCCAGCTGGCGCACGCGCGCCTGCACCGCGTCGATGCCGACCCCGCGCCCCGACAGGTCGCTCACCACCACCGCCGTCGAGAAGCCCGCGCTCGCGATCACGCGAAAGAGCATCTCGTCGTCGAGCTGCGTGACGTCGCCGCCCACCATGCCCAGCTCCTGCGCGCGGGAAAGCACGCGCGAGCGGTCGATGCCGCGCCCGTCGTCGCGCACGCGCACCAGCACGGCCGACCGTTCGCGCGACGCCGTCAGCGTCAGGTGCCCGGTGCGCGGCTTGCCATGGGCCTCACGCACCTCGGGCGCCTCGATGCCGTGGTCCACCGCGTTGCGCAGCAGGTGCACCACCGGCTCGCCGATCTCGTCCAGCAGCGAGCGGTCGAGTTCAATCTCCTTGCCCTCCACCTGGAACTCGATCTCCTTGTGCAGCTGCCGCGCCGCGTCCCGCACGAGGCGCGGGAAGCGGTCGAACACCTGCCACACCGGCACCATGCGGCTCGCCATGATTTCGCTCTGCAGCGAGCCCACCAGGCGCGCGGTCTGTGTCATCACCTCGTCGAGCGCCGGATCACCGTTGCCCGCCGTGAGCTGCATCAGGCGACCGCGGTTGATCACGAGTTCACCGATGAGGTTCATCAGCGTGTCGAGCCGCGCCAGCTCGATGCGCACGTGACGCGCCCCCTTCGACACGGGCGCCGCCTCCTCGCCCGTCGACATCTGCACCGCCGAACGCTGGCGTCCCCGGCCCGCCGACACCTCCACGTGCTCGACGTCGCCCATGGCGATGATCGCCGACTCGATGTCGCTCACCGACATCGCCGTCACCAGGCGGAACGCGAACGCCTGCGGCACCTCGGCCGCCTGCAGTTCCGACAACTGGGGCGACACCGCCACCACGTCACCGAGGCCGCGCGCCTTCTGGATCACCAGGAACGCGCGCACGCCGGGCAGCATGGTGTCGGGGCGTTGCCGCACCCGCACCAGCACGCCGGGCCCTTCGTCCAGGTTGGGCGCCGGCGCCGGCGTCCCCGCCGACTCGCCGGGGAACCCTCCCGCCGCGTTGCTGAACTCGTCGGTCACGGCGCGGAACTCCGGGGTGGACCGGCCGCCGGCAACGTGCCGCAACTGTTCCAGGACCTCGGTCAGGCGCGGCGGATCACCCGCGCCGTCGACGGCCCGATCGATGCCGCCTTCCAGCACGTCGGC
>Ga0066793_10001709_pt1 | contig 10158 bp, 7 predicted proteins | sample PersoiDNA2013189_FD_83876 | JGI IMG/M metagenome (GOLD analysis project Ga0066793, IMG submission 83876) | Permafrost soil microbial communities from the Arctic, to analyse light accelerated degradation of dissolved organic matter (DOM) -... | ecosystem: Environmental > Terrestrial > Soil >...
CATAAAAGGACGCCGGTCCGAGACGGTAGCGCCGATCGCGGTCCTGAAGCACGGCTCCCTGAGATTGAAGTTCAGCCAGGATCGTGTGTGCAGTACTCGGAGCAATGTGGGAGGCCCTGGCGAGTTCGTTGACGGTCATTGCGCCTGGATTGCGACGCAGGGCCCTCAAAACTGTGAAGGCCTTCGCTACAGCACTGGGCAAGTTGCGCAATCTCCTTGCGGGGCACCAAATTCCGAAGCGGGCCGCGGTATTCCGCAGTCTAGCGTGTCTGGAGTGATCATGGGCACCCGCAGATTAAGCCAATCCCGAATGGCCATCGCCTATTTCGGTATATCAATTCTAGAATAGGCCTATGCTGCTCGAAGTCTTCGAACCCATTTGGCAGCCACATTGGCCAGCCTCGCTACCCTCCGATGCGCCGATCGGGCAACCTAGGTGCGACTGAACACTCCCGCGAGTCGCGGCGATGGGAGCCGTCGACTCCGTGACGTTGTCACCTCCCCCGAAACCCGGGCTGCATATAAGAAGTCGGGAGCGTGGGACGGGACGACGTTGGTCGGTAAAGTGCGTGCACACGCTCGAGACCAATCCGAGGAATGCGCAGTTGTTGATCTTTCTGGAGAGCGCTCCCACACTTATGCGGAGCTCGAGAGTGATGCACTCCGGGTCGCCAACTTTCTGCTAGATGTAGGCGTCGAGCGTGGTGACGTTGTCGCGGTGCAACTCCCAAACCGGTACGAAACGGTTGTTGTTGCTCTCGCTGTATTCAAGGTCGGCGCAGTGATCAATCCCCTGCTCCCGGTCTATCGATCTAAGGAGCTGCGGTATATGCTGAACATCGGTCGTTCTCGGGTGATGTTCTTGCCCGATTCCTATCGCGGTCACAACCATGTCGAGATGGTTGGCGCCCTAGCCGGCGACGCTCCAGAGCTCACCACGAGGGTCGTTGTCCCGATCGACGGATCGCCAGGCTTGCAACAAGGCTGGGTCGGATTCGAGAGCTTGGTCGAGCGCCAGCCGGTCAGTCTTCCAGCTGAATTGGAGTTGCAGGGTGATGATATTTCCGAGCTCATCTTCAGCTCCGGGACAGAGGCCGAACCAAAGGCAATAATGCACACAGAGAACACGACCAATTTCAGTGTTAGGGCGGCTTGGTCATCGCTCGGCATGAATCGGTCCGATGTGGTCTGGATGCCATCGCCGATCGGTCATTCGACCGGTTTCAATTACGGAGTCCGAATGGCGCTGTACCACGGTATAAAGCTGGTGCTACAGGATCGATGGAACGGCGCCGAGGCGGCCCGCCTCGTACAGCGTGAGCGATGCACCTACACCTTGGCAGCTACAACCTTTGTGCGTGACGTCGTAGAGGCCGTCATCAGTGAATCCCACGATCTCTCGTCCATGCGCTTCTTTGGTTCCGGCGGCGCGCCAGTACCACCCGAGGTTGTGCAAGCGGCCGCTCGCGTCGGCGCCACCGTATTGCGACTTTACGGCTCGACCGAGCTATTGGTAGGCACCTGGAATCGCCGCGAGTCCCCTGAGGACAAACGCATTCACACGGATGGGATAGCTATCGACGGCGTTGACATACAAACTTGGAATGAGGCGGGTAAGCAGGTTGTTGGCGAGCCAGGCGAGATTCACACTCGCGGACCCAACACCTGTGTCGGCTTCTTCAACGATGCCGACCGAACGAGGTCTACCTTCCTTGCCGCTGGCTGGGTAAAGTCAGGTGACCTCGCCGTGCTGGACGCCGACGGCTACTTAACCGTCGTCGGGCGAAAGAAGGAAATCATTATCCGAGGAGGTTTGAACATTGCTCCGCGCGAGATCGAGGAACTGTTGATTCGGATGGATGGGGTGCGCGCCGCCGCTGTGATTGGCTTGCCCCATCAGCGTCTCGGTGAGATTGGCTGCGCTTGCCTGGTTGTTGACGAGGGATCAGGGATAACTTTTGAGACCATGATTTCCTACTTGGAGGCCTCAGGACTGGCTCGGTTCAAGCTGCCAGAACGAATGGAGTTGGTTTCTGCTCTGCCGATGACATCAACCGGCAAGATTCAGAAGCACCTGCTAGTAGCCGACGTCATTGGGCGCGCAGCTCAAGCTCCAGATGGCTAGTGAACTCGATCATGGCCGAGCTCCTCTTGTGAGTATGGAACGGGTTCCCCTTGATCCCGGCGGCTGTGCCGCGATCGTTACGCTGCACAGACCGGAGCAGCTGAACCCGCTTGACTGGGACACTGTGATTCGTCTGGAGCAGGTGCTCACGGAGTCTGACCAAGACCCGACCGTGCGCGCAGTCCTTATCACCGGTGAAGGGCGCGCCTTCAGCTCGGGCGGCGACCTCAAGAAGTACCAATCGCTACAACGTGACCCAGCCGCGTTTCCTAGATTCCTCGACGACTTCCACCGCACTCTCTCGGGCATCGCCCGGATGAAGAAACCCGTAGTGGCACTCGTCAACGGGATTGCCGTGGCGGGCGGCTTGGAACTTGCCCTTTCCTGCGACTTCGCGTTCATAGCAGAATCTGCCCGTATATCTGATGGCCATCTTACCTTTGGCCAGATGGGAGGCGGCGGAGTGCTCACTTTGCTCCCCCGAGTGATTGGTCCTTCCAAAGCGCGCGAACTCATATGGTCCGGACGATGGCTTACCGCCCAAGATGCGTTGGCTTGGGGATTGGTGAATCGGGTCGTCGCTGATGACCAACTACTTCAAGCTGGACTTGAGGTTGCGACCGCGTTCGCTGAGCGGAGCCCGCTAGCGATCGCGGAATCCAAATACGTGATGAATACAGCATGGTCGGAAGGGACTGGAATCGAAGGCGGACTCAAACTCGAGCGAGAGAGGACCGCATTGTATTGCTTGACTTCCCACGACGCCGAGGAGGGCCTAGCCGCCTTTGTCGAGAAACGCCAGGCACGTTTCCTAGGCCGATAAGGAGTGCCAAGCTACCGACCGACGTTTCTCGGACGGACCGCCGTTGTCGGAGTGGGCTACACCCAGTTCTCTCGTGACTCGAATCGTAGTGTTCTCTCGTTGGCGTCAGAGGCTTGTCGTGCTGCAATCGATGATGCAGGCCTCGAACCCGGAGCCATCAACGGCATGGCGAGCTTCATGGTCCTCCACGATTCAGTACCCTGCCAGGGCGTAGCTAGCACACTGGCGCTGGGCGAATTGACGTATTGCTTGGATATGAGCCTTGGTGGCCAGGCGCCTAGTTTCATGGTTATGCACGCTGCGATGGCGGTTGATTCGGGTCTTGCGGATGCTGTTCTGGTTTTCCGTGCGCTTAACGGACGCAGTGGAATCCGCGTTGGCCAGGCTCCGTTTCCCGGGCCCGGCGCCCAGTACCGCTATCCGATTGGCTTCACGGCGTATCCCCAATACATGGCTATGTGGGCTCGTCGATTCATGATCGAGACTGGGGCTACCTATGAGGACTTGGGTGCCGTCGCTATCGCTCAACGACGGTATGCAGAGACCAACCCGCGCGCAGTGATACGCAAGTCTTTAACGATGGCCGATTACTTCTCAGAGCCATTTGTAGTTGACCCTTTTCGAATATCCGACTGCACCTCGGAAGTCGACGGCGCGTGCGCGCTAGTCATTACCTCTCTCGATTCGGCACGCCACCTTCGCCAGCCTCCGGCGATCATCCAGGGCGCTGCATATTCTCTTGGGCCGCGCTCGGGCCTTGACATCGGCGACTCGCTGCTTTGGGAAGACTATTCACGCAACTACACCAACCTTCTCGCGAATAAGTTGTGGCGCTCCGCCGAATTGCAGCCCACAGAGGTGAACTTCGCCGAGATCTATGACTGCTTCACAAGCACCGTTCTCTTCGGCCTGGAAGGCTTAGGACTTGTCGGTCGGGGCGAGTCGGGCTCGTTTGTTCGTTCCGGCGCAACCGCGATCGACGGCGTGCTTCCCACCAACACCAACGGCGGCTTGCTCTGCGAGGGGTATTTGCACGGTATGAACACCGTAGCCGAGGCGGTGTTGCAGATCCAAGGTCGCGCAGGAGACCGCCAGGTGCCGCGGCATAACACGTGCGTTGTGACCTCGGGCGGCATGATGGATGGGTCGGCGATTGTTTTGGCACGTGACTAGGGGCGTCCCGCCGCCCCGACCGGGTGGGGTTGAACCCGCGATCGACGCCGACAGCGCGCCGTGGTGGGAAGCCGTAGCACAACATCGCTTCTTGCTTCCCAAGTGCAACCTTTGCGGCTTCCGCTTGTTTCCTCCGACTCCGAGGTGCCCACGGTGTGGCAGCGTGTCAACCGAACTTTCACCGGCATCAGGCAGCGGCCGGATCTACTCATGGGTGGTGATCCACCGCGCGCTAAGCGTAGGAACGACTCCAGAGGTTCCATACGTCATAGGAGCGATCACACTCGAAGAGGGTGGTCGAATCTTCGGACGATTGCTCGCATCACCCGCAGATTCACGACTACGTGCCGATGAGCCAGTTAGCGTGTGTTTCTACACCGTGAGCGAGGTGACACTGGTGGGATTCGAGTTTGCCAACAGGCCAAACGACAACTTAGGTTCGCTTTAAGTACCCACCGGCATAGCCGTATCGCGGAAGGAAGATCCAAGTGAGCTCCGACCAATCCCTTGATACGCGACTCGGCCGATTGGAGGACGAGCACGAGATCCTCGGACCCAGGTATCAAATATGGGCACACCAGCGATTAGGCTCCGTTGGACAGGTTCGTTGATTGCTTCGTTGAGTCAGCTACTTCGTAAAGATTGACGAGCATCCGTATGGGCCTATATCTACGCATTCGGCCGCTATCGTGACCACCTCGTTCGCCGCGACGCCCCATGCCATTCGGCGTCTCGCGGCGAAGCGCTCAAAGACCGGCAAAGTGGCAGGCGATCGGCGCCAGACTACCGTCTAGATTGAATGACGGGTCGCGTTCAACGCAGATCGACCGGTCGGGATTGACGACTGGCCCAACCGCACAGCGGGTGTGGTAGCGGCAGCCTCTTGGCGGCTGGTATGGATTTGGGGCATCGCCGAGAACCTTGGGTACTGGTCGTCTCCCCACAGCCGGAACGGCCTCCACTAGAGCTCGCGTGTATGGGTGCCGAGATCCTCCGAGTACTTCATCGACCGGACCGTACTCGAGGATGCGACCAAGGTACATGACAGCAATTTCATCGCTCATGTGGCGAACAACTGACAGGTTGTGAGATATGAACAGGTAGCTGAGTTTTAGTTCCGTTTGCAAACGGCGCAGAAGATTCAGGATGTTCGCCTGGACCAGGACGTCGAGTGCTGATGTCACTTCGTCGAGGATCAGAACTTCTGGTCGGCCGGCCAGGGCGCGCGCAAGCGCTACGCGCTGCCGCTGGCCGCCGGACAACTGGTGCGGATAGCGCCTCGCTAGCCGCGAGTCCAGGCCGACCATCGCGAGTATCTCGCGCGAGCGCTCGCGATGAGCGCGTTCACCGGACTGTGCCCGAGCTGCGACGACCTCTTCGATCGCGTCTCCCACCTGCATTCGCGGGTTCAGCGAGGAGTTCGGGTCTTGGAAAACAATGCTTACCGCTCGGCGGACCCTGTCCAGTCGTCCACCCCGGGGGTTGGTCACGTCAATTCCGTTGAGGAGCACATGGCCGCCGCTGACGGGCACCATCCCAAGGAGGGCACGCGCGAGGGTCGACTTGCCGGATCCCGATTCGCCCACCAGACCCAGTGTCTGTCCGTGAGTGAGCTGCAGGTCCACTCCATCTACGGCTTGCAAATGTCTTTGGCCGTGTCTGAACGTGACCTGAACCCGCTGCGCTTCAACTACAACGTTCACTGGACCGCGTCCTGCGCAACCCAGCAAGCCGCCCGAGTGTTGAACGTTCTAATTGGAAATAGTTCGGGCCGGTCACGTGAGCATTTGTCAACCGCTAGGGGACACCGTTTGTTGAACGGACAACCGGCCGGCAAGTTGGCAAAGTCAGGTGATTGGCCGGGTACATTGACCAGGGGTTCTTCGCGGGAGCGACTGAGATCGGGGACGGCGCTCAGTAGCATCCGAGTATAGGGATGCGCTGCCTCTCCAGCAGCAAGACCCCGAGCTGAGATCTCCTCCACGATTCTGCCGGCGTACATGACCAGAACTCGGGAGCAAATCGATGAGACCAATGCGATGTCATGCGAGATGAGGACGATGGACGCATGTCGGCTCCGGTTGATCTCCTCGAGAAGCGCGACAATCTGAGCCTGGATTGTGACGTCGATCGAACTGGTGGGTTCGTCCGCGATGATCAGTGAGGGCTCATTCATGAGCGCCATCGCTATCATGACGCGCTGACGCATGCCGCCGGAGAGTTCGTGCGGGTACTGCCTCAGGCGCAACTCCGGCACCGACACGTGCACCTCACGTAGACGCTGAATTGCGCGATCAGTCACGGCTCCACTTCCAATACCGCGCGAATGGCGTGCCCCCTCCTTTAACTGCGTGCCGATTCTGAGGGCAGGATTCAGAGAGGACATTGGATCCTGGAATATCATGCCCAGCCCAGCCGCGAAGATACGTTCTCGCTCCCGACCGCCGGATAGTGTTGAGTGCCTATTAAGTTCGAGGCGGCGAGCACTGACAGTCGCTGTGAACGGCACGAGCCCGCTGATTGCCAACGCGGTCATCGTCTTGCCCGAGCCGGATTCGCCGACAATGCCAACAATCTCTCCACGCGCAACCCCGAACGTGACACTGTCTACGACGGGCACGAGACGGCCATCCATCGGAAGGCGGACGGTCAGCCCATCGACTACCAGGACCTCTTCCGCAGAACGATCAGTTGCTGAATAGTCCGGCACAGGATCCCGGAAGCCAGCAAGGGTGGGGCTGTCTGCCCGAGCCTGGCCTCTAGAGGCTGTCCAGAGAAGCGGATTCAACGCATGCGCCAGGCCCTCGCCAAGGTAGCCCGAGGCAACGCCTGCGGCGGCGATCATGACTCCTGGCGCCATCGCAGCTAGAGGTGTTGCGTAAATGTCTTGGACGCCAAGGGTCAGCAGCTGGCCCCAATCGAATGCGGGCGGCTGAACTCCGATGCCGAGGAAGCTCAAGGACGAAAAACCTATGATCGATGAACCCACTAGGCCGAAGACCGAGATACAAAGCGCTTCTGCGATGTTGGGCAGGACATGCCTAAGCAGGACACGTGGGCCGCCGATGCCGGCTGCACTGGCTGCCAATATGTACTCCCGACCGCCAATCGAAGTGGCCAGGGTGTTGGTCACACGCGCCAGCCGTGGAGCGCCGGCCAGCCCTACTGCGAAGAGGGCGCTCAGCGTGCCGACATTCGCCACGACAGCGCTCAAGAAGATGACCACCAGTAGATACGGGAAGGAGAGCCAAAGGTCGATCAACCGCCCGCCCACGTCTCGTAGCCGTGGGCCTGCAACCGCGACCGCGATGCCGATGGGTATTCCGATCACTGCGCTGATCATGGCGCCCGCCAAGCCCATCCCAAGCGAGAGCCGTGTGGCAACGACGACTCGGGCAAGAATGTCACGGCCCGCTGGGTCAGTTCCCAGGAGATGCTGCCAGGAAGGCGATCGACGTCCATTAAATATATCGAGATGAGTAGCAGGATCTCCCCATACGATCGGACCGACGATCGCAAGGGCAACGAGGATTACGAAAACGACGCCAGCGGCGACGCCCGTCGGCGAGGCGATGAAAGCCCGCCATGTTTGAGCGAGCGCGCTGGCGTGATTCTCCTCGAGTCGTGCCTTGCTGGTGCTCAACGGTTCAAAGTACGCGGATCCAGGAAGCCGAGGGCGAGGTCGACCGCTGTGTTGATCACGATCACAGCCGTGCCCAGGATGAGGACACAGGCCTGGATTACGGGGTAGTCCCCAACCAGAATCGCACTCACCAGCTTGGTGCCCATGCCGGGCCAGTCGAACACGTTCTCTACGATCACGGCGCCAGCAATCAGGCTGGCGAAGACGCTCCCGCCGAGCGTGAGTGCCGCTGTCAGTACGTTGGGCAAAACGTGACGGAGATAGAGGACGTGTGCTGGCAATCGCTTGCTGCGGGCAGTTCGGATGTAATCCTGAGCGAGAACATTGAGCGTCTCGACACGGATGATCCTGGCGAGGATAAAGATGTCGCCCAGCGCAAGCGCGGTAGCGGGCAGGATGATCGCCTCCCAGACTGGCGTGTCGGGACCGGCGCCGACTGGCAGCAACGCTAACCAGACGGCGAATACCGCTGAGAGGAAGGTAGCTAGGAGAAAGGCCGGGATGGAGGCGATGGCGCTGGCGCCCCCGGTAAAAACAAGGGTGAATCGCCGGTGCCTATTGTCTCGAGTGAGGATGCCGCTGACCAATCCTATAGGCACGCTGAAGAGGACCACCATAAGCGTGGCAACGCCGGCAAGGGCGGCGGTCCATGGAAAAGTCTCGCCAATAACTCGAGCAACCGGCAACTTCGCGAACGGGGCTTCATAGGACGACCCGAAGTCGCCGTGCAAGACTCCATCCGCGTACTGAGCGAACTGCACCCAAATGGGTTGGTTAAGACCGAGCTCGGCGCGAACCTGGGCGACGAGTTGCGGGTCAGCTTCCGGTCCCGCCACCTGGCGGGCCGGATCGGCGTGGAAAAGCCTCACCATCACGAAGGTGCCGACCAATAGGACCGCCAACACCGCGATCATGCCCACAACCCGCCGCGCGATGAAGGGCACTCGCGACATTAACCAAGGCGCCCCACCCCGGCGCCGGCACGGCCGGCGCCGGTCATTACCGAATTGCGGTTACGAGGCAATCGTGAACGGGTCGAAGTGGTCCAAGATCGGGTTGAGGGTGATTCCCTTCTTGTAGGTCCATGCATTCGAAGCCGAGGAATATGGCAGTGCATGGTAACCCTTGAGTAAGCCCTCCTGAGCGGTCGCCCAGTTCTGACATCGCTCCGCACCGGCCGTGGTTCGCGCTGCCGTCACTGCGTCATCGACGGCATGGACGTGGAATATGTTCCGTCCGGTAGGAGTGTTGGTACCGCTGATGAGGTTAAAAGCCTGCGAAGGGGTTGGTATTGCACCGCCGTTCGGGTAATTGGTCAGGTCGAAGTTGAGCGTCACGTACAGGCCATTGAGCCAGGAGGGGATGTCAAGTACCTGCTGCGTGACCTTGAAGCCGAGCGTCTGGAGCTGCGCGAGGATGTAATCATTGCCGACGCCATTCTCAGCCCTGCCCATGACCCTGATCGAAAGTTGCTGGCCGTTTTTCGACCTGATGCCATCAGAGCCGACCACCCAACCGTCTTGGTCGAGGACCGTCTTGGCAGCGGCTGGATCCAACTTGGGCGAGTACTGGCTCGCACCTGCGTCGAAGCAGTCGCTTTGCGTACCGACGATGCTTGGGCTAAGCACCCCGAAACCGCTGTAGATGGCCTGGTTGAGTGCCTTCGGGTCGAGGGACATGTATATGGCTTGTCGCACCATGGGATCGGCGAAGATGCCGTCCTCCTTGATCGACACGTACGCCGCGCCCGGAGTAACTGTGACCGCGGTCTTGAAATTGGTGGCGTTGTTGAAGCGCGTTCGGTCGTTGCCCTGGAACATGAAGATGTCTAGCTCGCCACGCAGCATTTCGCTGGCGGCGGTAGCCTCGTCCGAAAGATTAGTCTTGATAACGATCGTCTTGGGATAACCTGCCTGCTTGGACGTCATCCCGTTCGGTCCCCAGGTGTAGTTGGACCTCGCGGTGAACGTGTAGCTGCTCGACCCTACGGCGGAGAGAGTGTAGGGACCACTGCCGGCTGGCGCAGTGGCTAGCGAGTTGGGGGCCGTTATACCGGCCGGGCAAACTATTGATGCCCAAGGCATCGCCAAGCCGATGAGCAGGTCGCCGAAAGGCTTTGCAGTAGTGACTGTGACTGTATTGGCGGTGTCATCAGTGGTTATTGTGTAGCCGGCCGTGCCGACGGTAAGTGGCGCAAGGGCGCTCTTCGTGGCGGCCGCCCCCATTCGCTTGAGGGAATCGGCAACGACCTTCGGCGTAATGGGTGTCCCGTCCGAGCAAATAGGTCCCTTCTTTAGGGTCAGCGTCACCGAGTTTGGTGTCGATGTCCAGGATGAGGCCAGCTCAGGCACGAGTTGGGACTTCGAATCGAAATGAATCAGGCGATCGTAAACC
>Ga0066793_10001710_pt1 | contig 10158 bp, 9 predicted proteins | sample PersoiDNA2013189_FD_83876 | JGI IMG/M metagenome (GOLD analysis project Ga0066793, IMG submission 83876) | Permafrost soil microbial communities from the Arctic, to analyse light accelerated degradation of dissolved organic matter (DOM) -... | ecosystem: Environmental > Terrestrial > Soil >...
AATCCCGCATTTGCGGGACTATGAAAAACAAATGTTGGTATCCAAAAAACAATCACTTAAATCTTCGCAACACCTCTCTCCACTTGTGGAGAGAGGAAGGGAGTGAGGGGTTATCTCTGCACTCTTCCACTTGCATCACCTTTCATCAGTTCTTTCACTTCATTTAAAGTAGCATGATTCAAATCGCCGGAAATTGTATGTTTTATTGCAGAAGCTGCCACGCCAAACTCGGCGGCATCTTTCATTGTCATACCTGAAACAAGTCCGTAAATAAAACCGCTTGCAAACGAATCGCCGCTGCCCACACGGTCAACAATACGTACTTCGTACTGCTTTGTATGATAAAATTCATTGCCATCATACACCAAAGCACTCCAGCCGTTATCAGATGCGCTGTGGCTTTCTCTTAACGTAGAAGCAATGTATTTAAAGCCAAATTTATCTTTCATTTGTTTGAAAACATCTTTGTATCCCTCGAGATTAAGCTCCCCTTTGGTTACATCAGAATTGGCAGCTTTAAAACCAAGCGTTGTATCTGCATCTTCCTCATTACCGATGCACACATCAACATATTGACAAAGCTTCGTCATCACTTCTCTTGCTTTTTCTTTGCTCCACAATTTTTTGCGATAGTTAAGGTCCATGCTTGTTGTAACACCTTTTGCCTTAGCAGCTTTTAAAGCAGCTTCAGTTAATGCTGCGGATTTATCACTCAATGCAGGAGTAATGCCTGTTGTATGAAACCATTCAGCGCCATCAAGAATTTTATCAAAATCAAATTCAGAAATATCTACCTGTGATATGGCTGCATCAGCACGGTCATAAATTACCTGCGAAGCTCTCATAGATGCTCCTGTTTCTAAAAAATAAATACCTAACCTTTTTCCGCCACGGGCAACAAATTGTGTATCTACTCCGTACCGGCGTAAATGATTTATGGCAGCCTGCCCTATTGCATTGTCAGGAACTTTTGAAACAAATGTTCCCAATAATCCATAATTACAAAGCGCTGCTGCTACGTTAGCTTCCCCGCCGCCGTAAGTAACATCAAAGCTGTCAGCCTGCACAAATCTTTTAAAATCAGGTGTGGAGAGCCGAAGCATTATTTCTCCGAGGGTTACAACTTTTTTAGCCATGATTGATAAGAAAGTTTAATTTAGAAAAGTATTGTTTATCTTGAATGCAATTCTTCAAATATCTTTCTTATTTATTTAAGCAGCAAAAAAAAATGCGGTAACGATTGCGTAAAAAGATATTGTGTTATTCATTAATTCCTATATCATTGTTTAATAATAAAATAACTATGGATAAGAAAACAGAACTATTAAAATTGATTCCTGAACAGGGAATATTACCGCTGTATTTTACCAAAGACACTGAAGTAAGCATAAGCGTTTTAAAAGCATTATACAATGCAGGAATACGGGCAGTTGAATATACAAACCGTGGCGAAGCTGCGTTGCAGAATTTTAAAAAGATGAGAGAAGTATGCGATTCGGAATTAAAAGGAATGTACTTGGGAGTTGGAACGATTAAGGATGGCGCAATGGCACAAAGATTTATTGATGCAGGCGCTGATTATATAATTTCTCCGGGTCTTGTGGAAAGTGTTGCAGAAGTTGCAGATAAAAATAACATGCTTTGGATTCCGGGATGCATGACGCCATCAGAAATTATTCGTGCAGAAACATTAGGAGCAAAAGTGATAAAATTATTTCCTGGAAATATTTTGGGTCCGGGTTTTTTAAGTGCGGTAAAAGAGTTATTTCCTAATTTATTATTTATGCCAACAGGCGGTGTTGATCTGGATAAAGAAAATATTGCCGGATGGTTTAAAGCCGGTGTGTGTGCCGTTGGTATGGGAAGCAAATTGATAAGCAAACAATTGCTTGAGCAAAAAGATTATGCTAAAATTGAAGAGCTTACAAAGCAGGCAATGGAAATTGTAAAATCGGTAAAATAAAATAATGAAAATAATTAACAGTGTTCATCCGGAAGATTTTAAAACGTATTCTACAAACATTATCAGAGAGAGATTTTTACTAGATGCGTTGGCAGAGAAAGACAAAATTAATTTTGTATATACTCATTACGACAGAATGATCGTTGGTATGGCAATGCCGGTCAGCACAAAAATTAATCTTCCTGATTACGATATTCTTCGATCAGATTATTTTTTGGAAAGAAGAGAAATGGGGATTATTAATGTTGGCGGTGATGGTACTATTTCCACTAACAATGAAAATTATTCTCTTAAAAAATTAGATTGCCTGTATATCGGAAAGGGAAATGAGAAAGTAATATTTGCCAGTGTTGATGCTGCAAAGCCTGCAGTATTTTATATTTTGTCAGCGCCGGCTCATGCTGTGCATCCAACTCAATTATTAAAAAAAGAACAGGCACAGGGCGGCGAAATGGGAGCCGTTGAAACAGCCAGCAAGCGAACTATTTACAGGTATATTCATAAAGATGGTTTAAAAAGCTGCCAGTTGGTAATGGGCTTAACCATTTTAGAAACCGGCAGCGTATGGAATACAATTCCTGCACATACACACGACAGGCGAATGGAGGTTTACTTTTATTTTGATGTACCGGAGAACCAGGTTGTATTTCATTATATGGGAGAGCCGCAGGAAACAAGGCATATGCTTGTGAAAAATTATAATGCTGTAGTATCTCCGCCATGGAGCATACATGCAGCAAGTGGTACAAGTAATTATGGTTTTATTTGGGGAATGGCGGGAGAGAATTTAGAATATACTGATATGGATGTTGTTCAATTAAACGATTTGAGATAATTAATCAGAAAGAATATGAAAGATTTTTCATTAAATGATAAAGTGATAATTGTAACAGGGGGCACGGGCATTTTGGGCAATGCATTTATTGATGCTATTGTAGAAGCTGGCGGCGCTGTGGGTATTTTAGGTAGAAAAAAAGAAGTCGCTGACCAAAGAGCACAAGCAATAAATAAAAATGGAGGAAAAGCAATTGCTTTGGTTGCTGATGTTTTGGATGAAAAGCAATTACAGCAAGCAAAGGAAAAAGCATTATCACATTTTGGTAAGATAGATGGATTAGTAAATGCAGCAGGGGGTAATATGCCGGAAGGAGTGCTTCAGCCTGATGAAAATATTTTTAAAATGAACATTGAGGGAATGAAAAAAGTAACGGAGATCAATCTCTGGGGCACAGTTATTCCTACGCAGGTTTTTGGAGATGCTATCGCACAAACAGGAAAGGGAAGTATCGTAAATATTTCCTCCATGAATTCTAAAAGGGCTATTACAAAAGTGCTGGGATATAACATGGGTAAAGCCGGCGTGGATTGTTATACGCAATGGTTTGCAGTGGAATTGGCTAATCGCTATGGTGATAAGATCAGGATGAATGCTTTAGCACCCGGTTTCTTTTTAACAGAGCAAAACAGAAATCTTCTCACAAAACCAGAAGGTGGTTATACTGAAAGAGGGGAGTTGGTAATTAAACAAACACCCTTTAAACGTTTTGGTCATCCTGATGAATTAAAGGGCGCATTAGTCTGGTTGCTGAGCGATGCTTCACAATTTGTAACAGGAGCTATGATATGTGTTGACGGCGGCTTTTCAATTTTTGGAGGAGTTTAATTTTTTAATGATCAATTTTTTATATGAAGAAATTATTTTTATCAGCATTGTATTTCGGAACATCTTTTTTATTTATGACTGCAGTTGCGCAGAACACAAATGAATGGACAAAGAACAAATCAAAAAAATGGTTTAAGGAAAAAGAATGGCTTGGCGGATTAGAATTAAAGCCTCATAAAACTGTGGACGTTCAGGAATTTGCAAGGCAATATCATCTTAATAAATCTTACTGGGATAAGGCATTTGCTTTTTTAAAAAATACCGATCTGAATAAAATCGCCAAAGGCAAATATCCTATTGATGGTGAAAATGTTTATGCTTCTGTAACTGCAGATTCTTCAAAAAATTTTGATAAAACAAACTGGGAATCTCACCGGAAGTATATTGACATACAATATGTGATTAACGGTGAAGAAAAGATTGGAGTATACCCGGTTTCAAAAGCAACAGTCACCAAAGAATATGATGATAAAAAAGATGCTGCAAATTATTCAGCAGATGGAAAATTGTATTCAGCAACACCCGGTACATTTTTTATTTTCTTTCCTTCTGATGCACACAGGCCAAACATAACTCCCGGTGGTAATAAGGTGGTTAAAAAAATTGTGATAAAAGTTAGGGTTGCGGAATGATGGAATTGTTATAGTATAGAATACTAAAAGCAACTAAATGATATACCGGTTACTTTTCGAGACAGAAAGTGAAATACATTGATTTTAGTGGATTCCAGAAGAAAGTAGTAACTTTATAGTGAATAAAAAAGTTCTATTCTCTCAACCATATGTTTAGTGCAAGATAAACTCCATTCGTCCAGCCAAAACCATCCTGCGAAAGATATTCTCCACCACCGGCTTCAAGATTGGTTGTTACAACATTATATTTCTCCATCATCTTACCTGTATTGTTATACACTTTTTCATTAATGCTCATCCATCGTTGTGCAATGTCTTTTGCAAGTTCATCAAACCTGTAGTTTACCAATCCCTGTATTGCAATCCAATGTAATGGAGCCCAGCCGTTAGGAGAATCCCATTGCTGAGGTGTTGTAACGGTTGTTGTTTGCAATCCTCCAGGATATAAAAAATGCTCCTGTAAAATTTTTGCTACACTTTCTGCCTGTTCGTTTGTGGCAATCTTAAAAAATAATGGAAAGGTTGCAGCCAAGGTTAGCGATTGTTTTTGTTTGCCGGCAACATAATCATAATCAAAATAAGATCCTTTCTTTTTATTCCAGCAATATTTTTCAATAGCCTGTTTGCGTTTGTTTGCAGCTGTTTGATATTTCTCGGAAGATGATTTGTTATTTGCTAATTGATATGCCTCTGCAATTGTTTGTTCAAGATTGAATAAAAGACAATTGAGATCTACCGGTATAATTTCTGTTGTATGAATGGTTGAAAAATCTTTGTCATTTTTGAACCAACGTGAAGAGAAGTCCCAGCCTGATTCGCAGGCTGCACGGATGTTTCTGTACAATTTTTTTTCATCAGTTATCTGCTTTGCCAGCTCAACATCTTCTTTATACGATTCCGGACGTGGGGTATCAAATTCATCCCAGTAATGATTTAAAATACTTCCATCAGGCATTAAGGCAACACGATTAACAGAAATATTTTTTGCATTTAATTGCCCCACTCCTTTCATCCAGAAGTTATATTCTTTTTCAAGCTGCGGTAAATAATCAACCAAAATGATTTTACTTTTTACTTTACTCAATAATTTTACCATAGATGCATAAAACGGCGGTTGCGATCTTCCTAAAAAATAAGTGCGGTTACCATTAGGCATGTACCCAAACTTATCAATGAGATAAGAAAAATTATCAACCATATTTTGCATCATATCAATTCGCTTTGATACCTTCAAACCCAGCATAGTAAAATAACTGTCCCAGTAAAAAATTTCTCTAAAGCGTCCACCCGGAACAATGTAGGGATGAGGCAATGGTATCAAAGAAGTTTCTCCTTCCTCAGGCTGCCTCGTTAATTCATTCCAAAGCATTTCAATGTGCTCAACAATTGGCCTGCCCTTAACGCTTACATATTTTGTTGAATAAGTTTTGGGAAGAATAAAATGTTCATGAACAAATGTTGACAGTTTAAAACCTGCCTCATGTTTTTGCTCTTCATATCTTTGGTGTATAAACGAAAGTTCTGGACGGGGAGTACAATCGACAAAGGTTTTACCATCAGAAAAAATATTTTGTATCTGAACCTGCTCAAATAATTCTCCTAATGAAAAAATATCTTCCTGCATCTTTAAATAAAATTTTTAATGGATAGGATGTGAATCAGGTGATACCTCAACAGTTGTTTTCTTTTGCAAACGGTTAAAAAATATCAGGCTGATAATAAGAATGCTTATTGGTACGAGTGAAAAGTAAAATGCCTTTTGTCCACCGATATGTTTAAATAAATAGCCCACTAATCTTGAACCTAAAGTACCACCAATAGCAGAGAAGAAAACAAGTAAAGAAGCCATCGGACTATGAAATATTTTTTCTGTGGCACTTAAAACAAATGAATTTATCAATGGATAAATAGGCGCCAGGAAAAACCCGATGAGTGGAAAGACATAGGCAATAACAGGCACATCTTTTAAAGAATTGATGACGCCAGGTTTTAAGCTTTGTGTTTGCGGCAGGATAAATATTACCATTGAAGCAGCTCCCAGTAGGCAAACAGCCACTAATACAATCCAGGATATTTTTTTTACAAGAAAAGATGTAAGATAACGGCCTAATGCAATAGACAACATCAGGATAACAGCCATAAAAACGCTTGCCTTTTCCGGCAGGTGAAGTACTTTTTCATTAAATGTCGGCAGCCAGCTCATGATTCCCTGTTCCGTCATTACGTACATAAAAGCGGCCACAGCAAATACAATGACCAACGGCCTTTTCAGCAACTTTATCATTTGCAGGAAATCGCCAGTGGGGCTTGTACCCGGTATTTCATATTTCACATTAAAATCTGACAGCAACAGTATGATAAAAGAAACAGCTACTAATCCTGCTAACACAAGATAGATACGCAACCATGCATCGGGGTTGACATCGCTATAAAAAAGAGGGAATACAATAAACCCCGTAGCGATGCCCACCATAAAAAAACTTTCGATTGAGCTCAACAAACTTTTATGCTCTTTATCATTATTTGTAATTATGCCTATCAATGAGTACACCGATACCTTAATGATGGCAAATGATATACCCACACAGGCGAATAAAATTCTTACTGAAGTAAATGAGTTGCCAAAATACATACCTAGGCATCCTGCAAATACTAAGGCCAGGGCGATCAGCATTCCTTTTTTATACCCAAGTCGGGGTAAAAAAGAACCTACTAAAAAAGAAACAAAAGCAATTGACAGATCCTTGAAAGCTTCAAGTGAGCTTGCCATTACTTCATCAACATGATAAGTATTGATTGACTTTTGAATAAGAATGCCAACACTGTTCAACAAAATAGCAAATACAAAATAATTAAGGAAAAGGGAAAGTTTTATTTTCCAGTTTTGCATGGCACTATCGTTAGAATTAATAAAACCGAATATACAATATAATCATTAATGCAAATGAAGGTGGCAGCATCTTGTGTACATTTGCATTACGACTATATATCACAAACATGAAAAATAAAATCATAAAATATATCAAACTTCCCTTAACACTAAATTGTATTACTCTACTTTTTATTTCTTTTTTTATGACAACCGACAAAGCATCTGCACAAAATAATAACAACAGAAAATGGTGGAAAGAAGCAGTAGTATACCAGATATATCCACGTAGTTTTAAAGATACCGATGGTGATGGTGTTGGTGATCTTAAAGGAATTATTTCAAAACTTGATTACATAAAAAGCCTTGGCATTGATGTAATATGGCTAAATCCAATATTCGGCTCACCCAATGATGATAATGGTTACGACATCAGCGACTACCAGGGAATAATGAAAGAATTTGGGACAATGAAAGATTTTGACGCATTGCTTAAAGACATGCATGAAAGGAAGATTAAGCTTGTGCTGGATCTTGTTGTTAACCACAGCAGTGATGAACACAAATGGTTTCAGGAATCAAGAAAATCCAGAGATAATTCTTACCGAAATTATTATCACTGGTGGAATGCTGAAAGAGGAAAGCCTGCCCACCGCTTTAGTTTTTTTGATGTGGATGGAAGTGCATGGAAATACGACAGCCTCACCAATGCTTATTACCTGCATTATTTTTCCCGCAAGCAACCCGATCTGAATTGGGAAAATCAAAAAGTTAGAAAAGAGATTTTTGATATGATGAACTTCTGGTTTAAAAAAGGAGTTGATGGATTCAGGATGGATGTTATTTCTGCTATTTCGAAAGATACTACATTCCCTGAATTGCCCGCAAAGTATCAGGGAGATTTTGTAGCATATTATGCCGATGGCCCACATCTTCACCAGTATTTAAAAGAAATGAATAAAGAAGCATTGAGCAAATACGATGTAATGTCGGTGGCAGAAGGGCTTGGCGTTACAACTGAAACTGCACACAACTTTGTAGACCCTGATCGTAAGGAATTAAATATGCTTTATCATTTTGAAGGGATGGGACTTGGCTATTTACCGGGGCAGTTCAAGCACATGGATCCGAAAGGTTACAGTCTTATAGAGTTTAAAAATATTTATACAAAATGGGATAGTGTATTTGCGCAAAGAGGATGGGGAACCGTTTATCTTGGCAATCACGATCAGCCACGAATGGTTACCCGTTGGGGAAATGATGCACCCAAATACCGTGAGGCGTCTTCTAAAATGCTTACTACTTTTTTGATGACAATGAGGGCAACACCTTATTATTATTTTGGAGATGAATTAGGCATGAGCAATATCAAATTTGATCGCATTGAAGATTACCGTGACATTGAAACGATAAATATGTATGAGAAAACAAAAAATGAAGGTGGTGATCTTGATTATTTTTTAGAGGGACAAAAAATTTCTGCACGGGATAACGGACGCACACCTTTTCAATGGGATGACAGTAAGAATGCAGGGTTCACTAACGGTACTCCATGGATAAAAGTAAATCCTAATTATAAAAAAATAAATGTTGCTGCGCAGGATAAAGATCCTAACTCGGTATTAAATTATTTTAGAAGAATGATAAAACTCCGCAAACAACTACCAGAATTGGTTTACGGAAAATATGAATTACTTGATAAGGCTAATGAAAAGATTTATGCTTACACACGTACACTTGATAAAAAGAAAGTTTTAGTGGTGCTTAATTTTTCAACAACAAATACAACATTTGATATTCCTAAAAATATTGGAACACCAGGACAAATTTTAATAAATAATTTAAAAGAAATTACCCTGCAGGAAAGAGCAATAAAATTACAGCCTTACCAGGCGGTAGTATTGCGGTTGAATTAAAAAATGAAATAAAACCTGTTAGGTTTGAGATTTAAGATTACAGTGATAATTTTTTAATAAGCATTTGTTATCACTCAATATCGTTTTCAGAAGCATGTAATTGAATAAATATAATAATCCAGTACTTTATTATTTTTTATAACGCCATTGTAAATAGTCGCTTCTTTTATAAATCCGGCTTTTTCCAAAGCTTTGACAGAGCCAGTAGTAGTTGCAAAGGGCATGGCATAAATTCTTTTGATACCCAAATTTTCAAATATATATTTTACTGTTGCCTTAATAACAGCAGTCATAATTCCTTTGCCCCAATGCTCTTCGCCCAGCCAGTAACCAATTTCTGCATTCAATCTGTATACATCTTCGCCGGGTGAAATTCCAATCGCTCCTGCAGCTTCATTGTTGATCTCAATTATAAAATTTTTTACCGGATCATTATCGGATAAAACAAAGTTGATGAACCATTCCGCCCCCTCTTCAGTATAAGGATGAGGAAACTTGTCACGTAAATTATCGCTGATCTTTATATTATTGGCGTGCTTTGCCAACGACTTTTTATCTGTAAGCCGGAAGGGTCTTAATATAAATCCCTCTCCTTTTATCATTTTTTAATTTAAATATTATATAATAAAAAGCAACTACTTTTTTGTTCCTGGATTAAAAGTTTGCCAACTATGCCAAAACTCCTGGTAAGCTGGTAATGGCTTTAATGAAAAAGATGTGTCAATACCTCTTCCGTCAATTCTGAAGCGATGAGTATTGTAAATAATTGTGTCATTAGTTAAAGAGAATCGTGAGTTTGCATCAGGCCTTTCAAAAGCAAAGAAGCTTTTATTGTCGGTTGCCAGTACAAGAAGTATTGGAGTATTATCTATTTTATCATGAATGATACGTTCTGTTTTTAATTTGTTCCAATCATAGGCTTTTCTTTCCTTGTCTATCTTTATTCCAATTACCCATGATTTATCTTTCCACGAAAGGCTGTCTGTTCCGGTTAACTTACTCCTGCTTTTACCACTTTCATATTTTGTGGTGCTGTCGTATGATTTTATAAATGCAGGATCAGCCTGCATTATGAGGGACCTTGGATTCAAGCGCAACCATTCTGCCAATGACGT
>Ga0066793_10001711_pt1 | contig 10156 bp, 7 predicted proteins | sample PersoiDNA2013189_FD_83876 | JGI IMG/M metagenome (GOLD analysis project Ga0066793, IMG submission 83876) | Permafrost soil microbial communities from the Arctic, to analyse light accelerated degradation of dissolved organic matter (DOM) -... | ecosystem: Environmental > Terrestrial > Soil >...
GCTCTTCCCCGTGCCGGCGCTGGCGCTCACTTTGGTGCTTGGTGAAATGGCGCAGGCTACCCTGCTTGCGAGCCAGCGCGTGATGCCGCGCCGCCTTCTCTCTGCCGGGTATGAATTTCGGCAGGCCACCCTCGAACCGGCGCTGCGCGCTGCGGTGAATGAATGAGCTCGGACCGGCCGGCCACCGACTTTCACAGCCATCTCGTGCCAGGGGTCGATGACGGCGCCGCCGATATCGCCGAGTCGCGCGCCGCAATCGCCGCCATGGCGCGCGACGGCGTGACTACCGCCATCGTGACTCCGCACTTCGACGGTTCGCTGACGCTCGTGCCGGAGATGGCGCAGGATCGCCTGGCACAACTGGACGTCGGTTTCGCGCAACTCACGGCCGATGCCGAGGTGGCCGCCAGTGGCGTGCGGGTGCTGCGCGGCGTCGAACTGATGCTGGACGTGCCTGATCCAGACGTCAGTGACGAGCGCCTGCGCCTGGCGGGCGGGCGGTTCGTGCTGGTGGAGTACCCGGGCCTGCAGCTTCCGCTTGCCCATGCCGACTACGCCGTGCGGGCCTTGCGGCAGAACGGCTGGCAGCCCGTGGTGGCGCACCCCGAGCGCTATCGCAATGTCGACGAATCGCTCGAGCAATTGCTGCCGCTTCGTTATGCGGGCGCCTACTTCCAGGTGAACGCCGGGTCGTTGATCGGGCTGCACGGCGAGGGTCCCGCGCGCCGCGCCGCGGCGTTGCTCGCCCGCGGCTGGGTGGAATACGGGTCAAGCGACTTCCATGGTCGCGGGGCGCCGGCGGTCTCGGCGGCACGGGCCGCACTTACCGTGCGCGGTGGGGCGGCGCAGGCTGAGGCTCTCTTCTGCGGCAATCCCGCGCGTCTCTTGCGCGGCGAACCGCCGCTGACGGTCGAGCCGCTGGGTGGCGGGGCAAGGAAGGGGCGGCCGTGGTGGGCGCGGCTTCTCGGGCGCTAGCGAGCGCTCTACCTTCGCAGTCCGCGCAGCTGCAGTTCGAAGTCGAGCGAGTTGGTGGCGAGGATGACCGCGACGTCGAACGCCACGCGCCCGGCAATGACCAGGTCGGCCAGGTGCTGGTCGAAGGTCTGCGTGCCGAACTGGGCGCGCCCCTCGGCGAGCACGGCGCGCATCTCGTGCAGGCGGCCGGGGTCGCTAAGCACATCGCGGACGCCGTTGTGCATCAGCAGCAGCTCCGCCGCGAGCACGCGACCGGTGCCGTCGGCGCGGGGGAGGAGCCGCTGGGCGATCACCGTGCGCAACGACTCCGTGAGATGGAGGCGCACCTGGTCCTGCAGGTCCGCCGGGAAGTTGGCGAGCAGGCCCTTGATCGTGCTGACGACATCAGTTGCCTGAAGCTTGGCGATGACGAGGCGCCCCGATTCGACGGCGCGAAAAGCCATCTCAATCATCTCCGGGCCGACGAGCTCACCTACGACCACCACGTCGGCGTCCTGGTCGAGCGCAGCCCGCATGCCCGCGAAGTACGACTCGGTATCGATGCCGACTTCACGCTGCGTTACCGAGCATTTCTGGCTCTTGTGCAGGAACTCGATGGATGGTTCCACCGACACGATGTGGCGCCGGGATGGGGCCTCCGTGTTGAGGTGGTTTACCAGCGCAGCCAGCGTGCTGGTTCGACCCGACCCAGGGACGCCGCTGACGAGCACCAGGCCGCACTCGGTCAGCACCGTGCGGCCGAGCGCCGACGGCAGGCCGAGCGACTCGAAGGTGGGCAGTACGTCGGGAATGACGCGCATCACCACCATGTAGCTGGAGCGCTGCTTCAGGATGCTGATGCGGAAGCGGGCGATGCCCGGGGCACTCCACGGGCCCGTATAGTCGTGGACCTCATCCAGCGTCGGCGCATTGGGTGCCGTTGCGAGCATGTGCATGGCGAGCTCGCGCGTGTCCAACGCGCCGAGCACCGGGGTGTCGAGCGGGACGAGCTGCCCGTGAATGCGCGCATAAACGACATCGCCGGCGCGGATGTGCACGTCGCTCGCGCCGCGCTGGATCGCTTCGGTGAGGAACTGCCGCAACTTCTCTATCTGCGCTGCGCTTCCACCGGGGCGGAAGCGGCGTTCATCACCGGCGTTGGGCGTGTCGTCAGTCTTCACGGTGGCAAGCGTGTTCACAAAGAGGGATCCTAACGAACGCCGAGGACGGGAAGACCGGGGATCGCAGCGTCAGCGCTCATTGACGATTGGCACGGTGTCGGCGCCACGCCAAGAGGGTTGGGCTGTAGTCTGGCTGTCGCGAAACTGTATACTGGACGAAAGATAGTCAATAGGGTAACTTCGTGTCAAGAGAACCATGGCTTACCAGCCGCACGGTGAGCCGAGACGGGAGGTTCACCTTGCCCGCTGCTGGTCCGGATCCATCCTCGTATACTATATGGATACTGGCGTCACGGGCCTGTTGGGCCTCCGGGCTGCCCGCCTACCCGCGCTGCCGTACAGATTTGTGACCATCTCGCCGCCTCTCTCCTTGACTCCGACTCCTGCGCACCTGACCAAGCTGGAGGTGCGCCACCGGGCACTTGACCTGCAGCGCCGTCGGTTCTGGCGCGAGGTCAGCTATGGCGCGATCATCGTGGCGGCGGACGTGCTGACGCTGGCCACGGTCTTCACGTTCTTCGCCATGCTGCCATTCGGACGGGCGGAGCCGCTTCTCGGGCTGGACGGCCGGTCGTTCCTCAATGGCCTCATTCCCCTGTCGACGTCGGCGCTGACGCGGCGTCTGACGTCGCTGGTGTTCTGCCTGGTGGCGACGCGCTGCTACAGCTTCACGGAACGGCAGTCGATTCCGTGGCGCATGTTCGTGGCCCTTCTGCTCGGCTTGGCGCTTCCCCGCTGGGCGGAAGTCTGGGGGCCGGGACTCATCTGGCGTTGGGTCGCGGTGATCGTCGTGCTGGCCACGGCCTGGCTGGGGCTCGTTGTTCAGCGAGGCGGCCTGTTTCGCGCGCTCAGCTCGATCGATCCCGGCCGGCTGGATCCGTCGCGAACGCTGGTGCTCGGGCCCGGCGCAGAGATCGAGAGGCTGCGCCACGATCGCCTGGCGACCAGCGAGAGCCGTGCGATGCCAGCCACCTATGAACTGACGGCCCGCTGGGGTGAACCAGGGGGCGAGGGCATGCAGCAGTTGTACGATCACATTGCCGACTCGAACGCGGATTCCCTGGTGCTGGTGGGCGCCGTCTCCGACCTGGCACTCCAGAGCGTGATGATTGCCGCGTCGAGCGCGGGTGCGCGCGTGTATGCGACACGGCGGGAGGCGTTCCGCGGCTTCGATGAGCCGACATTCGTGCTCCGGCGCGCCGAGCCGCTGATGCTGCTGTCGCGCCCGGCGTTGGTGGGGTCGCAACTTGTCGTGAAGCGAGTCATGGACGTCAGTGGCGCCGCAGTGGGCCTGGTGGTTCTGGCGCCGGTATTCGCGCTGGTGGCCCTGCTGGTGAAGCTCACCTCGCCCGGGCCGGTGTTGTTCCGCCAGGTGCGGGTGGGACTCGGTGCCGATCCGTTCATCTGCCTGAAGGTTCGCACCATGGTGGCGAACGCCGAACAGCGCCAGGCTGAAGTGGCGGGGGCCAACATTCACGATGGCAAGCAGCGCATTTTCAAGCTGCCCAACGACCCGCGGCTGACGGCGGTGGGCAAGTTCCTGCGTCGGTCCAGCCTGGACGAACTGCCGCAGCTGTGGAACGTGCTGCGGGGCGAGATGTCACTGGTGGGGCCACGGCCGGCGCTTCCGTCCGAGGTCCTGCGGTACGACCCGCACCATTTCGTGCGATTCGAAGTGCTGCCCGGCATCACGGGTCCCTGGCAGGTGGGTGGCCGCAATGCCATTCGCGACTTCGAGGAGGTGGTGCGCCTCGAGGCGAACTACGTGCGCGGGTGGACGCTTTGGCGGGATCTCGTGATCCTGTTTCGCACCATTCCCGCCGTGCTCTCGGCGAAAGGTGCCTTCTGAAAACGTGACGACTCGTCGTCGCGGATCGTTTTGTCTCGGATTCCCGTCTCTCACGCCTTCTTCCCGATCCCTGTGCGTGCTTTCATGAATCGACTTGTGCGCCATGCGGTGCCGACGGCGTTTCTGGTGCTCTCGGCCTGCGCGTCCCGCACGCCCGTTGAAACCCGGCCGCTGCCCGACCGTCCCTGGACGGTGCTCTCGGGTGACGAGGTTCGGGTGCGTGTCTATCGCGAGCCCGAACTCAACGGGCAGTGGGTGGTGAATTCGCGGGGCGAAGTGCTGTTGCCCGGCCTGGGGCGGTTGGCGGTGGCGGGTTTGACGGTGGATTCGCTCACCCAACTCGTCTCCGCCGGCTACTCGCGCCGCATCATCGACGCGATCGTCGACGTTGGCATCGTGAGGAACCTGCCCGTCCTGGGCGAGGTTCGGACCCCCGGGGTCTATCAGGTGGAGCCAACCATGACGGTGCAGCTGCTGGTGGCGAAGGCCGGCGGCCTTCGTGGCACGAGCATACGGTCACCCTCGATTCTGCTCCAGAAGGGACGTGACGGCACTCGGTACCCGCTCTCGGTCGACCAGCGGCTCGACCGCGTGCCCGTTGACGAAGGTGACGCGATCATGGTGGTGGATCCGAACCCGTGGGACGGGCGGCTTGATTCGATTGTCAGGTACGGTGCGTTGGTCACTTTGCTGATGCAATTCCTCATATTCGCGAAGAAATAGCATGACCGCAGAGCAGCTTCCCGTCTATCTGCCGCTTGCCGACGCTAACACGGAAATCGATCTTCGCAGGGCGTGGCAGACGGTCGCGCGCAGCGCCTGGATCATCGTGATTTGCGTGGGACTTGCCACGGCAGCGGCCTTGCTGGCGGTCCGCCGCCTCGAGCCGGTGTACTCGGCGTCGGCAACCGTGCGCATCGAGGAGAAGAAGGATGTTGGTGCCTCGCCGTACGCGTTCTTGAGCACCGACAATACAAACGTGCTGGCCACGGCGCAACAATTGCTCACCAGCCGCAAGCTGGCCTACGACGTCGTCGACTCGATGGCGATGCGCCTGAGTCTCGTCCAGCCGGTCCGCAAGCAGAACAGTGAGGTGGTGCGCAGTGCCTATGTGAGCGCGGAGGCACCGTCGCAGAACTACCGTCTGGATCGTGCCGCGCGCGGCCAGCGCGAGGTGCGCATGCTGCCGAGCGAGAAGCTGCTGGGCACGTTTCCCGACTCGATGCCGATCCAGATTGAGGGCGGCTGGATTCAGCTGTCGGGCGCCGCTTCCCGCTACGATAGGCTGGTGTTCACCGTGTTTCCGCGAAACGACGTGGCGTCGGCGCTGCGGGATGCGATTCGCGTGACGCAAGCCGGCCGCGATGCGAACGTGCTGCGTATCACGTATAGCGGCAAGGATCCGGCCGTGGTCATGCAGGTGCCAAACGTGCTGGCCCGCGCGTACGTGAAGCGGCGTATCGACTTGTCGGCCAGCGGGGCGCGCTCGACGGTCGTATACCTGCAGCGCCAGGCGCAGGTCGTCGGCGACCAGTTGGGCTCACAGGAAGCACAGATTCGCGATTACCTGCTTGCCCGCGGCGTGTCGAGCGTGGACGGCAAGATCAAGGACCTGGAGTCCGAGCTGGAATTGCTGCGCACCAACATGACCACGATCACGCTGGAACGTGATGCGATCGCCCGCGCCCTCGTTCCGCTGCAGCAGCAGGGGGCGGATGGGGCGGACGAGTTCCTCCGGCGCGCGCTGGCGACCCCCGAGTTCCTGGGCATTGCGACGGCGGAACTGAACACACTGCAGCAACTCCGCTCGGAGCGCGACGTCCTGCGGCAGCGCCGGACGGCTGACGATCCCGACATCCAGTCGCTCAACTCCCGCATGGAGACGGTGAGGACACGCATCCAGGATCGCGCCGCGGCCTTCCTCAGCCAACGCAATTCGCTGGTGGAAGACCGCCAGCGTCGAGTCGATTCGATCCAGCGGGCGCTGTCGCACATGCCTGAACAGGCCATGGAGTTCCAGCGACTCGAACGCGACCGTCTGGTGCAGCTGGAGACCATGAAGCAGGTGCAGATGCGGCTGCAGGAAGCCGAGATCAGCGCCTCCGTGCCCGATTCGTCGGCGCAGGTGCTCGACGACGCGGTGAGCGCGGACATGGTGGGAAATTCGTCGCAGACCCTGATCTTCGCGGTGGCGATCTTCTCGGGCCTCATCGTAGGCGTCGGCGTGGCGTTCCTTCGCGACTGGCTCGATACGACGATTCACGACGAGGCTGACCTGCGAGCCATCGTCGGCGTGCCGGTGATCGGCATCATCCCCAACCTGCAGCAGCAGTCGCGGGGGGGAGCGTACCGACTTCCTCCAGCCCCGGAAAGCGAACCTGGTGCGCCGCCGGCGTCGCGCGAACGGGGGGACGGCGGCAGTTCGGCACCTGGCTCCGTCCGCGAGTACCACACCCCGGCCGCTGAGGCGTATCGGGTACTCCGCACGAACCTCAACTACCTGACGCCTCCGAAGGCACCGCGCGTCATCGTGGTGACGAGTGCCCTGCCTGGCGACGGCAAGACCACCACGGTGGTGAACCTGGCCATCACGCTGGCGCAGCAGGGACAGCGCGTCATCCTGATCGACGCCGAGACGCGCCGCGGCACGGTACATGAAGCGTTCGGAATTCCGCCGTCGCCCGGATTCTTCGACCTCATGTACGGACAGGCCTCGCCGGGCGAGTGCATCCGGCGCGTCTCGATGGAAACGGGCGGGTCGGTCGATGTTCTCCCCCTGGGCAGCTCGCCGAGCGTGAATCCCGCGGACCTGCTGGTGGCCACGCGGCTGCAGCCGCTGTTCGACCGCCTGCGCCAGCAGTACGACTATGTGCTGCTCGACAGTCCGCCGCTCAACCTGTTCACGGACGCGGCGCTGATTGCCTCCAACGCCGATGCCTTGCTGCTCGTGGCGCGTTCGGACAAGACTGACCGCGACGAACTGAAATTCGCCGTGGCCCAGTTGCGCAACACGCAGGTCGTCCTTGCTGGTGCAGTGCTGAATGATGTCGAGCTCCGGCGCGGCTCGCGGTATCGTCAGGGGTACGGCTACTACTACGAATACGGTCGTTGACGACCAGGACGAGACGCACCCATGGCCAGGCACTCTGATCCATCCCTCAGGCACACCGAGCTCGTTCCCGACATCTTCGACACGGGCACGGAGAAGTTGCCGTCGTCGGGGCAGTTCAGTGCGGCGATGCTTGCGGGCTGCCTGCTCGCCGCCGCCGAGGCGCTGATCGCGCCAGCGATCTTTGCGACCACCGTGGCGGTCTCGGTGCTCACCTGGTGGATTCTCGACGCCTCATGGGCGGGCCGCCGTCGCCATTCGTCGCGTGCGTCGCACAAGTGGTACCTTCCCAAGCCGCGCACCGTGTACCTGAGTACCCTGATGCTGATGGGGCTGTGGCTGGCCACCATGTTCGTGTTCCGGGCAAGCGATCCCGCGTTGAGCAGTGGCTTCAGCACGACGCTTCCCGACATGATGCTCGGCATGGACGTGTCGGTGCTGTCCAAGATGAACGGAATGCAGGGACCGCTGGATACGGGTCCGACGATGCTCAAGAGGGTCGACGATGTGGCGCCCTTCTCGCTGTTCGCCCACGGAACGGCCTCCACCATTGCAGTCGCACTGCTCACGTACGCATTGCAGTCGGCGCGCCGCCGCTATCGTCGCGCACGGCGCTCGCGCGATATCGGGGAACAGGGCACGCGGCACCGCGGCGCAGCGCGCTGAGCGGCGCGGGGAGGCCCCGGATGACATTGCCAGTTCGCCCATCCATCGCAGCGCCGGTGATCCAGCGCCACGGTGCGGATCCGGCTTCGAACCTGACGCTGGGGATCTTCTTCTTGGTCACCCTCGCCGGTCTCGTCGGTGGCGGGGGAAGCCTGTTCCCGCCGCTCTACGTAGGGTTTGCGGTGCTGGCCGGGCTGGTCTCCTTCTATCGCGAGCCGGGGCGGTACGTGGCTTTCGTCTACGGTCTGGTATTCTTCACGCCGTGGGTGCGACGCGTTGTCGATTTCCAGCACGGGTTCAATCCCACGAACGTGGTGCTACTGGCGCCGGTGCTGGTGGCACTGATCTCGGCGCTGACGCTCGCCTACCGCGCGCGCGAGCTGCGCGGCTCGATGATGTTTCCGTTCATCTTCACGTTGAGCGCCGTGGCGTACGGCTACTCGATTGGCATCTTGAAGAATGGCTTCATTCCGGCCACGTACGCCATGCTCACGTGGATCGCACCGATCAGTTTCGCCGTGCACCTGAACCTCAACTGGCGAATCTTCCCCAGACTGCGTGACTCTTTTCTGACGTTTCTGCGGTGGGCGCTGCCTCTGATCGCCGCGTATGGCATTTATCAGGTGGTGCGACCGCCGGCGTGGGATACCTACTGGCTGGTCGCGGCCGATGTCGCTTCAGTTGGCCCGCCAGTGCCCTTTGGCTTTCGCGCGTTCGGCACGATGAACGCACCTGGCCCCTACTCCGTCGCGCTGGTAATCGGAATGCTCTTTCTGCTGGGCAGCACGCGGCGAGGCGTGGTTCTCGCACTCTCGATCGGGTTGGTTGCGCTGATGCTGACCCGTGTGCGATCGGCGTGGGTGGCCATACTGATTGGACTCGTGGTCGTGCAGTTCCTCGGTCCGATTCTCCGGATGCCACGCAACTGGTTCATCCTGCTGCTCATGTTCGTGCTTTCCATACCACTGCTGTCGCTTGACGTCTTCCGCGACACGATTTCATCGCGCCTGTCCACGTTTGCCACGATTACCCAGGACAACTCGTTCAGGCAACGGTTGATCATGTCGAACGCCGTGACAGAGGTGATCGCTGCCCATGCAGAGGGTGAGGGACTGGGGGCGACCGGCGGAGCAACAAAGCTTCAGGACGCCGAGGGAGGCCAAGCGTCAATCGACAACGGGTTCCTGGAAGTATTCTACGTGCTGGGATGGCCGGGTGGTGCGCTGCTCTATCTGGGGCTGATTGGACAGGTACTCACGCTCATGCGCTTCGGGGACGCGAGAGAGGATGCCTTCGCGAACTCGGCTCGCGCCTGCTTCTGGGCGATGCTGAGCATCCTGCTGATCGGAGACATCTTCAGCCAGGCAGCCGGCATCTTGTTCTGGGGCTCCTACGGGTTTGCCTGCTGTGCGCACGCCTATAATTTCGCTGCGGGCAAGGGCCTGCGCTCCCGCCAGCTGGTGCGCGGGTTTCCGGCGCGTCAACCAGCCGCGAGCGTGGGATAGCGCAGGGTCTCGGCCAGCGCGGGCCTCGCACGATGCACGCGCTGGGCGGGTTGCGCCGCCACCATCACCACCGGTGCGCGCGCCGGCTCGATGAGTGGTGCGAGGAGTAACCCATGGAGACGGGGATGCACGCATGAGCACGCCCGAGGCCGATCGATTCATCGCCCAGAACGTCGCGGCGTACAACCTGGTCGCCGCGTCGTACGACCAGACGCATCCGGAGATCTTCAATGCCGTCGAACAGGACCGGCTGGCGTCTGCGGTGCGAGAGGTGCTGGCGGCGGCAGGATCAACGGCCGGCGCTCCTGCGCGGGTGCTCGATGTGGGCGTGGGCACGGGCAACCTGACGGCGCATTTCCTGGCGGAGGGCGCCAGGGTGGTGGCCGCGGACGTGTCGGCGGAATGCCTGCGGGTCGTGCGGGAGAAGTTCGGTCATACGGGCCGGCTGGAAACGCAACTGATCGACGGACGTGCGCTGGCGGTCCTCGCGGACGAGACCTTCGACGTGGCGGCCTGTTACTCGGTACTGCATCATGTGCCGGACTACCTCTTCCTCATTGCCGAGATGGCCCGTGTCGTTCGCCGCGGAGGGCTCGTCTACCTCGACCACGAGCGGCACGACGCGGCCTGGCTGCCCGTCGCGGCGCGCGACCAGTTCAACGCCGAGGCCTGGGTATGGCCGGCGAAGACGTGGACGCGCTTCGTAAATCCACGCAGCTACTGGAAACGGCTCCGCCCGCTGCTCCAGTGGCAGCGGTGGTTCAATCCCCGCTGGATGCCCGAGGGTGACCTACACATCTGGCCGGAGGACCACATCGAGTGGGCCAAGGTCGAGAGCCGGCTGCGCGAGGTTGGCGTGGCACCGGAGATTGTCCATGACTATCTCCTGTAC
>Ga0066793_10001712_pt1 | contig 10154 bp, 4 predicted proteins | sample PersoiDNA2013189_FD_83876 | JGI IMG/M metagenome (GOLD analysis project Ga0066793, IMG submission 83876) | Permafrost soil microbial communities from the Arctic, to analyse light accelerated degradation of dissolved organic matter (DOM) -... | ecosystem: Environmental > Terrestrial > Soil >...
GTCCCCGTCGCGACGGGGACACGCATCTCTGTCCAGGGTGGCCCGAAGGTGATGCAGGGGCTCGTGCCGGTGATGGGTCAGCTGCCGTGGTGACGCCGGCTGTGATCAGGGAGGGGGAGCATGATCTTGCCCCGCTGTTCGCTGGTCCCGTGCGGTGGGGTTTTGAGACGGTGGTGCCGGCGCCGCCGGCCGCCAGCCCGGAGCGAGACCACTCGCCTGCCAGGCGCCAGGAGAAGCTGGTCCCCCGCGCAGAAGCCGCCGGCCTGCGCACGGCAGCGATCCTGGCCACCGCCGGCGGCGTCGGCGTGATCATCATGGACGATGCGCTCGGCGTGTATCGGGTCGGCGGCGCGCAGGGTGCTGCCAAGGTGGCTGTCTTTGTGGTGAACTTCCTCGCTGCTGTCGTGGCTTTCTGGGCCGCCAGGGCGTGGCAACGGTCCCGCCCGGGCGCGGACCTTGGGAGGAATGCTTCACTGGGGAAGAAGGATCTTGTTCCTTTCATCAACGCTGCGGTCACCTTCTTCGGCGCCGCAGTCGTGCTTCCTGTCGAGGCCGTGATCGGGTGGGTCCGGATCGTGAAGGGAAAACAAGAGCTCGTAACGGATCCCGCGGATTCGAAGAGAGCAGATGCGGAATATGCCACCGCCGTTACGGCTTGGCAGAACCGCATAGCCCAGTTCGAGGCGGCCGAGCGCCGCCGTTTCGATTCGGCGGCCGTGTGGTTTCCGGTGCCCTTTTCTGGGACGGCGCGGATGGTGTGCGTTTTCGGCGGCACGGATATTTCGTGGATTGCGGCGCTGTCTACCCTTGGTGCGTCGCTTCTCGGCGGGGGCGCCCGCATCATGATCGGCGATCTTTCCCGGCGCCGCACAACTGACGTGCTGCGCGATCTGTGCAGCCGTGCGGGCCGGCCGCTGGTGCGGGTCACCCTGCCGGGCAGCGAGGGCACGGAGGACATCTTCGCCGACCTCAGCTGGAACGATCTCAGTACCGTCTTGGCGGAGGTGCTGCACGCGGCGCAGGGCGATGCCGACGTCTCGCGCCGGGAAAGGCAGGAAGACCGGGCGGTGATCCGGGAGGTCGCCGCCTGCCTTGAGCCGGACGGACCGGTGTCGGTCGCCCGTCTCCGCGAGGCGCTCCTGGTCGTGCAGGGAGCAGACGTCCCCGTCGGCGGATCGGTCGCTGCTGACGAGTACGACCGTCTTTCGCGGCTGTACAACGACGTGCAGCGCCAGCACGGCGGTGTCCTGGAGCGGATCACCCGGATCGAGCGTGCGTTGCGGGATTTCGAGGTGCTCGATGGCAGCGGCCGCGAGGGTGCCGGTCACGGGCCAGCGCCGGAGCGGGCAGTCCCCCAGCGGGTCGAGAGCTCGCTTCGGATCATCGAGGTCGACAAAAAGTCGGATGACCTGGACAGTGACCGTCTTGTGGACCTGCTCTTCCAGCTTCTGCTGCGGCATGTGCGGAGGGGTTCTGCGCAAGCCGACGTCCTGATCGTCCTTGGCGCGGACCGTATCCGCCGGGGTGCCCTGGAGTCGCTGATGAGCTCGGCTGAGTCCGAGCGGATGCGGGTGCTGTTGTTCTTCGAGCACCTGCGCGACGACGCGGTCGAGCTGATCGGCGGGGGCGGGGCGGCGGCAGCGTTCTTCGCGCTGGGCAACCACAGGGAGGCCACGGAGGCAAGTGAGTTCATCGGCGCCAGCTACAAATGGGTCGAGTCCCAGCACACCAAGTCCGCCGGCGAGTCCCTGAACAGCACGTGGAGCGAGGAGACGAGCCATTCCGCGTCCTGGCAGGCACAGACCGATACGCGGGGCCGCTCGTACAGCGAAGCGTTCGGCACCAACAAGGAGTACTCGGCCGGTGAACAACGGGTCCGCGAGGCGGTGATGGAGCCGGAGGTAATCATGGGGCTTCCAGTGACCGGCATGATCTGCGTCGAAGTCCTCCCCGGCGGGCGCCGGGTCGCCGCCAACGTCGACTGCCACCCTCAGGTCGTCTTCGGCTCCCGCGTCGCGCGGGAACCGCGGGCGCTGATGCCTCCGGTGTGATCGGCCGTCTCCGCGGCGGGAAGACAATGCTGCCGGACGCCGCCCAACCTGGGCCGCCGGCATTCGACGTGGAAAGGCGCCAGCGGTGAGCAGCTCAGTCCTCTCCCTGCCATTCACTCGGGTGCTCACGAGCCCGGCAAGCCCGGACCGGCAGGAGCAGCCGCCGCTCCGCCGTGCCATCCTCGCCGGGCTCCTCGACCTCGGCGTCCGGGGCGCGCCGGCCGCGTCCCTGTGGATCCGGCCAGCGCCGTGGGCGCCGCTGCAGATCCTAATCGCCGGGGCGTTGACCTCGGTCCCGGCGGAGGACCCGCCATCCAGGAGCCGTCCGCTGCTGTTCCCTCTCGGTGCGACGGGCACTGCGGTCGGCCGCGCGGAACTCGAGAAGCTACTGGCGCCGTTCCCCTGGTGGACAGGATGCGCTGGCAGTTTCGAACCGCTGCTGCGTGACACCGAAGAGCAGGCCGCCAAGGCCGAGGAGCGGTGGTCGGCCTCCCCCCTCGATGACGTGGCCGGATACCTGTCGCATCAGGCCTATGCGTGGCTGGTCGTCTGCGCGCCGGTGCCGCAGGCAGACGTGCGCGGCGAGCTTGAGGCGCTTCGCCGGCGCCTGTTCCGGCTTCATCAGGCGGGGCGCCTCTCCGAGACCGACACCCTGGACCTGGAGCGGAGCCAGGCATGGTTCCGGGAGCTGTCGCGCGCCGGCACCGGCGGCGTCTGGGACGTCGCGATCGCGGCCGGGACCGTGGACGAGGCCATGGGCCTCCCGGTCGCCTCGATCTTCTGCACGGCAGCGGAGCGCTCCGTCTCCCTCTACAAGTTCCGCCCGAGCCCCGACGGCCCGCTGCCCTGCGCGGATGACGCTGTCCGAACGGGGAGCGGCGACAGCGACGCGTCGGGGGGCCAGATACCCTTCCGGGCCACGGCCGACCTGGCAGCTGCCCTGGTGCGACCGCCCGAGGCGGAGCTTCCCGGGCTCCGGGTGGTGGCAGCCCCGTTGTTCGACACCAGCCTGGAATCCGACAGCGACCCGGGCGGCCACGTTGAGCTCGGAGTCGTCCTGGACCGCTTCCTCCGCCCGGCCGGGCCACTCACCGTCAACCTGGGAACATTGAACCGGCACACGTTCGTCTGCGGGGCCACCGGAGGCGGGAAGTCGCAAACCGTCCGCGGGCTCCTGGAGGCTCTTTCCCGGCGCACTCCGGCGCTCCCGTGGCTGGTGATCGAGCCGGCCAAGGCCGAGTACGCGCGCATGGCGGGACGCCTTGAAGATCTTGCCGGGCTCGACGTCCTCGTCATCGCGCCGGGGGACCCACACGCTCCCCCGGCGTCGGTGAACCCGCTGGAGCCGGCGTCGCTGGAACCCGGCAACCCGGCACGGACGTTTCCGCTGCAAAGTCACGCCGACCTCGTCCGCGCGCTCTTCATGGCAGCATTCCACGCCGACGAGCCGTTTCCCCAGGTCCTTTCCCGTGCGCTGACCGGGTGCTACGAGGCCGCCGGGTGGGACCTGGTCACCGGCGAGCCTCTTCTCAGCTGGGACCGTGACAGCGGTCAGCCCACGCCGGGTACGGGTGAGCGGAGCCTGCCGCGATACCCGTCGCTCGCGAGCCTACAGCAGATGGCTCAGCAGGTCGTCGAGGAGATCGGCTACGGCGAGGACATCAAGAAAAACGTCCGCGGCTTCGTTGACGTGCGCATCGGCAGCCTGCGGCTCGGCACGCCGGGACGGTTCTTCGAAGGCGGGCACCCGCTCGACATCGCCGCCGTCCTCCGAAGGAACGTCGTCATCGAGATAGAAGGAATTACCAACGACCAAGACAAGGCATTCGTCATGGGTGCCCTCCTCATCCGGTTGTACGAGCAGCTCCTGCTGGAAGAGAAGGAACGATTCGCGGCGGAAAGAACGCCGAGCCGCCTCAGGCATGCCACCGTGATCGAGGAGGCTCACCGGCTTCTGCGCAACGTGCCTGCCGACTCACCCGCGGCCCACTCACTCGAGCTGTTCGCCAGCCTCCTCGCCGAGGTCCGCGCCTACGGCGAGGGCATCATCGTCGCCGAGCAGATCCCCAGCAAGCTCATTCCCGACATCATCAAGAACACCGCCCTCAAGATAGTCCACCGCCTCCCCGCCGCCGACGACCGGGACGCCGTCGGGGCCACCATGAACCTCTCTGAGGCACAGTCGCAGTACGTCGTGACGCTCGCACCGGGATCGGCGGGAATATTCGCCGACGGCATGGACCGCCCCGTTCTGGCGGCGATGCGTACCGGTGAGGATCGCGAGAACGCCGATCCGGCAACCCGGCTGCCGCCCCTTCGCGCCGGCCAACGGCGAAGCAGATCCTGCGGAGCACAGTGCCGGACCGGGAAGCCATGCACCCTGCGCACCATCCGCCACGCTGAACGGCTCCTCCACGCCCACCCCGAGCTGACGTTCTGGATGGAAGTGAGCTTCGCCGCCCACGGAGTCGGATTCCCGGCACCCAAGCTCGCCGACTCCCGCGCGGTCGCTGAACTCCGACAACGCGGCCAGCAGGACCCCCGGCTGGTGGAGTGCGCCATCGCCCACGCAGCCGAACAGGCGATCCAGCCGCGCTACGACGGCCTCAAGTCCTTCTACGACCCCCAGGCCCTCGGGGAACATCTCACCGACATTGCGACCACCATGCTCCTTGACACCAGCCGCGCGGGGAGCTGTTCTGATGATCGCGGGCGCTGGCGTGCCGGCCTGCAGCGCGTCGCCGACATCACACACTGGATGGAGGCGCTGTCACGGGGCTCCGCGGTTCCCCACAGTCACGAGGATCTCGTCCGCCGAACATCCGAACGAGGTATCGACCTTGGTGCCGCGGACCTGAACTCGCAACTTGGCTATCTGAGGTCCCTTCCGTGGAGCCACCTCAAAGGAGACCGACAGCGGGCGCTGCTTATTGGCGATCTCGCAGCGCCGCGTCTCGTGGCGGCAGCAGCAGCACTCGTCGGACCAGGCGACCCCCATGACCAGATCGTGGAAGCATCGTCAAGGGCCCTTGACGATGCTTCCACGATCTGGTCATGGGGGTCGCCTGGTCCGACGAGTGCTGCTGCTGCCGCCACGAGACGCGGCGCTGCGAGATCGCCAATAAGCAGCGCCCGCTGTCGGTCTCCTTTGAGGTGGCTCCACGGAAGGGACCTCAGATAGCCAAGTTGCGAGTTCAGGTCCGCGGCACCAAGGTCGATACCTCGTTCGGATGTTCGGCGGACGAGATCCTCGTGACTGTGGGGAACCGCGGAGCCCCGTGACAGCGCCTCCATCCAGTGTGTGATGTCGGCGACGCGCTGCAGGCCGGCACGCCAGCGCCCGCGATCATCAGAACAGCTCCCCGCGCGGCTGGTGTCAAGGAGCATGGTGGTCGCAATGTCGGTGAGATGTTCCCCGAGGGCCTGGGGGTCGTAGAAGGACTTGAGGCCGTCGTAGCGCGGCTGGATCGCCTGTTCGGCTGCGTGGGCGATGGCGCACTCCACCAGCCGGGGGTCCTGCTGGCCGCGTTGTCGGAGTTCAGCGACCGCGCGGGAGTCGGCGAGCTTGGGTGCCGGGAATCCGACTCCGTGGGCGGCGAAGCTCACTTCCATCCAGAACGTCAGCTCGGGGTGGGCGTGGAGGAGCCGTTCAGCGTGGCGGATGGTGCGCAGGGTGCATGGCTTCCCGGTCCGGCACTGTGCTCCGCAGGATCTGCTTCGCCGTTGGCCGGCGCGAAGGGGCGGCAGCCGGGTTGCCGGATCGGCGTTCTCGCGATCCTCACCGGTACGCATCGCCGCCAGAACGGGGCGGTCCATGCCGTCGGCGAATATTCCCGCCGATCCCGGTGCGAGCGTCACGACGTACTGCGACTGTGCCTCAGAGAGGTTCATGGTGGCCCCGACGGCGTCCCGGTCGTCGGCGGCGGGGAGGCGGTGGACTATCTTGAGGGCGGTGTTCTTGATGATGTCGGGAATGAGCTTGCTGGGGATCTGCTCGGCGACGATGATGCCCTCGCCGTAGGCGCGGACCTCGGCGAGGAGGCTGGCGAACAGCTCGAGTGAGTGGGCCGCGGGTGAGTCGGCAGGCACGTTGCGCAGAAGCCGGTGAGCCTCCTCGATCACGGTGGCATGCCTGAGGCGGCTCGGCGTTCTTTCCGCCGCGAATCGTTCCTTCTCTTCCAGCAGGAGCTGCTCGTACAACCGGATGAGGAGGGCACCCATGACGAATGCCTTGTCTTGGTCGTTGGTAATTCCTTCTATCTCGATGACGACGTTCCTTCGGAGGACGGCGGCGATGTCGAGCGGGTGCCCGCCTTCGAAGAACCGTCCCGGCGTGCCGAGCCGCAGGCTGCCGATGCGCACGTCAACGAAGCCGCGGACGTTTTTCTTGATGTCCTCGCCGTAGCCGATCTCCTCGACGACCTGCTGAGCCATCTGCTGTAGGCTCGCGAGCGACGGGTATCGCGGCAGGCTCCGCTCACCCGTACCCGGCGTGGGCTGACCGCTGTCACGGTCCCAGCTGAGAAGAGGCTCGCCGGTGACCAGGTCCCACCCGGCGGCCTCGTAGCACCCGGTCAGCGCACGGGAAAGGACCTGGGGAAACGGCTCGTCGGCGTGGAATGCTGCCATGAAGAGCGCGCGGACGAGGTCGGCGTGACTTTGCAGCGGAAACGTCCGTGCCGGGTTGCCGGGTTCCAGCGACGCCGGCTCCAGCGGGTTCACCGACGCCGGGGGAGCGTGTGGGTCCCCCGGCGCGATGACGAGGACGTCGAGCCCGGCAAGATCTTCAAGGCGTCCCGCCATGCGCGCGTACTCGGCCTTGGCCGGCTCGATCACCAGCCACGGGAGCGCCGGAGTGCGCCGGGAAAGAGCCTCCAGGAGCCCGCGGACGGTTTGCGACTTCCCGCCTCCGGTGGCCCCGCAGACGAACGTGTGCCGGTTCAATGTTCCCAGGTTGACGGTGAGTGGCCCGGCCGGGCGGAGGAAGCGGTCCAGGACGACTCCGAGCTCAACGTGGCCGCCCGGGTCGCTGTCGGATTCCAGGCTGGTGTCGAACAACGGGGCTGCCACCACCCGGAGCCCGGGAAGCTCCGCCTCGGGCGGTCGCACCAGGGCAGCTGCCAGGTCGGCCGTGGCCCGGAAGGGTATCTGGCCCCCCGACGCGTCGCTGTCGCCGCTCCCCGTTCGGACAGCGTCATCCGCGCAGGGCAGCGGGCCGTCGGGGCTCGGGCGGAACTTGTAGAGGGAGACGGAGCGCTCCGCTGCCGTGCAGAAGATCGAGGCGACCGGGAGGCCCATGGCCTCGTCCACGGTCCCGGCCGCGATCGCGACGTCCCAGACGCCGCCGGTGCCGGCGCGCGACAGCTCCCGGAACCATGCCTGGCTCCGCTCCAGGTCCAGGGTGTCGGTCTCGGAGAGGCGCCCCGCCTGATGAAGCCGGAACAGGCGCCGGCGAAGCGCCTCAAGCTCGCCGCGCACGTCTGCCTGCGGCACCGGCGCGCAGACGACCAGCCACGCATAGGCCTGATGCGACAGGTATCCGGCCACGTCATCGAGGGGGGAGGCCGACCACCGCTCCTCGGCCTTGGCGGCCTGCTCTTCGGTGTCACGCAGCAGCGGTTCGAAACTGCCAGCGCATCCTGTCCACCAGGGGAACGGCGCCAGTAGCTTCTCGAGTTCCGCGCGGCCGACCGCAGTGCCCGTCGCACCGAGAGGGAACAGCAGCGGACGGCTCCTGGATGGCGGGTCCTCCGCCGGGACCGAGGTCAACGCCCCGGCGATTAGGATCTGCAGCGGCGCCCACGGCGCTGGCCGGATCCACAGGGACGCGGCCGGCGCGCCCCGGACGCCGAGGTCGAGGAGCCCGGCGAGGATGGCACGGCGGAGCGGCGGCTGCTCCTGCCGGTCCGGGCTTGCCGGGCTCGTGAGCACCCGAGTGAATGGCAGGGAGAGGACTGAGCTGCTCACCGCTGGCGCCTTTCCACGTCGAATGCCGGCGGCCCAGGTTGGGCGGCGTCCGGCAGCATTGTCTTCCCGCCGCGGAGACGGCCGATCACACCGGAGGCATCAGCGCCCGCGGTTCCCGCGCGACGCGGGAGCCGAAGACGACCTGAGGGTGGCAGTCGACGTTGGCGGCGACCCGGCGCCCGCCGGGGAGGACTTCGACGCAGATCATGCCGGTCACTGGAAGCCCCATGATTACCTCCGGCTCCATCACCGCCTCGCGGACCCGTTGTTCACCGGCCGAGTACTCCTTGTTGGTGCCGAACGCTTCGCTGTACGAGCGGCCCCGCGTATCGGTCTGTGCCTGCCAGGACGCGGAATGGCTCGTCTCCTCGCTCCACGTGCTGTTCAGGGACTCGCCGGCGGACTTGGTGTGCTGGGACTCGACCCATTTGTAGCTGGCGCCGATGAACTCACTTGCCTCCGTGGCCTCCCTGTGGTTGCCCAGCGCGAAGAACGCTGCCGCCGCCCCGCCCCCGCCGATCAGCTCGACCGCGTCGTCGCGCAGGTGCTCGAAGAACAACAGCACCCGCATCCGCTCGGACTCAGCCGAGCTCATCAGCGACTCCAGGGCACCCCGGCGGATACGGTCCGCGCCAAGGACGATCAGGACGTCGGCTTGCGCAGAACCCCTCCGCACATGCCGCAGCAGAAGCTGGAAGAGCAGGTCCACAAGACGGTCACTGTCCAGGTCATCCGACTTTTTGTCGACCTCGATGATCCGAAGCGAGCTCTCGACCCGCTGGGGGACTGCCCGCTCCGGCGCTGGCCCGTGACCGGCACCCTCGCGGCCGCTGCCATCGAGCACCTCGAAATCCCGCAACGCACGCTCGATCCGGGTGATCCGCTCCAGGACACCGCCGTGCTGGCGCTGCACGTCGTTGTACAGCCGCGAAAGACGGTCGTACTCGTCAGCAGCGACCGATCCGCCGACGGGGACGTCTGCTCCCTGCACGACCAGGAGCGCCTCGCGGAGACGGGCGACCGACACCGGTCCGTCCGGCTCAAGGCAGGCGGCGACCTCCCGGATCACCGCCCGGTCTTCCTGCCTTTCCCGGCGCGAGACGTCGGCATCGCCCTGCGCCGCGTGCAGCACCTCCGCCAAGACGGTACTGAGATCGTTCCAGCTGAGGTCGGCGAAGATGTCCTCCGTGCCCTCGCTGCCCGGCAGGGTGACCCGCACCAGCGGCCGGCCCGCACGGCTGCACAGATCGCGCAGCACGTCAGTTGTGCGGCGCCGGGAAAGATCGCCGATCATGATGCGGGCGCCCCCGCCGAGAAGCGACGCACCAAGGGTAGACAGCGCCGCAATCCACGAAATATCCGTGCCGCCGAAAACGCACACCATCCGCGCCGTCCCAGAAAAGGGCACCGGAAACCACACGGCCGCCGAATCGAAACGGCGGCGCTCGGCCGCCTCGAACTGGGCTATGCGGTTCTGCCAAGCCGTAACGGCGGTGGCATATTCCGCATCTGCTCTCTTCGAATCCGCGGGATCCGTTACGAGCTCTTGTTTTCCCTTCACGATCCGGACCCACCCGATCACGGCCTCGACAGGAAGCACGACTGCGGCGCCGAAGAAGGTGACCGCAGCGTTGATGAAAGGAACAAGATCCTTCTTCCCCAGTGAAGCATTCCTCCCAAGGTCCGCGCCCGGGCGGGACCGTTGCCACGCCCTGGCGGCCCAGAAAGCCACGACAGCAGCGAGGAAGTTCACCACAAAGACAGCCACCTTGGCAGCACCCTGCGCGCCGCCGACCCGATACACGCCGAGCGCATCGTCCATGATGATCACGCCGACGCCGCCGGCGGTGGCCAGGATCGCTGCCGTGCGCAGGCCGGCGGCTTCTGCGCGGGGGACCAGCTTCTCCTGGCGCCTGGCAGGCGAGTGGTCTCGCTCCGGGCTGGCGGCCGGCGGCGCCGGCACCACCGTCTCAAAACCCCACCGCACGGGACCAGCGAACAGCGGGGCAAGATCATGCTCCCCCTCCCTGATCACAGCCGGCGTCACCACGGCAGCTGACCCATCACCGGCACGAGCCCCTGCATCACCTTCGGGCCACCCTGGACAGAGATGCGTGTCCCCGTCGCGACGGGGAC
>Ga0066793_10001718_pt1 | contig 10137 bp, 10 predicted proteins | sample PersoiDNA2013189_FD_83876 | JGI IMG/M metagenome (GOLD analysis project Ga0066793, IMG submission 83876) | Permafrost soil microbial communities from the Arctic, to analyse light accelerated degradation of dissolved organic matter (DOM) -... | ecosystem: Environmental > Terrestrial > Soil >...
CCAACCGATCCAGCCGAAATGGAGACCTCTGATCCAGTCTCTATTATCACATCCGCAATTTCGAGCAGCTCACCCCTCTTGCTGCAACCCCAGATCCCGGGGTATATCCATCAGATGTTTAGCAAAGGCCAGGCGCTCATTATTCTAGACGGCGCAGATGAAATGCCATTGGTGTATTTAAAGAACCTCACCCACTTCATAAATTCTGTGCTTACGAAATACCCGGGAAATCAACTGGTCATGTCTGCCTGTGCTGATTACCTGGACGGACTTATTTCAATCGGTATTCGGCCGGTATCGTTATGCAGTTGGACGTATCAAGACCGGCTTAAATTTGTTAATAAATGGTCGGAGCAGTGGCAACTCCACATCGAACCGGCCATTGCTCGGCAGATGTCGCGCGAGCCGTTGAATTGTCAAATCCTAAATAACTGGCTTCTGGTAGACCGGTCATTCTACACCCCATTAGAATTTACGCTGAAAGTCTGGTCCGTTTATGCTGGCGATCCAAGGGGCGTCAAAGGTTTCCAGGGGATCGAATCATACCTTCTGCGACTTGTGCAGGATGAAAAATTATATGCGGCCGTATGCAACCTGGCTTTTCATGTTACCCTGGCCGGGCAGACCACTTTTTCACGCAGCCATGCTACCCATATGATGGGCAGCATCGAGCCAATGACTCCTCCTGCATCCGCTGTTCCCACCACGTCAGAGCAGCCCAGCCACCCAGCCGAAGCGAAACGGTCAGGCGCCGGGCAAACGCCGGCCCAGGTCGATTTATCCCGGTTGGTCAACAGCGGCCTTTTGATAGAAAGACAAAATGACTGCCTGGCTTTTTCTCACCCAGTCATCATGGGTTATCTGGCAAGCCAGAGACCGATCAACGCGAATACTTTAAACGAGGTCATGGGGCAGCCCACTTGGATTGGGAAAAGCGTTTTCCTCCACTATATTTCCACCGCCAGTGATATCTCGCCACAAATTGAGACACTGATCCGCCAGGATGCGACCGATCCATTTATGCGCAACTTGCTGATGGTGTCGCACTGGTTGAGTGATGCGCCGGCCAATGCCCCATGGCGTGTCCAGATGATGCGGCGTTTGGTGAACGCTCTACAAAAAGATACCTTACCCCTCTCAATTCGCGCCAGGATCATGGCCGCTTTTGTATCTTCAAATGATTCCTCCCTGCCCCAAATGTTCCACCAGTTATTGGGCTCACCCTCACCGGTCATCCGCCAGTTGGCTGCTTTAGGCTGCGGCGCAATCCAGGATTTACAATCTATCCGAGATCTGGCAGGTTTGATGAGCGATCAATTCCCCGACGTCCGTTTTGCCGCCTGTATGGCGCTTGTGGCTATGGGCGCCAGCCAGGCAGTCGATCCGGTTCTGGATATGCTGATTAAAGGGGATGAAGAACTCAGCCAGGTGGCTGCTGAAGCTTTTGCCTCACAACCCGAGATTGGTTTCAATATCCTAAAGGAATGCGCCGCTTTTGATAACCTGCTTATACGCAGGGCGGCTGTGTTCGGTCTGGCAAAAGTTAACGAGACCTGGGCGACGGATTTACTAAAGCAGATGCAAATTGAGGACGGCCAGTGGGTGGTGCGAAACGCCGCCAACGAGGCCCTGGAGATGTTACAAAAGACCAACCCAATCGTCCCGCACCCACTCCAACCAATCCATAATTCACCCTGGTTAATCAAATACGCCAGTAAACAGGGGGTTGGGATCATTCCAGGTAATTCCGCAACTGATCTGCTTCTCCAGGCATTGAAAACTGGAACATCAGATGAAAAACTGGCGGCATTGGATTATCTGGTCCAGCGACCGGTTGAAAAAGAATTGGTCAATGATCTGGGGCAGATCGTTTTCAAAGAGAGGGGATTGATGAGCGAGGCAGCGGCCTATGCTTTATGGCTGCTGGCGATGGGCGGCGCGGCGATAACTTTGCCGGTTGAATTACAAGCCAGTTGAACCACTTATGACAAATTAGCGATAATTTTTTCCTGGACCTGCGCCGTACTCATATCCAGGATGGTAATCAATTTATCCTGGCCGGTCTGACCGGCGATAATATCAATTTTTGTCGGTGATATCCCCAACACTTCTGCCAAAAATTTTATCAGTTCGGCGTTGGCATGACTGTCCGCCGGGGGTACGGTCAATTTGATTTTAATTGTCCCATCATCAAGAATTTCATCGATCCCGTTATGACTGGACCGGGGTGAGATGCGCACTGTGATGGCTGATCCCATTTTACCGTTCGAAAACTGGTTGCCTTGTTTAGCCATGTGCCTACCTGATCGAACCTAAAACGCTGGTCACGACATATTCAAAGATCTGGATCAAAATTATCAGCACCACCGGGCTGAAATCGATCATTCCTACCGGTGGGACAACCCGCCGGATCGGAGCCATCAATGGTTCGATGATGCGGGCAAAGATCTGGCGAACAGGATGGTAAGGTGTAAGGAAATAAGATAGAAACGCATTGATGATGACCAGAAGTGTCAACAAACGAGCGGCAAGATGGATGAATTCGACAACAAACGACATAATAGCCGGACCCTTTTGAAAAAATTACCCTTTAAAGGTTGCATGGGTTTTACCCCAAAAAAGCAATGTTTGGAAGTAACTGCTCAGCCATGAGGTGAAAGGTTCTGAATTTGAGGTGTTGCGCTTACCAGGTAAACGAAAACACCTCAAATTCGGGTGTTTTTTGCATGAGCCTGAGCAATTACGTTTGGAATAGCTTATGGCAATATTATAACTGACTCTCGTCAAAAACAGAATGAGGCACCATGTGCAGTACTGCGTGCCCACCCCTTTTTACCCGTTTCTTTTCATACGGGGGCCAAAGATGGCCTGACCCATGCGGACCATTGTGGCGCCTTCCTGGATGGCGGCTTCAAAATCACTGCTCGTTCCCATCGACAATTCATTCCATTTTGTCGCTGGAAACCTGCGCCGGAGTAATTCAACCCATGTAACCAATTTACGGAAATAAAACCGGCTGGTTTCTAAGCTGGATGACAAAGGCGGCATAGTCATCAAACCCCGGATTTCTAACCCGGGCATGGCCACCATTTGCTCGATCGGCTCGATCAAGTTTTCCAGATCAACCTGTTCAGCCACCCTCCATCCGGTTTTCGTTTCCTCAATGGCTAAATTGAATTCAAGCAGTACTGGCATGCGCTTTCCCAATTCAAGGCACATGCCGTTCAATCGCTCGGCCAGTTTCAGGCTATCCAGAGAATGCACCATATCAAAGTGTTCAGCCACAATGCGCGCTTTGCGACTCTGAATGTGGCCAATCATATGCCATTGTGCAGCCGGGTAACTGGCCAATGCTAGAATTTTGGGCTGGGATTCATCCGCATAATTTTCCCCCAACCGGGTTGCCCCTGCATCCAGTGCAGCCTGGATGCAATTGACAGGCTGTGTTTTTGTCACCACAACCAGACGGATATTGCCGGGATCCCGGCCAGACCGGAGCGCCGCTGTTTCAATCCGCCCAAGGATCATTTCATAGTTTTCTTTGATGTTTGTGATGAGTGCTTGATCCACAGCCCACCCTATCCTACTTTAAAACGTCAAACTAATCACGCAAATTAATCATTGCGCCAAACCGGCCCGTCTTTCCATTTTCACCCCGGTGAGAAAACCAATCGACAGGGTGGCAGGCCGTACAGAGACCAGAAACCTCAATTTGCTCGACCCCAGCCTGTTCAAGCGTGATCTGGTTGGCTTTCCACAAATTAAAATGAGGTTGGTTCTCCTGGTCGGTAAACAACTTTTTTGCCTGACCCCCAAATGCCTGGTTTACCCTATCGACCACTTCAAAACCCACCGGGTAATGATCCACACAGATAGAAGGTCCAATCCCGGCGAGTACGTCAGCCGGGTTCGAGTGGTAATGACTGACCATCGCGTCGATGGCTACCGCCGCCACTTTTTTGACGGTTCCAACCCAGCCCGCGTGCGCCAGACCCGTGACCCGTTTTACCGGGTCGAACAATAAAATAGGCACACAATCCGCAAAGCGCATATACAGTGTGACCTGTGGATTATCGGTTAACAGGATATCCGCCTGGACGTGCGGCGTTTGAGCGGCTCTGGATGCATCGGCGAAAACCACATCACTGCTGTGCACCTGCCAGACGTCATGCATACTGGTTATCTCTCGCCCAAGGGCTGTAAACGATCGAGCCCGGTTTTCAGCCACAAAGGCCGGATCATCACCGACCGTTCCACCCACATTCAACGAATGATAAGGGGCAGGGCTGACTCCTCCCAGCCGGGTGAAAACGGCGTGGTTCACCGCAAGACCCTCGAAGGAGGGGAAAATATAGTATTTAATCTGATCGTGAGTAAAAAAAGTCATGGGATAAAGTTCAGCCCAGTTTAAATCAGGTCGTCTGTTCAACCACCGCCATCTTATATTTCATCAGGCGTTTGGTCTCTTCCATCGCCTCATAAATAAATGGATACCCATACCACGCGGTTGAAAAGCCGAAAAGAAATCCGGTGAGGGTGCGTAGAAAGGGTGTACTTTCACGCAGCGGGATCCAGGCGGGCAAAGCGATGGTTAATAAACTGGGTATTTGAGAAACGCCATCGATCCCCATCGGAACAATACCAATCAATAACCAGATATACCATGGAAGTGATTTGATCCGTGAACGATAAACGGAAAAGATCACCCCAAAAAGCAGGATAGAGCCGTAGATTGCCACATCCCTTTCGCAAAACGCCACTTTATAACCAACCGTCGGGTTACCCGTAAATGCCCTGGCCTTTGTTAAATCGTTATCCGCAATGCCGGCAACCTGTGCCAGCGATTGATAACCAGGCACGCCTGCCATAGCGCGTGGATAAGCTGGCTGCTCACCAAATAAGAACCAGGAGCGGAAAGCAAGCTGGTGGCACATCATGCTATAAAAGGTATAGATGACTCGCGCCGGAGGTTGGATGTCAGCTTTCAACAACACTGGCGCCAGAAAAGGCAGGCCAATGAACAGGAATACAAACGTATTAAACACCAGCATATAATGGCGCGTAAACCAATAAGAGAATCGGTCGGCTTTAGAAACCCGGTGACCCCGATCCTGGCGTTTTTGAACCGTTATATCACCGACCTGGATCAAGTGGTCCTGGCGATCTTGCGCAGCCCCCAGTGCAACCTGGATATCTTGGCGGGAAAAAGGATTTCTCAGACGATAGGGCCCGACCTCGAGCACAGGCAAGCTCTCCGGGTCGTATTTGACCAAATCAGGATCCTGGCTGTGGTTGAGCATAACCAATTGGTGTGGATAATCTTTCTGTAAAGTTTCCAGATCAGAAAGAGCCTGCGCGCATGCTTCGGAATTGTCTTTTAAGGCCAGGGTTACAATAATCACGGTTTGACTCCCACTGAAGCTAAGCTACGATTTATGCTTTCATCCGATAAAGAGCCGATTTGTTCAGCCTGGATTCGGCCGTTTGAATCAATAAAAATTGAGGTTGGAAATCCATCCACCCGGTATAAATCGGACACCGTCCCTCCCTGATCGAGTAAAATGGTAAACTTTATGCCCATACTCGCGACAAAACTTTGCACGATGACGGGCGTTTCTTCAGAATCCAAACCGAGTACGACCAGATCATCAGGATGTTTTTCAGCATAGCGTTCAATCAAGGGCATTTCAGCTTTGCACGGTTCACACCAGGAAGCCCAAAAATTTATCAGCACGGACTTTCCCCGAAACTGGCTGAGCCTTACGACCCCTCCATTGAGCGCATTGAGTGAAAAATCTGGCGCTATCCCACCGACCACCGCTGCCGGATTGTTTTGGTTCAGGGACGTGCGGTTAAAACCCGCCAGGACAAACCCGCTTAACCCTGCCCCGAAGATGAGCCCGGACGCCAGGAGGATGATCAGCTTCTTCACCAGGGACTCCTTTTTTATATCCCAAAATTCACAAAAAAACCAAACCTGGAAAAGGTTTCAAAGGTTCCCAGAAATAACATGGCCCCAACCAATATCAACAAGGCGCCCATCACAATTTCGGCAATATGCATGGCTTTTTGATAACGCCACAGGATGGTAGTCACCCAGCCAATCCCAAGCGCCGCCAGCAAAAAAGGGACGGCCAGGCCGGCTGAATATGAGCTGAGAAGCTGTACCCCTTTGGTCGCTGAACCGCCGTAGATCGCCATAGTCAAGATTGCTCCCAGCACCGGGCCCACACAGGGCGACCAGCCCGCCGAGAAAAAGATACCCATCAGCGCCGACGAAAGGTAGCTTCTCTGCCGGTCTCCACTTGACCGCGGCCGGAGGTCATAATCCAGAAATGGAATTCGCCAGATGCCAGTCATATGGATCCCGAAAATAATGATGACGACGCCGCCAATTTTTGCCAGCCAGGTACGCATGCTATAAAGCAGACCTCCTAAAATGCTGCCCGTCAGACCTAACAAGATAAAAACTACGCTGAAACCCAACACAAAAGCAATCCCGTGGCTGAAGGTCAACCAGCGGTTGGATTTACCCGTGCCCCCATCCACAGAAGCCAGCGTTCGTCCGCTCAAATAGCCCATATAAGCCGGCACCAACGAAAAAACGCATGGGGAGAGGAAGGATGCCAGGCCAGCTAAAAATGCCAGACCTAAAGATATATCCCTAACAGGCACTGCTCGGCCCTCGCCGTTTTTCAATGATGGGTGCGAATTTATGCTTCTTCAAGGATGATTTTCGTGGAAGCATTCATCCCGTTCACGGTAATATCCCCTGGATCATACGAGACAACCGGTTCCAACCAGCGGAAAATCCATTTGGCATCTTCAGGCGCCGCATTGACACAACCGTGGGTTCGCGCCAGGCCAAAATCGTTGTGCCAGAAAGTCGAATGGATTGCCGCGCCATCTTTTGAAAAAAGCGCTGTCCAACCAATTCCTGGCGTATCATACCCGGCTCCGGTCGTTCCTCCACTCATATGGGTTGAAACCATTTTTCGCCAGACCGGGATCGTGCCAACCGGGGTCGCGCCACCATACCCAGTAGAGACCCGGCAGAAATAGACCTCATCCTTTCCTTCAAAACAGGACAGGGTCTGGTAGGTTAAATTAACTACAACGCTCTTATCGGTTTTATCCGGGTGAATCGGTGATAAATCATCCGGGGTGATCGGCTTTAGGCCTTCAGCCGCGGCCCAAAAGACATCCCCATAACCGCCATATTTTTCACGCAGGCGGTAAAGGATCTGGCCGTTGTCATTATTTTTAATTTGGTCAGCCCACATCACCTGGCTGTAATAAAGCTTGGGGTGTAATTCATCTTTTAGCCAGGGTGAGGCCGGATTACCCCCATTAACCGTGAACGGGAGGGTTGGCACCGAGACCTCTACCCACATCCCACCATCCTTGCTATAAGGCGGAAAATTATCTAAAGGAACGTTGGGGTGATTCGCCACCGGCTGTACGTATGGCAGGTAAATATAGCCTTTGGGGGTTTCGACCCACCTCTGGTTAATCCGGTATGGGTCCAGGTGATTGGTAACCACTTCCCTTAGCCAGACAAACACATCATCCCGGTAAATCTTGCCGACCGTGGCGCTATCCGCATAGGGGCGTGCCTTTAAATCAAACCGGGCACCATCTCCACCGGCGCACACTCGGCCCAATTTCTCGCCTTGCGGATATTCGGGCAGGCTTTTTTCAAACCGGTAAAAAGGTTGGAATATCAAAGCGGCGAGGCTAAAAGAAGAAGCTTTGAGGAAATCTCGCCTGTTGATCGCGATTTTTTTCGCCATATCAGATCCTAAAACGTAACGACCCATCCTTGGGGTGAAAATTACCGAATTTGAGGTGTTTGCGCTTATTTGGTAAGCGCAAACACCTCAAATTCGAGCCTTTTTCACACATGCCTGAACAGTTACCCTAAAACATTATCAAACCTAATAAGACCGAAATAACAGGAACGGTAATATTATCGATATCGTTGTATGGCAATGATTCTATCACCATCGCCGCCAATGCGATGAGGGTCGTACCAGGTAAATAATGGAACAGCTCGAAGGGAAACGGGTGAAAATTAGCGAAAATCGCCAGGATTGCGACGGCGAATAGCCATCCCCCAACCAGCATTGAGATTGAGCCAGCCCAAGATTTATTTTTTGACCAGGGCAAACGCGCGGAACGTAAACGTTTACCCATCACATCCGCCAGGCCATCCCCACCGCACAGGACCATTAAGGGCACTATTCCAGTGGGTGAATCCTTCCAGAACAAGAGGGTTAAAACCACAAACGCAATGCCATAATACAGAGGGCCCTTGAGTATCTCTCTCCGGTCGCCCGTTCGAGACATGGCCTTAACCGCCGATGGATCATTTATGACACCCAGGCCAACCAGCAGGAACTGCAGGGTGGATACCAACGGAACAAGAGCGGCCAGGAAACGTGCATACCAGGCATCGTTAAAAAGCAGCCAGCATAAGACGAAAATAGGGCCGGTGCCGATATGGATGATCTTCCGGCTCAACGGCCCGGAAACCCATCCTTTTTGAGCCGTAAAATCATTGATCCTTAACCAGGCCAAGGATAATACAAAAGTAATTACCAACGCAATCAGGTTGTTCGGCAATAAAACTCCCTATCCTTAAGGATTCAGGTTAACGATAACAGGTAAATTTAATCGCGGCCGTGTAACTGTCGCTCGACCTCACGTTCGGAATCTTTCTTGGCCATTTCCGCCCTCTTATCGTAAAGTTTTTTACCCTTTGCCAGGGCGATATCCAATTTGGCGCGGCCATCTTTGAGGTAAATTTTAACCGGCACGACTGTAACCCCCTTCTGCCGCACATTATCCCACAATTGTCGAATTTCACGCCGCTTAAGCAAAAGCTGTCTTGGCCGCAGCGGATCGTGGTTGTTATAACTGGCCGGATCATAAGGGGCAATGTGCGCATTCACCAACCACGCGGTCCTTTCATCCACTTCCACATAAGCCTCTGCCAGGCTTACCTGGTTTGCCCGGATAGATTTGATCTCACTACCATGTAATGCAATCCCGGCTTCGAAATGTTCCAACAAGAAATATTCAAAGCTTGCTTTGCGATTGTGAGCAATGACTTTTATTCCCATAGGACTGATTCTAACATAACTAACCCCACTGTAAAATGGCAAGTCCAGCAATCAAACGCACTGCCCCACAGATCAGCATCGCCCCAGGCAAACCAACCTGGTTTGCGATTAAAGGTCCACCCATCGAACCGAGCAGGATGGCCGCATTTAATGCCAGGTGATACCACCCCAGGTGGGCCGGCCGGTCATCGACCGGTATGCGCTCCATGATGAAGTTATATAAAGTACCGCCCACAATAGACCAGGCAATCCCACCCACAATTGATGTGAATACCAGGGAGGGTAAATCGCGGCTGAAGGCCATCAGAGCCGGATAAGTAGCCATCAGGACCGCTCCCCAACCGGTCAGAACCTTATTATTAAATCGACCGAACAGCCGCGTGAGCTGGATGGACCCGATGAAAACCACTAAATTAAATACACCCATGCCCAGGCTGATCACCTGATCGGAAAAATGCACCTGGTTCACCTGGTAAAGCGGGAAAATCGGAATACCCAGGAATTGTGCCAGGTGGAAGACAAACAAAAGACCCAGGGTGCCGCCAAAAGGTGTCTTAAGCACATCCAGCCTGGCTCCCCCGAGCCAGCGCTGCCAGCCGGTTTTAACCACCCCAGAACCCATGCCCTGGAGGGGTTTAAGTTCAACTTCAACAGGGGTTTGGCCAACAATCTCGCGGTTGTCTTGCTTTTTTTCAAGGACCGCCCGGATGAACCACAAATGGTAACTGCTCATGGCCGCGCCAAGAAAACCCAACAAGAAAACGACCTGGTAGCCAAGAGGAAATGGCATGCGGTTCAGGATCTGCCCGCAAACCAGCGAAGTGATGACGCCCGTGATAGATATGGCGGCATTCCGGACGGCAACCACGTAACCCCGCCATTCCATCGGAACCGCGTCCGCGAATAGGGAATTAAACCCAACCGTAAAAAAAGTCATTGGAATAGTCATTACCAACGTTGCCAGGATGATGAACGTGATCTGCGCTCGATTGGTCAGCGCCAAAGGGATCAA
>Ga0066793_10001719_pt1 | contig 10137 bp, 7 predicted proteins | sample PersoiDNA2013189_FD_83876 | JGI IMG/M metagenome (GOLD analysis project Ga0066793, IMG submission 83876) | Permafrost soil microbial communities from the Arctic, to analyse light accelerated degradation of dissolved organic matter (DOM) -... | ecosystem: Environmental > Terrestrial > Soil >...
AAACGGGGGGCTGGATGGATCGGATGAGACGGCGACGCTTCACCCCAACAGCCTCGTTCACTCACGGCCGAGGCACGAACCCCAACGGTTCCAGGCAAGTTCGCGCTCAATGCAACAGTGCCTCTCCGAGGAACCCTCGCCCCATGACTCTGGGCCAGGGCCATGGGGGCCGAGCCAGCAAGCGGTGTCGGATCCGGCCACCGCGGGCCGCGTCTTGGGCCTTGCTTAGAGTACGGAAATGCGCCTCTCAGCCGGCACCAGTGGCCGACGAGGCCTCAGGTGTCAAGGATCCGACGCCACTGGGCCGATGGATGAGCCGAACGACGAAGGCGATGGCCACTGCCAGCCATGCGGTGATGGAGACCCAAAGCATGACCCGGCTGATTGGTCCCATGAAGTTGAGATGAGCAACCTTGCCGAACGTCCACGTGGCGACGCTGTACATGCCGAGGGGGAAGACCACGCTCCATAGCGTGGGTTCATACGTGAATGGCCAGTGGCGTCGAATGTGGCGCCAGAGGCCGAGCACGACGAGCAACGGGACCCACCAGGTGCCGAACGCCCAGAGAACGAATGAGAATCCCTCGACGAATCCGCGGGTTGCCCGGCAGATTGGGAGCACGGGGGGGAGACTCAGGATCCGGGCGCCTGCTAACACCGTGATGGCGGTGGCGCCCATGAGGATCCAGTAGGGAGGTCCGAGTGTGGCCGGGGTCATGGGGACCGTCAGCCATCGCAACATAATCAATGAAACGAGCACCAGGTACAGCACCAACCCAACACTCCACAGTCCGACTGCGACCGGTGCCAAGAATGGGGATTGCGTCGGCCACGTGTGAACCAGGGCTGAGGCCGCGGCCGACAGGGACTGCGTTCCGACCACCCAGAGGAGCCAGGTACCGTTGACTCCGCCAAGCACCGAGTCGTGTCGTCGCGCTAGCAGCAAGTTTGCTGGTACGCCGTAGGTGAGCAGAAGCCACACGGCAGCAGCCACACCGGCGAGAACGGCAGTGGCCATTGGATGACCCGCTGTCTCTAGCCGTACCCCGAGAACGCCCATCCCAGCCACGATCGTGAAGAACCCGAAGACCCGTTCCGGCGCCTGTATGTCAGCTGCGACGCTCGAGCGGAAGAGGGCCAACCGCAGCACCAGTGCGACACTGAGTACAACAAACCCGATTGAAGCGAGGATGAGCAAGACCCGCGATAGCCACGACGGTCCGAGTACCGACGTACCAGTCGAGACGATGCCCGTAGCCATCACAAACGCGAAGTAGCCCGGGTTCAGATCCTTGATCGCGGCAGCGGCCCGGCTCATGGATCGCCGTTGGGCCCCACCAGCGCCGACGTCAATGCTCACGATCGAGACCGTCCTTTCATCTGGCGCCAGTTCGCCAGATCGGACCTTTATACCAAGAATCCGAGCAGTACAGTGGATCCCCGATCTACGAAGGCGCAGCTAGGTAGCAAATTGCGTCGGTGCCCAATTGTTTTCCCTAAACACCTGAGCAATACTGTCTCCTAATGCCAGTGAGAACCAGCGAAGTCTCCACCCACCATGTGTTGGCCGGTGAGAGCCGCCAGGCACTGCTCGCCGTCCTGCGCGAGCAGGCGAGGGCGCTCGACGCCGGCGAAGCGGGTGCGGCCGTCGGCCTTCACCGGAACACGGCGAGGTTCCACCTGGACATGCTCGTCAAGGCGGGGTTCGTGACCCGCCAGATGGAACAGCGGACGTTCCCCGGTCGTCCACGTGTCCTCTACGAGGTCGCCTTAGATGGCGCGAACCATCGGGGCGCCCTCTCGGGTGCCAACGACTACCGCGGCCTGGCCCGTGTGCTGGCCGAGCAGCTCGCCCAGCTGCCCGATACGAAGAACGAAGCCATCCGGGCCGGCCGCCGGTGGGCGGCGTCACTCGACAGAACCTCCATGCCAGATCACCCGTTGGCTCCGAGTGAGGCCATCAAGATTGTCACCACGATCCTTGACGACCTGGGGTTCAAAACGGAGGCGGCTCCCGACGGCGCAACGGACCGGATCATGCTCTGCCATTGCCCCTTCGCCGAGGTGGCGAGGGAGAACCGGTCCATCGTGTGCGGAATCCATCTCGGCATGCTGAAGGCCACATTCGAGAACCTCGATACCACGCTGGAGGTCGCCGGACTCGATTCCTTCGTGACGGATGATCCCATGCGCTGTATCGTCCGCCTGACCACCAGAGCGTCCGAACCCGATGCTTCCGGGCACCCGACGTAGATCGGAGAGACCGTGAAAGCATCGGCGAGCAAGGGGGTTGACGGCGACCTCGTCAGTGCCCTATTGAAGACGCGTCGGCTCCTGCAGCCGGAACAGGTGAGTACCGACCTGCGCACGGTCACCTATGAGGGTGGTCGGGATGCCGACGTGTTCTACCGGGATCGCTGGTCGCACGACAAGATCGTCCGGTCGACCCACGGCGTCAACTGCACCGGATCGTGCGCGTGGAAGGTCTACGTGAAGGACGGGATCATTACCTGGGAAACCCAGGAGACCGACTATCCCTCCGTCGGACCCAACTCCCCCGAGTACGAGCCACGGGGCTGTCCGAGGGGAGCGGCCTTCTCGTGGTACACCTACTCGCCCACCCGTGTCCGTTTCCCCTATGTACGTGGCGTGCTCCTCGAGATGTTCCGCGAAGCGCGCAATCGCCTCGGGGACCCCGTGCTCGCCTGGGCCGACCTCATGGGCGACCCGCAACGGCGTAGCCGCTACCAAGCTGCCCGGGGCAAGGGTGGCCTAGTGCGGACCACGTGGGACGAGGCCATCGAGATCGTCACCGCATCCCAGGTGCACACAATCAAGGAGTGGGGACCGGACCGCATCGCCGGCTTCTCGCCGATCCCGGCCATGTCGATGGCCTCCCACGCGTCTGGCGCTCGTTACACGAGCCTGCTCGGCGGGAGCATGATCTCCTTCTACGACTGGTATGCGGACCTGCCGATCGCCTCGCCTCAGGTGTTTGGAGACCAGACCGACGTCCCCGAGTCAGCGGACTGGTGGAACGCCTCCTACCTCATGATGTGGGGCTCGAACATCCCGGTCACCCGCACGCCCGATGCCCATTTCATGACCGAAGCCCGTTACCGCGGGCAGAAGGTCGTCGCGGTGAGCCCCGATTATGCGGTCAACACCAAATTCGCCGACGAGTGGCTGCCGGCCCACCCGGGAACCGATGGCGCGCTGGCGATGGCCATGGGCCACGTCATGTTGAAGGAGTTCTTCGTCGATCGCACCGTGCCCCAATTCGAGGAGTACGTCAAGCGCTTCACCGACCTCCCCTTCCTGGTGACCCTCCGTGAGCGTGACGGCACGGGGACCTATGTGCCAGATCGTTTCCTCATGGCCTCGGACCTCGATCCGGAAAGCCAGGGTGGCGCTCCAGTCGAGGGTGCCGCGTGGAAGACCGTCCTCCTCGACCACACGACCGGCGAACCTCGGGTCCCCAACGGGTCGCTGGGTTTCCGGCACACGGAGTCGGGCGAGGGTTCGTGGAACCTGGACTTGGGTGACATCGACCCGGCGCTCTCCCTTGCGGGCGAGGGATCCAATGCAGTGACGGTGGACCTACCTCGATTCGACGTCGGCGGGGAAGGCGGCGGCGAGATCAGCCGGGGCGTGCCGACGCGTGTGGTCGCCGGGCGGCTTGTGACCACGGTGTTCGATCTCCTCCTTGCCCAATACGGTGTCAGCCGTCCGGGCCTGCCTGGCACCTGGCCGTCGGGCTACGACGATCCCGAGACCTACACGCCCGCCTGGCAGGAGGCGATCACCTCGGTGCCGGCGTCGACCGTCGAGCGCATTGCCCGGGAGTTCGCCGACAACGCAGAACGATCTGGCGGCCGCTCGATGGTCGTGCTGGGTGCCGGAGCGAACCACTGGTTCCACGCAGACGAGACCTATCGGGCGATCCTGGCCCTGGTGGTCCTCACCGGCTGTCAGGGGGTCAATGGCGGAGGGTGGGCCCACTACGTCGGGCAGGAGAAGTGCCGGCCGTTCACCGGGTGGGCTCAGCTCGCCTTCGGCCTCGACTGGATGAGGCCGCCCCGGCAGATGGCCGGAACGTCGTACTGGTACCTGGCCACCGATCAATGGCGCTACGACGGATTCGGAGCAGACGAGCTCGCGTCGCCGCTCGGACGCGGCCTGTTCAAGGGACGCGCCCTCGCCGATTGCATCGTGCAGGCCACACGCCTCGGCTGGACACCGTCCTACCCCACGTTCGACCGCAACCCGATTGACCTAGCCGAGTCGGCCCGGCAGGCCGGCGAAGACGCCGGGACCCACGTCGTGAGCGAATTGCAGGCCGGGCGATTGAAGTTCGCCTGCACCGATCCGGACGCACCGGAGAACTGGCCCCGTGTCCTCACGGTGTGGAGAGCGAACCTGCTCGGCTCATCCGGCAAAGGGAACGAGTACTTCCTCCACCACCTGCTCGGAACCGACGCATCCATCCGGGCCGAGGAGACGGTCCCCGAGCAACGCCCGTCCGAGGTGACCTGGCATGACGAGGCGCCGGTGGGCAAGCTCGATCTGCTGGTGTCGCTCGACTTCCGTATGACGAGCACCGGACTGTTCTCCGACGTCCTGCTTCCCGCTGCCACCTGGTACGAGAAGTACGACCTCTCGAGCACCGACATGCATCCGTTCGTCCACGCCTTCAACGCCGCGATCACACCACCGTGGGAAACGCGTTCGGACTACGACGCGTTCGTGGCGATGTCCAAGCGGTTCAGCCAACTTGCCGCCAAGCATCTCGGTGTGCGGCACGACCTCGTGGCCATGCCGCTCCTGCACGACACGCCCGGCGAGACCTCCCAACCGGGGGGCCGGGTGCTCGACTGGGCCGCCGGTGAGTGTGATCCGGTACCGGGTCGAACGATGCCGGCGTTCTCGATCGTCGAGCGCGACTACGCCGCCGTCGGCGAGATGATGACGGCGTTGGGGCCAAACGTGGAGACGCTGGGAACCAACGTCAAGGGCATCACCCTCAAGCCGGCAGCGGAGGTCGACTACCTGCGCCAGGCGAATGGCGTCGTCCATGGCGGCATCGCGGATGGGCGTCCCAACCTGGCCAAGGCAGAGCAGGCGTGCGAGGCGATCCTTGCCCTGTCCGGCACGACGAACGGGCGCATCGCCACCGCCGGACTTACGGAGCTCGGGCGCCGAGTCGGCAAGGAACTCGCCGACCTCGCCAGTGATCACGAGGGACGAAGAATCACCTTCGCCGACACACAGACCAGCCCGCAGCCCGTCATCACCTCGCACGAATGGTCGGGGAGCGAGCACGGCGGGCGCCGATACTCACCGTTCACCATCAACGTCGAGCGCCTGAAGCCGTGGCACACACTGACAGGTCGCCAACACTTCTTCCTCGACCACGACTGGATGGCGGAGCTCGGTGAGCAGCTGCCGACCTACCGACCCCCCCTGGACCTGCGCCGGCTCTTCGGAGATCCCCGCCTCGGCAAGGACGGCCGGCTCGAGGTCACAGTGCGCTATCTGACACCCCACTCGAAGTGGTCCATCCACTCCGAGTACCAGGACAACCTATTCATGCTCAGCCTTTCCCGAGGGGGCCCGGACCTGTGGATGAGCCCACAGGATGCCGACAAGATCGGCGTGCGTGACAACGACTGGATCGAGTCGTACAACCGAAACGGTGTCGTCGTCGCACGCGCCATCGTGAGCCACCGCATGCCGGAGGGGACGGTCTTCATGTACCACGCCAAGGATCGGACGATCGACGTGCCGCTGAGCGAGATCAGTGGGCGCCGGGGCGGGATCCACAACAGTCTGACCCGTCTGCTCATCAAACCCACCCACCTCATCGGTGGCTACGGCCAGCTGTCGTACGGCTTCAACTACTACGGCCCGACCGGGAACCAACGGGACGAGATCACCGTCATCCGGCGGCGCAGCCAGGAGGTCGAGTACTGATGCGGGTGATGGCCCAGATGGGCATGGTGATGAACCTCGACAAGTGCATCGGGTGCCACACCTGCTCGGTCACCTGCAAGCAGGCGTGGACGAATCGCTCCGGGGTCGAATACGCGTGGTTCAACAACGTCGAGACCCGTCCCGGTCTCGGCTACCCGCGCACCCATGAGGACCAGGAGAAGTGGGAAGGAGGTTGGGAGCGCACCCGGCGCGGTCGGCTCCGACTCCGTGCCGGTGGCCGTGCCAGCCGCATGCTCAGGATCTTCTCCAACCCCAAGATGCCATCGCTGTCCGACTACTACGAGCCGTGGACCTATGACTATGACACCCTGATCAGCGCGCCCGCGCAGAAGGACACTCCCGTGGCCCGGCCGATCTCCCTCATCGACGGTCGACCGATGAAGATCGAGTGGTCGGCGAACTGGGACGACGACCTCGGTGGTGCCACGCAGTACGCCCCGGAGGACCCCATCCTGAAGAAGCTCTCGACGGAGATCCGGCTGGACTATGAGAACGCCTTCATGTTCCACCTGCCTCGGATCTGCGAGCACTGCCTCAACCCGTCGTGCGTGGCCAGCTGCCCTTCGGGGGCGATGTACAAGAGGGTCGAAGACGGTATCGTGCTGGTCGATCAGGATCGCTGTCGGGGCTGGCGGATGTGCGTCTCGGGATGTCCGTACAAGAAGGTCTACTTCAACCACCGCACCGGCAAGGCGGAGAAGTGCACGTTCTGCTATCCGCGACTTGAGGCCGGTCAACCCACGGTGTGCGCGGAAACGTGCGTGGGGCGGCTCCGCTACATCGGACTGTTCCTGTATGACGCCGACGCGGTGCTCGAGGCCGCTTCGGTCGAGGAGCCGACCGAGCTCCTTGAGGCGCAGCGTTCGATCCTGCTCGATCCGGACGACCCGGCGGTGATTGCTGCAGCGCGGGCCGAAGGTATCCCCGAAGACTGGCTGGAGGCGGCCCGCCGCTCGCCGGTCTACGAGCTCGCCTGCCGCTACCGGGTGGCGCTCCCCCTGCATCCCGAGTACCGGACCATGCCTATGGTCTGGTACATCCCGCCCCTGTCCCCAATGGTGGAGGCGCTGAGCAACACGGGATTCGACGGGGAGGAGAGGGAGAACCTCTTCGGGGCCATCGATGCGCTCAGGATTCCGGTCGAGTACCTGGCCGAGTTGTTCACCGCCGGGGACCCCCGCCCGGTGAAGGGGGTGCTCCGCACCCTGGCTGCGATGCGGGCCCACATGCGGCAGGTCAATCTCGGCGAGGAGGTGGACTCATCCATCGCCTCGGCCGTCGGCATGACCACAGATGAGATCGAGGCGCTGTACCGACTCCTCGCCATCGCGAAGTACGAGGACCGGTATGTGATCCCTTCGGCCCACGTCGAGACCGCCGGTCTGCTCGAGGACCTGCCCGGATGCAGCGTCGACTTCGCATCGCAACCAGAGTACGAAAGTCAGGGGTTCGGGGAGCCCCGTCCGGTGCCTGTGGTCATCGAGAGCTTCAACATCACCCGTCGCCGGGCCGAGGCGGACCGATATTCGGATCTCCAGGTCGACGAGTCGAAGGGACGCGAGTGATGAAGAGGCGTACGGCATCGAAGGCGCCGCGTAGCCGACCGGATGTGGCGCAGCGGCACGTCGCCTTCGCCGCTGCATCTGCCCTGCTTCGGTACCCCGACGAGGCACTCCTCGAGGATCTGCCTCTGATCACGACGGCGACCGGCCAACTGCCAAGGTCCGTGCAGCGAGGTCTCGGGCAGGTGTGCGAGCACTTGTCGGGTAATCCGCTCCTGGACTCGCAGGCCCACTACGTGGCCACGTTTGACCTAAAGCGCCGCTGCTGCTTGCACCTCAGCTACTACCTGAACGGTGACACTCGTCGACGCGGCACGGCCCTGTGGCGATTCCAGGACGTCTATCGCCAGGCCGGTCGCCATGTGCAGAACGGCGAGCTACCCGACTACCTCCCTGTGCTCCTCGAGTTCGCGGCAACCGGAGGGGAGGTACCGGCCATCGAACTCATAGAAGAGCATCGGGCAGGCATCTACGTCCTGATCGAGGCGTTGGACGAGCTCGGGTCGCCCTACGCCGGAGCCGTGCGGGCCGTGGACTCGCTGTTGCCCACCTTCGACCTGCACCTGGCGGCCAAGGCCGTCCGGCTGGCCCGGGAGGGCCCTCCGTCCGAGCTGGTGGGAATCGATGCCGGTGAGGCATTCGATCCCTACGGAAAGCAGAGCCCGTGCAATGGGTCCGCACCAGGTGGGTCGCCGGAACCGGTGCCCGTCCGCATCGGTGGACCGGTGACTAAGTGACGACCTTCCTCTGGATGATCCTTCCCTATATCTGCCTGACGTCGTTCGCCCTGGGTCACGTCTGGCGCTATCGGTACGACAAGTTCGGATGGACCAGCAGGTCCTCGGAGCTCTACGAGAAGAAGATCCTCGCCTGGGCTTCCCCGCTCTTCCATTTCGGAATGCTGGGCGTGATCGGCGGTCATGTGGTGGGTCTCCTCGTTCCGGAGAGTTGGACCAATGCTCTGGGCATCTCTGAGCACACCTACCATCTGGTCGCGGTCGCCCTGGGCACGATTGCGGGCATCGCCACGGTGACCGGACTGGTACTGCTCATCTACCGTCGGCGCACGACCCCCTCGGTGTTCCGAGTCACTACCGTGTCCGACAAGGTGATGTACGTGCTGCTCGGGGCAGTTATCGGCCTCGGACTGGTCAACACTCTCGGAGTGAATCTGTTCGGCCTCGGCGGTCATGCCGGCGGGTACAACTACCGTACGACCGTCGCCGTCTGGTTCCGGGACGTGCTCTTGCTTCATCCGAGTACTGCGCAGATGAGCGGTGCACCGTGGAGCTTCCAGGCGCATGCTGTCGTCGCGTTCCTGCTCTTCGCCGCGTGGCCCTTCACCCGCCTCGTCCACGTGTTCGCCGCGCCTGTTGGATACGCGTACCGCCCCTACATCGTCTACCGCAGCCGGGCGCCGCAAGGTGCGTCACGCCCACCGCGGCGCGGCTGGGAAGGGATCGACCAGCAGGTCGGTGCCAAGGTCCCTCGCAATCGCTCGTTGCGGTAAGCGACCGGGTATTACGGAACCAACTCAACTCCACGTACGCCTCATGGCACAGACTAGCTAGCATCCGCTTTCGGGATTTCGGACCGTCTCTGGAGTTCCGATGCCTCGTTGAGGGATTGCCGGTTAAGCACGCGCAGAGGCCAGCTGATTGACGAGGGTTCCAGCGTCGTAGCAGATGAAGTACATCCACTGCCCCAGGCCACCCCACCAGTTGACCGCCTCGACCCAGCGGCGGGCCGCTGTGGCCTTGGCATCGTCCTTCTAGTGCCGTCAAGCGATGGGCTGAGAAAATATCTTGGCCTACAAATTGGACTACAACTCGGGAACCGCCCACTTCCGGTAGCTTCCGCCATCACCATTGTGACCTCGGGAAACGTCCGGTTGGGTATGTTCAGCGTTGCTCAGTTCCGGCACTTTTACGCACTCGTAATGCGTCCACACATTCGCTGTCCGAGGCCGTGGTGTCCGTGGCATCGTTGACCTATGGCATTGGAGCCTTGGGCCGAGCAGGCACTGACGTTTGCCCGATTGCAGGTTGAGACGATGGGTGAAGTAGCAGTCCGCTTGTCGATCGAATCGGCCTGGGACGTCGTGAATACGACAGACGACCTCGAAAAGGCGAGCAGCATGCAGTTGTGGGCCGAGCTTCTCCAGCTGCTCATCGACGGTGTAGACCCGATTCCGTACCTTGAGGCCCGGAACGCTGAAATGGCCGAGCCACAGTACCTGGCTGCCGACTTGTTTGTTCTCGAGACCGAGATGATGCTCCTGATCCAGCCTCCATCCGGGGATGGTACAGAAACCGACTGACGGCTCACCGCCAGGACTAGCCTGACGCGGCCCCACGAGCGGTGTCCTTTGATGTTTGCGGCCGGTGACCTGCAGGTTCTGTGGCTGAGGCGCAGAACAGATGGCCAACGCTGAACCATGGGTTAGCTGAATCCTCACCAACCTCGGGGTCGCCCGGTGGCTGCAGGCATCGTGGAAACTCTCGCGGGCATTGGGCATCGCCAACATGGCGGTACTCCACCGGATGTCGGACCTGCGGGCAGTGGGAGCCAGTGATTCCGA
>Ga0066793_10001724_pt1 | contig 10128 bp, 3 predicted proteins | sample PersoiDNA2013189_FD_83876 | JGI IMG/M metagenome (GOLD analysis project Ga0066793, IMG submission 83876) | Permafrost soil microbial communities from the Arctic, to analyse light accelerated degradation of dissolved organic matter (DOM) -... | ecosystem: Environmental > Terrestrial > Soil >...
ACTGGCGGACGGTGCTCGACGGCGCTTGCGGTATCGATATCTACGGGCACAACGGCGTTTCGATTGGCGACATCGATGGCGATGGATTTGACGATCTCTATGTGTGCCAACCGGGCGGCCTTCCGAACCGGCTTTATCGAAATCGAGGCGATGGGACGTTCGAGGACATCACGGAAGCGTCGGGAGTCGGCGTCATCGAAAACACGGCGTGCGCGCTTTTTGTCGACGTCGACAATGACGGGCGGCAAGACTTAATCGTCGTGCGCGCGGCCGGCCCGATGTTGTTCCTGAACGAAGGCGGCGGCAAATTTCGCCAGAAGGCGGACGCGTTTCAGTTCGCCAACCCGCCGCAGGGGACCTTTACCGGAGCGGCGGTTGCAGACTATGACCGCGACGGCTGGCTGGATATCTACTTCTGCCTGTACGTCTATTACCAGGGCACCGACCAGTACAAGTATCCCTCGCCTTATTATGACGCCGAGAACGGGCCTCCCAATTTCATGATGCGCAACAACCGGGATGGCACGTTTCGCGACGTAACTGCCGAGACGGATCTCAACCAGAACAACACTCGCTACAGCTTTTGTTGCGGGTGGAGCGACTTCAACCGCGATGGCTGGCCCGATCTTTACGTGGTAAATGATTTCGGGCGGAAGAATTTTTACCGCAACAATGGCAACGGTACTTTTACTGACATCGCTTCGCAGGCTGGGGTTGAAGATGTCGGTGCGGGCATGGGCGTCTGCTGGTTTGACTATGACAATGACGGCGCGGAAGACCTCTACGTGGCGGACATGTGGACGGCGGCGGGCGAACGCATTTCGATGCAGGATATCTTCAAGAAAGACGCGCCCAGGGAAACGCGAGCGCTCTATCACAAACACGCCATGGGCAATTCGTTATTGCGAAACGGCCCCGGTGCTTTCCGGGATACAACGCGCGCTGCCGGCGTCGGGATCGGGCGCTGGGCGTGGTCGAGCGACGCATGGGATTTTGATCATGACGGCTTTCCCGATCTCTACATCGCCAACGGCATGGTCACCGGTCCCTCGCACGAAGACCTGAACAGCTTTTTCTGGCGGCAGGTGGTTGCCTTTTCGCCTGAGGAGGCAAAGCCCTCTCACGACTACGAACAGGGATGGAGCGCGATTAACGAGTTGATCCGGGCCGATGGCACGTGGAGCGGGTACGAGCGAAATATTTTCTACGCAAACAACGGCGATGGAACGTTTTCCGATATTTCGGGCGTCGTGGGGCTCGACTTTCTGGAGGATGGGCGGGCGTTTGCGCTCGCGGATTTCGATCATGATGGCCGTCAGGAAGTGTTTCTGAAGAACCGCAACGGCCCGCAGTTGCGGATCTTGAAGAACGTCATGGAGAGCCTGCCTCCATCCATCGCGTTCCGCCTGCGCGGTACGAAAAGCAATCGTGACGCCATAGGCGCGGTCATCACCGTCGAAACTGATCTGGGCCGCCAGACCCGGACGTTGCAAGTCCGATCATTGCAAGCTGGATCGGGATTTCTTTCGCAGCACAGCAAGGATGTCTTCTTTGGCCTGGGAGCGGCGAACGGCCCGGTGCGCGCCTCGATTCGCTGGCCGAGCGGCCTGGTGCAGGCGCTCCACGATCTGCCGATCAACCACCGGGTGTGGATTGAAGAAGGCTCCGAGCTGTCTCGCATAGAGGCCTTCAGCACGCCGGCGGGGCGAGGCCGATTCGCTGACGCTAAGCCACAGCAAATCGAAACACTGCCCACCACGGCTGAGACGTGGTTGCTTGCGCCCGTCGAGGCACCCGATTTTTCTCTTCCCGATTTCGGTGGCCAGGTACGAACGCTTTCTGCGCTGCGCGGAAAGCCGGTGCTGCTCAACTTTTGGGCCGCCGGAGCCGAACGATGTAAGGATGATTGGGTCGCCTTCAATCAGCGGCACGCGGCTTGGGTGGCTCAGGGTCTTCAACTGCTTGCGGTGAATCTCGACGGCCCCGCCGATGCGGAAAACGTCCGGGCACTGGTGCAGGAGCATCGTCTTTCGTTTCCGATCCTGCGCGGGTCCGAGGACGTGGCCGGCATCTACAACATTCTTTATCGTTACCTCTTTGACCGGCATCGTGATCTCGCGCTTCCAACGTCATTCCTGATCAACGCAGAGGGAGAGATCGTTAAGGTTTATCAGGGGCCAGTGGACCCGGAGCACGTTGAACAGGACTTCCCGCACATCCCGCAAAACAGCGCGGAACGATTAGCCAGGGCACTTCCCTTTCCCGGCGTGACCGACACGATCGAGTTTGGACGCAACTATCTCTCCTACGGTTCGGTGTTTTTTCAGCGCGGCTATATGGATCAGGCTGAAGCATCGTTCCGAATTGCCCTGCGCGACGATCCTTCAAGCGCCGAGGCTCTCTATGGCATTGGAAGCGTGTATCTGGACCAGCAGAAGGCTGCGGGAGCCCGGGAGAGCTTTGAACGCGCGCTCAAACTTCGTGCGAGCTATCCCGACACTTTGGCAAATTCCTGGAACAACCTCGGCTTGCTGGCCGCGCGGGAAGGGCGCACGGGCGAAGCGATCGGCTACTTTCAAGAGGCGCTCAGGCTGAGTCCCGATCATGTAATTGCGCTCGACAACCTAGGCAGCGCCTATCGCCAACAGAAACGCTGGGAGGATGCTCGCAAAACTTATGAGCGAGCACTGGAAGTCAGCCCCAACGATGCCGAGGCAAACTACGGTCTGGGGATGGTGTTTGCGCAAAATGACGACACCGCGCGAGCCTACGATTCTCTGCAGAAGGCGCTGATATTGCGTCCGGTTTACCCTGAGGCGCTAAACAACCTGGGGATTCTTTATCTGCGCACGCAGCGGCGGGATGAGGCAGTAGCAACCTTTGAGGAGTGCATCCGCGTGGCGCCTGCTTTCGACCAGTCTTACTTGAACCTTGCCCGAGTCTACGCCGTAGAGAGTACGCCGGAGAAAGCTCGGGCCGTGCTACTCGAACTGCTTAAGCAGCATCCGGGGCATGAGCAAGCGCAGAAGATGGTAGAGCAGTTGGGGCGCTAGTGCCGCGACCGCGTGATTGTTGCTGCTGTCGATCCAAGCTCGCTGGTGGAGAGCCGGGCGTCCCCGCCCGGCTGGACGGGCGAGACGCCCGTCCCTCCACCGTATGCTCATCACGCGGTCACGGTAGTAGAGGCAGTTACTAAGGCGTTGCCAGCCTGCTACGCTCCGGCGTCGGTGCAGTCAGCAGGTCCACAAACAACTTATAGAACTTGTCGGTATCCAGGTCGAACTGCACTTCCACCGACTGAACATCGCGCTTAGGGTTATCCCGATCTGACCAAGTGAGCGTGTCACCGTAGCCCGGGCCGCGATCCAGGTTCACGTCCATGTAGCGGGTTTCTTTCTTCGTAATCAGGCTTGGGTCAAGCCAGGCCGCCGACGCGAGTTCGTCCCACAGATAGTTATAGGAGCCATGCAGGTGCGCATACTTGCCGATGTATTGCGCGGATGGCGTGTTGCGGTTCTTGATTTTGTCGATCAGTTCATTGGTCATTCTTGTCTTCACGGAAATATCTACCGGAGTGCAGACAATCTTCTTCCAGGAAGCCCGCAGCACAATGTGAGCCGCTTCCGGATCGAACCAGAGGTTGAATTCGCGGCGGGGCGTGTTTGTGAATTCGGGATCTTCGGTCTGCGGACTCAGGCTGGCGCCCATGAACACCAACTCTTTGGCCAGGCTGGCAATTTCGGGGTCGATGGAGATGGCGAGCGCCAGGTTTGTCATGGGCCCGCCCTCATAGATGGTAACTTCGTGCGGATACTTACGGACCATGCGTACCAGAAAGTGGGCTGCATCTTCGTCGGCGGCCTTGGTGGTCGGCTTCCCTTCCGGCATTGGTCCCAGTTCGCGGGGTGCGTGATACACGCTCGGAGTCCAGGCCCCCAGCCAGGCCACGGAACCATAGCGTTGCTCCCACTGCTCCGTCTCTTCTTTTGTTCTGACCAGCGGATACTCGGCTCCGCGTACCACGGGAATATCGGTTCGTCCGATCAGTTCAAGCATGCGCAGCGTGTGCGCGACTTCTTCGGTGAGCCACGCATCGCCCGTCACCACGGTGATGCCTAAGACTTCCGTCTGCGGAGACTGGATGAGCAAAAGTATCGCTTGCTGGTCAGTGCCGGCGGGTCCGGCCGCGTCCTGATCGATGATGATCTTGCGCTTGTCCTGGCTTTGAGACACTAGACATGTCAGTAGAATTACAGATGCGATCGCGATAAAACCCAGGAACCGGCCCAGCTTCATTCGTGCACCCCAGAATTTTGGAACTTAAGGTCATTGATTGCAGATGAGGTTGACCGAGAATAGAATGACGAACAACAATCACGGCTGATTCTATCTTGTTTTTGGCGCCGCCGCTTTTTGCCTCTCTCAAGGAGCCGATCCGCGTGACCACCGGCCACTTCCGACAAACTGGGATTTATGTTGCCGCTTGCGTTTTAGCGGTGACGGCGGCTCTCGCTCCGGCCCGAGCACAGTCTCAGGAATCGGCGGGCGCCGCCATGGTGCAGGGAACGTTGCAGGGGACGGTGCAGGGGTATGTCCGCGATTCCAGTGGCAGGCCGGTGGCGAACGCGACCGTCTTCTTACAACTCGCGACTGGAACCGAGACCCTCGCCACTCAGACCCGGATCACCCACACCGATTCGGAAGGAGCGTATCGCTTTGCAGCGCTTCGAGAGGGCGCTTACACGCTGCACGCAGAAATGAACGGATATGGTGGGCCAATCGTCGGTCCCGTGAGCCTCGCGCCGAAAGAGACCCGGAAGATTGATCTCGCTCTCGTGTCCACGAAAGCTTCTGGACCGCAAAACGCTCTTCCAGCAACAGCGGCGACAGAAAAGCCGGGCGCACGAGCGCCGGAGTTTTTCGACGAACCTCAATTTACGGTGGCGGGCGTGACCCAAGCCACGAATTCGGGTGGACACGGTTCCGATACCGTACTGCGAACCACCGAAGCGCTCGCCAAGGCAACGGTTTCATTGAGCAAGGAATCGAGCGCCGGGTTAAATCCGCCTCCTGCCGCAACCGAGAGTTCTTTGCTGGAAGCAGTGGCGGCCAATCCCAAAGATCCCGAACTTCATCACCTGCTGGGCGACGTCGAGGAGAAGCTTGGCAATCCACTGGAGGCGGTTCGCGAGTACCAGCGCGCGGCGGAACTTGACCCCAGCGAACCGGACTTGTTCGATTGGGGAACCGAACTTCTGACTCATCGCGCGCTGCAACCGGCCACCGAGGTTTTCACAAAAGGCAATCGCATGTTTCCAAGGTCCGTGCGGATGCTGGTCGCGCTCGGCGTGGCCTGGTACGCGCGCGGTTCCTACGATCAAGCTGCACAGTGTCTGGCGAACGCGTCCGATCTCGCTCCCGACAATCCGACTCCGTACCTGTTTCTGGGGAGATTGCAAAGTGTGGAGACCACTCCATCAGAAGGATCGGTCGAGAGATTGGCGCGATTCGCGCAGCTGCAACCGGACAATGCGCTCGCGAACTACTATTACGCCGTCGGTCTTTGGAAACAATCGGCGGGTTCGGTGGACAGCGAGCGTTCAGCGCGCGTGGAGTCGCTGCTGCAGAAGGCGGTGCATCTCGATCCGAAGCTCGGTGCCGCGTATCTGCAACTGGGGATCCTCTATTCGCAGCGCGAGGATTTTTCGCGGGCAATTTCCGCGTATCAAAAGGCGATCGAAGTCAGTCCGGAACTTGATGTGACGCTCGAAGAAACGCACTATCGACTGGCGCAGGCTTACCGGCGAACCGGCGACAGAGCAAGAGCTCACGAACAACTTCAACTCCACGATCAATTATCTAAGAAAACAAAGGAAGATAGCGAGCGTGAGCGGCGCCAGATTCAGGAGTTTGTGATTTCGCTACGGGGCAAGGATTCGGTTTCGCAGCCGCAGCCTTGACCCGGTCAGGGGGCCGGAGTGGTGGCGCTCATCAGGCTCACGAAGATCCGACAAAACTTTTTTTCGGGTCAAGAGGACTACGGGCGAGGACGCCGGTCGCTCCGCTATTTACGGGTTGGGCGCGTCATCAAGTCGAGGTAGATCTTGCAGAACTTCTCCGCATCAATGTCAAACTGGACATTGGCGAGGCGCAAGTAGGGTGGAACCTCGGCCTTGGCGGTGGAGTTCCAGAAGATTGTCTTGCCCTAGCTGGCTCCGTGATCGACCGTCAAACTTCTCCGACTGCAGGAAAACCAGCAGCGCTTGCTGGTCGCTGGTGCCGGGGCCGCGGGCGTCCTGATCGACGATGACTTTGATTTTCTGGGCCGAAGCAGCAGTTGCGAGAAAAAGAGCAAGCAGAGACATCAGCGCGAGTTTCCGCGTGCGGCGAATCACCATGTCAGCATCCCCCGGCAGAGAATTGGATTGAAAAGTTAAGGGCAGACCGAGCGGAGTCTGGGTTGCCCCAGATGGCTCGGTCTGCCCGAAGTTGAACGCACGGCGCAGGACGCCCTAGAAGTTCAGCTTCAGGGCGAATTGAATCACGCGCGGGTTGTTCACGGTCGAGTTGATGATCCCGAAATTACTGGAGTATACGTCTGACGCGGGCAACCCGAACTGCGCATGGTTAAATAGATTGAAGAATTCAGCCCGGAAATCGAGCCGCATGCCCTCCCGGTATGGCAGCGGGAAATGCTTGATCGCTGAGAAATCAGTGTTCACGAAGCGCGGGCCATAGACCGGGGCCCGTGGTGAGTCACCAAGTTCGCCCTGCTGCGCCGGAGCGAAGCATTGCGTGTTGAACCACTTGCCGATGGTCGGGTGGCTGGACGTAGCGCTGCAAGTCTGATCCGGACGGTTGTAGTTGTTCCCGTTGTTGGTCAGGTTGGAGCCAGAATTATTGGTGCTCGCAATCATGAAAACTGGAAATCCGGAAGTGGCCTTTTCGATCACGTCCACCTCCCAATTCCCGAAGGCAGCATTTACGGGACCGCTCCACCCGCTGCCAAACTGCTTGCCTTTGCCGAAGGGCAGGTCATAGATCACGCTGGCTGTGAGGTTGTGGTTGAGCTGAATCTGGGACAGACCCCAATCCGCTTTGCGGGTTCCCGGCAAAGGCCAGTAAGTTGCCCCCGCGCCCGAACCCAACCCGTCGTTGAATCCCGAGTCGAAGTTTCTGGCGTAGGTATAACCCAATAGAGCATAGAGTCCGTGCCTTGCGCTCTTTGTCTCCGCTTTGACCTGGAGAGAGTCGTAGCGAGCCGAACCGGAGTCGCTAGTGGCCGAGATAACAGTAAATGCTAGCTCCGGCGGAGGGGCAGCCTTCCCACATCCAAGAGTGTACCCATTAACTACGCCACAGGCACCTGGCGAAGCGGCGTTGAGATTCATGCCGTCCACCAGTATGTGATGGCTGCGAGACCCCGCATATCCAGCGGTCAGCACAACATTGCCGGGCAGTTGGTGCTCGATGTTGAGATTGAATTGCTGCACTGCGCCTTGTTTGAAGTTGAGATTCTGCGACTGAACCGTCCCGGCGAAACTGCCGAAACCCGGAGGCGCGGTAAAGATTGAGAAACCAGACGATGCAGGTTGTCCTGTAGTCCCTAAGCCAGCGCAAGCCGGTGCGGTACCTCCGGAATTGGGGGCTGAAAACGGGCACAGATCAGGGAAAAAGAACGAACCCCCAGCGGACTCCATAAAGAAAGGAGGGTTCTCCCAGAGTCCTTGCGCACCTTGATTCCAGGAGGAATCGTGGAAGATTGAGTATCCGGCACGGACGGCGGTAGTCTGGGAGCCGAACGGCTTCCATGCCAGCCCGATCCGCGGTTCAAAACCAGTCTTGTCCATCTTTATGCCAGCGGAACTACCTGTGTTCACTCCCGGAATCAAGTAGTTACAGTCCGGTTGCGGTGTACAAGTCGTGACTGTGGCGTAGTTGAAATTGGCCTGGCGATTATGCGCCTCTGTAATGGGAGTCACTAAGGCCCAAGCGAGTCCGACATTTAGTGTCAGGTTGTTCGTCACTCGCCAATCATCCTGAACGTATGGGCGAAACAACTTCCATCGGCGGCCCGTCGTGGCACCCTTGAACGTCTGGTCATGGAGACCCAAATCCGGCATACCCAGAAGAAAATCAGCCATGTTGTTGCCATCCGCTCCGGTGACGAAACCGCCCGCGACAGAACTGGTCCATAAGTTGGTAAAGACCCAAAACCCGTCCTGAAATGCGTTGGTCTCAACGTTCATTTGTTGGGCGCGGAACCCCATGCCCACCCGGATATTGTGGTTACCACGGATCATGTCGAAGGAGTCGGAAATCGAGAAGACGTTAGTCCCACCCTGGAAGGGTGCAAAGCCGCGATCGCCGAGGGACCAGTACGGTCCACCGACAATGGTGGAGGTTAATCCGCAACTGATGCAGTCCTTCTTTGATTGCGAGAGCCCTGGAGGTGCGTTTGGGCAGCTGCTGTCAAGGTTTGCGCCCGGAATGTTCAGCTTTGCCGATTCGCAGGTGCGGTCTCCGAAGGAGAGAATGTGATTGAAGATCCGGTTGAAACCGGCGGTGAACTGGTTGATGTTGCGATCGTTGAAGATGTGGGTTTCAGAAACAGCCACGTTGCGTCCGTGGTTGCTTATGTTTTGGGTGCTCGCGAAAGCACCGGCTTCAGCAAAACCAGGGGAGCCGCCGGGAACAAAGGAATTGGCCTGATCGTAGCTGAAACGTGCAAACACAGAGTCCTTACTGGAGAAATTGTGGTCCAGTCGGACGTCGAACTCGCCTTCATTCAATGTCCTAACAGGCACATTGGCGTAGTTGGAGCCAGCTGGAGCATTTGGGACAGTATCCGGATAAAGATTGATCATCTGCGAGGTGACCGGGTCGAATAGGTTCGAGGGGATTTTGTTGCAATCAAAACCGACGGGCTGACTTCCATCAGGGTTTGCGGGTAGAGGATTGCTGGTGGCGGGATCAGCCGAGTCGCACTGAAACCGAGACCGCCCAGACGCCGTGGTGGTGTAGGGGTTCCAGATAATATTACTGTCCGAGCTAAAATCGCCATTCCGCATCGCAGCCGTTGGCACAACGCCGTTAAACGGTATCCCGTGGCGCTGCCTCTTTGCCTGATAGTCGAGGAAGAAGAACGTCTTGTCCTTCTGGATCGCACCGCCCAGTGATCCGCCAAACTGGTTCAGATTAAATTTTTCCTTCGAGGAAGCGAAAAAGCTCTTCGCGTCGAGCGACGTATTGCGGAAGAACTCGAATAGGGACCCATGCAGCTTGTTCGTCCCTGACTTCGTCGTCACCAGCACGGTCGGACCCGCGCGGGTACCGTACTCCGCGGAATAGTTATAGGTCAGAACCTTGAATTCCTGGATGGCGTCAATCGAGGGCAGAATCGAGATCCCACCTGCAGTCAGTTCGTTATTGTCAACGCCGTCAAAGAGCCAGTCTGTGCTCTGGGGCCGAGACCCACCCACCGAAAGCGAATAGGACCCGCGCGTCGAGACCTCGCTGCTGGGACCTCCATTAAAAAAACTATTGGGGTTGGTTTCCTGGGTTGTGCCTGGGGTCAGGGTTGCCAACTGTACGAAGTTGCGGCCGTTCAGGGGGAGTTCGGCCACTTGCTGTTCGGTGATGACCTGGCCGAGGGTTGGGTTGGTGGTCTGCACGGCGACTTCTTCGGCGCTTACCTCCACAGTCTGGCTGACCGAGGCGGGGTTGAGCGAGAAATTGATCTCGCGCTGTTCGTCGACTTGCAGGCGAATGTCTTTTTGCTCGGTGGTCTGGAAACCCTGGGACTCCACTCGGATGGTGTAAATCGCGACTGCCAGGAAAGGCGCAATGTAGTGACCGGATCCGTCGGTCTTCACTTCGCGCGTGACGCCGGTGCCCTGCGAGGTGATTTTCACCGTCGCTCCGGAGACGACTGACCCGGTTTTATCGGCAACCGTTCCGGAAAGACTGCCGTTCGCCTGGCTGTAAAGAAGTGGACACAGGGAAAACACGGAACACAGAACCGCTACGAGCAGCGCTTTTCTTTTCAGCATAGTCCCCACCTTTGCGGCCACTCTTCTCTTCATAAAACTAAGGAGTGGCGATTCGGGCTCGACTCCCTCGCGGCTG
>Ga0066793_10001725_pt1 | contig 10128 bp, 4 predicted proteins | sample PersoiDNA2013189_FD_83876 | JGI IMG/M metagenome (GOLD analysis project Ga0066793, IMG submission 83876) | Permafrost soil microbial communities from the Arctic, to analyse light accelerated degradation of dissolved organic matter (DOM) -... | ecosystem: Environmental > Terrestrial > Soil >...
GCCCAGTATTTGGCTGAAACAAGTATATCTGTATCATCAAGTCGAGTAAAATTTGCAGCTATCAGGCCGGGGGTAAAGTTCCCGTCATTGGTAAGGTCGGCATGGCCTATCTTATTATAAAGAAAGAATCTGAGAGCAGGAGTGGCATACAGATCACTGCCTTCATTAGCAAGTTCTTTCGCGCGCTTAAGTATTTTGACAAGGAGACTTTCGGATGAAAGGACTGTCTTATGCATATAAACCTGCCAGTACATCAGTCGCCGTGCAATCAGGAATTTCTCAAGTGAATAGATCCCCTTTTCATCTATAACAAGACTATCATCCACAACATTAAGCATCCTGATTATCCTGTCGGATCCGACTGATCCCTCAATAACCCCTGTAAAAAAGCTATCCCTTCGCAGATAATCCAGCCTGTCCATATCCATTTGTCCGGAAATCAGTTCATGCAAAAATTTTCTGGGGTAGTTTCCTCTGAAGATTTCAATTGCAAGATCAAGTTTTCCGCTAAATGTCTCATTCAGCTTTCTCATGAGGAGAAGAGAAAGATCTTCATGAGTGATACCGTTAATTATAGAGTTTTCAAGAGCATGAGAAAATGGACCATGTCCGGCATCATGTAGCAGAATTGCAATATAGGTGGCTTCTTCCTCCATTGATGAAATCAGAACCCCCTTGCTTCTGAGTGTACTGATAGCCATATCCATCAGATGCAATGCTCCCAGACCATGCTGAAACCGGCTGTGATTTGCTCCGGGATATACAAAACTCGTCAATCCCAGTTGTTTTATATTCCTTAACCTCTGAAACCATGGATGTTCAATGAGGTCAAAAACAAAATCCTCCGGTATGCTGATAAACCCGTAAACAGGATCATTTATGATTTTTCTTTTATTTGTTAAATAGACCACCTGCGGATTTTTGATCTACAAAAATAGAAATTAGTTTTAATAAGTTGTAATTCCAATATTAAATCATCCTTATCCCCTGGTTCATCACATTTCTGTTTAAAAAAAATCAAATGAATGGAATATTTGGATTCATTTAAGTGTCTAAAGGTCGTTTCTTTTCCTCATGAAAAGGAATTATCAAAATGAATATCTATGAAAATTGAAATTCAGAACCTTAATCAAATATATCCAAATGGCAATCACGCCCTGAAGGATATCAATCTTGAATTCGGGACCGGAATGTTTGGACTGTTGGGTCCAAATGGGGCAGGCAAATCAACTCTTATGCGAATATTGGTAACGCTGATTAAACCAACATCAGGATTGGTAATGGTAGATGGCAAAGATATTCAGAAACACAGAAAAGAACTCAGAAGTATGCTTGGGTATCTTCCCCAGGATTTCAGGTTTTTTACGGCGCTTAAGACGTGGGAGTTCCTGGATTATACAGGATCGCTTGCCGGGTTAAAAAACAGAAAGGAAAGAATGGCAGAGGTTGACAGGTTACTTGATCAGGTCGGGCTTCTTGAAGTGCGCGACAGGCAGGCAAATAGGTTATCTGGCGGTATGAAACGTCGGCTGGGTATTGCACAGGCTCTCATAGGTAATCCAAAGATCATTATTGTTGATGAACCCACCACAGGACTGGATCCTGATGAAAGGATAAAATTCAGAAATGTACTATCCCAGTTAAGCCAGCATGGTGTAATTATTATTCTGTCAACTCATATTGTTGGTGATATTTCTTCCACCTGCCAGGGAATGGCACTGCTTAACAGAGGAGAAATGGTCTACAATGGTTCTCCCGAGAACCTGGTTAAACATGCCGAAGGCCATGTATTTAAACTTAATCTGACCCCTGTTGAGTACGAAAAGGTCAAAGAACAATATAATGTAATCTCTACCATACCTGTTGAAAATGGTTGGGAAGTTCAGGTAGTTACGGATGATGTCCCTGATTATAATGCAATCAGTATTATTCCTAACATTGAGCATGCCTATGTATATTTTATGGAGCATAAATTACAGACACCTTTAATTGATTGACTAAAAAAAGCTAATGGCATTTTTGTTAAATATCAGAACAGTTGCCCGGTATGAGGCAAAGACTCTCAGACGGAGTTGGTTTTTCCGCCTTTTCTCAATTGGGGCACTGTTGATATTCACAGTGATGAATATCGGTATGTTTTCACCTGTCGGAAGTGAGGCGTGGGAAGTAGTATCAATTTCTTCCTCCCTCCCCCTTATTAATCTTTACCTTCTTAATATTGCGCAGGCAGTTGTGGTTATTTTCCTGGCTGCAGATTTTCTTAAACGTGACAAGAAGGTGGATACTAATGAAGTACTTTATACCAGGTCAATGTCAAATTTTGAATATGTTATAGGAAAATCATGGGGAATCCTCAGGTTGTTCCTAAGCCTGAACTTATTAATTCTTGCTATAGGCCTGGTAATTAATATCATTTCAAAGAGTATGTCAGTAAATATTGCGTCATACTTCTATTATCTTTTCATTATAAGTGTACCGACAATAATTTTCAGCCTTGGACTGGCTTTCACCTTGATGTCATTAATAAGAAACCAGGCTGTAACGTTCCTTATTCTTCTCGGTTATGCAGCTGTGGATATTTTCTATTTCTACTTCAGAGCCGGATCGATTTTCGATTATATGGCTTTCGGCATTCCTGTTTTCAGATCAGGTATAATCGGGTTTGATAATTTAAGTGTTATTATCAATCAGAGACTTATTTATCTTTTTGCAGGACTTTTCCTGATCATGGCAACAATTTTGCTATTTAAACGATTGCCACAATCTAAATTTCACAGAATCCTGACAATAATATTCTTGTTTGTTTTTTTGGGAGGATCGGTAATCTGTGCTTACAATACTTACTCGACTTACAGAAAAGGGGTGAATGATAAAAACGTGGTAATGGCGGTAAACAGAGAGTTTGAAAATAAAAAATTTGCTACCATAACTGATGCATCCATAGAATTTATTCATAAAGGTAATTCATTTGAGGCAACCTCAGTTTTGACCATCTCCAATGATAATAATGATCCGATCAGTCAATATTACTTTTCTCTCAATCCTTCTTTGGTAGTGACAAAAATATCTTCAGGTGGAAGAGATCTTAACTTCAAAAGAATAAATCATATAATCGAAATAAACCCTGGAAAGTTTCTTAATCCCGGGGATAGCGACAAGGTATCATTTGTTTATTCAGGAAGTATCAACGAATCATTCTGTTATCCAAATTATAGTAATGATATCAAGGAGAATCCGTATAAAATTTCAATGGTTAATGTAAATAAACGGCAGGCCTTCCTTACCAAAGATTATGTTCTGCTTACTCCTGAGGCTCACTGGTATCCTGTTGCCGGACTCAATTACTATCCATCTAATCCTGGCCAGATAAAGATTGATTTTACCAATTATTCCCTTAAAGTAAAAACAGAGAATAATCTTGTGGCCGTTTCCCAGGGTAAAATGAATAAAGTGAATGGATACTATATCTTTAAGCCAAAATCTCCGCTTACCGGGCTGACACTTGCAATAGGTAATTATTTGACCGACAAAATTAAGGTTGATTCCGTTGAATTTATTTCATACCATTTCCCCGGGAATGATTATTATAAGAAAGACCTCGAAGCGATTAAAGACACTTTACCTTTACTTATTTCTGGTCTCATGAAAGATCTTGAATCAAACTTTTCAACAAAATATCCTTTCGAAACACTAAGTATGCTTGAGGTCCCGGTACAATTTTATTCTTACCCTAAGGAAAGTACTCAAACCCGGGCAGAAGTGCAGCCATCAATGGTTCTTCTTCCTGAAAGACTCTCTACGCTGAACCAGGCTGGTTTCTATAAGCTGTTCCGTCAGCAGAAGCAAAGAATGAAACGTGGAGGACTGGTTATTACAGACAAAGAGCTGCAGGTCAGGATTTTTAATAATTTCATGAGGAGCACTTTCATTAGTGGTGCGAATTTCAGGTTTATTAACGGGGTTGCTGCAAATGAACCGACAAGGTATCTTCTGGGTCCAAGCTTCTACTTTTTTAAGAACAATTTTTACTCTTCAGAATATCCGGTTATTAATGCTGTTTTTGAAGTCCATCTTCAAAAAATTAATTCTCCCGGCAGAGCTGGTTTGCAAGCATTATCCGGCAATCTTTCTGAAAATGATTTAGCTAATATTATCCTGAAAAACCAGAGTTTTAAAGACATGCTTGCAAAAAATCCGGGTGGTGATACTTTGCGCACTGTTTTAACCATCAAGGGTGACAATTTATTTAATCTGATCAGGTCTGAAACCGGGATTGATGAATTTAAGGATTGGTTTGTCAAATATATTGATGATCATCGGTTTAAAAGAGTTGATATTAAAACTTTCAACAATGATATTAAAAATAAATTCGGCTTTGAATTTTACCCTTATCTGTATGATTGGTACAATGGCAAGGAACAACCCGGATTCCTGTTTACAAATTTGCAGGCAACTCAAATTGTAATCGGTGACAGATCAAGATATCAGGTCACATTTATTGCGTCCAATCCCGAAGCGTCAGGTGGGTTATTTAATATATCATTCCGTACCGGAGGTGCAGGAGGAGCGCGTGGAGGTGGAGGCGGTGGTTCCCGTGGCGGAGGCGGCTTTGGAGGCGGAGGCGGTGGCGGAGGAAGGATATCTTCCCAGGGTCGTGGTATGGAAGCTACCGATATTTCGAAAATAATTTACTTAGGACCTAATGAGACAAAAAGAGTTGGCATTGTTCTCGATGCCCTGCCAAGAGCAATGATGATAAATACTCTCTTTGCAAAAAACATTCCCGGTCAAATCACACTTCCAATTGATAATATAATTAAATCTAAAGATGTTATCAAGGAATTTACGGGTGAAGAAATTCTTACATCATATTCTTCCCTTTCTGATTCAACTGAAATAATTGTTGATAATGAGGATACGGGCTTTATAATCAGCAAACAGAACACAGTGAACAGACTGAAAAAACTCCTTGGAATTCAAAACAAAAACAGCAGCAGTTATCAGCAAATGAGTCTTATGAAGATTCCTTCATACTGGCAACCTGTAGTCCAGTCATTTTATTTTGGAAAATATGTCCGTTCTGCAATCTATACCAAGAGTGGCGTCGGGGATAAAACTGTAACATGGGCTACTGTTATCAAGCAACCAGGTTATTACGACATTTTCAGTTATATTGGTAAAACTGCCGACCGGATGATGATCACAGGTGGTGGAGCTGCCAGAACCGGAGGTGGTAGCGGAGGAGGCGGAGGCGCCAGAGGTGGCGGAGGCGGAAGAACTGGAGGAGCCGGAGGAACGGGAGGAATCTCAGGATTGTTGGGCGGGACCGGAGGCCAGGGAAGAGGTGGAGGCGTAAGAGGACAACCTGCCGCACCTTACAAAGAATTTCATTTCCATGTCTATTATGACGGTGGAATGGAAGATATACCTTTTGATTATGAAAATGCTGAGAGCGGCTGGAACAAGTTGGGCACATATTACCTTAAGGCCGACACTGCGAAAGTTGTTCTTTCAAATCTTTCAGCCGGAAGGGTTGTGATTGCAGATGCAATAAAATGGGTAAGGCAGAAGTAGAAAGGCGAAAGGCAAAAGACGAAAGTAAAAAGTTAGATATAATACATTTTAAAGTGAAAAAAATATTCAAAGTTTTTAAATGGATTCATCCGCTTATTTTCGTTCTGGTGAACCTTATTATTATCAATGTATCAGCACAACAGGGGCTTACCCTCGAACAGGCACTCTCCATAGCTGAATCAAATAGCCCGACTATATTAAAGACCAGGCTTAGTCTTATAAGGAGCCAGGAAAACCTTAATGCCCAGAATGCTGCATTAAAATCAAAATTTGCTTTATCTGTAAATCCTATAACCTATTCTCAAAACAGGGCGTACAATACTAGTACTTCAAATTTTAACACCACAAAGGATCTGCAGAGTTCCGGTTCATTTACAGTTGTACAGCCTGTTTTAGCTACAGATGCAACTGTTACTCTGAGTGATAATTTTAGTTATAACAATAACCTCTATAATGAACAATTCAAAACTGCCGGAGTAGCTTATAATAATGATCTTTCTATTCAATTAAATCAGCCCTTATTCACTTATAACCGGACTAAGCTCAATCTTAAAACGCTCCAATTGCAACTTGAGAATGCTCAGCTTACTTATGCCGTGCAGCTCCTGGCAACGGAAAAAAGCGTGACCCAGTCATTTTACGCAGTTTATCAGGCGCAACAAAGCATGGATATTTCAAACCAGGCTTTTCAGGATATGATGAAAAGCTATGAAATCACGAAGAATAAAGCTAATGCAGGAATTTCAGCTCAGTCAGAAATGTTTCAGGCTGAGTTGAACCTTGCAACAACCAGGTCCGATTATGAAAACAAGCAGGTTGCTTTTGAAAATGCCAAGGATGCCTTTAAAAACCAGATTGGTATGAGCCTGTATGACGATATTCTTGTAATACCAAACATCTCGGTTGATACTACTGTAAAGATCGATGTAGCATTTGCCATTGATCAGGGGCTCGCAAACAGGATGGAACTTAGGGAAAGACAGATAACCATTGAATCCTCGCTGCTTGATCTTGTTACAGTGAAGGCACTTAATCAATTCCATGGAAACCTTGGTCTTTCTTTTGGTTATAATGGGAATGATAAAAATATTCAAGATATTTACTCTAACCCAAAAAATAATGAAAATGTCGCATTGTCTTTTCAAATTCCGATCTATGATTGGGGACAAGAAAAATCAAGAATAAAGGCACAAGAGGCAACCATTGAGTCAAACAAAGTTGACCTCGGTGTACAACAGAATGATATAATCTTAACTATAAGACAGAGTTACAGAAATCTTAAGAATCTCATAAATCAGATACAAATCGCACGTCAGTCGGTCAATAATGCACAATTAACTTACGATTTAAATCTTGAAAAGTATAAAAACGGGGACCTGACAGGAATGGACCTGAGTATTTATCAGAATCAGCTCTCTCAAAACAAGCTTAATTATACTAATTCTTTAATATCTTATAAACTAGAGCTTCTGAATTTAAAAATACTGACACTTTATGACTTTGAAAATAAACAACCGGTGATTCCGGTAAAGACGTTAAATAATAAAAATTAATCATATATGAAAAAAAGTTTATTTATAATACTAGCAACTGTTTTCGCGGCCATCAGTTGCAAAAACCAGACTCAGAATCTTAATGCTGATGTTGAAATTCCAGTTTCCGTACAGGATGCCACTCTTAAGTCAATTGAAGAATATGTTAATACTTCAGGAACAGCTTATCCTTTAGGTGATATTCTGGTAAAATCGGAGATTACAGCCAATTATTTTCTTGAAAAAAATCCACGTGAGGGAAAACCATGGCAACTAAATGATAAGGTCAAAGCCGGTGATCTCATAGCCAGATTAGAAGATCAGGAATATATTAATGGTATAAAACTTGAAACCAATCAGCTTAATCTCGAACTCACAGAGAGTGAGCTTACAAAACAGCAATCACTATATGAAAAAGGAGGGGTTACACAATTTGATCTTAAAACAGCAGAAATTAATAGAGCGAATGCTAAAACAGCTGTGCAGACCGCAAACCTTCAGATGGCAAAGACCAGGATTACTGCTCCTATAGACGGTGTCATTGTTGATTTACCTTATTATACTCAAGGGACCAGGGTTAATACAGGTTCAAATGTTGTCGAAATAATGGATTACCAAATGATGTATATGAAGGTGCAGCTGCCTGAGAAATACATCTCAGTAATTAAACCTGGTCAGGCAGTCAAGTTGACAAATTATACAATTCCAAAGGACACGATAATCGGGAATATAACGCAACTATCACCTGCGATAAATGCCGATACGCGAACTTTCCCGGGAAACGTCCTGATCCATAATCCTAATTATCTTCTCAGGCCGGGTATGTTCGTCAAAGCTGATATTGTAATAAACCATAAAGACTCTGTTATTGTAATACCAAAAAGTATAATCCTATCACGGCAAAGAGGTAAAACGATTTTCGTCATCGATCGCGGCGGGACAGCTTCTGAACGGATAATCCGGACTGGTCTTGAAAATCTTAATGATGTTGAAGTAACAGGAGGTTTGTTAAAGAATGACCGCTTCGTAACCGTTGGTTTTGAAACACTAAGCACCAGGTCAAAGGTTAAAATCATTAAATAAAAATCATGAACAGGATTGCCCAATTTGCTGTAAAATACCCGGTTACAGTTTTAATGCTTGTACTCGGCATAGTCCTCCTTGGGGTCATATCTCTTGGAAAACTGGGAACTGATCTCTTTCCAAACCTGAACAATCCGAAGATATATATTCAACTCACAGCCGGTGAAAAACCACCGGAAGAAATCGAGAAGAATTATGTCGATCAGATAGAATCTCTTTCCATGCGACAAAGTGATGTCATCCAGGTATCGTCTGTCTCCCAGGTTGGTTCAGCAGAGATAACAGTCGAATATAGTTGGAACAAAGATATGGACGAGGCATTTCTCGACTTGCAGAAGGCATTAAACTCCTTCAGTCAGAACTCAGACCTCCAGTCCTTTGACATTTCTCAATACGATCCCAATGCTTCACCCGTAATGATTGTGGGATTGAAGAACAAGGAAATTACTGACATGGATGAATTAAGGAAAGTTGCAGAAAACTATATCCGGAACGAACTTATCAGAATTGAAGGCATAGCGGATGTGAAACTAACCGGTCAGGAAGAGAGCCAGGTTGTAATTGAAACCAACAAATACATACTTGAATCTTTTGGATTGAGCTCTGATGCTATTGCAGCACAGATAGCAAATTATAACAAGAATGTATCCGGAGGTTCAATAGTTGATCTGGGTCTTAAATATGTGGTCAAAGGCGTAAGTGTCCTGGGAAATTTAACAGATCTTGAGAACATAGTTGTCGGATTCAAACAGTCCTCCCAGACAGGTACAACTGCAGCTTCGGGCACGACCGCTGCTTCAACAGAAAAAGTTCCTGTATATCTTCGGGATGTTGCAACCATAAAACTTCAAAATAAAGATCCTCAAAATATTATTACACTTAATGGCGAACGCTGCATAGGGTTGTCAATATACAAAGAACCAAAATTTAATACCGTTGAAGCCGTTAACAACCTTAACATTGCTCTGGTCACTCTTGCGAAAGCTCTTCCGGGATATGAATTTATAGTTGTAAAGGATCAGGGGAAATACATTGACAGTGCCATTAAAGAGGTAAAAAATTCCGGGCTTATCGGAATTTTTCTTGCAATGATTGTTCTATATGTTTTCCTTCGAAGGATAGGTACCACAATGGTGGTCAGTGTTGCCATACCTATTTCCATAATAGCAACATTCAACCTTATGTATTTCAATCACCTGACATTAAATATAATGACTTTGGGAGGGCTGGCGCTCGGAGCCGGCAGGCTGGTTGATGATGCTATTGTTGTCCTCGAAAATATTACCAGAAACAGAGATGAAGGAATGTCATTACGCGAGGCAGCAATTGTTGGTACCGGACAGGTCGGAGGAGCCATTACAGCTTCTACAATCACAACTATAGTTGTCTTCCTTCCTATTGTATATCTCAGGGGAGCTTCCGGTGAAATGTTCAAAGACCAGGCCTGGACGGTGGCTTTTGCTCTGATCTCATCTTTATTTGTTGCAATGCTCGTTATTCCAATGCTGATAAGTACTCTTTTTCGTGATAAGAAAGGACAAAATGTTCAGATTAGCAGCCCAATGCAATTCAGATGGTATCCAAAGTTTCTTTCAAAAATCATCGAAAAGAGATTGATTGTGATCATTCTGTCCATTCTATTTATGGGATTGGCAGCACTTCTCATACCAAAACTTGGAAGTGAGTATATGCCAAAATCATCTTCATCTGAATTTACTGCAGGGTTGAAACTTCCGGAAGGGACAAATCTTGAACGTACTCAAAGCACAATCCAAAAAATAGAAGGAACTATCAATGAACTTCTTGCTAACAAAATCAGAATGATTTACAGCCAGGCAGGTGGGGATATAAATACAACAACTACCCAATCGGCAACTTCCACAAATGAGAATGTTGCAAACATTAAAGTATTTCTGAAAAGTGAATATGCCTCTATGAC
>Ga0066793_10001727_pt1 | contig 10127 bp, 10 predicted proteins | sample PersoiDNA2013189_FD_83876 | JGI IMG/M metagenome (GOLD analysis project Ga0066793, IMG submission 83876) | Permafrost soil microbial communities from the Arctic, to analyse light accelerated degradation of dissolved organic matter (DOM) -... | ecosystem: Environmental > Terrestrial > Soil >...
ATACCAACAAACCTTAATAGTCAGCCCTTAACAAGAGTGCCATTCTACCAAATATCTCACACCACTTAATGGCTTGTCAGCATCGGGGGCTAAACGGTTCATCCCCACGCGCGTGGGGAACACATCACAGCCGCGATTCTGCTGGTGGTTCTTTTCGGTTCATCCCCACGCGCGTGGGGAACACCCATCACAACCGGTATCCCATCATCCAGCCAATCCAAAAAATGATGATATCTACACTCCAGATGCGGAATTTGACGCAAAATCTTGCAGAGACTATTTAACATTAACATCTGGATTGTGGGCGATAAATAATTTTCGTGCTGGCGATGCAACGGAAATGGAAGCAAGAAAAAATAGTTGTTCATTTCATTTCTATTCAAATCAAATAATTTCCGTTAATACTAAACCAACTCTTGACTTTAGCGATACGAACTTATACTCACGAGAAGTGGTGTGCGGAGAAAATGATAATTGCGGGGCCAAATCTTTTGGCGAAATGATTAAGGATAAAGAACTAACTGCGGTAAGCCCGGACATCAATCCACCCTGAGATGAAAGCACCCCGGCTATGCAACTAGGGGGTTTCAACGTGAGGTTGTGGGATATAGGTTTTCGTAAAAGAGAGTGCACCAGATAACAAGGCCGCCACAAGCATGAATTGTTCAAGTTCGTGATCGCGGAAAATCGAATCCAATAGTCCGCGGACAGCAAATACTATGACCAAAACTGCAAGCGCCAAACCGAGCGGTTCTTTATATGTTCGCCAGTTTTGCCACCCGAGTCGGGTAAGTAAAAATAAAACCAACCCCCACAGTAACAATCCTGGGAAGCCCACCTCCAAGCCAAAATCTATCCAAGCAACGTGACTGTGAGCCATTTTCGCACGCCCATATTTTGCCAATTCCAGCTTGTGAAACGTATCCCTTGCTATTTCTGTGCCCCAAGGGTGCGCCATCAGCATACGCCACCCCTCATGTGCATAAGCAATGCGGGTATATGTGGAAATGTCGACCTGCTTTCCGCTTGGCGTTAGGGGGGCTTCGTTAGCATCAACTCTATCTAGCCATAGCAAGTCATGATCTATATCCCAAGCAATGGGTATGGTCTCAAAGAAATTTTGCCACCGGGGATCTGTTTTGTAAGAAGCAAGCGCAACTGCCAGAATAATAATCAGCGTTGCCATAGAAAAAGTGATTATCTTTTTCAAAGAGTAAACTTTTCGGATTTCTGACGCCATCATCGGCGTACACATAATGAGGGTCAATAGCATGATGATTAATCCATTACGGTCTGTTGTTAAGATCAGAGAACATATTAAAAATATGAATAAGGCCAAAATTACCCATACAGAAACCGGTAATAGTCTGTTGCCTTTAACAAAGCGACTAAGCATATCGACAATCAGCATTGGCCCCAACAAGGTAACCAGATAGCCACTGACACCATGGTGTTCCGCTATTCCGATCGGACTACCTAGAAATTTGCCTGCCAATATCCAGTCATGAACTATGGCTATCGCATTTAAGCATAGGAAAACTGTAATTGGGACCAAGATACTTAGTAAAATTGCGACGTGCGGTGCTTTCAGCCTGGACAGCATCAGGGTGCGTGCAAGTCCAATTCCGATGACAAAAGACACAAATGTGGGCAGCCATTGACCTTTCCACTCAATAAAAGAGGCCCATGGTTGGTTAGAAATAAATCCTATAATAACCAACATCCAAATCTGCAGAAGCACAAAAGCTATAACGGCCGATAGAAGTAGTTTCGGCTTTGTCTTCACAGTCTCCCAAAAATATTTAAATGCGATCAGGAAGGCAATTAACAAAAATAATTTTCTCAGTGCAATGACATGAGGCAAAGAGAAAATAAATTGAAGGATTCCGCATAGCAGCAACAGCATCCAACTTGCAAAACTCAAATGTTTATCTTGAAAAAGCCTGCTTATCGCAGACCAAGATTGGTGTAAGGGCTTCATATACATTTGTTAGCCGCTCAAAGCGGCTTAACGGGGTTGCTTACGCGGTTCCTAACCAACGAAATAAGCTGTAACACAGCGCTTTCCAACGCAAGTTGCCCCATATCGATCACCAAATCTGGATTGCTGGGTGCTTCATAGGGTGACGATATTCCAGTGAATTCAGGAACCTGGCCAGCCCGTGCGTTGCCGTAAAGACCTTTTGGATCACGTGACTCACATACTTCCAATGCTGTGCTGACAAAAACTTCCCGAAAATTAATTGGATCAATAATTTCACGAGCCATCTCGCGGTCAGCAACAAAGGGTGAAATGAAGGCGGTAATCACAATCAGGCCGGCGTCATTCATTAGCCGAGCAACTTCGGCAATACGCCGAATATTTTCGGTGCGGTCTGCATGGGAGAAACCTAAATTTTTATTCAGCCCATGTCGCACGTTGTCGCCATCCAGTAAGTAACAAGCATGCCCTTCAGCGACGAGTGCTCTTTCAAGTGCAAAAGCCAAGGTGGATTTCCCTGCTGCACTCAGCCCCGTAAGCCAAATCGTGAGTGCTGTTTGCCCCAAAAATGACTCTCGGTCTTTTCGGCTTAAATGCCCATTGTGCCAAACCACTTTATCGGAATTCTCTGCCATTCAGTCATCCATATGTCGCCCGTTACGAGTGTAAGACTTTCTCAACTCAAACCACGTTGCTTCAATTTACAATAATCCCGGCGAACGCGAAACCATATTTACAGAATCTCTGAAGATGGCTTAATCCTTGGTAATACTTAGGCGCTTGAACAAGATCCCTAGCTTGCGCGGATCATCGCTCGCTCCTAGCTCTTTTGGGCTTGTCGGTTTTGGAATGATGAATTCGATGCTATCCGAAGGTTTGCTGGTCTTTACGTAGAATTTTTGCGTGTTGGGTTTAGTCTCAACCTCAAACATCTGCTCCCAATCACCAACGCGAATTTTAGCCAGCTGTCCGGCATTGGGGCCAAGCGCACTCACCAGGTCCAATTCTACCGTAAAGGTAGCAGGAAGGTTTTGTGTAAAAGTAAAAATTACATGCTTCCCTTCACTCCACCGACCTGTCGGTTCATAACCTGACATACCCGCCACTGACTTGATGAATGAGGGATAATTTGGCTTCGCAGCGAACTGAATTCCCTCAGCAAGAGTCGCGTTGTAACCGTCATGAATCACAACAGCAGGAGCCGTAGCGGCCTCCTCATTGTCGTTGCAAGCTGAAAGCATAAAACATGCTAGCACAACAGCGATAAGCGAAAATTTGCGGTTCATTTTTTCCTCCTAAATTAAAAAATTTTCTATGCCAAATTATATGCAATCCACCATCAATCCAGAGGATGCTCACCAGTTTTGGCAACGCATGCAGTGACAACGCATCTCTAGCTACACATTCATCACCTCACCTACGCGCTTTGGTGTTGTTTTACCAAGTCGCCATACAACTCTACATACGACTTCAGCATCTGCTCAGCGGTAAAATATTTCCAATACCGCTCTTCGGCACACTTGCCCATTACTGAAGCTTCCGCCGGGTGTTCCCACAGATACTGCATCGCTTGGCGAAGTGCAGCCGGATCATGGGGTTGTATCACTAGCCCAGTCTCCCCATGAATGTTGATGAACGTAGTGCCTGTACCAATCTCGCTGGAGATCATCGGCTTGCCATACATTGCTCCTTCCAGCAGCGAGATACCAAAAGCCTCAGAGCGTAAATTCGAGGGGAATACTACCCCAATGCACAATGTTAAAAGTGCGACTTTATCAATATCATCCAGATGCCCCATGAAGTGTATATTGCGCATTCCGAGTTTTGCTACCTGTTCCTTCAACTCTTGCTCTATGGGCCCCGCCCCGACAATTACGACAGTGTATTCGGTCCCGTGACTCGCCTCTATCAGAAGGTGCAGGCCTTTGTAATACCGAAGAACCCCGACAAACAAGAAAAATTTTGGCCCAAATTTTTCACGCCAATATTGCAATCGCTCCGGCTCCGGCTGAGGATAGCTGGCTTTGTCCAAGCCTATCGGAATCACGCTGACTTTGTCTGAAAACCTTACAAGTACATCACTGGTCGCCAGGTAGTTCGGCGAGGTGGCCACAATCCGATCAACACTAGCTAGAAATTTATTCTTTAAGGGCCGGTAAAGCTTGAGCAGATACTTTTGACGAATGATGTCCGAGTGATAGGTTACCACAGTCGGTTTATTTACCCGTGTCGCAAAGTGCACCACATCCATGAATGGCCATGGGAAGTGATAGTGGATGACATCTGCCTTCTTGGCCAACTGCGAGAAACGCAAAAAGGCGGAGACAGAAAACCCCGTCGAAGCAATCTGCAAGTCGAGTCTGGCGCGATGCACTAGGTAGCCATTTATTTCGATAGTACGTTCAACTCGCTCCGGCGTCAGCGAAAGAACTTCTGAAGTCACGCCAAATTTGCTAGAGCAGCGGGCAATTTGATCGATAACCTGCTCAATACCTCCCATCGTGTCAGGCAAGGAAGTCTTGTAAAAATGAAGAACCCGCATGCAATCCTGTCCCGGTCAACCTGCTATTGATTTAAACCACACCGCGTAAGGTTGTGCCAGCCACCACTTCAAAGGCACACGGCCATAGTGCTTACGAACCACCGCCATTGCTTCACGGTAATGCTGCCCCCGCTGGGTTTTGGTCTTGGTATCTTCGTGTTCCCGATTCACCGCCACAAAATCATCCAAAAACTGCAATGGCCCTGCCTGCTTGAACAGCCGCCACCACAAGTCATAGTCCATCGACATATGCAGTTTTTCATCAACGCCACCTACAGCCTCCCATGCTATACGTCTAATCATGGTTGCAGGCTGTGAAATAATACAGCGCAAGGCTAAACGCCGTTCATTGAAAGGCTCCACCCAAACCGGATAGCGTTTCCCGGATTTTTGCACCACATTCCATGAGCGACCATACACGGCAGGTGCCGCAGAGTGCACTGCAAGTTCGCCAACCAGCTTTATCAAGCCGCCTGGCAACAGCCAATCATCGCTATTCAGCCAGCACACATAGGGTGCCCGTCCCTGAGCAATACCTTCATTGATCGCTGCTGCCTGCCCGCCATCGGCATGACTGCGCCACCCAGCCAGTCTGTGTTCCCACTTGCGGATGACATCCAGAGAATTATCCGATGATCCTCCGTCAAGCACGAACACTTCAACCGGAATGTCTTGCTGAAAAATTGACGTCAGTGCATCGTCCAAGAATTTCGCATGGTTGAAAGAGGGAACGGCAATAGTCACCAACGGATCGGCCATGTCTTACGCAGTCACTTTGGTCAGAAAATCAGTGTATGTCCATGCAATACCATCCCACAGAGTAGTAACAGTCTTCCAACCCAGTTTGCGCATACGCTCGACGTTGGGAAGTTTACGTGGCGTCCCATCAGGTATTTCAGAATCGACTACGATCTTGCCATGGAACCCAAACATAATCATCCCCTTTTAGACCAGTTTTCGAATGGTAACATCGGCGCCAGTACGCACATTACACAGTGAGGAACGGCGTTTAGCACCTTGAACGATGTAACCCTTCTTCAGCAACAGCTCCGCCAGATAGGCGCCCTCTGGGCCAATGATTCCAGTGATAAGTGCTTTGGGGGGATTTGCTTTCGTCAATTATCAATTCGTTGCAGAGTAATTTCTTTCAGCATAAACGTTAGCGCTCGTGGCTCTTCATGCGTTGGTTTTCTCGCGTGGCTAGGGAACATGTCAATTAAGTTTGTTCCCGCCAGCCCATCGAATTTGAATTCGGCATGTTCGGACGTTCCTGGCTTCGTTCGCTTAATTGTGATCGAATCCAAAGTTGCCCCATTAGAATCAATCTTGACTTCCAAGGACCCGAACATATTACTATAATAGACTAGCTTGATTAGATAACTACCCTCTTGTGGGCAATATACGGCTATACGTGACTGTGCACCATGGCACCACTGGAAGGTCGTTGGCAAACCAAACTGAGGATAGGGGCCTTCAACAGCCGAAACGCCATGAACCGCACGCCAAGCCTTATCCGAGCGCAATGACTCATCAACCAAAGCAGAATGGCGGACGAAACCGATCTTGTGTGGCACACCCATTTGATCAATCAATCCAAGCTCACGCCAAGTAGTGAACAAGCTGTGATAAGCCGATTCCAAGGAAAATGTGTTAAGTGCGTATATTCGTGCCCAAGATCCAAGGTCCTCACACATATCGCGATCACGGTACAAACAAACGATTGCCTCACGTAGCGCCTGCGAAGATGGTGAAATACGAAAACCCGTGACACCATCCACAATTGCGTCGCGCACCCCTGATTCATCAAATCCTACTGATGGTGTTCCAACAAGCGCAGCTTCGATGAAAACCTGCCCGAAGGTTTCCTCTGTACTTGGACCGACATATACATCAGCAGCACTCAGCGCAGCCGTCAGCGTTCTTGCTTCAGTGACATATCCTAGCTGCACAAGTTCTACTCCGCTTACATCAAACGGAACATCCTGATTCCCAATTAGAAGGACAGACACATTTGGAAGGTTAATATCTCTGAGAGCTTCAACTAAATAATGCCCCCCCTTCCGCTCCTCCGCCAAGGATGACACGCTGAACGCGATAACAAAGTGTTCAGTCTTAATACCCAACGCAAAACGCGCCGCCATTTTTTGCAACGGCTTGAACAAGGTGACTGGCGCCCCAAGTTGAATGTGGCAAATGCGCGATGCAGCGTCATCACGAATTATTGAGAGCGATTCACGGGCACGGTCTGCGCTCCAGGCCGAGTTAGCGAGAATGAAGGGTGAGTGCGGACCACCCAGCAACGACTGTTTTCTATTCCATGCCTTTGAAATTTTTGTTGGCACAAGATCTGGATAGTGCTGTGCGGTCGGGCAACTTGCGTCACAACCTGAAAGGTATTTCCTGCATGCCCCGTTATAAGCGCAGCGCCCCGTAAATAACCAGAAGTCATGTGTCACCCAGAATGATGGGTAACGTGCGCTCAGTTCCTCAACAACTCGCACCGAATCGCGCGTCGCGGCGTGCAAATTTCCAAACACCACAACATCGGGATCATATCGAACCACATTTTCAACCAAGGCTGCTTCATCGGGCTTGCCGTCCGATCCGGTTAGGGAACGCAGATCAAACAACTCCACATCATGGCCAGCCATATCTAATCCAGCAGCCAGCCTCCCATGCGCGATGCCGGCACCATATTGCATACCTATATCGTTCACCATCGCAACACGTAAGGTACGGTCAAACCGAACGGGAGGCCTTGAGCTGGGTTGTAGCTTGATCGAATGTGTAGCTAAGAAGCGATTGCGTACCTCAATAAGTTCTTTCTTGAACTTTTCTGGGTCAGCGGTTTTTTGCTCAGAATGCATTCTGAAGCGTGCCAGTGGTGCGCCAATGACTTGCAACCTTGCTTTCACAAGCGCAAATCTGCACCATAGTTCGTAATCCATGCTGTAATAACAATCTTCACGTACATAGGCGCCCGCCCGATCCCACAGCGCACGAGAAAAAAACACCTCCGGTTGATAGAAAAACTGGCCTGCGTTCCAGCCATTATCCAGATCAAGAAGATCATCCAGCGGGAGAGTGCCATCCGAACAAGCGGACATATGACGGTGAACGAGTTTACTATCCTGATAAATTTCACAAATGCCTGAAACCATATCCGCCTTATGAGTGGCGAAGGCCATCGCTACCGCCGCAAGCGCCCCTGGCGCAAACTGGTCATCACTATTCAGCCAGCACAGAATATCGCCCGTAGCCAAACGAAAGCCTTTATTGAGCGCATCGCTTTGTCCGTGATCCGCTTCGCTAAGAACATAGGCAAGTTTTGAGCGGTAACGCTCGACAACCTGCATGGTGCCATCGCTAGAGCCGCCGTCAATAATGATGTGCTCGACATTCGGGTAGCCCTGCTGAAGAACCGATTCTATCGTCTCCGCAATGTAGCGTCCCTGATTGAATGACGGCGTAATTACGCTGATTTTTGGCCATGCCCTCCCACCATGCATAGTTTCAGGGAGGTTAAATTGAGCCTCATCAATCCAAGCACTACACTCGACTATTTGAATGGATTGACGTTTGATTTGCCTCCTAAAGCGAATCCTACGTTCAATTCGCTTAATTATTTCCATAAACCAATTTATCTTTAAACGCATTTAATTTCCGCAGAGAATGGCTTGTTCGGATTCGCTTTTGTCGTCAATTGTTATCCAAGCGATGGCCAATGCTAGTCGACGTTTATCGGATGACCAACCCAATTCCATCGGAGAAATAGACTTTTTCGGTGTAATATCAATAACATTAGCGCCGCTTGAATTATCAATATCCAGTTTAACTTCTGTAAATTTATCAGTTACGTTTATTAGGTAATTACTGGTGCCTACGCAAATCGTGACCGGCGAATTCTCTACTTCACTTAAGACTCGCATGGACAAACAAAGCTGAAATCTCCTTGGCAACGGAGCATACGCAACAATCCGAACGTTCTGCGCTAGATTTGCATCAGACCAACGCCCAAAAGATTCAGCACAAGATATCCCACTGATGGACTCTACCCATGCAGGCAACCTAGATAATCCTAAATCTATACGCCCAACAATCGACGACGCATACTTGGAAGGAGTCATTTCACTACGTAATTCATTTGATGTGGCAAGATAGTGAGTCCAAGTCCTGAAATCAGTGTCGTAAATAGCAAAGGTGGCATTTTCGTTAATGTCAATTAAAGGTGTGACAAGGGGCGCAGCACAATCAACCTCTTTATAATAATTAAACATATTGTTCGACAACTGGCCTGGATGACGTCTATGGACAGCAAGTACGCAACGAAGCTTTATTAACTCAGCATGCATCGCGAATCTCCGCCAAAGATCCCAATCGCCAGCTAAACGAAAAGTTTGTAAAACTCCTCCCGCGAGATTCCACAGCGAGGAGCGAAAGAAAGTTCCTTCTTGTTGCACGAACGGCAAGAAACGACCATCGTGCTGACCAGAAACTAAAGCAGCTTGTGCAAATCCGGTAGGGTTGGCTGAGGTGTCTGATAAAATGCCTGATTCCGACATTAAAGTAGATACCCCTGTAATCCACTTCGACTGTGGATTTTTGACAAAGTAGTCGCTAGCTGTTTGTATTGAATTTGGTAATAAAATATCATCAGCGTTTATCCAAGTAAGAATGGGATCGGTAATTTTTCCTGATTCAAACTGGGACAGTACATGACTAAAGCCACGATTTAATGCGTCATACATACCAGTATCTGGCGCGGATCGCCATGAAAACTCAATTCGGTGATCTTCATGCTTGAGACGCTCTTCCCATTGGCGCAAAATGTTGACGGTATTATCCGAAGAGCCACCATCTTGCACGTGATAGCGTAGTCTGAAATTCCCACGCTGGTTAATTACACTAAAAATGGTTTCATTCAGAAACTCGTTAGCATTAAAGGCAGGCGTAACAACCACAACAATAGGTCTATCCATCACAAGGACCTAACATTTAGCGCAATCAGCCCTAAATCGACGCAAAGGGGATCTTCTCTAATGCCAGCATCTTTTGCATTCTTGGCCCTTGGCGAGAAAATTTCGACCTCATTGAATGGCGCTGGCAGGCCGAACCCGCGAGTGTACATAAAATTATCAAAAGTTGTTGTCTTACTTGGTGACATGTTATCTCCAGTTACTCAGCTTCATGACAACTACCAGTATCGGTTTGTCGCCGACAAATACCTTGGGGGTTCATGGATGAACGACCTTATCAATTGATTTGGGGCAGTATTTCTAAATCTCGGGTAAGAGGTACAGAGGGTGCGGACATAATTTCTCTCCATTAACGATTGGTGATTTATAAAATTACGCGGGTGCATCATTTTTGCATATTCAAAAATGCTTTTTTAACCTTACTGAAACGGTAGCGTAGAAACCCAGAAACCGAACGTAATCGATCCATCTCAGCCTGCTGCTGATGGATCACCTCGAGACGTGCAGCCCGGTCTGCCTCGGAAGCATCGAGATGCTGCCGCAACTCTGCCATCTCAGCCTGCTGCTGGTGAATCACTTCCAGCCTTGCCGCTCGGTCTGCCTCGGATGTATCAAGTTGCTGCCGCAA